>ENA-OPRK01000230-OPRK01000230.1-human-gut-metagenome-genome-assembly--contig:-NODE-230-length-47047-cov-5.141130_pt1 | contig 47047 bp, 39 predicted proteins | sample MGYA00241793_ERZ501877 | MGnify/ENA primary metagenome ERZ501877 (study PRJEB25962, sample SAMEA1966253) | human gut metagenome | biome: human gut; feature: human-associated habitat; material: faeces... | reverse complement strand
CAGGCCGGACGTTTTTCGGAAAAGTTTGCCGCCGTTTTCAGCGGCGAGGTATATCATACCAAAGCATTTGACAAAAGTCAACACTTTTTTCGCATTTTTTATTTTTTCTTTCGCGGAGCCGCTTAGCAGCCTGTTGGGAGGGGTATCCCGACTATCGATTACGGTTTACTCTACGAAAGAAGCCGGTCCGTGTTTTGCGCGGGCCGGCTTCTCTCCGTCCAGTTCTCAGTTACGTTATAGGATTTCTGCTGCGCTTTCTGTTTTTCACGGTTCCGCCATCACTAAATCTCCCGCGGCCTTCACTTTCACACGGTTCGTATTTCCCGGATAATACGCCAGCGGCACATCCTCCACTTCAATGATTTCCACTGTCTCACGGACAGCCCCGGCCTCGACAGCGAGTTCCACCGCCTCGGCCCTTGCCCGCTCCAGTGCCGCCTCACGTGGAATCTCATCGTAATTAATCAGCTGCTCCAATGTCCCGCTTACCTTTGATATAGCCGATCCGATGGCATTGGCAGTCCCAAAATAATCAGGTTTCACCACAGATTTCGTTCCGGCCAGCCGGTCCGCGGGAATAATGACGGAGCCGCCGCCTACCAGGATCACATCAATGTCTGCGCTGGACACCTTCATTGCATCGATGCTGTCCTCGACCATGGAACGAATCACTTCCATGGCTTTTTTAGCCGTATCAACACTCAGCTTCTCTACCTTCGACTTATCTCCAATATCTGCCATCCCCAGCTTTACCGCCACATCCGTGGCAGTCAGAGTATCCCCGCCAAATACAAGGGCTTTTTCTGTAATCCGGTATCCCACACTGTCAGGACCTACCGTCACGCTTCCGTCCTCCTGCTGCCTGACAATGGATCCGCCTCCAAGACCGATGGAGATTACATCCGGCATGCGAAAATTCGTACGGACGCCGCCGATGGTCACAGCAACGCCGGATTCCCGAGGAAAACCAGCCTGGATCACGCCAAGATCCGTGGTTGTCCCTCCGACATCGATCACAATTGCATCCTTCAAATTGCTTAAGTAGCTGGCACCACGGATCGAGTTGGTTGGTCCGCAGGCAATTGTCAGAATCGGATACTTCTTCGCATATTCCATCGTCATGAGTGTACCGTCATTCTGTGACAGATAGACTCTGGCTTCCGCAACACCCTCTGCCTCCAGTGATTTTGCAAATCCGGTCGTAAACCGTTCCGCCACTTCATATAATGCGGCATTTAAAATGGCGGCATTTTCCCGTTCGATCAGTCCCATGGAACCTATTTCACTGGAAATTGACACATGGACCTCCTCACCCAGCACTTCCCGGCACAGAGCCGCCGCCTCCAGTTCGTGATCATTTCTCACAGTGGAGAAGACACAGGAGATCGCCACGGATTTTACCTTTCCCTTGAGTCCTTCAAAGAAACGGCAGGCCGCTTCCCGGTCAAATGGAGCGAGTTCTTTTCCGTCATACTCGAAGCCGCCTCCCACAACCGCATAATCCACGGCAATTTTCTGAATGTCCTCTTCCCAGTCCACCATAGGCGGTATGCCCAGGGTTGCCGGAGCCCCAATCCGGAGGATTCCAACAGGTGCCAGGGTTTTCCTTTCCACAATAGCATTGGTGCACTGGGTGGTTCCCAGCATGGCCTGGCTGATCTCTGCCCGGTTGATTCCGGACTTTTTAAGACAGGCGCGCACTGCACCCAGAATTCCGTCATAGATATCGCCGGAAGTCGGATATTTGACTTCTGCTACCACATTTCGAGCGCTGTCAATCAGAACCGCATCCGTATTCGTCCCTCCAACGTCAATTCCTAATTTATACATCTGCATTCCCTCCAATCCGTTCTTCCAGCGGCACATAGTCCGTATCTATCCCAAAATAACGCGGCCCCACCAGTTTAAGGCCCGCCTCACTTCTCCATGCCTCGAAGCATTTGAGTCCAACTGCAAGGACACGCTTCCCATATTTTAAGGCATCTGTAGTCACTGGAATAAAAGTCTCCGTGTCGACCAGACAGATCAGATCCGGCACGGTGGCAAGAATGACGCCATCCACGGCGGCAGACAGATTTTCATTCTGAAATACTACTTCCGCCTTTTTCCCCCGGTCACTTCCGATTCCCTCGATGACAACCCGGCCCAGATTAAATGCTCCATTAGTCTCCCGACGCACATCGGCAATCTTCCCCTTGAACAAACGGTACCCTTCGGAAAATTGCAGAAAGCGTTCTTCAGGAGTCATATCCGTTATCTCCTTTACTCTGCGTATGGCCTCTCCCAGCTTCTGGCTTCTGGTAACAATCCCTTTCACTGCGTGCTTTTTAAGAATGGAGCCTTCCACACAGTAGAGGGAAACCGAGACCGAACCTCCGCAGCTCATGGTAACCGACCGTGCCAGCTCCTCGGTCCACTGATTTGTGATGGTATTAAAGATCACGCTGTTTCCTTTTTCATCCACCAGAGCCATGGGTGTCGCCGATATTCCGGCCATGGTAAATGTCACCATCTGAAGCTCCGGGAACGCCCTTCCCATTCCATCCGCATCCACCATGGGAAGCCCCAGTCTGGCCGCAGCAGCGATGGGAAGCATGGAGTTGACGCCGCCCGCCTCAATAGGCATAAATGCATAAATCTTTTTGCCGTAGTATTGGGAAATCATTTGATACAGCACTTCGTACTCTTTTCCCCCTACGCCCTTTTCACCGAGAATCGTTGGCGCTCCCATCATGGCAATGGGGACCACCAGCGCATCATCCGGAATCTCTTCCGGGTCCAGAAGCGTCACCGGCCCCCGTTCCCTGACCGCTCCCATGGCTACCAGTTTTCCTATGTAAGGGTCTCCGCCTCCGCCCGCCCCCAGCAGGGAAGCGCCCAGGGCAATATCTTCAATTTCACTCAAACCGATTTTACGCATAAACCGCCACACTCCTTATCTTCCTGACTTACTGCTCTCTTTCTGAAAAACAGAAAGGCCAACGTCTTCGTTGACCTTTCTACTATCATAAAGGATTCGTGTAGAAAAATGAATCCCTCATAAAAACGAAAATCAGCCGGTTTCTTTGTCACTTTGGACAAAAAGTCAGCAGCCGGTTTACCGCCACCGCGCAGTACAGGGAAAATGTATCCGGGAAATCTCCGACGCGGTAGCCCAAAATATCTGAAAAACGCTGAATGCGGTATTTCACCGTATTTTTATGGAGATAGAGCAGTTCTCCTGTCTTTAAGTAGCTGCACTGGGCATCCAGGAGATAGACCTCCAGCGTCCTGATCCCCTCCTTCTCCTCCTTTGCATCCCGAAGGGCTTCTAACGGCTTTAAGGCTTCCTGCACCGCCTCTTCCCCTCTCCCGATCCTGTCCCGGCATTCTCTCGCAAATCCCAGTTCCTGAAGGCGGTACGCCTCCTTCTCCGGAAAAATTGCAATCGCATCTTCTATATAATCCCGGTGCAGCAAAAACGCCTCCCGCACCGCAGCAGTATCAGCCAGGTGATTACAGCAGGTAATGGTATAAAAAACCTTAAACGGTTCCATGTATGTCCGGATTGCACCCAGCACTTCCTTTTCTTCACTGAGAGACTGCGGTCCCTCCACGAAGATCACTATCTCTCCCTCATAAGTGTCTGCAACCACCGTCTTATAAAAAGAAGACAGCAATCCGGAAAGGCCTTTCAAGACAGAGACACCGTTCAGTTTCTGCCGCTCCGCTTCCATATGAAAGATCAACATGGAATGGATAGAGGCCACATCAATATGAAAAATATCAGCCAGCCGACGCATCTTCATGGGCTCGTCTTTTAAGATTGCGCGGACCAGTTCCGTCACATCCACCTCATCATGCTGCGTACTCCAGATATTGACCGCCAGCTGCACAGCCCGGGCGACCTGCTGCCGCACGACCGCCGGCAGCGGCTCTCCCTCTTTAAAAATGAACAGTTCCATATGGCGGTCTTTATGAAGCGGGATCGGAAATCGGGCCAGTAAGTATTCCGTACCCGCGATGTGCACGGTTCTCTCATTCCCCATCTCCGGCAGCGTCCCCTCTGTCAAAAAGCGGCTCAGCGTCCTCTCCTGATTTAACGGCCAGACTGCCTCGTTTAAAACGCGGAACGACTGGTCGGTTAAAAGGAGCGATGCCATGATTCTCTCACTGAGCATCCGGAGCATGGTTCCCACCGAGCGCTGATGCTCCGGAAGACGCGCCACCTGATCGAGAAGTTCACCGACGAAGGCCGTATTATTTAACCGGTCTTTGACAATGGCTTCCATGATTTCACTGATCGCGTCGGAATACCGGAAATCCATACGTTTTTCCGGCATGACGATCAGAACAAAATTATGATCATCGGCGATCCGCTTCATCGCTTCCGGTATACGCGGCATAAAGAGGCCGACGTAATACAGAATCAGGCCCACCTCACCGGCCTCGGCCAGCCGTTTCGTCACAGCGCACTGCCGCTCCTCATCCTCCGGATTATTCATAAATCCGGTTATGACGATTTCGCTGCCATAGTATTCATCATTTCTAAAAAAAGCATCCACCATCTGATCCGGATCGGCATACTCCAGCACAGACAGAGACGCCACGATGCGGGACAGGCCGCCTTTTCCCGCCTCCACCCGCGCATTTCGCAGGGAGGAGAGCCGGAGTAAATCCGCTACGGTCACACTCATGTTCATGGTCCCCCTTTCTCTGTTGCTTCTGGGATCATTGTACCATACGCAGTAAATTCATGAAAGACTTCATTCCTGATTCAGATAAACCAGTCTTAAGGGCAGCCGCTTTTTGACTGCATACGGCTGCCCTTCTAAAATCTTAATTAAATATTCTCTCCAAATCCGCTTTCTACCAGCTCCACCAGCATATCCACCGCCGGCTTCTCGTCTTCTCCCTCGGCTGAAATTTCAATTACCGTGCCCTGGCTCATCCCCAGCGACAGGACACCGATGATGGATTTTGCACTGACACCTCCGCCAGTAGTGTTTCCCACATTCCTTACGGTCACACCCGCTTTGAATTTCTTTGCCTGTTCTACAAACTGACTGGCTGGCCGCGCATGAATGCCAGTGGCATTGATTACCGTAGCCTGCTTTGAATACATACCCGCCTCCTCAAGTTTCGTCTCTCTAATTTTATAATGCTGCCTTATAAATAGCCAGTACGTCCTCTTTTTCCATAGGAATAAATGCCTTTTTAAGACCTTGTCCTGCCTTTGCCGCCATCTCTTCGAAATACTCCTCATCAATTCCCAATTCCCGAAGCGTGGAAGGAAGATCCATCTCCTTAAAATAAGCCTCAGTTGCACCTATCGCCTTTTCTGCGATTTCATGCGGATCAAGAGATGGATCAATCCCCCATATCTCCACACCATATTCCACATAATTGTAAAGATTTTCTTCCCGCATCATATGACGCAGCCAGTGAGGAATCAGCACGGCAAGTCCTGCTCCGTGAGTAATATCATAAAAAGCGCTGAGTTCGTGTTCCATCGCGTGAGCACTCCAGCCCACAGGATTCCCTTTGGAAAGAAGTCCATTGATCGCCCAGCTTCCAGCCCACATCAGATTTGCTCTCGCCTCATAATCCTCCGGATCCCGGTACGCCCGGTGACCATATGCCACCGCCGTCTTAAGCACTGCCTCACAAAAGCGGTTCTGAAGATAGGCGCCCGGATTATTGTTAAAGTAAACTTCCAGTACATGGCTGATGATATCGGCCGTCCCTGCCGCTGTCTGATACTTAGAAACAGTATATGTATATTCCGGGTCCATGATGGATACCTTTGGTCTCATGGCTGCATTCGAAAATCCAATCTTATCCCTGGACTCCGGATTGGAGATAACTGCTGAAGTATCCATTTCAGATCCCGTCGCAGCCACGGTTAGAACCGCAATTACCGGCAGCACATCTCCCACCTTTACCATTCCGCTTATCATATCCCAGGCATCTCCCTCATAAGAAGTACAGGCTGCTACGGCCTTTGCACAGTCGATGACACTTCCGCCGCCGACAGGAACTACCACATCGATTCCGTGTTCTCTGCAGATTGTAACTCCTTCCCGTACCGATTCCACACGAGGATTAGGATCCACACCGCCAAGCTCATACCATTCGATTCCAGCTTCCGCAAAGTGCTTTGTGATACTGTCATACAGTCCAATCTTCTTAATACTCCCTCCGCCGTAAACCAACAGGACCCGTTTGCCATACGCCTTCACCTCACCGGGAAGCTCATTCACCGTTCCCCTGCCAAAATGAATTTTTGTCGGAATGTGATATAAAAAATTGTCCATTGATTCATACTCCTTTTCGTTTTTATTCTGATGTCACTCGCCGGCAGATGCCAGGCGGAATAATTCCATGGCTGCCTTCAGCCGCGCCGGATCATCGTAATATTCCATTAAACTGCTTCCCAGAAAGAACCCATCCCCTCCTGATTTCTTAATAAATGCCACATCCTCCACCGTCCTGATTCCGCCCCCGCAGTAAACAGGACAGCTGACTCCCCTTCTTCTTAGTGTTTCCAGACAGTTTTTCAGTGTATCCCAGTCAAAATCCGGTGTACGTTCCGCAGCCGTGGGCATGGCCTGCATATACACAAATCCCCGGCTTCCCACTGCTTTTTTCACCGCCTTCTCTTCCATTTGAAAGGATACAAATGGGGCAATCATAATTCCGTATCTGTCAAACTCTTTCAGGATATCCGGCTCGTCAATATCTGCTGTAATGATTGTATTCATGCCATTTTCCTTCAGATATACGGCAAGTTTCTCAGCCCCGATATCCAGAACCGTCTCCTGGTAAAGCATGGGGATCACCACGGCCTGCGGTACCTTCTCCTTAAACCGCGCCAGACGTTCCATATAAATGCTGTAATCATCACACTGCCGCCTTGCTGCCTCCATTTTTTCCGCAATATAGTCGGCCTCCAGATAGGGATTCCGGGGCGGAAAATTCCATTCGATGGCATCACAGCCTCCCTCCACGTACAGCTCTGCCATTGCCACACTTTTATCCATCGTAGGATAACCTCCCGAAAGATAAGCGATCAGTTTCATAGTATCCGCCATCTATTCATGCCCCTCCCACGGCCTTCTCCCAATTTCTTTCATGAGAGTCATACACAGCTCTTCATCCACAGGGTTGGTAATGCTTCCACCTTGTTTAAAAGCCGTTCCCACAATTGCACCATCGGCAGACTGAAACTGTTCACCGGCAATCTCTGCGTTGAATCCGCTTCCAATCACAATTGGTACAGATACCGCCTGCTTTGCAATGCGGAGGGATTCTGACGGCGTCTTCTTCCCAGTGCTCACCCCCGTGACTATGAGCGCGTCAGCACCGGAGTCTGCCGCAGCACGGCAGGATTCTTCCAGTGTCACGGATTCATTTACCATATGGGAATGTTTCACCTGCACATCCGCGAAGATTTTTACCTGATTTGCTCCTAAGAAGCGCCTCATACGGATCACCTCTTTGCAGCACGGTCCGATCTCCCCTATCCCCGTAACCTCTACCCGGTCCACAAACACCGGTGACCGGATAAAGGAGCCGCCTGCACAGTAAGCAATGGCCATCCCGGCTGCTCCGTCATTGAAAGAAGCGTCAACTCCTACCGGAATCTCAATACGCTCCACAACTGCCCGGACCACTGACGATAACGCGGCCACCTGCTCTATCTCCAGCAAACGGCTCTGTGGAAGGTCATTGGTATTCTCCACGATCACCGCGTCAACTCCGCACTTCCACAGAATAACCGCATCTGATACGGCCCGTTCAAACAGTTCCTCCACACTCCCACGGTAATTTTGTGTACCCGGCAGCGGCAGGCAGTGCACCATGCCAATCATGGCTTTCTGCCCCCGCGCCATCTTGTCCATCATCTGATCGATGCCCATAGCTCACTCCCCTCTGTCTTATGCCATGATTCCAAGTCCAGTCAGAAGGACGCATACGACTATGGTTCCCAGCAGCAGAACTACAGTGCTCACCTTCTTGCCCAGCAGCCAGTAAAACAGCCATGTGATTCCTGCACCCGCGATACCTGGAATGATGCTGTCCAGTGCATTCTGCAGCGTCATAACACTTTCGCCAGAGCCAAAAGAAATAGCAAAGTTAGTGGCCACCATGGCGCTGACCATGCCTCCGATGACAATACATCCCAGGATAGAAGCCGCAGTCATGATCTTGTCCATCAGGCCAGACTGCTGAACCTTGTCCAGAAACTCCACGCCCAGCCGGTATCCCAGCTGCCCGCCTGCAAAACGTACGTAATACGAAGGAATACAGTAAATCAATGCATACAGAATAGGTCCCAGAATATTTCCCTGCATTGCCAGGGAGATACCGATTCCTGCCGCGATAATGCGCAGCGTACCTGGGAACACGGAATCACCGATTCCGGATAAGGGCCCCATAAGCGCCGCTTTTACAGAGTTAATAGTGGACGTATCAAAATTTTCATTTTTAGCGTTCTGTTCCTCCATAGCAATCGTCAGACCACCCATGAAAGAATGAAACTGTGGTGTAATGTTGAAAAACTCCATGTTGCGTTTCAAAGACTGGATATACGCCTCTTTATCATCTGCATATATTTTCTTCAAAAACGGAGCAATCATAAATGTAAAGGTTTTATGTACCAAACGATCCCAGTTAACGGAAAATCCGCCTGTCAGGGAACGGAAACACATTTTGCGGATATCCTGTTTTGTGAACATCCGGTCTTTTTCATGATTCGAATTAAAAGTCGTCATCTGCCGCCACCTCCTCATTTCCATTTACAGCGTTTACAGTCTTCATACTGAAATCAAACTTTGTCAGAATGTAGATTACACCCAGAATCGCAAGCCCCAGTACCGGAATCTTTAAGTAAGCAGCCAGGATAAATCCCAGAAACCAGTAGGGCGCTACTTTCTTATTCACGATCATGCGCATCAGCATGGCAAGTCCGATGGCACTCAGCAGTCCGCCTGCTACGGTCATTCCATGGGTAAATACTTCCGGTATCTGATTCAGAAGATAGGATACCTGCTCCGCCCCAAACAGCCATGCAAAGAACACAAGGAAAAACTTGAGCAGGACATTTAAAGTTCCTTCCATGAACATAATGGCCGCGATCCCCTTCTCATTCCCCTGGTCCGCATAACGGTCAGCGATCTTGGAGGTCATGGAAAAAATAGACCACAGAATATTCTGGAACGATGTAGCAATAATGGCGATCGGAATCGCCATGGCTAATGCCATCTCCGCCGACAGCCCGGCCTTAATCGCGAACGCTGTTCCCAATACACCGCCGACACACGCATCCGGCGGAATATAAGAGCCAATTGCCATGGCACCTAAGAAGAACACTTCCAGAGTGGCGCCAATAATAATTCCCTGTTCCACATTTCCCAGAATCAAACCAACAATAGGCCCCAATACCAGCGGACGGTTCAAAAACGGTGTTCCGATTCCCCAATCGATATGCCCGTACGCTCCGCATAACCCCAACAGCAATGCTTGTAACATATTTTTCTCCTCCTTTTATGGCTATAACAGCCGTTTGACAGACGTGGCCTTAGCAGTTGGAACCGTCTGGATGGTCACGTCTTTCCCCTCCTGAATCAGTTCCCGTAACAAGACGATTTCCTCTTCTGTGGCAAATATGGAATTTGCCAGCTTTTCACACCCCTCTCTCGCATCCGTGTACCCCAGGCTTACCCCTCCAATATCCGGACAGCCCTTCAGCAGACGGTACGCGTCTTTTATGCATTCCACAACGATGAAAAGGACGTATTTATCCGTTTTTCCTTCGTTAATGGCCGCAATCGATTCCTCCACGTTCTTGATCACCAGCTTAGCCCCCGACGGTTTGCTGAGTTTGATCGTCGTCAGCCGCAGCGGATCATTCTGAAGCGTATCACAGGCAATCAGGATACAGTCTGCTCCCAGCGATGACGTCCAGGTAAATGCCACCTGCCCATGCAGAAGACGCTTATCCACCCTCAACAATTTGATCATAGTTCATCCCTCCTTTAAAAACTGTCACATTCCACTGACGTCTCCGCTGCCAGCGGATTACAGTAAACAATGGATTCTCTGGACAATTCCACCGCGCTGTGGATCACATCAGCAATCGGAAGATCTGCATTTGCAATCATCTCCAAAAGCATGGCCAGGTTTAAGCCGGCTACGATATGGAGTCCGGACCGGTCAAGCCTCCGGATAAATTCGTTGCATACACTCCCTCCCATCAGATCGGCTGCTACCAGAATCTCATCCGTCTCCGGTATGGATGATAGCAGCGCATCCACCTGATCACTTAAATTCACTTCCTGTTCCACAAATGCACAGAATGGCTTCACTTCCATATGTTCTCCCATGATCAGCCTGACAGAGTCGATTATCCCCTCCGCAAATTTTCCATGGGTTGCCACTATGATATGTCTCATATTCTTTCCTCCGCTCTAGTTATCGTTCTCCCCATCGTCATTGTGTTCAATAAATTCATAGATGTAGGCGATCTCGCTTATGGGAATCTCCACGTGATAATGATTCGTGATATTTTGAAAACTCTTCTCCACCATAGTAATGAACCCGCTCCGTTCCTTCTTAAAAAGCTCCGGGTCCCTGCACGATTCGATCGGATTTTTCGTCACAAGACGTTCGATCAGAAACGACAGATGGATATAAAGGCTCATAATTGTATTTGGCTTAAACTGTATATTCAGGTAATGCTGCAGAAGGTCCAGGGATACTTGAATCCGGTCAGTCAGCGTCACCGGATTTAATATGGTAAGATGCTGGATAATATTCTGCAGAGAAAAATTTTTCACCAGATTATTAAGCAGTGTCCGTATTTCATCCTCTGTAAAGTAATTCTTTAGGATTTCATACACCCTGGGATTTCGGTTTAAGGCAATCACCTCGCTGATATCCAAATGAGGCGTATCGGGCAGTTCGTAACGGTCTACTCCGATAGAAAAAAGGATATGGTATTCCGAATCTCTGATATATTCCTCCAGACTATTCTGCTGACCGGTGTTCCAGTACAGCGCCTTCACCGGTATCTCCTTCGGAAAGCTGCTCCAGAACAGTTCCTGCATTTTCAGAGCAATATCCGTGCCCTTTTCCCCCATAAATAAGATGGCCGGCTCCTTATCCCGCGCTTCGCTCTCGATCAGCTTATATTTAGAGATGGAATCTGCCGAAGCCTCCCTCAAAATATCCGGAACCTCCCTTCCCTCCAAAAGCATGGAGCCGATATGAACCGCCAGGCTGGTGGAGACATGATTCATGATACCCAGACGGATTCCCGGAAGCGTTCTTAATTTCTCATCAATCAGCTCCAAAGATCCCATGTCCACCAGAATGATCATCCGGCTGGACATACAGCTTTTCTCCACATAATTTTTAAGCGTTTCAGCAATTTTCTCCATTGGAAGCTTGAGAGGCATGTCCATTGCGTCGAAAATATGGCGTCCCAGCAGTTCATTGACAGCCTCCGCCATACTGGAGGCTGTGGAGGTCCCGTGACAGATAATCACTGCGCTCAAACGACTGTCATTTAATTGCTGGTTATAATACTTTAATCCTGTCAGAGAAAGAATTGCTGTCGTATCATCCGGTTTGGTTCCCAGGTTCACCCAGATCAAATCAGAGAGATAGTCTGCGGCTTCTGCCTCCTGCCGGTATTTTTCATAAAGGCATCGTTTCAATGTCTCCGCCTCCTGCCTTCGTTCTTCCTTTTCCCCTAATCCCAGCATCTGCCTTCTTAAACAGGTCTGAAGCATTTTGGCAAAATTCCTGGGAATCACGCAGTGAAACCGGCTTTCCACCAGGGTGATCAGGCCTTCATAGATCACATCGGCAGGTCTCTTCTCCGGTACTTCTTCTTCAATAAACTGGTATGTATATTCCTTCATGCGCCCCTGAAGCACCTGATACAATTCATCCAGTACCGCCGTAAACGGCATTTCTCCTGATTCCACGCCTCGAAAGGCGTCGTATACCGCCTCTCCCAGGCCATATTCCTCCTGTTTCTCGTTCAATTCCTCTCTCTGGCGGGGACATATCCAGAGTTCCTCTTCGAAATCTTTTTCTACTGAAATGTTATGCAGAAGCTCCTCTGAAAAATAGTAGGAGTGAATCGACAGTACTGCTTCATCCTTCTGATATAAATACGCCCGCGCGCACATTTTTCGTATTTCGCTCTGCAAGCCTTCTATATTATTGTCAAACCGATAATCGACCAGATGAGTAAATACCTTCCTGCTGATTCGTACAGCTTTCTGGATAGAATTTTCTTCCCGCACAAAGAACTGTATTACCATACGCTCTTTTTCCTGGCGTGATCTCTGTTTTAATTCCGGGCAGTAGGCAATAACCGGAATCCGGTTTCTCCAGAAGTTTTCTATCTCATGGTCTTCCGTCGGTTCTGATGTGAGAATCACTCTCCAGGAGGAATTCTTCTCTGTATTTAACTGATCTACGAAATCCAGGACGCGTGTTTGCAGGGGCTTGTCCAAGCGGTGAAACTTTTCCAGCACCATAAGACCGGTCCGGTTCTTCCGTATCACAGATTCCCTGTCAGCAAACAGCTTTTTGATAACCGCCTCATTACGGGTACCGTTGGCATGAAAGGAGCTTCGGATATAGACCGCGTCATTAGACAGAATCTCCATACTTTTCATATACTGAAATGTCAGGGAACAGAGCAGGCTTTTTCCCGTCCCCCTCTTTCCGATCAACATCATCGGAAGACCGTTTGGCGGATAATATGCTGCTATCTTAATCTGCTCAATACAGTCTGACAGGCTTCCGTCAAATCCAATCAGGGACTGAAAGCTGTGATGCTGTCCGCGGATAAAATCATTAAATTCATCGAGATCCTCAAACATCTCCCGTTTAATCCGAAGCCCAGTAAGCTCTTCCAAAGCCCGTATATGCAGGAAACAAACCGGCCGCGAATTGATTTTTAACAGCACATTCTCATGAACAAGCTGGTTTAAATACTGACTCGCCAGATTCCTGCTGATATTCAGCTGCTCTGCAGCAGCCTGCGCATTAACCGCCTCCCAGTTTCCTGAAACGGCCGCTCTGGTCGCATTCATGATCCAATTGACGATTTCCTGTTTCGTGCTCACTTCCATGCATTCTCCCTCTTTCTGATTGAATTATACCCTGCCGCGATGCGGCTGCGGGCTTTGTCAACGTTTTTGTACAGTAACAGTCTTTTTACAGACACTTTTTGATATTTCACTTTGATTTTTGTATAATAATTTTCATTTATCGCCACTGTTGGCTAGTCAGTGTCGAAATAAGTATTTATTCTGCACAATAATTTTATTATACCTGATCGATAAGAATTATTATAGATTTGTTCTGACTTTCCGCTTGCGCGCACCATCCCGTCATGATAAGATAGGGATAAGTATAACTGGGGGAAATTGAGGGAAAAACCGTGAAATGGAATATCGCTGCTGAATGCATATCAACCGTCATGCTCTGCATCATCTGGAACTACTCCAGACAGAGCCATTCGTTGCCAACATTGAAAAACAAACTGTTTCAGATTTGTTTCTTAACGACGTTCCTGGCTATGACGTCGAATATTATTTCTACAATCTGTATTCAAAATACAGGAGTAATTCCGCTGTATGTAAACTGGCCGGTCACGACGATCTATTTTATCGCCACTCCGCTTATGGGAGTCACGTATTTTTATTATGCGCTTTCCATACTTTATGAAAATCAGCCTTATTTTCCGAAACGGTGGCTGCTTTTACTGCTTCCGGCCGCCGTCTATCTGCTTATGGTTTTAACCAATCCCTTTACCGGCTGGCTGTTTTCTTTAAGCCTCGCTGCCCGGTATACACAGGGACCGCTGATCATTACCACGTACATTGTCTTCTATATTTACTGCCTTTTCACCTGTGTCACGGTGATTGCGCTGGGAAAAAGAGTGGATCCCACGATTCGAAATATTCTGGCCTGTTTTCCGTTGATTGCCGCTCTGGTTGTCATCATCCAGCAGATCTTTCCGGAAATCATTCTCTCCGGCTCCGCTGCCACCTGCGCGCTGCTGATCCTTTATCTGTATCTGCAGAATAAGCAGATTTCGATCGATTATCTGCTGGGGATACCAAACCATAAGGAATTTTTAAATTCCCTGCAGCTTCATATCAAACGGCACAGGGATTCCTCCTTCACGGTACTCCTCATTTCGCTGAGGAACTTCAAACAGGTGAATGACACCTACGGTCAGCAGAACGGGGACGAATTTTTGAAAACCATCTGTACATACCTGCGCAACACGGTAAAGCCGTATCAGCTTTACCGCTACAACGGGGATGAATTTGCCGTGTTGATTCCGGAACCGGATAAGGAAACCCTTCTTCGTCTGGTTACAGCCATAGACGACCGGTTCAGCCAGCCATGGGACAGCCGCGACTTTCGCTGTATGATCGGAATGGCGGCCGCCGTGATCAACTATCCCAAAAGCGCGGACACCATGGAAGACCTCATTAATGCACTGGAATACACGGTTTCCGTCGCCAAAGACGGTAAAAACGGCAGTATCTGCTACTGCGGCCCGGGTATGCTCGATCACGTCAAACGCCGATTTAGGGTGATCGATATCCTGAAGGATTCCCTGACACGGGGAGATTTCAAAGTATATTACCAGCCTGTCTGGTCTGTGGAGAAGCAGTGTTTCACTCTTGCGGAATCGCTTCTGCGCCTGCCGGCCACACCCCTCGGCCCCTTATATCCCTCGGAATTTATTCCCTTAGCGGAGGAGACCGGACTGATCGTGGACATTACTTACTATGTTCTGGATACGGTATGCCGTTTTATTCACGACCTGCTGGAAAGCGGGATCACGATGCTGGAAAGCGTCACTGTTAATTTTTCCGGCGTACAGTTTTCCCAGCACAACCCGGCAGAAAAGGTGATCTCCATCATCGAAAGTCACGGGATTCCATACCGGATGATCAAGATCGAAATCACAGAAAGTGTTCTCGCAGAAAACCGTCAGGAACTGGAAGAATTTATTGATCTCATGCATACAAAGGGGGTGGAAGTGAGTCTGGATGACTTTGGAACCGGCTACTGCAACCTTGTATCCGTACTGAGCATGGATGTCGATGTGATCAAACTGGACAAGAGCCTGCTGTGGGCGGCTCAGAAAGACCAGAAAACGGCCATCATGATGAAAAGCCTTACCCGCTCCGTTCACGATCTGGGCATGCGTGTTGTGTCAGAGGGTGTTGAGACTGAGGAGCAGAGACTATTCGCTGAAGACTGCTGCTGCGACTGGATTCAGGGCTATTATTACGCGAAACCGATGCCAGAGGACGAAGTGAAAACATTTCTGGCAGAGCGAATGATGACAGAATCATGAGTCACGGTATTCCATAAAAAGTTGATAAGATAAAAAAGTCCGTAAATACGGGATATCCCGGTATTTACGGACTTATGGTAAATCTTTCAGATACAATTCTACTTCTTTCCGCCACTCTCCGTCTCCATCGTCCGTCCCCATCCGGTAAGCACCGCGAATAAGAACACTCCAAACAATGCAAACGCATAAATCGTACCTCCGGCCACCACCACCGGCGATAATCCGGTCAGCGCCGATCCGATAAATACAAACACGCTCATGAATGGAATAATCGCCGGAATACTGTTGGCCGTACCATCAAGCAGGTTTGCTCTTCTGTAAGGATGGATATTCTTCGCACTTCCCACCTTGTTAAGCACCGGGCCGAACGTCAGGATCGAAGCGCTCGTAACACCGCCGAAGATAATGGTACAGAGGCTGATCCCCAGCATACAGATGAGTTCGGCCCCCCTCGGAGTCGTAGCCGCCTTGCTGTTTAAGATGGCCTCCACCATGTAATCCAGCATGCCGGCTTCCGTCAGCACGCCCATGATTCCGAATACCGCGATAACCAGACCCACAGTTCCCAGCATTCCCTGCACACCACTGATCAGGAAGCCAACCGCGGCATTATTAGCCGGGTCATTGGCAAATACGTCCTGGAAGGTGAACAGTCCTGCTGCCAGACCCACGATCAATCCCAGCAGAAGTCCGACTCCGATTCCCGCGAAGATGTTGCGGCTCTTAGTCGCCACGATCAGCATGATAATAACCGGAATCAGCATGATCAGGCTGACAGGGCTTGCCGCCGCCTCGATGGAGCCGCCCTGATATGTTCCGCCCATCCCCCCAGCACTGCGAATAGCACGACACTGATCAGAGCTGCCACTGCGGAATACTTTAACCGGCTGCTTACCACACCGCCTACATCGGCCGGATGGCCGTCCTTAAACTGCTGTGTCGATGACGACGCGATGGTTGTATCACTGATCGGCGCCAGATTGTCACCGAAAATCGCACCCGATACAATGGCTCCCGCCATAAACATGGGGCTGCCCCCCAGCACAACTCCCGCCGGGAAGAAAATAGGAAACGCGGTAAACATGGTTCCGATCGAGCTCCCCGTCGCAGTCGCTACCACACAGGTGGCAAAGAAGGTAAACGCAACGAACAGTCCGCCGTTCATTCCTATACTATTGGCCAGCCACACGAAACCGCCCGACAAGCCGCTGGCCTTCATCAGCGCGCTGAACATACCGATGACGAAGAAAATGACAATAACAGAAACGCTTGTGATCGAAGATATCCCCTTTATCGCAGCATCCCAGAATTTCGTATAACTGGTGCAGAACACTCCGCCGACCAGCAATGCCACAAATCCCCCCATAGCCAGCGCTTCCATATTAAAAGCCTTAAAAATAACAAATAAAACGACACAGAAACCAAAAAATATGGCTACAGGAATCAACGACATAAAGATGCCGCCACGAAATGTCAAGTTCTCTTTTGTATTTGCATTTGTCTCACCCATAACTGCTTCCCCCTTTTAGCAGATCCCCTTTTTCTTTGCAAGTTCTGTCAGCGCCATTTTGATATCACGGAAACGTCCCGCTGCTTCCTCATCATCGGCAAAACAGGCTGTTACAATCCGTATGTGCCCTTCCCCTTGTGCGCCGTACGGCGTTCCCTGATTGACCATGATGTTGGCGTGATCCCTTATGTAGTCCGCCACCTCGGCACTGGTCCCCAGCGCGCTCACGTTCAGCCAGCTTAAGATTCCGCTCTCACTTGGCTTCATCGTCACGCCCGGAATCCCTGACAGAATCTCATACGCTAAGTCCCTGCGGCGAAGCAGGCGCTCATAGTTGCTCTTTAAAAATGCCTCATCCTTTACCGCAGCTACCGCCCCGATACTGGCCAGGGTGTTGGAAGCCCCCAGCACGTTGACGGCCGCGCCGTAAAGCACATCCATGATGTGATCATCCGCATAAATATATCCAATCCGGAACCCGGACAGTCCCAGCCCCTTGGAAATGGAGCAGACCGTCAGTGTCCTCTCCCACATTCCGGGCAGCGTACACGGCGCCACGAACTCGATTCCATCGTAAATATGATCTTCAAACGCCTGGTCGGATACCAAAATCAGATCATTCTTGACGATAAACGCCGCCAGTTCCTCCAGCTTCTCCTTCCGGAACACAGTCGTCGTCGGATTGTTGGGATGGCTGATCAGCACCATCTTCGTCTTCGGCGTCAGCCTCTTTTCAAACTCTTCCATTCTGGGCTGGTATCCGTCCTCCTCATACAGCGGCACCGGAACCGCCTTCGCGCCCAGAAGCTTTGCATTTAAAAAGTTGCTGGGATAGCTGGGATCAGGGATCATGATTTCGTCCCCTTCCTCGATAAACGGCATCATAGAAAACAGAAGGCCGCTGTCCGATCCCGGGCTCACGATCACATTACGGCTCGGATCGATGGGGAGTCCCGTTCTCTTACTGACCTTCTCCGCCAGCGCCTTTCTTAATGCCAAGTCCCCAATCGGCATCACATAATGGCTGACGGTTCCGCTCTCCAGCGCTTTCATCATAGCCTTTTTTGCCGATTCCGGTACCGATGGATCCGGATAAAACGGATCCGCCCACGCCATGTTTGCGCCGCCTGCCGCAAGGAAGTTTCCCACGCCTTCTCCGACATCGGCCTTGGTCACCGCAGAAAACAAACCGCCCTCCAAATTTTTGAAACGATCATTCATTCTCCTTTTTACATCCATATAACATCCCTCCTATGATTTTACAATCGCTACTGCTTCCACCTCACACAACACACCCTTTGGTAAGTCCTTTACCGCCACACAGCTCCTCGCCGGATTCCCCGTAAAATAGCCGGCGTACACTTCGTTAAATGCCGCGAAGTCTCCCATATCCGCCAGGAAGCATGTGGTCTTTGCCACAGTGGTTAAGTCGGCCCCCGCCGCCTCGAGCACTGCCTTCACATTCTTCATGGACTGGTGGGCCTGCTCTGTGATCCCCCCTTCCACCACCGCTCTGGTCGCCGGATCAAGCGGAATCTGACCCGATGTAAACACGAATCCATTCGCAGTTATCGCCTGTGAATACGGTCCAATTGCTGCCGGTGCTGCTGCTGTCGCTACTTTTTCCATTTCTCATCCTTCTTTCCTCTAAAATGCACGAAAGGGTGGTATTGAAAGTTACGTCAATACCACCCTTGGCTGTACTAATACTATATCACTAAAATATATTTTAGTCAATCCAAAAATCAATAAAATATTTTTTATTAATTATATTCAGTTTTTTCTTAAATTTCGTAAATGAAGATAGACTGTATTTCTGGAAAGGCCCAGAATATCGGCAACCAAAGGCACGCTTTCTTTAAACTGGAAGATCCCCTGCTCTTCCAGCTGAGCGATCACCTCCCGCTTCTTCAGCGATGGAAGTATAGACTGATCCGCCTCCACTTTGGCCTGTGCCGCGGTGACGGCGCGGTTCACCAGTTCCTGTGGATTGTCCGCGTAGTTTTCGCTTTCAAAGCTGTGATCCGCAGCTCTTGGGAGAAAACCGGACACAAAGGTCTCGACCGATGTGTTTAAGTAAAAATTAATGCAGAGCAGGCCGATGACCTTCCCATTTGTCCCCTCGATGGTAATCGTGGAGGATTTCAGCGGTTCCCCCTTCTTGTTGTGGGTATAGTAGGAAATATGGCCGGACAGCCCCTCCGTCTGAATCCGGTTCAGCATGGTCAGCGCCAGGTCCGTCACCGGAGCTCCCTCCGTCCTTCCAGTGTAGTGTCCGTTGATAATCTTAATAACAGAGCTGTCCAGATTTTCCAGACTGTGAAGTACAAGCTCATATCCATCTCCCAGATACTCAGCAAGCCCCTCCACCACGGTTTTGTAGGATTCCAGAATCAGATGATCCTCCGGTGTGAAAACAACATTCCCCTGTGACATAAGACTTCTCCTTTACACCCGCCAGCTGATCCCACTATGGGTCATCTGGTCATTCTCGCTGTTAGAAATTACATAGGAGGTATTCTCCCCCTTTAAAATACTGATGGAAATATGCTGGGCTACGCCCTCCTCGCTATAGGTGATCTTGAAAATATCGAACAGCGGATCACCCAGTCCGCATTTTAAATATTCGGAGACCTCTTTGGATGCCTTTCTCACCTTGAGCACCTTGTAGTAGCGGTCCAGTTTTGCGTGATACTCCTGGCGCAAAAGCTGAAATACCGAAACGTTGCCTTCCATTTTCTCAAAAATCCCCGGGAAGCGCTTAAGCGGAATGTAACACATATCCAGCATCATGGGGATATCGTCCGCATACATGACACGCTTTAAATACACCACCTTGTCATCCACCGAGATCTGCAAGTCATTCGCATAGGATGGCTTCACGAAAATAATGGATTTCTCCAGTATCTCCGTCCGAACCGTTCTTCCCTGGCTCTCCATGGAATCATGAAATCCGGCCAGCTGGTCAATCCGGCTCTGCACTCCGGTACTCAGTACAAATGTCCCTTTTCCCTGCTTTCGGACCAGAATCTCTTCCTCACATAACTCCTTCACCGCTCTGCGAACCGTAATCCTGCTCACCTGATACTTTTCTTCCAGCTCTGCCTCACTCGGCATCCGGTCTCCCGGCCTGTAGATCTGTGCGTGTATATCATCTTTTATTGCGTTCTTAAGCTGCTCATATAACGGAGTCAATGCATTCTGATTTAGCATATCTGCGTCTCCTGTCCTCTTCTTCATCCTTAATGCCCATTTACAATTATATCTCACAAAATCGGTCAAGGCAACCTTTTTAACCTGAAAACCCGCTTCCCGGAGCGTCTGGGGAAGCGGGTTTGTTCTGCATTTTATTCCATCTTATGAGGATAGCCGAAGCCTCCCCGAATCATACAGGTGGCCGCGGAACGGGAAGCCGCATAGTCAAGCGCCTCCTCCATCCCTTTGCCGTCTCCGTACGCGGTCAAAAAACCGGCAATAAAGCTGTCTCCCGCCCCCATGGTGTCGATGGCGTCCACTTTTTTAATTCCCTGGCGGTATACCCGCTCTCCATCATAGAAGACAGCTCCTTTATGCCCTCTGGTCACGCCCACAATTTTCGTTCCCAGTTCATGGACTTTTCTCATCAGGGCAATGCACGCTTCCTCCTCTAAGTCGGAGCCTGAAAAAAATGCGTACGTCAGATACGGACACGTCCGCTCTAAATACTCTTCATCCCGCTTATCGGAAAAATCGAAGGATACGCTGCAAATCTCCTTCAGCGTCGGAAGTTCATATTCCAGATTCGAGTAACAGCTGGAATGGCAGATATCATACTCCTTTATGATCTCCATATCCTCCGGAACGATTTTTATGGCAAATAAGTGCTGGCAGCTGTCACGCAGTCCCGGAGCGAAGACACGGTCACCGTCTTTTAAGTACACCCGGGGCTGTGCCGTGTGGGCATATACCTTTCTCGACCGGTCGTAAATCACGCCCTCTTTCGTCAGACACTCCTTAATATAATCCGCACGCTCATCATCCCCGAATACACCAACATAATTGACGCGCTCCGCTCCGTTTCTCTTACAGTTAACCGCTACATTGACGGCATTCCCGCCGGGAAAATACACACCCTCGTCCATATAGCAGTCCGTTACATTATCTCCAATTGCAATTAATTTCATATCTCTATCCTTTCACTGCACCGGCGGTCATACCCCTTACGAAGCTCTTCTGCATCAGCAGGAAGAGAACGATAATCGGCAGACAGGAGATGACCATACCTGCTAATACGACGCCCCATTCCGTCATGAGGCCGTCACGGAATACCATCAGTCCTACCGGAATGGTACGAAGCCTTGAGCTGTCCACAAAGATCGTGGCAAATACGAACTCGTTCCACGCATAGTATGCCGTCATGATGATAACCGTTGAGATGATCGGTTTGGACAGCGGCAAGTAAATATGACCGTAAATCTGCATCAGCGTAGCCCCGTCGATGGTTGCAGCCTCCTCCAGTTCCTTAGAGATTCCGACGAAAAATGACCGGATCAGCATAATCGAGACAGGGAGACGGAACGCGATGTAGGGCAGTATCATGGCGAACAGCGTATTTTTAAGCTTCAGGCTTTTTAACAGCATAAACAGCGGAAGCAGGCAGACCTGAGGGGATAACAGCAGGCCGCAGAGACAGAACAGGAATATGGCATTTCCCAGTCTGCCTTTCATCTGGCAGATACCAAAAGCCGAAAATGTCGATACAAAGACCACTCCGACCAGCGTACAGGCTGTTACAATCAGGCTGTTGACAAAATACTGGGAGATTCCTCTGTTCCAGGCCGTCATATAATTTTCCGCGTGCCAGATATCGGGAAGCCCCCATACATCACCGTAAATGCCGTTGTAGTCCTTAAAAGACGACATCAGAATCCAGAACAGCGGATACAAAATCAGGGCGGCTAAGAGGAACAGGATTGCCAGCCAGAGGATCTCGCCGGGTCCATATACTCTTCTTTTTCTTACTTTCACCTTCTCCATCAGCGATCCCCCTTTTCCGTTCCGAAGCTTGCGAACTGCACGGAAGACAAAATTGCCGTTATGACGAAAATCAACATGGCGATGGTGGATGCATAGCCCATATTGTTCTTAACGAAACCGGTCTGGTACATGTGAAGCGACAGCACCATGGTTGCCGTTCCCGGCCCTCCTCCGGTTAAGATATACGGTTCGTTGAACACGGTAAATGCACCGACAACCGTTAAAATCATGGTAACAAAGAACATCTGGCGTACCTGCGGCACCGTTATGTAGAAGAAGCGTTTCAGCTTTCCGGCGCCATCCACCTCTGCCGCCTCATATAAATCCCTGGGAATTTTCTGGATGGCCACAATGAACAGCATGGCAACATATCCGGTACTCTGCCATTGAGAAACCGCAATCACCGCATACATCGCTGTCTTCTTGCTTCCCAGCCATACCCTCGTGAAACCGTCAAGTCCGACCAGCTCCAGAAAACTGTTTAACAGCCCCATCTGTGGATTGTATACAAAATCAAACAGCAGACATACAACTGTCATGGATATAACGGTTGGAATAAAATAGATGCTGCGCAGTGCAGGAGCAAACTTATGGAACGCGATATCCTCCAGTACCGCCGCCAGCACGAGTCCGAATCCCACCTGAATGACAATAGAAATGACAGCATAAAGGATGTTGTTTTTCAGGGAGACCAGAATGATCTTATCGGAAAACAGATGCCTGTAGTTATCGAACCCCACCCACTCCTTCGTTGCGGAAGACAGGGTAAAGGACTGAAAACTATATATGAAATTTTCAATCAGCGGAAAATATACGAATATTCCCAGAATCAGAATAGCTGGTACGGCAAATGCCAGTGCCTGTAAATTTCTTTTTTTCTCTCTTTTCAAGCGGATAGTCCCCCCTCATATGCATTCGGCGGAATGTTATGATCCATCCCAGTTCTTCTTTCAGCTCTGTCCGGCCTCCCGATGGAGGTATCCGGACAGAACTGTACTCTTATTAATGTAAGGCAGCCGCAGCCTCCTTTACCTGTTCCATAACGCTTTCCGGTGTCTCATCGCCCGTAGCGATCGCCTGTGCCCCCTGGCCGTATACGGTATAAACAGACGCGTCGCAGGCATTGTCAAACCACGGTACCAGCGTGGATGCGGACTTGATAATCTCCATCGCCTCCAGCTGTGCCGGAAGGGCATTGGTTTCATCCACTGCACCAGCCACACTGGAGATCTCTCCGCTCTTTGTTGTCAGAGCCTCTCCGCCCTTCTTGCTGACCAGCCACTTTAAGAACTTCACACACTCTTCCGGATTTTTAGCCTTGTTGCTGATCATAAATCCTTCCGGTGCGCCGGTCAGTCCTTCCGGATCGCCTTTCCCGTCTTCAAAGGCCGGGAAATTGAAGAAGCCGTATTCAAAGCCTTCCGGAATTACCTTTTCAAGCATCGTAATCTCTGCAAACTGCAAATACATAATCGGAGCCTCACCGGTTGCAAAGTATGTATTTCTGGCAGTCTCATGATCGATGGCTACGCAGGTATCACCCATGTAGGAGGTGAGCTGTTTCCATTTTTCAAGCACTTCCACGTAAGCCGGATCTGTAAATTCACCGGTTGCCGCATCGTAATCCTTCGCGATCACAGCAGGATCTACCATTCTCTGATTCATGGTTCCCAGATAGTGAAGAATTGCCCAGTTATCGGATAATCCCTCTACCACCGGTGTTTCATAACCGGCTGCCTTCAGTGCATCCAGCACTGCGATAAACTCGTTCCATGTCTTCGGCACTTCTAAGTTGTTCTCTGCGAATATCTTCTTATTATAATAGAAAGCCTTGCCATCCTGTGACCACGGAACCCCGTAGATCTTTCCGTCAAAGGTAAAGCCGTCGACGCTGGCGCTGGCGATCTTGGAAGACCACTCTGTATCACCGTCATAAATATCGTTCAGCTCCATGACATTACCGGAATCAATCATCTCTTTCGCAAAGGTTCCCGACCAGGAAGAGAAGATATCCGGAATTTCGTCCGTTGCAACTACCATACGGATTTTCTCTTTGTACTGATCGTTTAAAATGCAGTCCATGTTGATCGTCACATTTGGATTCTCGGCCATATATTCCTGAATCAGCTCCTGGAACATGGAATTCTTCGGATCATTGGGCCAGCGGTGGAAAAAATTGATTACAACCTTCTCTCCGGAGCCGTCTTTTGCCTCGCCGCCTGCTGCAGCAGTATCTGATGTCTTATGATCCGGTGCCGCGGTTGTTCCCGCATCTCCTCCGCTGCCTGATCCGCCGCATCCGGTCAAAGACAGACCCATGGTAAGAGCCAGTGCAAGCGCTATGATTTTCCTGATACTTTTCCTCATATGATATCCTCCTTTTTCTAAAAACGACGGAATTCCAGCCTGCCTGCCAAAACTCCGTCGTTCCCTCTTATTCTGTCAATGTTCCTATTAATATTCCATTCTCCACATATAGCGGCGCACACTTAAATCATGACCTCTCTCATACGCAAATGCGTCTGCCAGGGAACGAAGTACCGCTCCGGCCAGAAGCGGGGCAAAGTACTCTCTCACTTCCTCGTCAATGCCCGTCATATCAAAGGTTTCCGCATCTACCAGCATAATCTTATCGGAATACTTCTGGCAGAAGTTGTAAGCTCTCTCATCGAGCGGTCTCGTTGCGCCGACACCTTCGATAATGATGAACGGAACATCAAAATCAGTCACCTCAAACGGACCATGGAAATATTCGCCGGAATGGATGGCGTGGGAATGAATCCACTGCATTTCCATAAGCAGACAGATTGCGAAGGAGTATGCCTCGCCGTAGCAGGCACCGCTGCCCATGGTATAGATCAGCTGCTCTCTCTTATACTTGCTTCCCCACTCCTTAATGGTATCCGCGTACTGCTCTTTGGCTTTCTCGATCGCATCGTTCAAATTCGCCACAGAAGCGATGCCCTTCTCATATTTCTCACATGGGCTGACTGCATTTAAAATACTGAACATTAAATAGTATAACACAGCCTTGTTCAAATCGCTTGCATCAGCATCTTTTCCCCAGTCATAATGGATCGGATATTCCGCTGCATTCCATAATGGAGAGTCCTCTAAGTGAGATAAGGCGATAGTCAGCGCACCTTTTTCTCTGGCGACTTCCGTTGCCTTTACTGTCTCAGGCGTATTGCCGGAATGGGAACAGGTAATGACTACGGAATCCGGGCCCAATGCCTTTGGAGCTCTGTGCACAAATTCGTTGGAAGAGTAGATACTGGCCGGAATCGAAATCTCACGGTCGAACGTGTACTGGGCCGGCATCATGAAGGCCTGGGAACCTCCGCACGCTACAAAGTAAAAATGATTAATAACTTCCTTGGCCGCTACTGCCGCCACTGCTGTGTTAATCTGGTCGATGTGCTCTTGTCTCATAATGAATCCTCCACTCGATATTATTATATGTTGTTATATAACGTTATATGATGTATTTATATAATATATGATCACAGCGCAGATGTCAAGCATTAATTGTAAAATATGTTCAAAAATTTTTATAATGCAATTTTTCTTATATGCAAATTGCTTGCCCCCCAAAAAGAAAAAGACATACAGACTATGGAAATCCATTGATTTCAATCATAATCTGTATGTCTTTCTGCTGCAGCCACGCAATGTGCCGTTTTTATAACAGCTCTTCACCGTCAAAGACAGCCAGCTGTCCGATGACTTCTTTCTCCTGAGGAATAATTGATATCTCTCCTTCCCCGGCCTCCGCCATCAGTTTTTTAAGTTTCTCTCCCAGAACGCGGCAGACCCCCTCGTGTGCCTTTGAGTGAATCAGATTCTGAAGTTCATAGGGATCGTGTTCCAGGTCATAGAGAAACATCTCCGTATACACGTCGCTTCCCTGTTCCATAATCGGATCGCGGCCGACAGCCTGAACCGAGTACTTCCACCGTTTCGTCCTGACAGCCCGGCCAACCTCTGCCTCGCTGATCTGGATAAGGGCTTCTCCCGGCCACTGGGCTTTCCTGCCGTCAAGCAGTGCCATGAGCGAATGCCCCTGCATCTCTTCCGGAACAGGAATCCCGCAGGCATCCAGCAGGGTAGGAGCCACATCAAGCAGGCTGACGATCTCCGTTACATTTCCGCCTCCTGTAAATCCCGGACCGTAAAACGCCATGGGAATCCGCACAGAACTTTCGTGGCAGGAACGCTTGTATTCCGCATTCCGCGTCTTGAAATGGCAGCCGTGATCACTGGTAAACAACAGGATGGTGTCTTCCGTCATCTGAAGACTCTCCAGCGCATCCCGGATCCGTCCGAATGCCTCGTCCAGCCGTTTCACCATGCCGTAGTATCCGCCCAGATGCTGCCAGGACGTACCTCCCAGCGCCCCTAAATCCGGCGGCATATAAAGCGGATGGACCGGTGCCCCGCTGTGAGGTGCCTCAAAATCGTCAAAACAGTTCTGAAAGTGAGGTTCCAGAAAAGAAAGGAACAGAAAAAACGGCTTATCCTGATTCTGGTGACCGTCGATATAGCGGACCGCAGCGTCGGTCAGGGCGTCGATCCTGTGCCCCGGCAGCTTCACCGGTCTGTTCTCATTGTCATATACAAGAGTATCATACGGCCTGGATGTAGCTTCCAGCGCATTCGCTCCAAGCCACCAGTCGTATCCGCCCCGCTCTTCCCTGGGAACCTCGCGCCGTCCCGACGCCAAATGCCATTTCCCGATATAGGCGGTATCATAGCCGGCGTCGCGGAAATAGTGAGCCATGGTCTTCTGGTCTCTTAAAAGAGGAATCGCGTTCCGGTAATTCCCGGTGCAGGTCGCATACCTGCCGGTCTGCAGCACCGCCCTGGCCGGTCCACATACCGGCTGCGGCGTAACCGCAGTTGATGCGTACGTCCCGGTAAAGGCCACCCGGTCGAAGTTTGGCGTCAATCCGCAGGGATTGCCTCCGGCTCCGGTCGTGTCAGCTCTCTGCTGATCTGTAAAAAAAACAATGACATTGGGTTTCATAAGCTTCTCCTCTCAGCATTTTACAAGGCAGTGTCTCTCGTAGTCGAACCAGGTTCCGTCAAGCATGGGCGCCAGCGTATTCGTGAGACGGATTTCAATCTGATTTTCTCCCCGTCTCAACATTGCTCCGCTGCCATGCCACGTATAAGGGGAAAACGCCCGCACACCAGCTGAAACGCCGTTGACCGTAAGCTCCAGGCATTCATGGCACTGGTCTTTTTTATCCAGTTCCAGTTCAAACTGTTCCGGAACCTCCTTTACGTCAAGTACCGTCCGGAAGGTAAATGTCCCGCTGTAGTAAGGGAAGCCCCTGATATAATCCAGCGTAAACGCCGCGCTATCCGGTTTCGAAACGAGCGCTCTGCGGCCCGGGGCATTCTCCTCACTCACACCGAAATCCCCATATAAATAGAGCGGATCCCGAATTCCATCAGAATCCTTCGTGAGAGTCACTTCCACGGTCAGTTCATTCCAGCCCAGCTTCAGAAATGGGGCAATATCCGCCATCATATTGTTCTGATCATTGACAAATACGCTCTGGAAGGTCTCTCTTTTAATTTCCCGCCCGTTGAGCGTCATCCTCCACGTATCCTTAACCGCCCCCCGGTCCATCAGAAGCGAACAGGCCGTCGGCACCACAGACGCCTCGAAACCGGTCTTATAGGTCACGGTCAGCGGATAGTGAATCGTAATTTTCTTCGGGATTCCAAAGGCCCCGGTAAACTGGTAATCCTCCGGTCTTAAGCAGGACCGGTCGGCACACTGTTCAATGAAGGTTTTTACAGGCACCTCGAACCATTCCTCCCCATCCCGTGATATCCGGAACTCTTCCAGACGGAAGATATTACCGCCCTCAATGGCAACAGGCATGGGCTCTGAGGTGTTAACGATCAGTTTTTCCGGCAGAGTATTACCGCCACACTGCTGCCTGCTGCCATTCTTTATGAACCGCAGCAGCCGGCTCTCATACGCCCTCAGCGCAGCGGTCTCCATCGGAGCATCCTCCGCCTTAAGCTCTCCCGTATCGAGACACAGTTCCGCATCATATACGCAGCCGGCCCGTCTGCATGTGACGGACACTTCCGTGTCACAGCAGCCCTGATTCACCAGAAATACGTAATACGCTTCCCCATCTTCCCTGACCGAGGTGATGATATCCTTTCGTTCCGAATCTCTTGGCTTTAGATCAAAGGATAAGTCGGCCGCATCCCTGCACCAGTCACACCACGCCGTATCCCGGATCTCCTGGAAGTGACGCCGGTCTTCCCGCCGGTTCAGTTCCAGATCAGACCAGTCGGCCTTCTCCTGATTTCTGTCGATCACCCCCTCCGGCAGATTTCCCAGGAAGACAAGCCGGCCGCCGCAGGCCGCAAATTCCCGGATCTTCTCACAGGCCGCAGCCTCGATCCAGTCCGTCGGCGGTATGACCAGCACGCGGTAGGAAGCCCTGCCGCTGCGAATCTCTCCGTCCTGTATTTCCGCCTGTTCCAGAATTTCCGTGTCGAGATGCTCATAGTCGATCTGGCTGAATAAGAGTTCCTTGCATACCGCAACCCAGTCGTTCCGTATCTGGTCGCATTTCTGCCGTTCCGCCTCATCCTCTCCCTGATAGGCAAAACCGATAAACGGTTCACCAAGATACGCCCACAGAGTTGCCGCCGGATCGAGCACCGCCACATGGATATCCGCTTCCGTGTTCGTTACCCACGTACCGAGCCGTCCCGCATAATCCGCAAGGAGGCGGTAATGCTTCCAGTACGGATTCTGTAAAAACTGGGAGGGAGGCGCATCATGTTTCGTGATACTGTCGATGGTATAGTAAAACGCATGTACATTATAAAAATTGATTCCGCTTGCTCCAAGCCGGTCGAACATCCACTTCGCATCCTGAAGAGTCATGGTCCACCCCACGCTGTGGAAGCTTTCAATCATGGAAAACTGTTTTCCCAGCTGACGGGTCAGAGAGCTGACCGCTTTCGCATTGGAACGGTACTTTTTTATGTATTCATCGTAAATCCACTCCAGAGGCCGCCCCAGCTTCTCATGGGCGGTATCTCCTCCCACGATCGTACTGTAACGCTGAGTGCTCATGCGCATGGATGGGACCTCCGTGGCATACTCCAGATGATGGCTGCAGCACCAGTCTGACACCTGCTTATGATAACTTTCCACAAACAGCTTATGGATCGCGTCATAGAGATCATACCGTATGGTATAGGCATTTTTGTATGCCGCATTGTGCAGTGCCGGCAGATGGTCCAGAAGATCGTATCCCTTCACCTGCTTAAAGTATTCCGGCAGCCGTTTGGACCACGGAATCGGACTTAAAAGTCCCACTTCGTCGGAAAACATGCCGTAAATACTCTTTCCAAACTCCCAGCCCATGTACGCTTCATACTTCTCGTGGGTCGTTTCCAGAAAGGTCTGAACTGCCTCCTTCGAACACGGATCGAAAAAACCGCCGTAATACTTAAACTCACCGAGGGCTGCCTGGGTATACACCTCCACCCGCCAGCTTCCCTCAGACAGTGTTCCCCTTAATATCCGTTCCGGACGATAGGTGAAAAAACGCTTGTTGTTGTATTTCGTCAGGCCGGTCGTCTGGTAAATCTCCTCCGTCTGAAGACTGCCGGCCAGATCTTTAAGATCCATGGGATGGTCATAATCCACACTCCCGTCTTCGGCCGGAAACGCCTTTGCATAAAGCAGCTCACACCAGCCCAGATTCAGCTCAAACTTACCGCCCTCCGGCAGATCCAGAGACCGGTGATTTAAAACCATGTGCTCCGCCTCCGGATGCTTTAGCAGCACCTCGCCGCCGCTCATGCCGCTGGGATAAGGATACTCATCATAAAGCCACGTTTCCAGACCGTTTGCCGCCGCTTCTCCAGCCGCATAGTCCACCTTTTTAAACCATTCCTCCGACAGATAGGGGACCTTCTGTCCCTGTCTTGCACAGATAAAGGCCCCGCCAAGGCCTTTATCCGACATTTCCTCTATCTGATGTTTTATTTCGTCCTCCGCCATATCGCCGTTCCAGAACCAGAACGGCTTGATCCGGCTTCGGGCGGGAGGATTTTTAAATTCCTCAAACCAATCCATTTTCTCTCCTCCGCCTCAAGGGCTTTCCTTAAAACACCTTACGCACTAATTACTTTCTGCTATTTCGACTGTAAATACTGGTCGTACTCCGCTTTCAGCCTCGTCATCTCAGATGCCCAGCTGTCTAAATACTCCTGTGCGGTCATATTGCCGAGAAGCACATTCTGGAAGCCTTCTACCAGAGTATTCTGGTGCAGGTCGTAATAGCCGATTACATTGATTGGAAGCGTAGTCACGGTAGTGCCGGGATCTAAGAGCGCGTCTGCCGCTTCCTTAATCGGGCCTGCCTTTTGTACCCAATCGTCCTCCAGCGCCTCTTTATTGCACGGAATCTGACCGATCTGCTCACTGATATAGCTGCACGCCTCATGCTGTGCCAGGAAGCTGACGAACTTAAAAGCTTCTGCCGGATGCTTGGAATCCTTGAATACGGATAAACACATGGCGCCGTTGGATACAATGGTTCTCGTTCCGTTTACCGCATTTAAGCGTACCAGTCCGGCAAATCCGTCCTCACCCAGCGTCTGCACATGCTGGCCGTATGACCCCAGATTGTGGAAGATCATACCTGCAGAACCGGAATCAAACGCAGCGTTCATCTCGGCCACCGCATTGGTGATATCGCTCTCCGGTGTATATACATTGTAAATACTGGCAAATTTCTCAAGCAGCTCCACATGAGCCGGATCATTTGCAGTGGAGTTTCCATTCTCATCAAACATATCCAGCTGACCGGAATACTGATACATCATCTGTTCAAACTGCTGAGAGCTTCCGGCTCCGCCGCGGATTGAGAAGCCGTAGACGCCGTTTGCCTTATCAGTCATCTTCTCCACACAGTCAAACACGCCATCCCAGTCCTCCGGAATTTCACAGCCTGCATGATTCATCAATTCTGTATTATACCATACAACCGGTACGGTAACCATATGGGCGAGACCATACATTTTCCCGTCCGGAGCCATGCTGCGGATGCTTTCGTCAAATTCAGAAAGAGTATTGTCCTTCTGATCCCACCCGGCAATATAATCATCCAGCGGAACCAGCGCGTCCTGAATCAGGAAATCGCTCATCCAGTACTGGCTGACACCGCCGCAGTCCGGAGCCGTGTGGGACTGAATGGCTACATCGTATTTGGATTTGGCCTGATCAGCCGGAACTGGAACGAGTTTGACTGTAATATTGGGATTCTCCGCCTCAAAGTCGGCGATCAGCTTGTTAAAAATCTCGGTTCTCTTCGTATCGGCGTTCTGATCCCAGTAAGTAATCTCCACCTTCTCTCCATCCGCGGCAGCCTCTTTCGTATCAGCCGCCGTCGTCTGGGCCGATTCAGCTTTCCCGGCATCCGCAGCGCCCCCGGCCGCTGCCGCCGTTTCGCTGTTTCCTCCGCCGCACCCTGTGAGCAGCGCCGCCGCCATAACCCCCGCCATTGTCAATGCTGTAACTCTCTTCCTCATAATTTACTTCCTCCTGTTTTTTATTTTTATGTAAACTTATCATTTTTTTCCGGTCAGCTGACCATTAACCCTTTACACCGCCGGCGCTTAAACCGGTTACAAGATACTTCTGCAGGTATGCGAATAAGCACACCGGAATCGACATTGCTATGATTGCGCCTGCCGCCATGGCTCCATACTGGACGCTGAACTCGCCCTGCATCATCTTTAATCCGATAGGCACCGTATATTTGGCCGGATCATTTAAGAACATTAAGCTGAACAGGAACTCATTCCAGCAGGCGATAAATGCAAAGGCCGCCACCGTGATGATACCGGGTACCAGCATCGGAAGCACAATCTTTATCACCCCTTTGAAACGGCTGCAGCCGTCAACCATGGCCGCCTCCTCCAGTTCGAATGGAATTCCCTCAATAAATCCCTTCATAAGAATCGCATTGAATGGAATATGGAAGGTAATATTAACCAGCACAATGGCCGTTTTGGTTCCCACCAGCCCCACTCCCTGGAAAATATTAAAGAGCGGAACAAGGAGCACAGCCGCAGGTATGAACTGGCTTGCCAGCAGAAATCCCATAAACAGCTTTTTTCCTTTAAACTTATATCTTGTCAGCGCATATCCAACCATAATCGACAGGACGACGATGATGGAAACCGACACAATACTGATCTGAAGGCTGTTTGCAAAATACTGGCTGAAACCCGCATGAACCCATACGTTTGCGAAGTTGCTTAAAGACGGCGACTTCGGAACATACTGGATCGGCGTACTCACAATGTCGGCCTCGCTCTTCAGCGATGTGATAAAGGACCAGTAAATAGGAAACACCACGTACACATTGATCAGAAGCAGCGGAAGCCACCGCAGGAATATGATATCTCTTTTCTTCTCCTTCATGGGTTACGCCTCCTCCTTTCCAAATCCGGACAGTTTCATATAAATCACCGCAATCACAGCCAGAATCGCGAAGCTGACAACGGAAAGTGCCGAACCATATCCATAGTTGCTCGTCTTGATCGCCTGATTGGCAATCAGCATGCTGAGCGTGGTCGTCTTTCCGACCGGACCGCCCCCTGTCAGACTGTAGATCAAGTCCACACTGTTGAATTCCCAGATGGTACGAAGCAGTGTAGTCAGCACGATGGTATTCTTGAGCATTGGAAGCGTGATAAAGCGGAAAGTCTGGAATTTCGTGCTGCCGTCCACTCTCGCCGCCTCGTAAATATCGTCCGGCAGTCCCTGCATTGCTGCCAGTAAGCTGATGGCAAAGAACGGAATCCCTCTCCACAATTCGGCCACAATAACGGAACCAAGCACAAATTTCGTATTCGCCAGCCAGGCGATCGGTTCCTTTATGATTCCAAGCTTTGACAAAAGATCATTCAGCACTCCAAAATGCTGGTTGAACATAATACTCCATAAAACCGCGGTCAATACTCCGGATAGCGCCCACGGTATAAATGTGAGGGCCCGGAAGAAGCCTCTTCCTTTAAATTTCTGGTTTAGGATGAGCGCCACAATCATGCCAAAGATCAGCTGAAGCACCACCTCGCAGGCCACAAACCTGGCTGAAACGCCCAAAGCGTTGTAGAATTCTTTTTTCGTAAAGATAGTAATGAAATTATCAAATCCCGCAAATCCATTGGTAAACGGTTTCGTCGGATTATAATGCTGGAAGCTTAAGTAGAACACTTTTCCCAACGGATAAATCATGATCAACCCCATCAGAAGGCACGCCGGAAATATCAGGATATATGGAGCAAAATTAAATTTTTCCTTTTTCACAATCTCTTCCCCTTTCTTTTCGTTGATGTAAGCGCTTAACTTCATGTCTCTATTTAACCACATCAGCCCTCAGGGGTAAATAAAGTATCTTTCGTGAAAAGTATAATATCTTTGGGTCATGTTGACAAAATTATGAAAACTATCTATTGTTAAAGAAACCGGAAATTTCCATCGGATGATAAGGGGGATCACTCGTGAAGAAACATTTCTTTTCATTATCAATCAGAAGCCTGATGTTACTGTTCTGCCTGCCGTTTGTCCTGCTCGTCCTTCTTTCGTGCAGTTACTTTTACCGCACCGGAAAAGAGGAGATCACAGATCTCATCCAGTCCAACGCAAACGCCATCGTGGGACAGACGAGCGACACGCTGGAGCAGAAGATCGCTTCAGTTTACGCGCTGCCTGCCGCAGTCACGGCTTCTTCCTATTACTATAAATTACGGAAAAATATCCTGGCAGACCGGGAAGCCATCTCTGCCGAAAACTACCGTGGTTTCTCTAACGCAGTTCATGATTTTCTCTATATGAATTCCAACTACTTTGATTCCGTTTTTTTATTTCTGGATGATTACACCATCACCATGTACCGGTCTAATTCCAGTGAAAAGCTGAATCGCCCGCTGTTCGATTACGCCGAATATGCCAGCCTCTATCCGCCTTACGCCCTGCACTGGATCACCGGCACCTCGACGCCATATCCCTACTCTACCTTCAGCGGCCGGCTGCCGGTCAACGCGCTCATCGAGGTTTTGGGAGCCCCTGATTCTTCCGTACACGGCGTCATGGTATTCGGCATCAACGACGAGTTGTTTACCTCCTCACTGGTAAACTGTAAAATCACAGCTTCCGCCTGCGTGACCCTGGTGAAGGATGGAAGACTCCAGTTTACCTCCCGCGATCTCTTCGGAACCGACACACTGGAAAAACTGTCGAGAAGTGATTTAAATGAGATCTCCTCTCTCACAAAAGATGCCGTTCCAAAGGAGAGTATCGCCCGGGAACTGGGCGGCAACTACGTCATCTACCGTCCTCTGGCATATGAAAACATGGGTGTGCTTGCCGTGATCCCCATGGAAGAAATGTACATGAACTACCATCGTTTCTCCGATGTGGCAGTCAAATTCAGCATTCTCCTCCTCACGGTCTCCCTGGCTCTTTATTTCACAGTCACCCACTTACTGACCAGGCCCATCAGCTCCCTCATGGAGCAGCTGAACTACGTTTCCGAGAATCATCTGGACACCACGGTAGAAGCTTACGGCGGCAAGGAAATCAATCAGATCTGCCTGGGAATCAACCACATGATCGGCCGCATGAAGCTGTTGATGAAGAATCTGGAGATTGAGATGCTTGCCAAACAGGATGCGGAGCTGCAGGCACTCTATTTTCAGATTAATCCCCACTTTCTCTACAATGCCCTGGACTGTGTCCATCAGCTGTGCGATTTAGGAGAGGTGGAGAAAGCCGGACAGATGGTGGACCAGCTGGCGGCCTTCTACCGGATCGGCGTCAGCAAGGGCATGGTGCAGATACCCTTAAAAGATGAGCTGACCCACGTCGAGATGTATCTGGCCATTTTAAAGACCCGTTTTGAAGATTTCCAGTATGAAATTAAAGTTCCCGCAGACTACTTAAGCTGTCCCATCATCAAGCTGGTACTGCAGCCCATTGTGGAAAACGCTGTATATCACGGTCTTCGGCCATGTCGGACCGACGGCACCATAAAAATCTCCGCGAAGGAAAAAAACGGCTGTCTTCTGATCTGTGTCAGCGATGACGGAGGCGGCATACCCGACCGTCTTCTTGCAGATATCCGCGCCTCTTTAAGCTGTACCATGTCGGAAAAGCCTGCGAATATCTATGGAATCAAAAATGTGCATGACCGGCTAAAGCTGACCTACGGCTGCGAATACGGCCTGACAATTGACAGCGTACCGGATGAAGGCACAACGGTAACGCTGCGAATTCCATTTCAGCCGCAAAAACAGAAAAATAAGACGTTATCAATGAGGAAGGAATAAAAGAAATGCTGAAAATACTGTTTGTAGACGACGATGCGGTCGCAAGAAGGAATATGGCTCAGAGAATTGACTGGAACACACTGGGCTGGAATCTGGTCTATACAGCCCGCGACGGGGTCGATGCCCTGGAATATATGAAGGAGGAGCAGCCGGACATTATTATTTCCGATATCAAGATGCCGATTATGGATGGAATCGAGATGGCGCGGATCGCCCGTGATTACTATCCCGGCCTCTTTTTTATCTTTCTTTCCGGCTACAAAGAATTTGAATATGCCAAACAGGCGCTGGCTTTAGACGCGGTCGACTACCTAAACAAACCGATCGACAACGACCAGCTGATCGAAGTGCTCCGGCGCGCAGAGAAAAAATGCCTCCACGCCAGAGAGGTCAACTGCATTTTAAACGAAAAATATCCCCTGATCCGCCGACAGTACATCTCCAAACTGATGTATGATAACTTCCGCGAGGCAGACGACGCCATCTTCCGCGCCTTCGACATCAATATCTCAGGTGGCCTTGGAATGGTTCTGTTCATGGACTTCGGAAAGGACACCCCCTCTGACCCGGGACGATGCCAGGAGTATTTACAGACACTGTGCAACGATTTGACGCGCCAGTATTACGGAAGCCTCTTCCTCTGCATGGATCATCTGCAGCTGTTTATCATATACACCATGCCTGACTGCCGGGAGCAGAGCCGCTTCCTCTCCAGTGTGGAAGAGCTGAAAAAATATATCAATGACCGGCTGAATCATGATCTGCTTCTCAAAGGAATCTTCTATCAGGGCAGCATCATGCAGGAACTGAACGACTTATACGTCTCCTGCCAGGCCGCCATGCAGTCCAAAAACAGCGAGACCTACACGCTTCTTTCCAATATTAAGCGTTACATCGAAGACAACTACCAGAATCCGGACTTGAGCCTGGTACTCATTGCCCGTCATTTCAATGTCAACCACTGTTATCTGACCAGTTTATACAAGGATCAGTTCGGCATCAACTTATACGACTACCTCATACAGGTACGCATGGAAAAGGCCGGAGAACTGCTCCGGACCTCCGATAAGAAAAGCTATGAGGTGGCCGAGGCCACCGGCTACCGCAACAGTCAGTACTTCAGCGCGAGTTTTAAAAAATTTTATGGGTGTACGGTTAAGGAATATAAGCATACTGCGTTACAATAAACAGATCCGGACTGTTTTAGCTTTGTTTCTTCTGTCCCAGCCGGAACAGGGAATCCATAATAAAGACTGCCATTGCAATGGCCCCCGCAATCTGCAGCGTTTCCGTCAGATAATAGGTTGACAGATCACTTGCATTCCGTATCATGTAATACACACTGCGGTAAATCGAGGCGCCCGGCACGGATGGGAGGATGCCTGCCACAAGAAACACCGTAACGGGCACCTTAAAGCGTCTGGCAAAAATATGGCTGATAAAGGCAACTACCAGAGTTGACACAAAGGCCGATGCAATCACAGAGTCTGAATATCTTAATGATATCAGATAGATTGCCCAGCAGACAGCCCCTACGAAGCCGGCGCGCAGGATATGCCTGGCCGGTACTTCCAGGATCAATGCAAAACTCAAAACAGCTAAAAATGCCCCAATTGTCTGAACTACCATATGACAGCCCCTCCCAACACCTGGTTAAATAAGGCGATTCCCATGCCTACTCCGGCCGCCACAGCCAGGGCCACGACTACAGCTTCCATGATTCTGGCTAACCCCGCAGCGTAATCCCCATTTAATGTATCGCGGATTGCTGTCGTAAAGATCACCCCCGGAACCAAAGGCATAATACAGCCAATTATAACAATATCGCGGTTCAAGTCCAAAAACAGCCATTGTTTCATCATAAGTACTGCCACAGCTATGGCAAATGCGCCTAACGAAGTCTGGCAGAACACATTCAGTCTGATTTTTCCCGATATCCAGATGACTCCCGCAGACACGCCTCCGGCAAATGCGGCTGCCAGACATTCCACGCTCCCGCCACCCAGAAGCAGGGCAAAAAACAGGGAGACACAGACGACTCCGATATTCTTCAGCCACGGCCTGTACTGCTGCACAGTGCGCACACTCTGGAGTTCTTCATAAGCAGCCTCCACAGTCATCGTTCCGCTGCACAGCTGTCTGGAAACATTATTGACCAGATATACCTTATTTAAATTGGTAGAGCGGTCAGACACACGCCGAATCACCGTGATGGGCTCCAGTTCCGGATCATTGAGCGTCACAAAAATTCCTGTTGACAGCACAATTGCTTCTGATATCTGTCTGTTCGCCTTTCTTAAAATATGGTTAATGGTATCTTCCACGCGGTAAATTTCCGCTCCGCTTACCAACATTATTTCTCCGGCCAAAACGGCTGTCTCTACAAGCAGCTTGTCATTCATCGGAATATCGCTCCTTCTGTCTTCCATTCATTCAGATAATAAACAGATCTGGTATCTATCGCCTATCATATCATACTAGTATATACCTTAGCAATAAAAGAAGCGGATCTCCATCTATCAGAAATCCGCTTCCTTATTAGCTTTTACGCACTGTCAAATCAGTATCTGCTACCGGAAAATAAACCGTATACATCTCTCTGCCAATATTTTTCAAAGGCTTGAAACAGAAATTCCGTTCCTGCCCTACCGTCCTGTAATCCTCCTTCCAGTGCTCCCACTCCCGCTCATGGGAAGGAGTCAGGAACGACTGAGGATTGTCCTTATTTCCGTGAAGCCGGACTTCATCGGTATCCACACCTGCCAGCAGCACGGGACCGTTCAGGAATGCGACGCAGTCCGGACTGTCCGCCAGGGGCCATGCTGTGAGTTTACAGGGAAGGAGAATTTCAACAATGGAGTCTGTCCACACTCTCCTTATTACGCCCTCGCCATTTCGTACCTCATAGTCCGCGTCCATTCCGTCAATTGTAATTACCGCATTTTCCCGGAGCCACCACGGCAGACGGAATCTCAGTTCGAATTCGGCCTGGTCGGCGGTTATATGAAGGCTCTTTTTCCAGTATTCCGGGCGCTGGTCAAGCGTTCTGGCGACCTCCATAATTCTTAGATAGTCGCCTCCCAGATTACTGTCTTCCATGGTTATGGAGACATTTTTCCCGTTCCACATTGTCTCCATCCTGGACGGCAGGTACTGTTCCACGGCAATTCCGTTGTGATCCTGGTACCAGATCCAGCAGCTGTACTGTGCGTTGGCCTGTACAGAGGTGCCATGGCAGCACCAGAAATCCTCGATTTTTCTTCCCCATTTCTTCGTGCTTTTCGCCGCCAGCGGAAGGTAATAGCACACGATCCCCGTATCCGGTATAGGATCCTCCAGAGCACCCTCCAGCGTTCGTCCCTGCCAGAAGCCCTGCGCGAACAGGCCGTTGTAAATATTCTGCTCGATGTAATCGTGGTACTCCTTTTTGCCGCTCCAACGGTAGAGATAGTCCGCCAGGCGGATCATGTTATAGACGACACAGTGCTCCTGATTCATGTCGCTCAGTCTGGCAGACTGGCGGTTCGGCGGAGTCCAGCTCTCACCATCCGTCTGCCCTCCGGTAGCGAAGCTTCCCCGCCTGTTCACAGCCAGTTCCCAGTAGTTCTCCACTACTTTTCTGTATCGCTCCTCTCCTGTCACTTCATAGGCTCTGGCACATCCGTGAATCTCCGGTATCGTCGCGTTGGCGTGCATATTGGTGAGGACATCCGTCCCATTTAAGACGGCCTCGGTCAGCCGCGGCCGTTCGTAGCGCCTCATCAGCTCCAGGTAACGGGGATCCGGATCCTCCTGATACAGATCGGCCCACAGTTCCATCATTCCGCCGGTTTCCTCATCCTCCATCATCTGGTCCATAGTTTCCCTGTCAATTTCATCGGTAAACGCATAGAACCATCCGGCGCATCCCCTGAGGATCTCAAGCGCCTGCTTATTTCCGCCAAACCGGTACATATCCATGAGCCCCATCATTGTCTTATGGCAGACATACTGGCATGCCCAGAAATGACGGCCTCGTTTCAATCCATACAAATACTTCTCCGGTATGGAAAATGCCCAGCCGTCTCCGTTGGCCTCCTGGCAGCGTCCGATCTCCTCCACGATATAATCCGCTTTGGCCTTTAACCGCTCATTCCCGGTCTGGCGGTACATATGCGCCGCCGCGCTTAACCAGTGTCCGGTAAAGGTCCCCCGGATCTGGCTCAGCGGATTATCCCATCCCCCATGGGTATCCGCGGATATCCGGTAATTGAGCCGTCCGTTTAAACCGGCCTCCGTACGGTATGCAAACAGCAGATTTTCTTCCTTCAGTTCCATGAGATACGCTTCATCGCGCTGCCTGCGGTCATACGCTTCCGACGGCAGCAAACTGACATGTTCGATTCGTTCCATACCGTCTCCTTATTTGACCTGATCGTTGATCTCTTTCATCTGGCTGCACGGAAATTTGGGCTGGTGCTTCATATTGAGAATCCCGTTTACCTCCTGATAGACATCAGTCAGCTGAGTATAGCAGAATCCGGATATCTGGCGGATGCCGGCGATCGCATACGTCACATCCCGGTATCTTCTCAATAGGTCCTCCGGTGATCGTTCCGGCCGGTCATATCCCCAGTTCTCACCGTTACCGGTGTCCTGGCACAGCGCAATGCCGCCATACTCTGTCACCATAAACACGCTGTTTTCCTTATCATAACAGGTGTCAAAGGCAAACAGTCTGCGCGATTCAGGGAATATGCTCTCCGGATTTTCACTCAGTTCACCTGCATACTTTAAGATCCCGCTCCCCTCCTTATGGTAATCGTGAATCCCCACAATATCGGTCTTAACATTTTCCCATCCATCGTTGGTGCTCACCAGGCGTCCCGGGTCCATGGCTTTTGTTAAATGATACATAGAGACAGCGAAATTCTGCTGGGCCGGATCGACCAGAACCTTTCGGATTCCCCAGGATTCATTCAGCGGCACCCAGGCGATTATCGAAGGATGATTATAGTCTCTCATGATAAATTCCACATACTCTCTGGATAAGTTTCCGATCTCCCGGTCACAGAATTCATATCCGCTGGGCATCTCCGCCCACACCAGCAGCCCCAGCTTATCCGCCCAGTAATAATATCTGGGATCTTCGATTTTCTGGTGCTTTCTCGCTCCGTTAAATCCCAGCTCCTTAGTCAGCAGAATGTCCCGACGCAGCGCCTCATCCGACGGAGCCGTCAACGCACTCTCTTCCCAGTACCCCTGGTCCAGCACCATTTTTAAGTAGCACGGCCTGTGATTCAGCATAATTCTGCCGTCCTCGATACTGATTTTTCGCATCCCAAAATATGTATTCACGTGATCCTGCAGCTTTCCGCCGCGCACCAGCCTTAAGCTGACATCGTATAGGTTGGGCTGCTCCGGGGTCCAGTAGTGAAGTTCATCGATAAAATCTTCCGGTTTCATGGCGATCACAACCCGCGTCCGGTATCCATCCAGCGACACCTCCATGGTCTTTACCCCATGCCCCTGATAAGTCACCTCGATTTCCATGGTATCTTCCGGCTGATACTCATCCACGGTGATCACCGCCTCCACCGTGTTTGTGTCGATATCCGGAGTCAGCTTCACATGATTGATCGGGCTTCCGCTCACAGCCTCCAGCCATACATTCTGCCAGATTCCCGTACTGGCTACATACCAGCACCGGTCCCCTTTTTCCTTCCAGTACTGCTTCCCCCGCGGCTGTGCCGTGTCAGGACGGTCTGTCACCCTCAAAACAACGGTATTTTCATCCGTCATCCACGGGGTAATCTCAAACTCAAACGGCGTGTAACCTCCGGAATGTTCTCCCAGGAACCTTCCGTTCAACCATACCTCCGCCTTATAATCCACCGCGCCGAATTTCAAAAAGAGTCGTTTCCCACACATATTGTCCGGAACCGTAAAGGTACGCCGATACCATACCTGCTCATGGATTGTGCTGTCATGAATGCCGCTCTTTTCTGTCTGATAGACAAAGGGAACGAGAATCTTCTTAGAAAACTGAGTTTTCCATATCCAGCTTTCCAGTTCTTCTTTTCTGTCCTCTTCAAACTCAAAATCCCACTCTCCGTTTAAGCTGAACCAGTTTTCCCTCGCAAAATCCGGTCTTGGGCAATATTTGTTATCCATGTCCTTCCTCCAAGTTTTATAAATTCTTCAGCCATACCTTTGCCAGCGCCATCCAGCTCTGACACTCCTCCTGAATTCCATGGCCCTGTATGGAAAGGGTCAGGGAATTCGCAAGGCTCAGCCCATGCACGCCCCTGGGGTACATATGAAATTCCGTTGGGATCCCCTGTTTCCGCAGCGCCATGACGAATAGCAGAGAATTCTCCACCGGTACGCAGTCATCGGAAAATGTATGCCAGATAAATACAGGCGGAACCTGGCTATGCACCTGTTTTTCCAGTGACATCTCTTCCACCAGCGCGTCGTAGGAATTCCCCAGCAGATTTACAAAGCTGTCTCCGTGACAATATTCGCCGGAAGAAATTACCGGATAGCAGAGAATCATGCCATCCGGCCTGATCCTTTTCGCCTCCACGCCCAATCGCGTACCCAGAAACGGCCTGTTCCAGAAAATCCCCAGGCTCGCCGCTAAATGTCCTCCTGCGGAAAACCCCTGTACAATGATTTTATCCGGATCGATGTTCCATTCCTCCGCGTGTTCTCTTAGCAGAACCATAGCCTTTGCCGCCTGTATAAGAGCTGTAGGGTACCTGGCCGGCAGCACGCTGTAACGCAGTACCGCTGCCTGGCAGCCCTCCGCCAGAAACTGGAACGCCACAGGCTCGCCCTCCCTGTCCGACACAAAGCTGTATCCGCCTCCCGGCAGTATAAGAATACAGGGTCTTTTTCTCCCCTTTGCATATTCCGGTGACTCGCTCCACAGGTAGCAGTTTAACTCCGCTTCCTCTCCGTCTGCCTCTATTATAATCTTCTGATAATCCATACAATCCACCTCTTCACTATTTAATCGTTCCCGCCGCCATACCGGCTACCATATATTTCTGAGCAAATAAGTAAATAATAAAAATGGGGACGCAGAGCAGAACGAGCGATGCAAAGATCGTTCCTACATTAGATACACCTGCAAAAGCGGTGAATTTCTGTGGAAGGAGTGTCAGCGTCATCTCATCCGCGCGGTTAATCATAACCAACGGAAGCAGATAATCGTTCCAGCTGCTCATGAATGCAAATATCAGCGCTGTGGCAATAGCCGGTTTTGTAAGCGGAATCATCATTTTTGTAAATACCTTACGCCTCGGGCAGCCATCAATAATAGAAGCCTCAATCATCTCATCGCTGATCTCATCCATGGCATTGCGGATCAGCATCATACTCATGGGGATTGCTGCCGCAACATGCGGCCCCACTAAACTGAATTTTGTATTCAAAAGTCCCAGTTTTTTAGAAGTAATAAAATATGGTACGATAAATCCGGCTGCCGGCATCATCATACCGACCAGGCACAGAATATAGAGCACCTCTTTCCCCTTAAAATCCATTTTTGAAAATGCAAACGCCCCCAGCGATGTAATGCTTAACACCAGCGCCATATCAATCGCCGTTACCGTCATGGAATTGCCGAGATAGACCCAAAAATCAGCGATATTTTTGACATATCCGTTGGCAATGCTGAAGGAATCCACGGTAAATAAAACTCTTTTATAATTTTCTATCCCACCGCTTCGAAATGATATCTGGATGATTTTTATCAGAGGATAGAGCCATATCACAAACATGATTACACAGAATATCTGTGCCAGAATCGTAGACTTTGTCCATCGTTTCTCCGCTGTTCTTTTACCTGTCTGCATTCAACTGCCTCCCCTCTTAATAATCCGTATCTTTTCTCTGGAAATAGAGATTGATACAGGATAAAACCAGTGCGATAATCAGGATCACCACTGCGATCGCGGCGGCATATCCCGCTTTATACTCCAGAATGTAGCTGCGATAAAGCATGGTCGTCAGCATCTCCGTCTTCCTTGCCGGTCCGCCCTGCGTAATCAGCCATACGATATCAAAGGTCTTCAGCGTTCCCACGATTCCCAGAATGATAACCGTCGTATGTGTTGATTTAAGCAAGGGCAGTGCAATGTATCTGGTGGACTGCACGCCCGATGCACCGTCAATCCTGGCTGCCTCCATCACATCCTTTGGTACGGATAAGAGGCCGGTGATATATAGAGTCATGGAAAATCCCACATAGGTATAGATATTGGCTATGATAATCGAGTACAGGGCAATCTTCGGATTGCCGGTCCAGTCCAGAGCCAGCTTTCCAAGGCCAATGGCCCGCAGCGTCTCATTTAAAAAGCCCTGCTGGAAATTGTACATCTGATTAAACGCGGTACCGATAACGACCAGCGCTACGACATTGGGGAAAAATATAATCGACCGGATCAGCCCTTTCACCCGAACCTTCGTATTGACAAAACAGTTTGCCAGCAGGAATCCGAGGACTGCCTGAACCGGAATCGTAATCAGAAAATACACCGTCGTATTTTTCAAAGCAAGATGAAAGTAAGGATCCTTCATCAGTTTCATATAGTTATCCAGGCCTACAAATATCTTTTCCGGGCTCACACCGTTCCAGCTATCAAATGAGATACCGATGTTAAATGCCATTGCATAGTAGGTAAAAACTCCGAGGAATATAAATACCGGCAGAATGTAGATATATGCCATTTTCGTATTGCCCAGAACAGCATTTTTTCCAGTACTCCGCTTCTTTTTTTTCTGATTTCCGTCTGTCTGCCTTCCCAACATAAAATACCTCCCTGCCAATATTCAAAAAGAAGGAGCTGCAAAACGGAATCAGACTATTCCGTTTTGCAACAATCCATCTCCTTTCATCTATCTGGATACACTGTCTGATGCTTCCTGAATGGATTTTACTGCTTCCTCAGGTGTCATGACGCCTCCGGCCACAGCAGTCAGCGTATTATCCAGGGCATTGGAAATCTCCGGATATGGAATCTCACGGTTTCCTACGTTATTCTGTACATAGCTCTCAAACATCTCCAGTGCTTCCACTTCCTTCTCCCCGTTAAGGCTTGCTTTTCCAGCGTCCATATTGATATTCTTTGCGGCCGGGAGAACCTGAAGCGTGTTGCAGAAGACTTCCTGACCTTTTCCGGCCGCCATCCAGGAGATGAACTCAAAGGCGGCTTTCTTCTCTTCCTCTGTTGCATTCTTATTAATTCCCCATGCGATATCAACGGTTGCCGCCATATTTGGCTCGCATCCCTCTTTCACTGCCGGGAATGGGAACGCGCCTAAATGAAGCTCCGGATCACAGTTTCCCTGCTCTGCAAATTCCTCAATCTGTGCTTTTGTCATACTGGAACCATGCCATGTACCACAGACTTCCATGATGTAATATTTCTTGCCGTCAGAGCCGCCCATCATCATGTTGTCGTTTACATCGGGATACAGGGCGGTTCCCAGAGACCCCTCTGCAAAGAGGCCATGATCAAACATATCTTTCCAGATCTGCATTCCTTCCAGGAATTCCGCATCGGTAAAGCTTGTCTTTCCGTCAACCGCGTCGTAGATCTTTCCTGGTGCGATCTGATTCATAATGCTCATATAGACATCGCGGCAGGTCCAGCCTTCTTTGGCGCCAATTCCAACTCCCGGAATCATCTGTCCGTCCGCTTTGGACTTCTCGATAATCGCATATAAGTCATCCAGTGTCTTGGGAAGTTCTGTAATTCCCAGCTTCTCAAATGCATTCACATTATATTCAATAGCCGGCGCTGCTGTCATACCGCCGGGAAGGACGGTGTAGTCGTCACCGGACCACCGGCACTGCTCCAGGGCTGTATCCAGGAACATCTCCTCCCAGTCCGCGCCCCATTTTTCCACCGCATACGGAGCCAGCGGCTCACAGAAATCTTTGAACTGATTCGCTCTTGCGCCTACCTGCATCGCCAGGATCGTCGGGCCCTCTCCTGCCGGAAGTGCCGCGGAGTATTTCTGGAATACTTTTGCTGCCTCACCAACATGAGTGATATCTAAATGGATCTCCGGGTGTTCTTTCTCCCATGCTTCTACGACGGAATCAATCTGCACGCCTTCTGTTGGAATCCATTTCCACAAGCTGATGGTCACGCTCTTCTCCGAAGAAGCACTGGTTTCCCCTGTCTCACTTCCTGAAGTTTCCTGCCCCTGTGTAACCGGCGCCGCCGGTACCTCCGCTTTTTTCGGTGCGCATCCTGTCATGCTGCCAACCATAGCCCCTGCCATTAATAATGCAATAATCCTCTTATTCATTCTTCTTCCTCCTTCTCACTAATACCACTTATCGTTTTACTCTGTATTTCTTTCCTATCCCCCTGACATGCCGATGTTTTTTTCTTCCCTCTCTTTCTTCATGTTCCAGCACATATCAGTAAAATATGGTATGCCATTTTATACTTCAGCTGCAGCTTTTGACAAACCAAATCATATACACTTTCAAATCATTTCTTTTTTTTGTATCATCATGTGCATATTATATATTTTAACCTGCTATATTTCAATATCATTTGTGATTATTGATAATTTTATAAGCCACTCGAAAATTTAGTACATTTTTTATGTAGTAATAACTTGTCTTTTATTTTTATTGAATTATAATAAAAATATATGACAGTGACGATCCAAAAACGGATCTGTTATCATGAACGGGAGTTATCATCGAAAAAGAAAAGAGGCTGATAAAAATGGAAGAAGTAAAGAAGAAAGATATCCTGTTAAATCTGGCTGACTTGGATGACACCGCCAGGGTGTGCAGAGCGCTGTCCTCCGAAACACGGCTGGAGATACTCAAATGCCTGATTGACCGCGCTATGACCATCAGCGAACTGGCGGAGAAATTCTACCTTCCCATGTCCTCCATGTGTCTGCATATCAAGACACTGCGGGAAGCCAATTTAATCAGCGTCGTACCAAAACCGGGCATTCGCGATTCCCAGAAGCTCTGCGGTATGAAAACCACCTCCGTCACCCTGGATCTGTTCGCTCACGTCAACAAGCGCACGGGGAAACCGCCGGCCTATATCTATATGCCCATCGGCCATTATTCCAACTGTGAAGTATGCCCGCCCTGCGGGATCGCCTCCGCCACCTCCTACCTGCACTATGAAGACAGTCCTTATGGCTTTTACTTCTCAGATCATATCGACGCAGCAATCATCTGGTTCACAAAGGGATTCTTGGAGTACCAGTTTCCAAACTTCTCCCTTCAGCAGGGAAAGGTCTCACAGATCGAATTTACCTTTGAAATCTGTTCCGAGGCACCTGGCTACAACAATAACTGGCCCTCCAATATTACGCTGGAGATCAACCATAATCCCGTCGTTACCTTTCTCACAAAAGGAGACTATGGCGGGCGCAAGGGAAGCTGCAACCCAGACTGGTGGAGCGATTCCAATTCACAGTTCGGAGAATTCAAGCGTTTCACCATTACCGATCAAGGCTCCTTCCTGGACGGTGAAAAGGTCTCAGAAGAAACCATTGAGTCCCTGAAGATGAAAGAGGGATACCATTTCTCCTTTATCTTGAAGGTGGACGAGAATAGTTCCCATGTAGGCGGTATGAACCTGTTCGGAAAACACTTCGGAGATCATCCCCAGGATATTATCATGAAAGTGGACTATGAGGCCGGATGAAGAAAGCGGATCTCCATCACTGGAAATCCGCTTTCTTTCTCTTATTCTCAGAGC
>ENA-OPRK01000186-OPRK01000186.1-human-gut-metagenome-genome-assembly--contig:-NODE-186-length-56704-cov-7.289308_pt1 | contig 56704 bp, 53 predicted proteins | sample MGYA00241793_ERZ501877 | MGnify/ENA primary metagenome ERZ501877 (study PRJEB25962, sample SAMEA1966253) | human gut metagenome | biome: human gut; feature: human-associated habitat; material: faeces... | reverse complement strand
GCAGCCTAGACCTGTATCCTATTTAACAACGTCCAACAATCGGGGCGCAGTTCAAACATGACGGGACCCGCTCCTTTAGTATGTGCAGCCGTCATACGGCCACTGGTCACGAACCGGCAGGCTATGCCATAATCGTCCACAATTGCACGATCACCATGTAGATGGCCACCATGTGGCAGGCATATCCGGCTACGGTCCCCAGATGGAAGATTTCATGGAACCCAAACACCTTCGGCCATGGGTCGGGTTTTCTTAGGCCGTAGACGATGGCTCCGGCGATATAGCAGGCGCCGCCGGCGGCAAGCAGCACCACGACCGCAGGCCCGGCATACGGGGAGATCCAGAACAGACCCATGAAGGCGACGCCGGAAACACCGAAGAAGATGTAGACGATCACGTACAACCAACGCGGCGCACTGATCCAGATCACATGGATGACCAGCGCCACGATGGTGCACGTCCACATGCCGATGATGATGGAGTCGCGCCAAAATGAGCTGAGGGCGAACGAGACGGGAGTGTATGTTCCCGCGATCAGCAGGAAGATGTTCATGTGGTCGATGCGACGCAATACGTCGGTGACCCGAGGCGACCAGTCACCCAGATGATAGCAGGCGGAATTGCCGAACAGTACCAACGAGCAGGTCATGAACACCGCGCACGCCCATTTCAGGCCCGTCCCGTGTGCCAGGCAGATCAGTACGATGCCGGCCGCCAATGCCAATGGTGCGGCGATGGCGTGAAGCCAGCCACGCAACATGGGTTTGGGGCGTCCGTGCACGTCAAGGCGGATCTTGCGTTCGATTTCCGCGGGGACGATGCCTTCGACCTTCGCCGCATGCGCTTCACCTTTGGCGATGATCAGCTTGGCTTTCTCGTCGGCCTTTCGTCGGATGTTCTCGGCCTGATTGCGTGCCTTGATTCGAATCACGTCCGCTTTGGCCTGCAACGCCTGTTCTCGCGCTTCGCTAATTGCGGCGCGTTTTGCCGCTATCTCTGCTTCGGTGGGTTTCGCCATCGTGCGCCTCCACTATATGTTACGGAACCGTAACCTACGTTACCGTAACATATGGATATGTCAAGCGGCATCTTCGCCATACCGACGGACCATGACGCGCGTATCCTCGTGTGCGTTGCGTATGATGGGGTGCATGGCTGATTTCTCACATATTCTGACGACTCGACCGGATTTCGATGACGAAGATCGCGAATGGCTGCATCATCTGGTGGCTGACTGGCAGGTAATCGCAGACCTGAGTTTTGCGGATCTGCTGCTGATTCTGCAGAACGGCGATGGGAAGTACATCATAGCCGAGCAATGCCGACCGTCCACGGTGATGAGTTTGAGGACCGACGATGTGGTCGGCGACGAAGTGCCCGCGGATATGACCGGCGAACTCGATGCCGCCATGTGCTCCGAAACGGTGTTCCGTTCCACGGTGCTGCGCAAAGTCGGCAACTCTACGGTCTGCAACGTGTATGCGCCCGTACGTCACAATGGCAAGACGCTCGGTCTGGTGGTTCGCGAAACCAATATGGCGACGCGCGAATCGAACGGCCGGTACGAATCCGAAAGCATCGGTGCAGGCAAGCAGTTGTATGAGATGATTCCGCGAGGTCAGTTCCCGTACCGTAACCCGATCATGAACCAGCGGCATAACGCCCGTGTATCCGACGGCTTCATTGTGCTGACGGTTGACGGCATCGTACGTTACGCTTCTCCGAACGCCATCAGCTGCTTCCGTAGGCTCGGCTCGGTCAGCACGATGCAGGGGGAGTACCTCAGTGAGATCGGCACCAGACTGCTGCATGAGAACGATCCGGTGCTGGAGACGCTGCCGTTGGTCCTGAGCGGCAAGGCGGCGGTCGATTCCGAGCTGGACGCCAACAAGTCGGCGGTCTCGATGCGCTCATTGCCATTGATGGATACCAATGGACGCTGTGGCGGTATCGTGCTTTGCCGTGACGTCACCGAACTGCGTCGCCGTGAGAAGGAGTTGCAGACCAAGGATGCGACCATCTCCGAAATCCATCATCGTGTGAAGAACAATTTGCAGGCGGTTTCCGCGCTGCTCAGGTTGCAGGCACGCAAGACCAAGTCCGAAGAGGTCAAGAAAGAGCTGAAGGAGGCCCAGCGTCGGGTGCAGACCATCGCCATGGTGCACGAGGGCCTGAGCCAGACCGCCGACGAGATCGTGGACTATGACAAGGTCATTTCCAGCCTGTTGAAGATGGCCGTCGATTTGGCCACCATGCGCGACCAGCACATCAACATCGACTTCATCGGCAAGTTCGGCATGATGCCTGCGCAGGACGCCACGCCGTTGTCGCTGGTGCTTACGGAATTGATCACCAACTCCGTGGAGCATGGCTTCGAGGGACGCAAGGATGGCCGTATTACGATTTCCGTGGGTCGTGGTGGCAACAACCTCAATGTTGTGGTCGAGGACGATGGTACGGGTCTGGCCAACGAAGAACATGATGGCATGGCACGTTCCTCCGGTTCCGGGTTGGGCACACAAATCATCAACACCTTCGTCACCAATGATTTTGGCGGCACCGTGCGTTGGGAGCCACGCCATGGCGGGGGCACCCGGGTGGTGCTGGATATGAAGCTGCGTGCGGCCCAGGACTGACCCGGGACGAGCTGTACCGAAAAAAACGAAAGGCCGGTCGGATTCAATCCTTGTGAATCCGACCGGCCTTATGATTACGATCGATGTGGGCCGAAAACCGTATCAGACCTGCATCTGCATAGCCTGGGAACGGCGTGCCCGCATGGCACGACGCTTCAGGGCGCGGCGCTCATCCTCACTGAGGCCTCCCCAAACGCCATAATCCTGGTTGGTGTCGAGCGCGCACTTCAGGCACGCATCAATCACCTTGCAGGTACGGCAGACGGCTTTGGCCTCTTCAATTTGCTGATAGGCGGCACCGGTGTTACCGACCGGGAAAAACAGCTCCGGATCCTTGTCACGGCACGCGGCCTTGGCTCGCCAGTCAAAAGCACTGCTCATATATTCGCCTTCCTCCTGCCTTAGTGGCACTGTAAGTCTGTTACTCAGATAACCACGAATCACACGACTTTTCAAGAGTCCTTACTAAAAAGAATCACTCGAGCCTGCGAAATCCTTCCGCTCCACGCACTGGACAAGACAGGCCGACGCCTGACGTATGAACACTGCACGGCCGGCGATCATGTAATCATCGGGTTCGAATCCATCCAGTATCGGGCCCGGAATGCCGTTCATCAGGTCATTGGTCCGATCTCCGGTCGGGAACACAATACGGGTGGGGCATCGGTCAGCGAGTACGGCATTCGGCTTCTCCACGGCGCAGATTACGGTGACATCGGGATCAGCCAATGCCATGCGCAGGTCGTTGGCCGCATCATCGGTGCGAAATGGATCGAGCAGATCGTCGGCGTCGTCCACGAACCAGGCAAGACGCCCGTGGCTTTCGGAAACGTAGGTATCGCGCGTATGCCGGGCATCATGGTTTTCTCCGCTGGTATGGTAGACGTTCCGTATCTTGTAGGTGTATCGCACCATGCGCATGCCGCTCAGATACAACTGCGATGCGCAATGCAGCAGAAGATTCGTCTTGCCGCGGCCATAGGCGCCGATGATGGCGATATTGCCGTGAGCGATGTCCAGGGAGATGGGCTCGACGACGACGCCGTTATCCGCCAGTGCGAACGGTATGCCATGCCAAGGTTCATCGCCGAGCATCCGCAAATCCCGCATGGTCACATGTTCGGCGAGCGGTGCCGAAAAGAGAGGTTGTTGGAGCGTGCATCCATGGAAGCGTGCGGCGGTGTCGATGGCATCGACCAATGTCTCAACATGACGTACCGCACTGCAACGGAACCCCATGACTCGTTGGCCGTCATGGCAGTAGGCGCCTCCCGGCATGGAGGGACTGATGTCTGCGGCGGCATTGGTGCCGATCAATTCGTGGGATTGCATCCGATCGGTGACTCGCAGGCAGACGTTCAGCGAGATATTGGCCTTCATGTCGGCATGCACCTGCCCCACGGGATTCTGGGTACAGACGATCAGATGCATGCCCAGTGACCGCCCCAACGAGGCGAGCCGATTGAGTCGTTGCATGTAGTCGGGCAGCCGATCGCGCAGGGCATGGAATTCATCGATGACCACCACGAGCTGTGCCGGTGGATGCTTCAGTTGATTGATGTGCGATACCCGCTCCTCACTGACCAGCGCCTCACGCCGTATCAGTTCCCGTTCGATGGCGTTCAAGGCACGTATGGCATGCGATAGGTCGAGATCGCATACGTTGCCGACGGTATGGGGCAGATGCTCCAACATGTTGAACGTCGATCCGCCCTTGAAATCAAGAAAGACAAAATGCAACGCTTCCGGACTGTACCGTATGGACAGTGCCATGCACCAACTGATGAGCAGAGCGGACTTTCCCGATCCGGTGGTGCCGGCCACCATGGCATGAGGTCCGGCGTGAACCAGATCGATCGCGAACGGTGCATGAGCAGTCATGCCGATGTCGCAGCCGGAGGAATTGGTCTCGAACCAGCGGCGTACTATGCTGCGCCATATCAACGGATCGTCATCGAGATGATGCAATTGCTCGAAGTCGATGCAGGGAATTCGTGAGAGATCGGACGACCGGCTCGATTGCCAGGCCACGTCGGGCGATGTCTGGCTGTTGGAGATGCCGGTATCCGCCTGTGACGTCGCCTGACGGGCACGTCTCGACCGTATCGCCATCACGGCCAGCGACAGTGCGCTGCCGAGCAATCCCGGAGCAAGCATCAGCACATACAGCCAGTGACGTTGCATGCACATGATGATCAGCATGACGAACTGCGCCAGTACCGGAGTGGACCAACTGAGCAACATGAGCCGGTCATCGTCGAGTTGGGGATGGTGAACGTTGTTCATGACGGCAGTCTGGACGCCGCCACGAACAAGGAGCAAGTCGAATCGGGGGTTGTGGTCGGAGGACGTAGGTTATCCACATCCTCCGGCGTGTCGTCAGCTTTGCTCGGCCAGCGTTCCCACGGTGCCGGAGGCGTGCTTGCCCGTTGCGAGCTGCGAGAACAGATCGAGATTCTTCTGCTCATCGAGCAGTACGCTCGAGCCGACGCCGTCGACATAATAATCGGGATCCGTCCAATACACGCTTCCCGAGATGCCCTTGTCTCCGGATGCGCTCTTGAACGCCAACGCCATGCGCAGCAGGGAAGCGGTGGAAGCCTTCTCATCCACCGTCACGGAACTCAATGCGGCCTGGGCCACGGTTTTGGCCTTGGCGAAGTTCATCAGGGTCTGTCGGGACGCGGCCTTTTTGACGATGGCGTTAATGACCTGTCGTTGCCGCGCCGCGCGGCCGAAATCACCTTGTGCATCGGCGTAACGCATACGGGAGAACGCCAAAGCGGTGTTGCCGTCCGCGGTATGGCAACCGGCGGTCCAATTCAGACTCGAATACGGATCGTCCACATCTTGGTCGTAGCACAGTTCGACCCCGCCAAGCGCGTCCACGACCTTGACCAGGCCACCAAACTGGATCAATGCGACATGGTTGATCTTCTGTCCGGTGATGTCCTCGACCTCGTTGACCAATTGCTTGCCGCTATACAGCTGGGCGACGGCATTGATCTTCATATACTGCTGATCAATCTCCACCAAGGAATCGCGAGGAATGGAAATCAGCGACGAAGGGCCTGACGCCGGTTTGGTCAGTACCAGAATCGTATCGGTGCGAAAACCGGTGACCTCTCCGGTGTCGCCGGTGGTGCCGTCTCGTTCGTCGGATCCGAGAATGAGCCAGCTTTCCCCAGCCGTATCAGCCTTGCTTGTGAGCCAGGATTTCTTGTTGAGCTGGCCGTCCACCCAGTTCCAAGCGGAGAAAACGGACAGTCCGAGCGCCATGATCAGCACCAACAGGACCGTGAGTGCTATGCGGCCGGGATTATGGCGGTTGCGTGACTTCATCTTTACGGCCGATGCCGTGCCTGCGGAGGCTCCCCGTGCAGCGGGGGCGGAGGATGCCCTGCTGATCTGAGTCGTTCCCCGCACCTGCCCTGTTCGCGCGTTTGCCGGAGCGAATGAGGCTGGGGTTTGGCTCGCATTCGTCCGGTCACCATGTGATTGGGCGTCGCGGTTTGAGGGAGTGATGCGGCGAGGGGCATTGGAAGGACGGGTCGCGGACGGTTGGAAACTACGCGGGGCGTCACCTGACACACCCGTGCCGGAACGCGCCGGCTTCGCAGCAGGGGAGAAGCTGGGAATCTGCGAAGCCGCACCTTGGGCCGCCGGCTTGCGTGACTGTGATGTCGATTTTCGACGCCCTGCGGACGGAATGAAGCTTGGCGGTGTCCCGTGCGGCTCCGTGCCGCCGGTTTCTTCGGTCATAGTTCCTCCAGTACGAATCGTCCCTACACCCATTTACACCGAGTGGAACCGGGAAGAGTCGTCAACGGCCTAGTTCTTTGCCGGAACGGCACATACCGTGGCATTCAGATAACGGTCTGCGATGCCGATGTACTGACCGGTGGTTGCATCATGAATCGAACCGTCTTCCGGATCGACGGTGCCGCCGGTGTTCGGGTCGATCAGTGTGCCGTCGGCTCGGGTGATGAGGCCGGTCGTCGCGTCGGGGGTTTCGGTGGATTGCGCCTGTTCGCCGGAATTCTCATCGGTGTTCTGGGATTCAGTGGTGCCGTCGGTGGTCGTCGAATCAGTGCTGGTTGCGTTTGTCTCGGTTGATTCGAAGAGCGACTTGCCTTCACGCATCTTGGCCCATACTTCGTCGGCGTTATCGGCCCAAACGGATCGGTTTGGATCGGACGGCGCCGCGACCACTGGGACGGTCTGCGTGTACAGGTGCGACATGTTGAAGTTCTTCAGGCTCATGGCCAGGCCGACCAGAGCGGCGGTGTCGGCCATGCCTTCGGAGATATTGAGGGATTCCAGTGCGGATTTCGCCAACTGGTACAGCTGTGCCGTATCCGTGAACAGGTTCTTGCTCAGGGCTTCGCTCATCAACTGTTTGATCAGATACTGCTGGCGCGTGGTGCGGGCGGTATCCGAACCATCTCCCAAGGTGTAGCGGGTACGGGCGTACTGCGTGGCCTGAGTGCCGTCGAGATGCTGCATGCCCTTTGACAGCTGCAACGTGGAGTAGGGGTCATCGATATCCTGCGGCACGCAGATGTCGACGCCGCCGATGGCATCGATCATCTTCACCAGACCGGCGAAATCGACGACGATGAAATTCTGGATGTTAAGGCCGGTCAGACTGTTCACGGCGTTTAGCGTGCAGCTGGCCGCAGAGGCCAGATCGCCGCCGGTCTGGTATGCGCCGGCGAAGATCGAGTTGAACATCACGCCGTATTGCGCGGGAATGGTGCCCTTGGAAGTCTCACATTGTGGAACGTCGACCAAGGAATCGCGGGGGATGGATACCAGATTGATGGCCGAGCGGTCGGCGGAAATCTGCAGCACCATGGCGGTGTCGGCCTGATGATTGCCCGTCATGTCGCCGCCGATGGCCTGGTTCCCCTCACCGTCACGCGAGTCCTGACCGAGTAGCAGGATTTCGATCGGCTTGCCGGAATTCGGATCGATGATGGTCGGTTCGGCCGACACGGATCCTTGTCCGATCACATCCACCTTCTGGTGCTGAATGACATTGTCCACGTCCAGCCATGTCGCGGCGGCTGCGGTTCCCGCGAACACCAGCATGGCCACGATGACCGATGCGACCACGGTCCGCGCGCGATGCTGCACGCGGTACCCGAGGCTGTGCCTTGGATTGGAGTCGCGCAGGCCATTGATGTTAGGAAGCTTGTTGCCGGCAGGAGAAGAGGTCACGGTATCGCCTTCCTGATCTTGAAGTACTCGCGTCGATCGTTCGACGCACCCTGAAAACATATAACACTACTAAAGCATGTGATTATAGGCCCATCACATGAGATTCACCGATTCTACGGCAAATCACCTTATCCGCGTGGACAAGAAGGAAGGGTGTACCACATCACGCCGAAAGCAAGGGTATTGACACGTCATGAAATTTGACAAAAGCAAATTGCATGTGTGTAATTTATGACGTTGCAGAAGGTGCACATTATAGATAAAGGAGGGACGCATGTGGGGCGTTGTCGGCGATTCCTCCGAAAATCCGCTTGCTGAACTATGGGGGCTGTTCAAGCAGGATGATGATGTGTCATGGCAGCACAAGGCGTTATGCTCGCAAACCGATCCGGAAGCGTTCTTCCCTGAAAAAGGCGGTTCCACCAGAGACGCCAAGCGGGTATGCGCGCAATGCGAGGTTCGTGAACAATGCCTCAAATGGGCCATCGACCATGACGAACGGTTCGGCATCTGGGGCGGCATGAGCGAACGTGAGCGTCGTCGGTACAAGAAAGAACGTAGGGAGCGTGCGTGACGCATGGCGTTCCGCATGCGTACACTTGAGCTATGAGTTCCATTGCCAGCAGCGATATTCAAGAGACCGTGACCGGCCTGCTGAACAGCAGGCCATATTCTCATCGTCAGGATGTCGATGCATCCGTCGCCGCGGTGATAACGGTAGAGGAGGATCTGCGCTTCTTTCCGTCCACCTTCACCGCAGTGCTGTCGCAGCGGATGTTGCCAGGCACCATTGTGGTGGTGGACTGCACCGGCGGAATCATGCAGCCCATGCAGATGTCCTTTGAAATCATTCCCTCCCCGGCAGGACCGATCATCGAAATGCCGGAGGGCAAGACCGTCCGCGTGGTGCTGCTTGGCGTCAAGGGCGCGACCTCCTTCTCGAATGCCGTTGTGCGCGGGATCGGCAAGATCGATCTTGATCCATCGGTGCAGGCCCTGTGGCTGATGCACGACGATTCCAGGCCTGCCGATGAATGCTGCCTGGAATCGTTGCTGGATGCCTGGCGCAATACTCCCACGGCATCGCTGCTTGGTGCCAAACAGCTTGACTGGCAGGGCGAGACGTTGCACGACGTCGGTCTGTATGCCGGTAACCACGATGTCACATCCTTGGTGGTGGATGGCGAACCCGATCAGGAACAATATGATGGGCGACAGGACGTGTTCGCGGTCGATCTGGCAGGCGCTTTGGTGCCGTTGTCCACATTGCGATCCACCGAAGGCATCAACCCATGGTTCACCACATATGGGGAATCCATTGATTTCTGCCGGCGCATATGTCTGGGCGGCGGTCGTGTGGTGGTGGTTCCCAAGGCCCGGATCGCCCACAGGAGAGCACGGTTCGAAGGTGTGAGGACCAAGGACGGACAGCCGTTGGATGATGAGGACCGCATCGATCCGTATATGGGCGTGGTCGTATCCGAAACCCGATATTCCTACACGGATCGGCATCGTTCCTGGTGGCCGTTGTTGTGGCTGTGGTCCATCGTACAGTCGTTGGGACTCGCAATACTGTGTCTGACTCGCAAGCGGCCATATGAGGCATGTTGTACGTTGGCGTTGCCGTGGAGGACCCTGTGGCGCCTGCCTTCGGCGTTGCGCGCGCGAGGCGAGGTACGCAGGCAAAGCAAGGTTTCGATGAAGTCATTGTCCACGTTGCAGGTGACCCGTCAGCAGATCGCACAGTGGCGTGACCGTCGCCAGGCATTCCTTGATCAGCGCAATGTCGTGGTACTCAGTCCTCTTGCCAAGGAGCATCTGCGCAGAAGACTCGTTCGTCGTTGGTCTTTCGCCCTGATCGCTGCGATCATCGCATTCGCATGGATCGCCATACCGTACTGGAATGTATTGCGCGAAGTATGTTCCGGTGCGGTCGTGTATTCCGATACACTGCTGCCCACGTCGGCGAAGTTTTCGCAATTGGTCGAAACGGCGACCACGTCATGGGCCTATGCCTCCGGTACCGGGATCAGTGCGCCGAGTGCCCCATGGCTGCTGATATTGGTGTGCGTGTCGGTGTTAACCGCGGGCCATGTCGCGGCGGCCGTCGCAGTGGTGTTCTTCCTGTCCGCCCCATTGTGCGTGATGTCGTTCTGGGCTTTGGCGGGCGTTTTCACCCGATCGGATACGGTACGCTCCGTGACCGCATTGGCTTGGTTCGCATTCGCAGTGGCACTGGGCATCTACCGCGACGCCGATGTCGCCATGATGACGGTGATGGTGTTCCTGCCGGCGGCATTCGCCTTCTCATTCCGCGCGGTGGGTATGTATCGTACGGAGGAGCCGACGCAACCCCATGCTTCGGTGCAGGCCGCCGCAATCGCCGCACTGTGCTTCATTCCGGTGGTCGCCGCCGAACCGCAACTGCTCTTGCCGCTGATGGCGTCGTTCCTGCTGTTCCTGATGCTGGTGCGCAGCCACAGGCCGGCATTGTTGCTGATTCCGTTGCCCGCGGCCTTTGTGTGCGCCCCTACGTTGGTGAATGCGGTGCGTTTCGCTACCGTCGGATCGTGGCGGCAGATTTTCGGCAGCATCATGCTTCCGGATTCCGCGCACGATGGCTCTCCTGCGATACTCAACCTGTCCGATGTGCTTTCCCGCGCGTTCGGCATTTCCACGGTGCCGAAGGGCGTTTGGGGAGCGTTGATGCTGGTGTTGCTGGCCATGCTGGTGTTGCTGGCCGTAGTCTCGTTGTTCCTTCCTTTTGCCCTGCGTGTTTCGCGCATGATGTGGGTGGTATCGCTCGCCGGATTCGTGACGGCACTGCTCTCCGCAGCGGTGGCGGTAGCGGTTGACGCGGACGGTGTCGTGGCCGGCTCGGTATTGCCGGGCGTCTCTTTCATGATGATGGGCGTGCTGGCCTGCGTCTGTCTTGTTGCCGGCGGTGCCGTACAGCGTTTCGTGTCATTACGCGAATCGGCGAGCGGTGCGGTGCAGATCGAAACGCGGCATCGTGTGCTGCCGACCGTAATCCGCACGGCACGCATCGCCTTGGTATGCCTGCTGCTCGCCTCAGTGGTGGCCTGCATGGGTTTTGACTGGTTTGAACATGATCGGAACCGGGTTCATACGAGCCGTTCGGGATTGCCTATGGTGGCTGCGGATTACCTTGAGCAACGGTCCGACCATCGTGTGCTCGCCCTGCGTGCCGACGGCGCCAATCATGTCAGCTACACCGTGATGCGTACACAGTCCGGCGATCTGATCGACAGTTCCCCGGCGCAACGCATCGAAATGGTTGCAGGCCGTGTCGACGATGCCAATGCGCGCATCGCCAAGGACAGCGCGCGCCTGCTTTCGAACGCCGATGCCGATGCCATCGCCGATTTGAGCGCGTTGGGCTTCGGCGGCATCTATGTGGTGCGTGCCGACGACAACGCGTCCCAGAAGGAGTCAGCCGATCAGCTGAGTGCGAACATCGGCGCATCCGACGGCACGCAGAGTGTGGTGAGTTCCGAGCAAGGCACCTATTACCGCCTTACCATTCAGGACTCGGCCAAACAGCATGTCAACGGTTCGGGAATCAGAACGGCAACAAGCAGCCCATGGCGTTTCGCATGGCTGTGGTGCATGGGCGTCATTATCGCGTTGTACTGCCTGGTAGCTGCGCCCCGTATCCGTCATCGCAATCAGGAGGCAGCATGAGCCGTCATTCTCGTACCCGTACAGGTGTGGCCTTGCGAGTGGCGCTCGCAACCGTGTCGACGGTGATCATCATCGCATTGATGGTCGTATCACTGGTCTACCGTCCTTTCTGGCTGAATCCTGATTCATCCGCGATCTCACGATCATTGGTGTCCCATACCGTAAGCCCGACGCAGTTGGAGACATATTGCCCGGCTCGCATGACCATAGCCGATACCGAAGCCTATGGCGACAGCGAATATCAGGCATCCAACGGCAATGTCGCATCCTCCGTGCGATACACGGCGTTCGGATCAGTGTTCCGTTCGTCGGCGCTTACGTTGGGATCGGAGGACACGTCATCCGCAACGACGTTGAATAAGCAGGATGCAAACGATGATGACGAAATCTTCGTGGCTTCCGGCAACGTCGATGACGGCGCCAAACTGCAGGATACCCGTCTGCTGGCTTCCAGCGACGGTACCGGAGCCGTCTCGTCGGTGATGTCGTGGGCCACCGACGGTGATTTGAAAGGCGTTTCCGCAGCCTCCTGCGTGGCACCTGCACTGGAACAATCGTTCCTGGTGACCGGCACTCAGGCAGGCATGACCCAGCAGCTGGTGGTGGCGAATCCGTCCGCCAAGGCCACCTCACTGACGGTTAAGGTGTGGGGTGCGGATGCCTCGGGCGCATTGGCCCTATCCACGGGTTCCACGCTTACCGTGGCGGCGAATGGTGAGACGGTGATGAATCTTGCGGCCGCAGCTGCCAAGCAGGATGCGCTGTACGTTACGGTGTCCAGCGATGAGACACCGGTTGCGGCGATCGTTCGCAGCATCGCCATGGATGGCCTGACGGCCAAGGGCTCTGACTATGCGGTCGCCAACAACACGGCATCGAAGAAGCTGGGCTTCGGCGCACTGAACGAAGGCGATGCGGTGAAACTGTACCTGTTCGCCCGCCGGAGCGCCGATGTCACGGTTTCCTGGGTGGATGGCAAAGGACTCAAGCAGGCGCATCGGCAGACCATCGAAGGCGATCGGGCGTCGGTCATCGACCTGGGCGACGTGCCCAAGGGGGTGACGGGCATCATCATCAGCTCCAGCCAACCGATTTCCGTCTCCGCGAAGATCGATGACGACGGCAACGACGGGCAATCCGATTTTGCATTGGTGAATGCGGCAAGTCCGTCGCATGTCTCCGCTGTGGCGATACCCGATCAGGCTTCGGCGAAACTGGGTGTCATGAATGCTTCCGATCAGGAAGCATCCGCCGTGCTGCGCTGCTATGACGCAGACGGCAAGCGAATCGACGAACGCACCATCACCCTGAAGGCGGGGGCGGCCACGATGTTGGATCTTGCGGATGTCGATGGTACCGTGGCGGCCGTGAGCCTGAACGATGACGACGGGGCCATGGTATGGAACGGACGCATCGGGCAGGAAGACGTGGCAAAAGCCAAGATGGCGGGCCTGTCCATCATCTCGCCCGTCGATTTGAAGGAGACGAAGGAGCGGATCTGGGCCAACGCCGACATGACCGTCGTACGGTAATGGCCTACATACCCCAGTCAGGATCGATTTCTTCGGGACGTCGGCCGTAAAGTTCAGCCAAACGCGAGACCACTTCGTCACGGATGGCGAACTGCAGATCCATGCGGCTGCGTGCGTGGGACTGCAGCGGCATGCGGTAGAGCACAATGCGAGGCGGTATGCCATGATCAGCGGGGAAACACTGCGATCCGAAGTGAGGCACGGCCTCCCAAGGGGCGGGATCGGACGGCGGCACATCCTCGACGGCGAACTGCACGGGAGCTACCAATTCCGGCCATGCGCCATTAAGACGTCGAATCTGCGCCACCACCATATCGTCGAACATGCCGCTTCTCGTACGATATCGAGGCAGACGCGTACCGAACATAGGCGTTCGAATGCCCCTTCCATGACGATTGCGGTACACTGTAGACTCCCAAGGCAGTTGATGCATAGCCTCTACCATAGCAAGGCGGAGGTCGTGTCGTGCGCTACCATAATGACATTGGTCCAGCGCGGGAAGGAAGGCATACATTGGCGGTGGTTTCAGTACCGATGTGGAACGACGTGGACGTCGACGCCCTGTGTTCCGGTGCCCGTGTGGTGGCCTTCGACCTTGACAATACGCTGGCGCGCTCGAAAAAACCCATGAAGGATGACATGGCCGAGCGATTCTCGCTCCTCACCACGCTGATTCCCGTGGCCGTGGTCTCAGGCGGGAAATACGCCTTGGTGACCAGTCAGATCACCGACCGCCTGACTGCCGAGGCCAATCGATTCCATCTGCATCTGATGCCGACCAGTGGCACCCGGTATTATCGCTGGGACGGCGGGGCTTGGGAACAGGTCTTCGCCCGTGACCTCAGTGGCGAGGATCGCGCCAAGGCCATAGCATCCCTGGAACGCAACGCCAAGGCGCAAGGTGTGTGGTCCGGCACTCCGTGGGGGGAGCGTATCGAGGACCGCGGTAGCCAGATCACCTTCTCCGCACTCGGGCAGAATGCACCCGTGGAGGCGAAGGAGGCGTGGGACCCCACCAATGAGAAGAAGAATCGCCTTGCGCAGGCGGTCGCTGCCGATCTGCCGCATTTGGCGGTACGTTCAGGAGGCTCTACCAGCGTCGATATCTCCGCGCGCGGCATCGACAAATCATTCGCGGTGCAAGAATTGGCGCGGATTCTCGGCATAGACGTGCATCAGATCATCTTCGTGGGAGACCGCATGGATCCCGATGGCAACGATTATCCGGCCGCAGTGGCGGGTACGCGTGCCGTACGCGTCACCGGGCCCGCCGACACCGTGATGCTGTGTGACGACATCATCGAATCCCTGCGTGGGCAAGCCGGGTGATCGCATGGGAGAGGCGGCGCGCATGGCGGCGATGATCGCCGACATGCTGTTCCCCAGAGGCTGCGCAGGATGTGACTGCCCGGATGCCGTGTTATGCGTGGAATGCCGGAAACTGTTCCACCAACATGTGGAGCGATCCTTCCCAGGCGTTGTGATGGATCGCTGGTTTGCCTGCGGTTGGTATCGCGGTTCCGTACGTCGCGCGATTCTGTCGTGGAAGGACCATGGTGATGAGGAATGTGACGGGCCGCTATGCGAGATGCTGCACGACCTCGCGCGATCCTGCGGGCTGATTGTTCTGCTTCGTGGCAGAGTGCCATACGATGGCCCCATTCTGATTATTCCGGCGCCATCATCCCGACATTCTGTACGTCAACGTGGACGCAGACATATGATGCAGCTCGCCAAACGTCTGGCCCGCGACGTTCGGAGGACAGGCCTTTCGGCAAAGGCTTGCAACGCATTGGAAAGCAGAGGGGTAACACGCAGGTCGGTGCAGATGCAAGGCGTCGTTCAGCGTTCCCGGCGATTGAAGGGCCATGTTGCCGTCCGATCGGGAATCGATGTACGTGGCGTGCCCGTTGTATTGATTGACGACATCATCACATCCGGTACCACGATGCGTCGCTGCGTCGAGGTTTTGCAACAGGCCGGCGCGACCGTGGTCACCGTGCTGGCGTTGGCTTACACGCCGCCCGGCGGATCGACGCAGGAAAACGATCACTCGTCATCGGCGGTGTGATATTTCGGCAGGGTGATTTCAAAATCGGCGCCACGTTGGTCATCGACCACGCGTACGGTACCGCCATGCAGCTGTGCCGCCCATCGGGCGATCGACAGTCCCAGTCCGGTGCCGCCCGATTCGGTGCCGGGACCGGTTTTGCCTTTGACGAAGCGGCGGAAGATGTCGGATCGTGCCTCTTGCGGAATCTGCGAGCCAAAATTGACCACATTGGTCACGATGGTACCGAAATCCTTGTTCTCATGCGCCTCGATGAGCACCGTGGTGTTATCGGCGGAATGCTTGAGCGCATTGGCGATGATGTTGGTGAACAGCTGACGCAGGCGATCCTGGTCACCCTCCATCTCGATGTTGGCGGGTATGTGCATTTCGATGTCATGCGCATGGCCGGCATCCGCTATCTCCAACGGTTCCACGGTTTCGTCAATGAAATCATGAAAATTGAACTTTTCGATTTGGAGACTGGCCGCGCCGGCCTCCATGCGCGACAGATCCAGCAGAAACGCGATGAGATCGGACAGGCGATGCGTCTGATTCAGGATGCTTTCCAGATTGGCCGGCGTAGGCTCGACCACGCCGTCGGCCATGTTTTCGACCATGGCCTGCAACGCCGAGACTGGAGTGCGCAATTCATGGCTGACGTTCGCTACCATATCTCGGCGCATCTGGTCGGCATGCTGCAGTTCCTCGGCCATCTCGTTGAAGGAGATGGCCAACTGGCCGACTTCGTCGCGGCTGTTCGAATCGACATGCACGCGCACGGTGTAATCGCCATCGGCCATGGCCTCGGCGGCGTCTCGCATCTGACGCAACGGAGAGGTAAGCCCCCGGGAGAAGAAATAGGTGATGCCCAAAGCCACGGCTAGCGTAATCGGCATGGCGATCCATACGCTTAGGCCTACTTTAAGTAGGAACCAGGCCATGATGAACGCGATGGCCGTAGCGATGACGATCAACACGCTCAGTTCGATTTTCAACGAGGACAGCAAACCAATGGGGCGTTCGGTCTCCAATGGATTGACCGAACGCCCCTTATTCGAATTGGAAGTACGCATATTACCGCATACTACTGCTCCGGTGGCTCGAATGCATAGCCGACGCCATGTACGGTGCGAATGGTCTGCGAACCCAGCTTGTGGCGCAATGCCTTGACATGCGAGTCCACGGTGCGGGTGCCGGAGGCATCCACCCAGTCCCACACTTCTTCGAGCAGCTTCTCACGGGTGAGCACGGACTTGGGCTTGCGGGCCAGCGTGGCCAACAGGTCGAATTCCGTGGGGGTCAGATGCACCTGCTCGCCATTGACGGTGACGATGCGTTGCGCCGGATCGATGACCAGCGAACCGAAATCGAGGATCTTCTCGTTTTCGGAGTTCTTCGCGATGACCTTGGCACGGTCTACGCGGCGAAGCAACGCCTTGCAGCGTGCGATGAGCTCGCGCATGGAGAACGGCTTGGTCATGTAGTCATCGGCTCCGGCACCGAGACCGATGACCTTATCGGCCTCGTCGTCCCGCGCCGTCAGGATCAGCACGGGAACCGGACGTTCCGCCACGATGCGCTTGGTCGCTTCAAGACCGTCCATCACCGGCAACATGATGTCCATGATCACCAGATCGGGACGTAGCTGCGTGGCAGCCTGTACGGCGCTCGCGCCGTCGGAGGCCACGCGGGCCGTCCATCCTTCCGCGGTAATGCGCTGCGCGATGGCAGTGGCCAACGTTGGTTCATCCTCGACCACCAAAACGGTACGTGGGGTGGCCGAAGGTCGTGCTGATGTGTTGAGCATAGCGATCCGCCTTTCTCAGAGTTCTGGCTTCAAGAATACTGCGCCCAAAGCCGGAACGGTGATGGTTGCGGACCAATCGCGCGAATGGTATTCGCCTTCGACCGCTTCGAACGTGCCGTTATGGATGTCGGATCCGCCGTAAATCTTGTCGTCGGTGGTCAGCACCTCGGTCCACTTGCCACCCTTGGTGAGCGGCACCTGGTAATCCTGCCAGGCTTCGCCGGAGAAGTTCACGACGACGACCATCTGCTCGCCATCCTTGCCGATTCGCACAAAGCTTAACGTATTGTGGTCGGCATCATCGCTGGTGAGCCACTGGAAGCCGGCCGGATCGAAATCCTGGCTCCACAGTGCAGGCGATTCCTTATAGAGCGCATTGAGATCGGCGACGAGCTTCTTCACGCCGCGATGATCGGGCCAATTGAGCGCATCCCAATCCACAGAGCCGTCATGGTCCCACTCGCCATACTGGGCCACCTCGTTGCCCATGAAGGACAGGTTCTTGCCCGGATGGGCCCACTGGTAGGCGAACAGGGCGCGCACACCGGCATAACGTTGCCAGTCGTTGCCTGGCATCTTGCCGAATACCGAACCCTTACCGTATACGACCTCGTCATGACTGATGGGCAGCACATAATGCTCGGAATACGCGTAGACCATGGAGAAGGTGATCTCGTTATGATGCCACTTGCGGTTGACGGGCTCCTCATGCAGATACTGCAGGGTGTCATGCATCCAGCCCATATTCCACTTGAGGCCGAAGCCGAGGCCTCCGGCATCGGTCGGTGCGGTGATGCCGGGGTATGCGGTGGATTCTTCGGCGATCATCATGATGCCGGGATTGTTCTTATATGCGGTGGCGTTGGCTTCCTTGAGGAAATCGATGGCCTCAAGGTTTTCGCGGCCGCCGTAGATGTTCGGATGCCACTGGCCCGGCTCACGGCTGTAATCGAGGTACAGCATCGACGAGACCGCGTCCACGCGCAGCGCGTCGACATGATACTCGTCCAGCCAGAAGCAGGCGTTGGCCACCAGGAAGTTGCGCACTTCACGGCGCCCGAAATTGAACACGTAGGTGCCCCAGTCCGGGTGCTCGCCACGCATCGGGTCCGGATCTTCATACAACGGGGTACCGTCGAAACGGCCCAATGCGAACGCATCCTTCGGGAAGTGGGCCGGAACCCAATCCATGATCACGCCGATGCCGACCTCATGGAGTTTGTCGACCAGATATTTGAAGTCGTCCGGGTCTCCGAGTCTGGAGTCGACCGCGTAATAGCCAGTGACCTGATAGCCCCAGGAGCCGGAGAACGGGTGCTCGGCCAGCGGCATGAACTCCACATGGGTGAAGCCCTCTTCGGCCACGTACGGTACGAGTTTGTCGGCCAGCTCGCGGTAGTTGTGCACATCCTTGCGCCAGCTGCCCGCGTGCACCTCATAGATGCTGACAGGGCCGTTGTGCGGATCGGTGACGGCGCGCTTGGCCATCCACGCCTCATCATGCCATTCATGTTCGGAGTCGACCACGACGGAGCCGGTACGCGGCGGAATCTCATGCGAGCGCTCCATCGGGTCGGCCTTCATTGTCCACTCGTTGTTGGCGTTGAGAATCTCGTACTTGTAGATCTCACCGTCGCCGACACCTGGCACGAACAATTCCCAGACGCCTGAGGAACCCAGCTCGCGCATGGCGTGCGTACGGCCGTTCCAACCGTTGAAGTCGCCGACCACGCGTACGGCATGCGCATTCGGCGCCCATACGGTGAATGCGGTGCCGACCACCTGCTCGCCGGGCGTACCATCCGCGGAACCCATGGGATCGTCGTAGCGCAGCACATGCGCGCCGAGAGCCTCCCACAACCGTTCGTGACGGCCTTCGCCGAACAGGTACATATCCATGTCGCCGATGGTGGGCAGGTAACGGTACGGATCGTCGGACACCACCACGGTACCGTCTTCGTATTCGGTGCGAATACGGTAGTCCGGCACACCATAGCTGTCATCGTTCCGAATCGCCTTGACGAGGGCTATGAACACGCCATTGAATTCATGAACCGCCTCGGTCTCGGCGTCCTGCGTGATGATCGTCACGGATTTCGCCAGCGGACGCAACACGCGGATCGTGACGACATCCTCGTGCTTGTCGGACCCGAGATGCCCGCCGAGCACCTCATGCGGATTGTAAAACGTACCGTTGCTTACTGCATCCAGGTCGCCCTGAGCAACAGGAACGGCAACGACATCTTCTTTGATCTTGGATTCTGTAGCCATGGCAAAAGTGTAAGCACGATTGGTCGAAAATTGGCTTCGTGTCGCGCTTTATTTTCATTTTTTCGCTGGTTTTTGGACAAGTCCATGCCGGGTGGCACAATAATTCGGGTTTTGTGTAAGCTTTTCACGGAGGATTCATGGGTTACAAGGTCGGCGACATGGTCGTCTATCCACGTCACGGCGCTGCGAAGGTGGAGGCCATAACCGAGCGGACGGTCAAGGGGGTCACCCGTGAATACCTGCAGCTGTCGGTATTGTCGTCTGACGGTTTGGTCATCAATGTTCCGGTGGACAACGCCAAAAAAGTCGGCGTGCGCGACATCGTCGATGCCAACGAGGTGGCGAAGGTCTTTGAGATCCTGCGCACTCCGATCATCGAAAAGGAAATGAACTGGTCCCGTCGTTACAAGCTGAACGTCGAGAAGATCGCCACCGGTGACGTCAACAAGATTGCCGAAGTGGTGCGTGATCTGGCGCAGCGGGACGTGGATGAGCATGGTCTGTCCGCCGGTGAGAAGCGCATGCTTACGAAAGCCCGTAGCATCCTCACCTCCGAGATCTCATTGTCTGAGCATCTCGAGGAAGGCGAGGCCCAACGCCTGCTTGACGTGAATCTGGGGTACGAAGCTCCGCAGCCAGGAGACGACCAGCATCACACCGAAGCCCCGCAGGAGGCCGCGATGGATACGTTGGCCCGTGTTGAGGCCGAAGGCAAGAAGTCCAAGAAGAAGTAAGGCTCTCTGATGCGCATCGGTCAAGGTTTCGACGCCCATCGATTCGCTGATTCCAATGCAGGCAGGCCGTTATGGCTTGCCTGTTTGCATTGGGAGGGTGATGGCATAGCAGGTGATTCCGATGGTGACGTCGTCGCACATGCGTTGATCGACGCATTGCTGGCAGCCGCGCACCTTGGTGATATCGGAACGTTGTTCGGCGTGGGCGCAAATTCCGACGGTGCCGGCAAGCATGGTGCCGAAATGCTGCGTACCGCTGTCGGCTATCTGAAGGACCATGGTATGCGGCCGATAAGTGCCAGCGTGGTAATCATCGCCAATCGCCCGAAGATCGGCACGCGTCGCATGGAGGCGGAAGCGGCGTTGTCTGCAGCGATCGGTTGCGAGGTGTCGGTGACGGCCACCACTACGGATGGCATGGGATTCACCGGTTCGGGGGAGGGCGTAGCCGCCATCGCCAACGCCCTTGTGGAACCGGTGGAGTAGAGCTATCTTCTATTCAGCGCACCCACTGCCTTGGTAATGGCCCAGAACAAGGTGGAGATGGTCACGATGATGAAGCTCGGGGGAGCTGGGAACATCGCGGACAGGATCAAGCCGCCCCAGATGGAGACCAGGCAGATCGCACTGGCGATAACCATCGCTTTGAACGGCGAACCCGCGAGAATGTTCGCGGTCGCGGCAGGGGTGATGACCAATGCGAAAATCAGCAACGTACCCACGGCGGGCACGGCGATGGTAATCACGCCGGCCATGATCGCCATGAACGCGATGTTCATCAGGCCGACGGGCACGCCCTTGGCCTGAGCCACCTGCTCATCCAATGAGCTGAACAGCAGTGGACGGTAGATGAGCGCCAACACCGCCAACAGCACGATGTCGAAGACGGCGAAGCCGATGATCTGGCCGGTGGTGATGGTCAGAATCGATCCGAATAGAATCGACTGCATCTGTTGCGAGGCAGAACTCGAGAGTCTGGCAAAAAACAGACCCATGCCAGTGGCGAAGGCCAACACAGTGCCGGTGGCGATTTCGCGTTGCGACGCCTTCTTGCCGAGGGCTCCGATGACCAAAGCCCCGCCGAGAGCGAATACCCCCATGCCGACGGAGACCGGCAGTCCAATCAATATCGCACCGGTGGCTCCGGGCAGTCCGATATGCGCCAAGGCGTGCGAAGCGAATGTGGAATGGCGTGCGATGGTGAAGTATCCCATCACACCTGCAGCCAAGGCGATGCACAATCCGGCGAGAAATGCGTTGGCCATGAATGGTGCCGTCAGCGTCGACATCCAGTCCGGGTCGAATGCGAATGCGGTGTGGCTCATGCGTGTTGCCTCTTTCCGGTGTGCTGGTGGAATTGCGCGACCTCTTTGGGATCGTGTGCGTCGACGATTGCGTTCCTAGGTTCGTCGTCGCTGGGTGTCACGAACATGTCTCCCTGCGGCGTGGTGACCACCTGCACGGTGGTGCCGTACAAGTGGGTGAGCAGTTCTGAGTCCAATACCTCGTTCATGCGTGCATAATGCGGGTGTCCGTCAAGCAGATACACGGCACCGGTAAGAATCGGCAACAGCATGTTGAGGTCATGGGCGACCACCTGAATGGTCATGCCGAGTTCTCGATTGAGTTTGGCAAGTACATGCACGGTGGCTCGCTGGCTGGCCAGATCGAGGTTGGCGAGCGGTTCGTCGAGCATCAGTAGCTGCGGGTCGCTCACCAATGCCTGGGCGATGGCCGCACGTTGGCGCAATCCACCCGACAATTCGGAAAGCCGGTATGAGGCCTTGTCGAGAAGATCGACGAATTCCATGGCTTTGCGGGCCTTCTCACGTTGGGCGCGCGTGACGGGATGAATGCCGAAACGAGTGCCGGTCAAGCCAAGCAATACCGATTGTTCGGCGGTGAGATTCGACTCGATGTCGACGGCATAGCTTTGCGGTACGTAGCCGATGTGCTGATTCATGACACCGGCCGGTTTGCCGAGCACCGTGATGCTGCCGGCCGTGGTATCGATCAGACCAAGTTCGGCCTTCATCATCGTGGTCTTGCCTGCGCCGTTGGTGCCCACGATGGCGGTGACCGAACCGCTGGGAATGCTGAATGAGCCGTGCCGCCAGATCACACGTCCGCCACGTTTGACGCAGGCATCCTTGAATACAATCGCGGCTTGCGGTGCCTGCCCGTCGGGAGAGTCGGTGCCATCGTGCATGAAAAGCTCCTTTATGATGTCGTTTCCGTTCGTATCATGACAAACAGTGTTGACAACCATTCTCAATAAGAGGGGGTGTTTCCCGTATGATCGCGGGAAGCGCCATCCTTAAGGCGAGCTTTGGAATGCGTCTGCGGCGTTATTTGCCGGGATCCGGCTGCGGCTCCTCCGTCGCATTTTCGGATGGCGAGGCCGATTCGGATGATTCGCTCGGCGATGACGTCGCGTTTTCGGAGGAATCGTCTTCGGCATCGGTCGTCGCCATCGTTTCCGTCAGGGATGTGACCAGCGACAGGATCCAGGAGGTCAGGCTCGACTGATCGGCCGGCATCTGTTCCGTGACGTCGAATACCGGAACGTCGGACTTCTGCGCGGTGCCGGTCAGCAGATTCGTGGCATCGCTGGCTTCCTGCACGTTGTTGACCAGCAGGTCGACCTGATGCTTTTCCAGCAATTCCTGGAAGGCCTGTAGATCGGCCGGTGCCGGTTCCGCGTCGGAGGCGGCCGATTGCGCATATCCTTCGGGGGTCTTGTCATCAAAGCCCATATCGCTCAGCAGATAGTATGCGACCGCTTCGGTGGCCGCATATGTGGCGCCTTTATGCGTGCTGCTGAAGGTTTTCATCGCCTTCTCGACCTTGCTCTCCCGTTTGTTCCACGCGGAAAGCTTGCCTGCGAAGTATTTCTTCCGTGCCGGCATGATGCGGCTGTAGGTGTCGGCCAGCTCCTTGGCCATGGCGTTGCGGGCGTCGTTGGAGAACCACAGGTGAGGATTGTCCCCCTCCATGGCTCCGACCATTTGCGCCGCAGATACGCTGACGGTGCCCTTCGTCAGATTCTTCGTGGCCCAGGCGTCATAGCCGGCTCCGTTGGAGACGACGACCTGTGCCTTCTGAAGAGCGGCGACATCGGCGGTCTTGGGCTCGAAATCATGGGCGTCCACGGAGGTCGAGTTCAGAATGGAAGTCACCTTCACATAGGTTCCGCCGATCTGCTCCGCAAGGGAGCCCCATTGATTGACCGATGCGACTACGGTGATGGGGGAGGTCTGTTCGCTCGTCGAAGCCGAAGCGGTCGGTTGCTCGTCCGGCGAATCGTGGCCGAAGCAGGCGGTGGCGCCGAACACCATGCACATGACGATGCCGGCGGCAACGGTACGTAGGAGGGAACGCTGATGCAGACGCATGCTGGAATGCCTTCTTCCTAAAATCATCCCGGTCGTGTTCGTCTCGCGAACGTGCGCACGACTTCCGACTGAAACCAAGATAGCCTACGATACATGCAAACGCCAATAGGCCAAGGTCATCTATACGAAGGGAACGCCCGTATGGCAACGAAAATCGACGGCAAGATGATATCCGCACGCATCAAGGAGGACCTTGCTCGGCGGGTCGCCGCATTGAAGCAGCGGGGCGTCGAACCGGGATTAGGGACCATTCTGGTCGGTTCCGACCCGGGTTCGGTCAAATACGTCGCCGGCAAGCATGCCGACTGCGCCGAGATCGGCGTGACGTCCATCAAGCGCGAATTGCCTGCGGATGCCACCTTCGATCAGATTGCGGCGGCGGTGAATGAACTGAACGCCGACCCCGCCTGCACCGGCTATATCGTGCAGTTGCCGTTGCCGAAAGGCATTGACGAAAACGCCGTCATCGACCTGATCGATCCGAAAAAGGACGCGGACGGCATGCATCCCTACAATCTGGGCGAGCTGGTGTTGCATCCCCGTGGCGAGATCGCCACGCCGTTGCCGTGCACGCCACGTGGCGTCATCGAACTGCTTGGAGCCTATGACATCGATCTGAATGGCAAGGAGGTATGCGTGCTTGGGCGCGGCATCACCATCGGCCGCACCATTGGACTGATGCTCACGCGCAAGGAAGTCAATGCCACGGTCACGCTATGCCATACCGGTACCAGGGACGTGCGAGACCACATGCGTCGCGCCGACGTGATCGTGGCCGCGATGGGTTCCGCCGCGTTCGTCAAACCGGACGACATCAAGGAAGGGGCGGTGCTTGTCGATGTTGGTGTCTCCCGAGTATTCGATGAAGAGGCCGGCCGCTACCGTGTCAGGGGTGATATCGACAAAGCCTGTTACGAGAAGGCCTCGGCCTATACGCCGAATCCAGGGGGAGTGGGTCCGATGACCCGTGCCATGCTGCTGGAGAACGTGGTCGAAATGGCCGAACGCCGGCACTGAGAGAGCAAGCCGATTATTTCGGGCGTGTCGCGTGAAGATTCCGCTCGTTTTTGTGCACGGTCTCCTGTAGACTTAAGTTTTGTGTGTGCTGTACGCGCACCCGGTATAACTGAAGAACGATTTTATCCATCCACTATTTGTAAGAAACCAAATTAATGGCAGAGAACAATAACGAAGTCGCCAAGGTCGCCATCAACGACATCGGCACCGAAGAGGACTTCATCAAGGCAGTCGATTCCACCATCAAGAACTTCGATGATGGTGATCTGGTCGAAGGTACCGTCGTCAAGGTCGATCACGACGAGGTGCTGCTCGACATCGGCTACAAGACCGAGGGCGTCATTCCCTCCCGTGAGCTTTCCATCAAGAAGGACGTTGATCCTGACGAAGTCGTCGAGGTCGGCGACACTATCGAGGCTCTTGTCGTCACCAAGGAAGACAAGGAAGGCCGTCTGATCCTGTCCAAGAAGCGTGCACAGTACGAGCGCGCCTGGGGCGATATCGAGAAGATCAAGGAAGCCGATGGCGTTGTCGAAGGTACCGTCATCGAAGCCGTCAAGGGCGGCCTTATCGTCGACATCGGCCTGCGTGGCTTCCTGCCGGCATCGCTGGTCGAAATGCGTCGCGTGCGCGACCTGTCCCCGTACATTGGCCAGAAGATCAAGGCCAAGATTCTCGAGCTCGACAAGAACCGCAACAACGTGGTCCTTTCCCGTCGTCAGTACCTCGAAGAGACCCAGTCCGAAGTGCGTGAGACCTTCCTGTCTCAGCTCAAGAAGGGTCAGATTCGTGAAGGCGTCGTGTCCTCCATCGTCAACTTCGGCGCATTCGTCGATCTGGGCGGCGTTGACGGCCTGATTCACGTTTCCGAGCTGTCCTGGAAGCACATCGACCACCCGTCCGAGGTCGTCAAGGTCGGCGATAAGGTCACCGTCGAGGTGCTCGACGTCGATCTCGACCGTGAGCGCATTTCCCTGTCCCTCAAGGCCACCCAGGAAGATCCGTGGCAGCGCTTCGCTCGCACCCACGTTCCTGGCCAGATCGTCAAGGGCAAGGTCACCAAGATCGTTCAGTTCGGTGTCTTCATCTCCGTCGAAGACGGCATCGAAGGCCTCGTGCACATCTCCGAGCTGGCCAACCGCCACGTGGAGAACCCGGAGACCGTCGTCAAGCCGGGCGAAGAGGTCTTCGTCAAGGTGATCGACGTCGATCTTGATCGTCGCCGCATCTCCCTGTCCCTCAAGCAGGCCAACGACTCCGTCGATCCGGCTTCCGAGGACTTCGATCCGGCTCTGTACGGCATGCCGGCAGAGTACGACGAGCAGGGCAACTACAAGTATCCGGAAGGCTTCGACCCGGCAACCAACGAGTGGATCGCTGGTTACGAGAAGCAGCGTGAGGAGTGGGAAGCCCAGTACGCGGCAGCCCACGACCTGTGGGAGCAGCACAAGGAGTTTGTCGCCAAGGAACTCGAGAACGCAGCCGCTTCCGCCGCCGAGGACGGCCAGGCTCCGAAGGAAGAGAAGGTCGAAGAGGTGTCCAACTACTCCTCCGAGAACACTTCCGCCGGTACTCTTGCCGACTCCGACCAGCTCGCCGCTCTGCGCGACCAGCTGCTCGGCAAGTGATTGGCCTGTGCTGACGGGCAACCGTTAGGCAGATGACTTCAAACCCCGTACCTATGTGGTGCGGGGTTTTTCGTTGCCATAATCTTCTTCCTGTCACTCCGATGGATATCATGCATACCTTCTATCGCCGTGAGCGGAGCATGTTGGGCCCGGCGCATTGCACCGCCTTGCCGGTGTCCGTTCGACTCGGCACAATGACAGATGTGACGATTCGAATTGGTCTGACCGGCGGCATCGCAGCCGGCAAAAGTACGGTATCCGCCCATCTGTGCGATCTTGGTGCGTTCGTCATCGATTATGACGAGCTGGCTCGTGAGGTGGTTGCCCCGGGAAGCGAGGGGCTGCGTCGAATCGTTGATTCTTTCGGTGCGGATGCGCTGGATGAGCGGGGCGAGCTGAATCGTGCGTGGATGGCGGAACAAGTGTTTTCAGGCCAGGCTTCGGCGGGGATGCGGAAACGGCTCGACGACATCGAACATCCGCTGATCTATCAGTTGGCGTTGCGCAGGGAGCGTGAGGCAATGGCGGCGAACCCGCAGGCCGTGATCGTGCATGATGTTCCGCTGTTGGCTGAGGTCATCGACGACATGCCGGTGCGTTTCGACCATATCGTCACCGTCGAGGCGCCAGAGGATATGCGTGTGAGACGGATGATGGCGACCCGGAACATGAGCGAGGAACAGGCCTGGGCGCGTGTCGGCCATCAATCCTCGGCACAGGAACGCATGGCCATCGCCGATGTGGTCATCGACGCCACACATAATATAGAACGTATGTTCGAAGATGTTGATAGACTGTACGCACAGTGGCGCTTGGAAGCAAGGTGATCGGCATGGGATTCGAAATCGAACGTGTAGACAAACCGTTTGTGGTCAAATCACCATATCGGCCATCGGGAGACCAGCCGAAGGCCATTGAGGAGCTGGCCACCCGTATCGAAAACGGTGAGAACGATGTGGTGCTTATGGGCGCTACGGGAACCGGCAAAACGGCTACCACCGCATGGCTGATCGAACGGTTGCAACGCCCGACGCTCATCATCGAGCCGAACAAGACGCTCGCTGCACAGCTGTGCGCCGAGTTCCGCGAGCTCATGCCCGACAACGCAGTGAGCTATTTCGTCTCCTATTACGACTACTACCAGCCTGAAGCCTACATTCCACAGACCGACACCTATATTGAAAAGGACTCCAACATCAATGACGATGTGGAGCGGCTGCGTCATGCGGCCACCGCGAACCTGCTGACACGGCGTGATTGCGTGGTCGTGGCCACCGTCTCCTGCATCTACGGCTTGGGCACCCCGGAAGAGTATGCCGGCCGCATGCTGTTTCTCAAGGAAGGCCAGCAGATAGATCGCGATGAGCTGTTGCGCATGTTCGTGTCGATGCAGTACAAGCGTAACGACATCGCTTTCACCCGCGGCACCTTTCGAGTGCGTGGTGACACCGTCGAAATCATTCCGGTATATGAGGAACTCGCCATCCGCATAGAATTTTTCGGCGATGAAATCGACCATATCTCGACCCTGCATCCCCTGACCGGCGACGTGATCGATCACGAGCCGCAGGTGCACATCTTCCCGGCCTCGCATTATGTGGCCGGACCTGAACGCATGGAGCGTGCACTGGCCACCATCAAGGAGGAACTCGACCAACGCGTGGCCGAATTGCGTAAGCAGGGCAAGGAACTCGAGGCGCAGCGCCTCACCATGCGCACCACGTATGATCTGGAAATGCTCACCCAGGTGGGTGTATGTTCCGGCGTGGAGAATTATTCCCGTCATTTTGACGGGCGCGAACCCGGTACCCCGCCGCACACCCTGCTCGATTTCTTTCCCGACGACTTCCTGCTGGTCATCGACGAATCACATGTCACCGTGCCGCAGATCGGTGCCATGTACGAGGGGGATGCCAGCAGAAAACGTACCTTGGTGGAGCACGGCTTCCGTCTGCCCTCCGCAATGGACAATCGTCCGCTCAAATGGCCGGAATTTTTGCAACGCGTCGGCCAGACCGTATATCTGTCCGCGACGCCGGGCGATTACGAACTGGGTCTGAGCGATGGCGTGGTGGAACAGATCATCCGTCCGACAGGCCTTGTTGATCCGAAGATCGACGTACGGCCCGTGGACGGGCAGATCGACGATCTTCTGGCCGAAATCAAGGATCGTGTGGCCAGGAACGAACGTGCGCTCGTCACCACGCTCACCAAGAAGATGGCCGAGGACCTTACCGATTATCTGTTGGAACGCGGCATCAAGGTCGAATACCTGCATTCCGACGTCGATACGTTACGCCGAGTCGAACTGTTGCGTGAACTACGCGAAGGTAAGATCGACGTCATCGTCGGCATCAATCTGTTGCGGGAAGGCCTCGATCTGCCGGAGGTCTCGCTGGTGGCGATTCTCGATGCCGACAAGGAAGGATTCCTGCGCTCCTATCGTTCGCTGATTCAGACCATCGGCCGTGCCGCACGAAATGTGTCCGGCACCGTCATCATGTATGCCGATGACGTCACCGAAGCCATGCACAAGGCCATCGACGAAACCAACCGTCGCCGTGACATCCAGATCGCCTACAACAAGGAGCATGGCATCGATCCGAAACCGTTGATCAAAAAGATCAGCGACGTCAACGATATGTTGGCCAAGGAGGACGTCGATACGCAGACCCTGCTCGGCACCGGCTACCGTAACGCCGACAAGGCGGGCAATTCGCATCTGGGCGTGCCAACCTTCGACAGGAGCGAATCCGACAAGCGCCATGAGGAGATACTTAAGGCCGGCCTGCCGGCACAGGATCTCGCCGACCTTATCCGTCAGCTTTCCGACCAGATGCATACGGCGGCCGAGCAACTCCAATTCGAGCTTGCGGCACGTCTGCGTGACGAAATCAGGGATCTGAAGAAGGAACTGCGGCAGATGACCGAAGCCGGCAAATGATGTTCGTCCGGTCATGTGGCTTACGTACCATGGGGAATTATGGCTGAAACCCCTCTTGCATTCATGATCGTCACATTTGTGACGCTTGGTATCTTCTTCATCGTCGATTTGTTCGTGATCGGTCGCAAGCCACATGTGCCCTCCACCAAGGAATGCGTGCAGCATATCGCTTTTTTCGTGGTCATGGCATTGATTTTCGGCGGATTGATGTGGTACTTTGCGGGTGCCAAGCCGGCCATTGAATTCTATTCGGGCTGGCTTACCGAGTACTCCCTAAGCATCGATAACCTGTTCGTGTTCGTCATCATCATGTCGAATTTCGCCGTGCCGAAACGGCTGCAGAAATTCGTGCTGTCCGTTGGCATCGCCGTCGCCCTCATACTGCGCGGTTGCTTCATTCTGGTCGGTGCGGCCATCATCTCCCGCTTCACGTGGGTGTTCTTTCTGTTCGGCGCGTTCCTTATCGTCACCGCCGTCAAACTCGTCGCCGGAGAAGAGGAGGACGAGGAATACCACGAGAACGGACTGATTCGCGCGCTGCGCAAGGTCATCAGGATCACCGATGAATATGACGGCGAAAAACTGCGTACCGTGAAGAACGGAGTCAAGTACTGGACACCGATGCTCATCGTGTTTCTGACCATCGGTACCACGGATGTGATGTTCGCCTTCGACTCGATTCCGGCCATCTTCGGACTGACCAAGGACCCGTTCATTGTGTTCACCTCCAATGTATTCGCATTGCTTGGTCTGCAGCAGCTGTATTTCCTGCTTGGCGAGTTGCTCGACAAGCTGGTCTATCTGCCGCTTGGTCTGTCCGTCGTGCTCGGCTTCATCGGCGTGAAGCTCATCATGGAGGCCATGCACGGCAATTCCCTGCCGTTCGTCAACGGCGGAAGGCCCGTTCACTGGGTTCCGGAAGTGCCGACATGGCTGTCCTTGGCCGTGATCGTCATGGCTATAGGAGGTTCCGCGCTGGCCAGTGTGCTGAAGATGCGATCCGTGGAGGCCAACGCCCGGTGACTGGTCGGCGAACGGCATGAAAACTGAGGTTTTCGTTCTCCCGACAAAAATGTGAGCGCTCACAACACGCCTCTGTCCGGAGTGGAAGTGAGCGCTTTTTGCTAGTAAACTATGCCATTGGAAACAGGGTCGTCAGATCCAAATCAAATTAGAACAGGAATAGGCAGGCATACATGCGTAAAGCCAAGATCGTAGATACCATCGGTCCCGCTACCGAGTCTCTGGAAGGCATCACCAGCCTCGTCGAAGCAGGTATGGACGTTGCTCGTCTGAACCGCTCCCATGGCACTCCTGAAGACCACCTGAAGGTCTACAACAACCTTCGTGCAGCCGCCAAAGCCACCGGTCGCAATGTTGCCGCACTGGTCGATCTGCAGGGCCCGAAGATTCGTTGCGGTTGGTTCAAGAAGAACGCCGAAGGCGAAGACAAGGTTCAGCTGACCGAAGGCCAGGAGTTCGTCATCACCACCGATGACATCGAAGGCGACGAGCACATCACCTCCACCACCTTCAAGGGTCTGCCGGGCGATTGCCACGCCGGCGATCCGATTCTGATCGATGACGGCAAGGTCCGTCTCGAGGTCACCAAGGTCGAGGGCAACAACGTGTACACCAAGGTCGTTGTGGCCGGACCGGTTTCCAGCCACAAGGGCATCAATCTGCCGGGTGTCGCCGTGTCTCTGCCGGCACTGACCGAAAAGGATGAGGCCGATCTGCGTTGGGCCATCCAGACCGGTGCCGACATCATCGCCATGTCCTTCGTGCGTTTCGCCACCGACATCGATCGTGCCCATGAGATCATGGACGAGGAAGGACGCCGCATTCCGGTCGTCGCCAAGATCGAAAAGCCGCAGGCTCTTGAGAACCTCGAAGAGATCGTCAAGGCCTTTGACGGCATCATGGTCGCCCGTGGTGACATGGCCGTCGAGTGCCCGCTCGAAGAGGTCCCGCTGGCTACCAAGCGTTGCATCGAGCTCGCACGCCAGTATGCCAAGCCGGTCATCGTGGCCACCGAGGTCCTCGGCTCCATGGTCAACTCCCCGGTCCCGACCCGTGCAGAGGCCTCCGACTGCGCCAACGCCATTCTGGACGGCGCCGACGCCACCATGACCTCCAACGAGACCGCCGTCGGCAAGTATCCGGCGGTCACCGTGAACACCATGAGCCGCATTTCCTCCTTCGCCACCGAACACGGTTTCGACCGTATCCCGGAGCTGAAGAACCTGGACATGTCCTCCACCGGCGCAGTGTCCTCCGCTGCCGTCGATCTGGCCGACAAGCTCAACGCCAAGGCCATTGTCGCCTACACCCAGACCGGTTCCACCGTGCATCGCGTCTCCCGCGAGCGTCCGGCCACCCCGATCTACGGCATCACCAACAACGAGCACACCTATCACTGGCTGGCCCTGTCCTGGGGCACTGAGTCCTTCCTGCTCGATGAGGATTACCATGACAAGTCCCGCAAGGACCTGATGATCTTCACCGACAAGATCCTCAAGGATGCCGGCAAGGTCGTCGATGGCGACAAGATCGTCGTGCTGAGCTCCGCTCAGGGCGAGCACCAGCCGGGCCGTACCGACTCCATCTACGTCCACACCGTCGGTGCCTGCGACTGAGATCGGAACAGGTCGACTGACTGATTGACATCAGAGGAGCTCCTACCACATCCTGGTAGGAGCTCCTCTGATGTCTGTGCCGGGTTCTTGGGCGATGGCGTATGCTACGGGGCGTGCATGGACGTTATTCGTTCAATCCTTCGGCCAGATTGTCCGGCCCGCAGTGCAGCCGCAGGATGGCGATGATGGTCTTAGCGTCGACAATCGTGCCGTTGATGACCATGTCGTATGCCTCATCCAACGAAAAGAGATGCACTTCCGCACGTGGCGTTTCCGGACCGAGCTTGCTACGGTCGGACGGCGTCAGTCCTGTGGCCAGAAACAGCGCCGTATGTTGGTTGGAGAAACTTGGCGTATTGATGAAACGAGAGAACTGGCTGAACCGTTCCGCCTCGAATCCCGCTTCTTCGCGTAGCTTGCGTGCGGCCACATCCAATGGGCGCTCGTCAGGGGAAAGGGCATGCCCCGCCGGAATTTCCAGCGTCCAACGGTGGGTGGGAATGCGGTACTGTTCCACCAGTGGAATTTGTCCGTCTTCGGTGACGGCAAGCACGCCAACGGTGTCTCCACCGTTCTCCTGAACCAAGTAACGCTCGAAATGGCCGACCTCGGATGAATTGAACGCAACGTGATCCACATTGAAATAATGGCTTGCGACAATTTGTTTGCGGACTTCCTCTTTGACCGGGGCGGTGCGCCATGGATCGAAGCGACGATAGGTCTCATTGCTCATATGTGCCCTCCTTACAGGGGATGTGCAATCACTTGCCATTGTAAGCCGAAAGCGATCGATAACGCAGAGGGCGAAAACGTGTTCCGCGACGTGGTCGACCGGATGAATCGTGGTGAGAAAGTTTGCGACACCGCCGAAGGTTTTGCAAAATCCCCTTCATGTGGTACAGTTCCATAACTGTGCGCAAGCCCCTGTATCCCAATTGGTAGAGGAAGCAGCCTCAAAATCTGCGCAGTGTGGGTTCGAGTCCCACCGGGGGCACCATCGCGACGAACGGCCTTGGCCGGGCAACACCGGCCGAGGCCGTTCCGTTATTCCCGGCCTCGGGCCTGACCGGATGGCGGGGTGTCCCGGCGCCTACGGGAACGCCTTGCCGGTCTTGATTCTTTTCCATTCCGAGCTCATGCATGAACGCATCATTCATGAGCTCGTCGGGCGTGGCGTCCAGAAAATTCGAGGCATTGACCAGATCGGAAACGGACCAGGCGCTTTTCCCCGCGAGCTTCACTGAGATTGTCGATCTTTTCACACCGAGGTACTTCGCTAGGTCAGTCTGATTGAGTCCCTTTGCGGCCAACCGTATCTTCACGTTGAAAGATATCGCCTTTTCGATTTGGTTTGCATCTAGGCCAATGTTTGGCATGACGTCAGAAGAGGTCATTTCTGTCCTTTCCTCGCATGTGATCATTCAAATACAACACGAGCTTATCTCATTGACTTGCGTTTAATCAAATTCAACACTATGGTGTTGAACATGATTGAACAAACAGACAAAAAGGAAAACATGACCATGAAGGAATGGTTGAAGCGGGAACGTATCTCGTATCGATTCCTCGCGTCTGAGATGAATCAGTCACCCGGTGGTATATGCAGGAAGGTCAATGGCCAAGTTCCATGGAGTCTCGAGGATCTCGTCTGGCTTCGCGAGAATTACGGGCTTTCCTATGACTTCGTGATTGATACCACACCGCACCGGCTACCGATGGAGGTGGTGTGATGGCTTGAATTCTGATTTCTTTCCCATTTGAACGATATGGAAAAAGAAAAATGTCCGGTTCCGAGCTGGACCCCGGAACCGGACGGTGCAATCAATAACCCGAACGGTCGTGCGCTTGAGTCTACTAGGATTCCTGTCGCGCGCCGTCCAATGCATTGTGGAGTAGTGATCACACATGAACGACTTTATCAGGTTATCCCGTATGTCTTGCTCCGTGTTCAACGGTAGCCGTGATAAACGCATCCTGATTTGGACATGGGAGAGTGGGCGTGAGGATACGGTAGGCGATGCCGTCCGCCGGGATGAAGGAGCCGCCCGTATGGCGTCGATGCTGGCGCATCCGTCGATGGAAGGGAGGCGGCTGTGAACTGGCTGCTTATCAGATTGGTTTTTTTCGTCGTTTTTAATTTGGTGATGGTGGTAGCCCTGTGCCTGGCCGCCCACATGGGCGACGACATGGCCATGCATAAGCATGAGGGGCACCGGCGTGATGGGAGGGGAAGATGAGCAACGTCGCGTTATCTTGGGCGTACAGGTGCCATGTGGGCAACGCTCCCGCCAAGGCCGTGCTTGTCTATCTCGCGGACCGCGCCTCCGACGACGGCACCGCCGCGTTCCCGAAGATCGACACCATCGTCGCCGTCACCGAGTTCAGCGAGTCCAGCGTGCGCAAGAGCCTGCGCCTGCTGCAGGAGCGTGGCTTCATCCGCAAAGGCGACCAACGCTACGCCAGGATCGGCACGAAGGGCAGGGACCGTTTGCCCCAATACTGTCAGATCGTGTGGGATCTGGCGGTGGAATCCGACCCTGCCACATTGGTGTGGATCAAGGAGACGCACAGGTCGGAGCGTGATCCCTCCACCATGGGCGGAAAGGATCCCGTAGCCGAAATCGTGCCCCGCAACACGGAAACATGCGAATTCGTCGAGGGAAACGTTGAAAACAAGCCGATTCCCAGCACTGTACCACGTACAGGGCTGGAAAAACAGGCACAATCGGTGAAAATGTCCAAGAGGGAGCCGGCACTGCACGTGGTACATACCCAGCCCTGTACCACGTGCAGTGCCAGCCCTGTACCACGTACAGAGCTGCCTTATAAAGGATTAACCCAACAGGCTAACCCTCCGAGTTTCCCCTCTGCCCCTACGGGGCATCTCCCCGCAAGCGGGGCGACCGCCGGCAAACACGAAACCACAACCGGGGCCGGACTGCCTAGAGGCGATGGGATCGCGGCGTCCGTGGGCCGGGTGCTGGACTCGCTCGCGGACCGCCGTTCGAGGCTTGGCCTGTCCACGCCGGAACCGACCAAGGCGGACCGCAACGCCCTGAACCGCCTGCATCGGCGGCTGGCCGCGGCCGGCGAGCGGCGGCCCGCTGAGGCGATGATCGAGGCGATAGGCTTCGCCACGGGCGGCGACTGGTGGCCCAAGCGCGTCCGTACCGGCCGCCAGCTCGCCGCCCGCTGGGAGGAACTCATCGACGACATGACCCTCACGGCCAGACCCGCCGTGTCGTCGCATCCGCCGGAAGGGTCCGGTGCATTGGCGAGACCGGAAACGGGACCGAAGGATGAATGCTCGGCGGCCGGGTTCTCGGATTTTCTCCTCCGCAACGCGCAGCTGACCGGCGACGCCGACCTGCTCTGGCGACTGCAGGCCACCTACTGGCGTAACGCAGGTCTCGGCCATGCCCGGGCGATCCAGGCCATCACCGAACTCGGACGTGCCTGGACGGAGCGGCCGGAGTCCCAGGGGGTGCGGCCATGACCGGCGTCGGCATCACCCCGCCCTGCGCCAGAATCGCCGATCGGGATCCCGACATGGCCGACCGCATGTGGAACACCACGTGCGGGCCCGACGGCGATGAGCTGATCGACCGCGACATGCGCCGCAAGGGCCGCGAACTGTGTGCCTTATGCCCCTTACGGCTCGACTGCATCAGCCGGGCGGTCGGCCACGGGTGGAAGGACGACAGTGTGTACGGCGGCCTCGACTACACCAGCCGGTAGGCGTTGGCAAGACTGATCGGCGCCGACCTCGGCATCGGCGTCAGCGCCCTGCATCGCCTCGACCAACGGCGGATCCGCGAGTGGCTGACCGCCCATCCCGACTGGCCACGACGCGTGATGCTGATCAGAGCCGGCTACTGGCGGCAGGCCAAACGCCGGCAGCGTTCACGCGTGGCCCGCCCCGACATTCCGCCGCTGCCGCCGGAAAGCCAGCACACACAGCCCATACCCACGGGCATGGTCCAGGGAGCCCTTTTCTGACAGGCCCGTCGCCGACCCGAAAGGTAAAGGGTCCATATACCGGAATACCGAATTACCGAACGACCGAAAGGAGTGCACATGATAGAGAAGAAGAACGACGGGCCGGTGGTGATCGCGTTGGCGACCGGCAAGGGCGGCAGCATGAAGACCACGTCAGCCGTGTTCCTGGCCTGCGCCCTCACGGACCAGGCCCGGGGCGAACAGCGCGTACTGGTGGCCGACGCGGACGTGCAGGGCGACGCGAAGGACTGGTGGTACCGTGCCGGCGAACTGGGAGAACCGTTGCCATTCGACGTGCTCAGCGCCAGTCCCGCCGACCTCACCCATCTGCGCGATGCCGCCGCCGGACTCGGCGGTGATCCCGTGGACTGGATCCTCATCGACGCCGCACCCTACGGGCGTGCCCTGGACGAGGCGTTGAAGGCCGCCGACCTCGTGATCATCCCATCAAGTCCCAGCCGCATCGACCTCGACCAGGCCGCCGGCGTGCAGGACCTATGCGCCATGAAGGGCATCCCGAACGCCATACTGCTGTGCCGTACCGAAGCCAACACCCTTGCACTGCGCGAGGCCCTGGAATGGATCGACCGGGAACACCGGGCCCGCTTCGACACCCTGATCCGCAAACGCCAGGACATCCTCAACGCCAAACCGACCCGCCCGCACGGCACCGGACTGCACGAATACCGTGACGCGGCAGGCGAGATCAAACAGCTCATGAGGGAGGCCATCCGATGAGGAACATGACCCTGACGCCCAGAGCGCGCGACCTGACCGCCCTGCTCAATACCGGAACGCCGAAAAACCGGAATACCGAAAAACCGAAGGAACGGAATACCGGGGACGGCGGCGCGTGGGTGAAGACCAGCGTGAGCCTGCGGGCGGAGACCCGGCGCAGGCTCAAGACCTACGCCGCCGAACACGACATTCGCATCCAGGAAGTCGTGGAGGACGCACTGACCTCATATCTTTCCCGACGGTGAAGTCATCCGCCGATATCGATTCGTGTCGACGGCCCGGCCGCAGGCCCTTCTTCATGCCTGCGTATCGGCATGGTTTGTCCAAACCATGCCGATACGCGCGGCCATACCGTGGACATGTCATCGGAGTAACCAGTGAAAGGAAACATCATGTCCGAGACCATCACCCTCGCCACGCAGGCCGGGAACATGCTCCTCGCCCGGTCCGTCACCCTCGCGGAGGACGGCGGCAACGTGGTGAACAGCGCATTGTCTCTGTTCAGCCAGTTCGCGATCATCGGCGGCGGCCTGTGGGCCGTGTGGGGCGTCATCGTCCTTGCCGGCGGCCTGAAGGACCAGAACGGTCCGGCGACCCAGTCGGGAGTGTGGCAGGTCGTCGGCGGCGGTCTGATCATCGCCGCGGCGGCCCTGTTCTCCAGCCTCGTCTAGGTAAGGCATCCCTCATGGTCGATTTCATCGTCGGCATCCTCAACGACATCGGGTCGGGCGTGGGCGACGACATCATCGCCCAACTGCTCAAGACGCCCGCCCAGTACAGCTCCGAAATGTATGAGCTGAGCCTGTCGGTCGCCCGCACCGCCGTCAAACCGGTGGCGAGCACGATCCTGGCTATCATGTGCGTGCTGGAGATCGCCAGGGTCAGCACTAGGGCCGACGGGGACCGGGAGCTCGGCGTGCGGCTCATCGCCATGGCGATGTTCAAACTCGTCCTCGTGTTCACCGCCGCCCAGCACTGCGAGCTCATGCTCAAGGCCATCGACGAGATCGGACAGTCCGTGATGAACGGCATCCACACCGCGGCCCCCACCACCGGGACGGCGGCCGGCGCGGGCTTGGGCGACAGCATGAGGAGCGCCATCGAGTCGGCCGGACCGTTCGGACAGATCCCATGCCTGATCCTGCTGATCATCCCGTTCCTCGTCTCCAAGGGCGCGGCCATCGTCGTGACCGTCGTGGTCCTCCTGCGTTTCGTGCAGATCTACCTGCTGACCGCGTTCAACCCCCTGCCCATCGCTTTCATCGCGCAGGAGGAGACAAGGCAGTGGGGCATAAACTACTTCAAACAGTATGCAAGCGCGGTGTTCCAATGCGCGACCCTGTATTTGGCGATCGTCCTGTACCGCGCGTTCGTCGGATCGATCGCCGCCCCGCAGTCCTTCCATGACGGCGACAGCCTGTCGGGCTGGGTCCTGGACAACTTCACGGGCCTGCTGCTGGCGAGCGTGATGCTGATCGGCATCGTCATGGCGTCCAACAGCGCCGCCAAACGACTCTTCGGCGGCGAATAAAGAGGAAAGGAAACCCATCATGGCTTTGCAGATGCCCGTCTACCGTGAGATCAGCACCATCGAATCGAAGGTCTTCATGGGCATGAGCTGGCGGCAGTGCCTCGCCGCCATCGTCCTGGCCGTCGTATGCGGGGGAGGATACCTGGGCATGTGGCTCGGTCTGGGATGGGATCCGAACCTGTGCATGTATCTGATCTTCCCTCCCGGCCTGCCCATAGCTGCATGGGGGTGGGCCCGTCCCAAGGGGCTCATGCCCGAGAAATACCTGAAATATGTGTGGCGACATTATGTCACCCGCGAGATTTACACGCTGGACGGACCCTCCCGTCCCTTCAAAACCACCGGCAAACCGTCGATCAAGGAAAGGTGACAAAGATGACCATGCTCCCGATGAAGACCAAGGACCGGTCCGGCACGAAGGACTCCCGCAGGAGGAAAACGACGCGCAAGCCGAAGGGCGTCAAACAGCTCATCGGCTACGATTCCATGTTGCGCAACGGCATCGCCCACCTTGGCGGCGACCAGTGGAGCGCGAGCGTCGTGTTCGAGGACATCAACTACCAGCTGTCGCCCGAAGCGCACCAGATGGAGATCATCGACAAGTGGGCCAGGGTGATCAACAGCTTCGACGCCGGCCAGAGCGTGCAGATCGCCTCCTACACGCGCAGCCGCGGCGTTCGCGAGATCTTGGCCGACGTGATGATGGACGAGCGCGGCGACGGGCTCGACGAGTACCGTCGGGACTACAACCGGCTCGCCGAAGGCAAGCTGGAGTCGGTCAGCCGCGACACGAGCACGATCAAGATTATGACCGTGACCATCACGGAGAACGACAGGCAGGCCGCCTGCGCCACGTTGAACGCGTTGTGCAACAACCTCGTGGCCCAGTTGCGCAACATCGACGAATGCGCCGCCACACGCCTCGACCGCGCCCACAGGCTTCGGCTCATGGCCGAGGTGTTGAGGCCGGGAGAATCCTTCACGTTCGATGAACGTCGTTTCGCCCACCAGCCCGGACAGCCCGACACGAAGGACCTCGTATGCCCGTGGAGCATCGACGCGAGGAAACCCGACCGGCTCGACATCGAATCCATGGACTCCTCTTTCTTTCACCGCACCATGTGGGTGTCGTCCCTGCCTCCGGAACTGTCGGACCAGCTGGTCAACGACCTGACCGGTCTGAGGGCGCGCGTCGACGTGAGCATCCATCTCGCTCCCATGGACCGCGGCGACAGCATGACCCGCGTGCGCCGCAAGAACGCCGAGATCAAGATGCAGATCATGGACCAGAGGCGCAAGAACCGCAAGCAGGGACTCGACCCCGACGACCTGCCCGACGATCTCGCGGACCAGCAGGAACAGCTCGGCCAGCTGAGGGACGAACTGCGCCAGACCAACCAGCGTCTCGTGGACTCGATCATCGTGATCGGCGTGAGCGCGGCGAGCGAGGAGGAGCTGGAACTCACATGCAGGAACGTACGCGCCAAGGTCAACGCCCAGTCCTGCAAGGCCGAAAGCCTCAAATTCATGCAGCTCGAGGGACTGACCGCGGAACTGCCCTTGGGTGCCAACCCGCTGCCCATGACCCGTACCCTGACCACCAATTCCGCGGCGATCCTGATCCCGTTCACCACGCAGGAGGTGTTCGAGCCGCATGGCCTGTTCTACGGGTCGAACGCGCGGTCCGGCAATCCGATCCTGGCCGACCGGCGCAGCCACATGAACTCCAACGGGTTCGTGCTCGGCACGTCCGGCGGTGGCAAGAGCTTCACGGTCAAGCAGGAGATCGCCGGCATGTTCCTGAACCGGGACGACGAGGTGATCGTCATCGACCCGGAACGTGAATACCTGCCGTTGGCACAGGCGTTCGGCGGTCAGATCATCCCGATCAGCGCAGGCTCCGGCACGTGCATCAACCCGTTGGACATCGTGTTGGACGAGACCGGCGACGGCGATCCGGTCAAGCAGAAGACCAGCAACGTGGTGAGCATGATCGGCAGCCTGATCGGCGGCTCCGAAGGTCTGGGCCCGGTCGAGAAAAGCCTCGTCGACCGTGCCACATTGAGCCTGTATGTCGCGTACCGCGACACGGGCGCGGGATCCTGGCAGCCCACGTTGCAGGATCTGCGCAGGACATTGGACGGGACTGGCGAGCCGACGGGCCATGAGCTCGCGGTCGCGCTCGACAGCTACACCTCCGGCTCCCTGTCGGGATTCAACGGGCAGACCAACGTGAACCTGTCCAACAGGCTCACCGTGTTCGACGTGTCCGGACTGACCGGCGAACTGCGCACGTTCGGCATGATGGTCGTCATCGATCAGGTATGGAACCGGGTGATCCGCAACCGTGCCGCGGGACGGCGCACCTGGCTGTACATCGACGAGTTCCACCGGTTCTTCGGCAACCAGTACTCGGCCGGCCAGTTCAAGGACATCTACAAGAGGGCGCGCAAGTATGGTCTCGGCGTGACCGGCATCACGCAGAACATCGATGAGCTGCTCCTGGACCAGGACGCCAGCATGATGCTGTCCAATTCCGACTTCCTGATGCTGCTGAGCCAGAACGGCAGCGACGCCGACTCGTTGTGTGAACTGTTGAAGCTCTCCGAGGAGCAACGCCAGTATTTCACCGGCGTGATGCCCGGCCAGGGGCTGATGAAGATCGGCAACGCCTATGTGCCGTTCGATGGGCGGATCCCGTCCGGCGGACTCCTGTACAACCTATATTCCACCAGCTTCGATGACAGGAAGTAGGCTCGATGTCCGGGACACGCGCACGTCATCCGGGCGTGCAACGACTCTCCCATACGGCGGCGGGTGCCGTATCGAACGCATGGAACGGCGTCGCGGACCGGTCGGACATCGCCGACACGGCGGGCCATACCGCCACCGAGCTCGCCGCCCGTGCCATGGTGTCCGGAACGAACGCCGCCAGGCACGGCGTGGGCGGTGTGGCGGCCGGTGCGAGCCGGCGCATGACCCGCGGCAAACGCGAAATGGTCACCGCGTACAGGACCGGTCTCAAGCAGGCCAGGAAAGCGGGGAAAGCCGCCCGCCGCGGCAGGACCGCTTCCGGCAGGAACGCGGGCGGACCCATGCTCGTCAAGGACGTGAAACCATCCGAACGGATCGCCGGATATGCTGCCAAAGGCAAGGCGAGCCTCAGCATCGGCCGACATATCGGCAAAGGTGTGGGCAAGGCCGCGGGCAAGGCCAAGGCCCTTGGTTCGACCGGCCTGGGCTGGGTGGGCGAGGCCAACGCCCGCCTGACCGCCGGCGACGACGATATCGCATCCAAGGCCGGCAACACCGCGCGCGACCTGGCGTTCAAGGCGGGCCGCAGGGGCGTCAAAGGCGTCAGCTCGTCCGCCAGGTTCATTTGGCGGCATCGACGCGCCCCCGTGAAGGCCGTCCGCGGCGCGAAGAGCACCGTGAACGCGTCGGTCCGCGCAGCAAGGGCCATGGCGCGCGTCATCCGCGTGATAGCGGCCAAGATCATGTCCATCATGGGCGCGGTCAGCCTGCCCCTCATCCCGTTGCTCGTCGTGATCCTGACGGTGGTGGTCGTGCTCGTGTCCGTCCTCGGCGCGTTCATGGCGGGCAGCGCCAGCGCGTCCACGGGCGTCAAGGGCGTGCCGAGCGAATACGAGTCCGACGTGATCCGCGCCGGCTCGATCTGCGATCTGATCACCCCGCCCGTGATCGCCGCGCAGATCGAAGCGGAATCCGGATGGAACCCGAACGCGGTGAGCTCCGTGGGAGCCGCCGGCATCGCACAGTTCATGCCATCCACATGGGCATCGAGCGGCAAGGACGGCGACGGTGACGGCAAGGCAGACATCAACAACCCCCACGACCAGATCTGGTCCGAAGGCAACTACATGTGCGGGCTGGCCAGCCAGGTCGAATCGTTGAAGGCGGCCGGACGGATCAGCGGCGACGGCCTGCAGCTGACCATCGCGGCCTATAACGCCGGTCTGGGCAACGTCACGAAGTATGGCGGCATCCCACCGTTCACCGAGACCAGGAACTATGTGACCCGCATCCTCGCCCTGATCGCCAAATACACCGACAGCAACGGCACGGGCGGTACCGCGGGCACGCTCGACAAGCCCCTGGTCATGCGGTCGGACAACTATCACGTGGACATCGCGGCCATGGGCATCCCGGCCACCGACACCACCTACCAGGTGTTCCAATGCACGTGGTGGGCTTCCATACGCCGCGCGCAGATCGGCAAACCCGTCGACGGGTACATGGGCAATGGCGGCGACTGGAACGACTCCGCCCGCCGTTTCGGCTATCCCGTCTCCGACAGCCCGCAGGCGGGGGACGTGATCTGCTTCGAGCCTGGCGTGCACGGGTCGGACCCGTCCTACGGGCATGTCGCGGTCGTGGAGACCGTCAATGCCGACGGATTGATCCTGATCAGCCAATCCGGCCGCGGCTGGATGAGCGTGGTCACCGAGACCATCACCGCGCAGAGCCTGGCCGCCATGGGAGGCGGCATCAGCTTCATCCACTAGGAAGGAAAAGACAATGGACGAGCACCGGCACGACAGGCTCACCGTCACGGCCATGATCATCGCCATCATCCTCCTGGTGGCGGTGAACCTCACGTTCATCCTCATGAAACCCGCCGGTACGGGCATGGAACGATCCGTCACGGAGCCGGGCGGGGGAAAGACCCTTGCGACAACGGCCGCGGCCGCGCATCCGGACGCACGGGAGGTGTGCGAAACGCTCGCGCCCAAGGCGGTGAAAGCCTACACCAGCCATGGGCAAGGCCGCGCCAGACTCCTCAGAATCTACTTCACAGACGATGCGCAGGGCCTGAACATCCCCGCCGACCGGATCGCAGCACAACCCGACGTGCAATACGCCGGCGCCCTGAACACGGGAGACGGTTCCTCTGCGGTATGCAGCGTGCACACCGGCCTCGAATCCCCGTGGACGCTCACATGGCGGTGGGATGTGGACGCCGGCTGGCTGTGCACCGGCATCGACGGGCCGCTCGAAGACGCGTACACGACCCTCGGCACCGCCCCAGGGAACGCGGAGAACACAAAGTGAGAGTCAGCAGGATCTCATAATCACATCATCGTGCATGAGGTGATTTCCAGCCTTCGGAGTGTCTGAGGGTCGATTTCGGTTTGGGGATGGTGGTGCCGGGCCATGCCTTGCGGCTGAGGAAGGGGTGCAGTCCGCGCAGTACGTAGATGCACATGTCGTTGTCGAGCTGGGTGAGCTCGTCGGGGGTGAGCAGCTCGCGGCCGGTGCGCTGGTAGTTGATGGTGTGGCTGCCGGATACTCCCTTGCTGTCGCTGGTGGTGCGCAGGTCGATGGTCTCCTTGCCGAGGAGTTTGCTGAGCCATTCGGTGGTGGACTGCTCGTTGCCGCCGAGGAAGAGTACGCTGTCGCAGTTGCCGACGATGGTCTCCCAGGAGTCCCGGTACATGGTCTTGAGCTGGGCGATGGTCTGCAGGATGACGCTGACGCTGACCCGGCGTGAGCGGATCGTGGCGACGAGCCTGTCGAAGTTCGGGATGCGGCCGACGTTGGCGAACTCGTCGAGGAAGCAGTGCAACGATCTGCCGAGCCGTTCGCCGGGGTAGGTGCGGCAGCGGCGGATGATGCTGTCGAACAGGCACTGGTAGAAGATCGCGGCCAGGAAGTTGAAGGTCGGGTCCTCGTCGGGCAGGGCGAGGAATATCGCGATCTTGCCGGCGGGATGCTGGTAGCCGCCGGCGTGCTCGTCCCGGTAGCCGCCGATACGGTCGATGCCGATGTCGTCGCCGGAGAGGATCTCCCTGACTGCGCCGACGGTCAGCGGGGCGAGACGTACGCCTAGGCTGATGATGATGCCTTTCTTGGTTTCTCCCGCACCCTGGGTGAAGGGCCGGTATTGGCGGGCGGCGAAGCACAGTCCCTGTGCGAGCCGCCATGCCTCCCGAAGATCCGGATCGTCGTGGTCGGAGGTTTCGTCCTGCCATGATCTGCGGGTCTCCTCGTAGATTTCCATGGCGGTCCTGGCCACCGCATCCACGGGGCTTTCCCTGGTCTCGTCCTGTTCGCTGGCTGCGAGCAGGTCGGCCACGGCGTTGAGGGTCTGGCCGGCGTCGATGTGCAGGCAGTCCCGGAGGATGTCGTCGGGCAGGTAGTGGACGAACGCGATGAGCGCGGTCAGCAGGCTTCGCTCGCTTTTGGCCCAGAAATCATCGGTCCGGTGTTCCTTCCGGACCGTTCCGCTGGTGTTGTCCATGATGTTGGTGACCAGGCGCATGATCGACACATCGGGTTTGGCGGGGTCGATGTATTGCATCGGGTTGAACCTGGTCTCGCATGTCAGGTCCACCAGGTCGAGCTTGCGTACCTCGTATCCTTGCCGCCGCAGTGTCTCATGCGTCATGCCGTAGAGTTCGCCTTTGGGGTCGGTGCAGGCGTAGTCCATGTTGGCCTTGAGGATGTTGGGGATGACGTGTGTGGCGGTCTTGCCGGAACCGGAGCCGCCGAGCACGGTCGTGTTGAGGTTGCGGCGGGTGGCCCGGGTGTCCAGGCTCAATCCCTCGGTGCGCGTCATCTGCAGGTTTTCGCTGGTGTCGCCGTCGGTGTACGGTGCCATCTCCTCCGGCTTGGACCAGCGGGCCGAACCGTATTCCTCGCCATCGCGCCAGTTGTGCTGGCCCATGCTCCACCGGTAGAGGAGAAACAGTCCCACGGCTATGGCTCCCGCGAGGCCGCATAGCAGGCTGGCGCGGTCGAAGCCGAGCATGAGCGGGTGACGCAGCATGGTCGTCATGTCATCCATGATCTGCTGGGCCGTCCGTCCGGCGGCGATGCCTGCCTGGATGCGTGCGGCGGCCAGGTCGGCGAGCCAGAAGCCGGCGAGGATGGCCAACGCCTTGATGATGATGCCCCTGATGCGTTTCATTGCGTGCACTCTTTTCCTATCGTCCCATGGACGGCGCCCGCCCGGTCGAGATTGTCCCTGAGCTTTCTTTTGAATGCGCTTATCAGCGTCGCCCTGTCGCCGATTGTCCCCTTACAGGCGTCCTTCGGAACGGATGGGGATGGCGTTGCGCCGTCGGTAGGAGCCGCGTTGCGGACCGCGGTTCGGGGGAGAGGTGCGATGATGGTCAGCCCATCGTCGGTCAGGTCGATGCTGATCGGATCGCCGTCTCCCATGAGCCGGGTCATAAGCCTGCCGGTGTGGCGGTCGGCGTCGATCCAGACCGCCATGTCGTCCTCCGTGGGTTTCACGGGGCTCACGATGATGCGGCTCATCGGCCCGTGGCCTCCTCGGCGGTGGGCCGGTCGCGGTCGTCGTGGCTGGGGCCGAACGCGAGGCTGATGGCGTCGATGTCGATGCCCGAGCCTTCGTCACCCGCCACGCCTTTGATGATCAGGCGGGTTCCCTTGCGCGTGTTCCGGCGGATGTTGGCGGTATGGTCCTCGCCGCGGGCGCGGATGGTGATCTTTCCCGTGGGACCTTTCACGGCGGGCAGCGTTTCGAGCAGCCATGTGAGGCCGTCCCCTACGCTCTGGGGTTCCCTCATGAGCGTGCCCTCGAACCAGATCGCGGGTTCCCGCCGTTGCGTGATTGTCGAATTCGTCAATCTGATGCTCCTTCACATACGTATCCTGCTGTGTTCCATCTTCGTTTTCTCTGGATGCCTCCGGTTTGGACGGGCCTGGGCGGGACGGCGCGGAGCTACTACTGGAGCGGGTACAGGCCTGAAGGCGATATGGTCGTGAAATACAGGTGTCGCGGTCAAAGGTTCTTTGACGGTCATCCTGACTTTTACAGTTGAAGAAGCCGCTACCCCAGCTCAACACAGAGGTAGCGGCTTCTTCAACTCGAGGCTACGAGGGCTTCCTCAGCCCGGATCACGGACTCATCGCATTAGGCACGTCTGCGGAGATATGCGTCTGGTTCCCGCCTAACGTGATCAACGACATAATCCGTCCACGTAGTCTTTTGCTTCTTTGAGCCCAAGACCAGTCGCGTCCCTGAGCTCTTTGATCGCCTGTATCTTCTTTCCTTCGTGCGCCAGTTCCTCTATGCGCCACCTCGTCTCCTCCGGCAGGTCCGTCCTATCGTCGAAAGACTCTTCTTTTCCCAGCAGGCGGTAGAGCTTATCCAGTTGTCTTTGCTGATCTTCTGATATGCGTTTCAGTTTTGACGTTTCCGTATACTGCAAGAACCATAGAACTAAAAGAGCGAGCACCGGAATATAGGGTATTAATTCTTTCATGGTTGCGTTTCCTTTCACTCGCAGGGGCAATCGTTGCCTTCTTGAAAAGAGAAACCGTTCATATCACGCGTTTTCTGCCGCTCTGCCATGATAGCAAAGCTACGAAGTGACGGATGCCGGCGACGGATGGGGCAGCGCGGCCCATTCCGCGTCGCCCCATCCGTCGCCGGCCTATGGGGTCAATCCGTGGTGTTTTGCTCTTTCCGGCTCCCGTTCCGGGACCGGACAGTTCCCCTCCAGCTCGTCGAGACGATGGAGGATGCCGGGGGAGAGGCTGTCATCGTAGGCCGCATGGTCGAGGATTTCCTCGCGTTTCGCCCACACGAGACCGTCGGCCTGTGCTTGGCTGATGCCGGTCCAGTCGCCTTGCTCGTTGATGCGCACGAACGGGTCCACGTCGGGATTCCAGCCGCCGTACTCACGTTTCTCCAGGATCTCGATGCTGGTAAGGCCGTCGCCAGCCAGTCGGATGGCATCGGCGGACGGGTAGATACGGTATGCGGCAAAGTCATCGGTCGGCCTGTGCTCGGAGACTTCGTTCACGATGGCGTGCAGCAAGCGGATCGTCTCCACGTCGACCGACGTCCGCCGTGCGAGGATGCGGCCGGCGCGCAGGCAGGCGGCCTTGCGGTGCTCCTCGTAGAGGACTGCTGGATCCTCATCGATCTCTTGCGTGAAGTAGCCTTCATCGGTTTTCCTGCGCATGGCGAGGTCACGGTCGACGGCCGTGGAGCGGTATTCGATGTGCCAGCCGGGACCGATCCGATTGTGCCATCGGTAGGCGTATTCCTCCGGAGGAGACGGGGTCGCCGTATGGCTTGCCGTGACGGGTCGTCCGACGGCGAGGCCTCCCTCACGCTCCCAGTCCTGCAACGCCCGCATGAGCTTTTCGATGGCCCCTGGCCTTGCGGGGTCGATGATCGTGTGTTCCCGGTCGGCGAAATCGTTGTCATCGAACCGCCATCCCGTCTGCGAACGGTTGAGGTACAGGATCTCGATCCGTCCGGATCTCTCATCACTCTGCCTCCATGCGGGGTTGTCGTGGAAGACGATTTCGACGGCCCGGCCGTCGGAGAGCACGGCATCGATGCATCCGCCCATGGGATTGTCGCCCTGGTTGATGTCGGTGACGTTGGGGTCCTCCGCGTCGCGGGTGCGGGACTGCGCGTCGATGATCGCTTGCGCGAGGGTCTCCGGATCCGTTTCCATCGTGCGGCGTTCTTTGCCCCGTCCGACGAACAGTTCCACAGGGATGCCGGGTTTGAACCGTAGGTTGACCGCCCTGCCCTCGTTTTTCTGGCTGCGGTTCCTGGCGCTCATGAACAGGTCCGTCGCCCAGCCGGACAGGTCCTGGCCGTCAATGGTGGTGCCCTTGGGCAGAGAAACGATCATCTTGGGCCAGTCGTGCCCGTCCCTCGCGTGCAGCACGTATGGGTGTGCGGCCCTGTTCGCCACCCACACGTTCGGCCACCGATTGCGTGTCAAGGGGTTCCTCCGCGTCGCGGGTGCGGCGTCGGCCGGATGCTCCTGACCGGCGCGAGATTCCCGTCGGACCGGCGGCTGGGTGAGTGGCTTGCCTTCGAGGATGCCGATGGCGGCCGCATCGATGAACCCGTCCCATTCCGGCGCCTGTCTGCCGTCGGCGAGATGGAGCAGCGGGTGTTGTTCGAGACCGGGCTTGAGGATGCCGCTGCGCGCCACATGGCCGGTGATTCCATGGCCGTCGGGTCCGGCGTCATGCTCGCGCAGCCCTTGGTAGTCGTCGAAGGCCATGCGGCTTTGGGTGAGCAGTTCCCCGTCGCTCATCGCGCGTGCGGGGAACGTGTCGGGTGTCTCGCTGTGGCTGATGGTCGTCACCTGCATGCCCAGATCGTCGTATTGCAGGTGCTTGAAACTCCTGGCGTCGTAGAGTCCCTGCTCGTTCCGGTGCCATGAGAAGACCATGAGGTCGTATCCGTTGTCCTCCTGGAAGAACACGAGGGGACGTGGCTCGTGTTCGATCGCGGCCTGCATCAGGCTTGCCTGGAGCAGTGCGGGATCGAGCCTGCCGGCCGAGGATGCGGCCATGGCGAGGCCGGCGCTCCATCCCATCGGCAGCGTCCGTCCGGTGCCGGGCACGTCGAGCGTGGCGTCGCCCGGTCGGACGACCTCGCCCCAACGTTCCGGCTCGGTCCCATCCCACTGGCGGATGCCTTGAAGCATCTCCTTCATGGGATCCATGCCGGGTCCGGGATAGATGTTGAACGTGCCCGCGACTCGCGTGTGGTCGCCGTCGATGACGTTACGGTGCACGATGATGTCGCCCGGCTCGTAGTACATGCCGGCCGAATCCTCGCCGGTGGAGGTGGCGGTGCCGGCGGTCCACCCCGTGTCGCCGGCCTCCGCCCACCATTTCACCGGCCATGGCGTGGGATCGTTGAGCCCGTTGATCGTGTCCTGGTGGATGGCGGTCCGTCTGATGAGTTCCTGCGGGTTCATGTCATTTCCTTTCAACGGCCCTTGTGGGGTGTGCGGTCGCGGCTGGGTGACGGCATGGGACTGGCCTTCTGCTTGGCGAGGTTCTCGTTGAGCCTGGTCTTGAACCGTGCGAGCAGCGCCTTCTTTGATCGGATCGGCTTGGGCCCGCCAGTCCCTCCTTTCGGTCCGGGGGCGATGTTGCTTGTCTGTGCCCGTCCGGATTGGCTCTTCTTCGCTGTGCCCGTCCGGTCCGGCTGCGCCGCCGTCTGATGGGCGGGTGCCGCCTGTCCGAGGTCTTGCGCGCGGGTCCGGGACCCCTGCCCGTAGTCGTCGCGCAGGATCCCTTCGAACTCGTCGTGCAGGGTCCGGTCCGACGCCGCCTTGCCGATGATCCGGTCCGTGTATTCGCGGCCGGTACGCTCGCTCCACGTGGCGGCGCCCATGAGGTTTCCCCATGACAGTTCGGGGTGACGGGCCGCGATGGTGCTCGCCGTCATCTCCATGACCTCTGGTTCCACGGAGTCCCATGCGATGCGTTGCTGTACGTCCGGCACGGCGGGCTGGTCGCGTACCTCCCGTCGTACGGGCGCATCGGCACGGTTTCGATCCTGGGCCTGTTCCTGTTGGATCGGCCGTTCGACGGTGAGGTCGTCGTCGGTGATGTCCAGGCCCATTTTCCTGAACGCGCGTTGCACCGCGTGGCGGATGTGGTCCTCGTCCTTGCCTGCGAAATGGACGAAGTACTGGCCGTCGTTCGTGCGTTCGAGGTGGTAGTCGATGCCGGCTTCCCTGAGACTGCGCTGCACTCCGCGCATGGTCGAGTCGTCGAGTTGCAGTTCGTGAAGGTCGCCGCCCTTCTTCGTCTGCAATCTTTTCTCGGACATCTCGCCACTGTCGATTCTGTTTTTCACGGCTTCCCCCGCCGCGTGCGTGCCAGCTTTGATGAGCTTCGCTCCGGATCGGAGCAGGGCGAGGAACGCGCTCTTGGGGATCCGGAGCGCGAGTTTCGCGCCTCCGGTGATGATGTTCTGGACGGTGTTCTGGATCTTCTCCTCCGCCTGTTCCTCGATTGGCATCGTGGTTTCCTTTCTGTTGTTGGATGGTGTTCCCTGGACGGTTCAGATGGACCGTCCACGCTTGGGCCGTTGCTGTTCGCTCCGCTCGTTTTGTTCCTGTTCGCGGCCGCGCGTGGCGTTGATCTCGCGTTCGATGGCGGCCAGTTCGCTCTCGTACCGGTCGCACGCGTGTTCGCGCCGTTCCATTTCCCCGCGCGCCTCGACCACGAGGTCGGGGTCGGCCTGCTGGATCGCATCGTGCAATGCGATGACGGCGGACTGGAGTTCGTCGTGCGATTCGCGCACTTTCCCGCGCAGCATTTTCAGGCCTTTGGCGCTGTCGCCGTCCGCGAGCCTGGTCCATCGGATCGCCGCGTTCAACGCCTTCGCCTCGTCGCCCAATCGGTCGAGGCGGCGTGCCTGCGCCTGGTAGTAGCGTTGCTGAGCCGGGCTCACTCCGTATCTGAGCGGCAGCCGTTCGGGTGTGGCGAGTGGTTCGAGCCTGCTTGTGGGTTCACCGAACCACTGGTACAGGCCAAGGACCGTGCTCTTGCCTGCGAACCGGTTGGACCTGTCGAGGATGATCTGGTCGCGGTCGCGGGGAAGGAACGCGCGCAATGTGGGGCCTCCGTCATCCACGAGATGCCGTACGTCGAACGTGATCTTCTTGCGCCTGCGGGTGCCGGGCAGCCATACGGTGATTGTCTTTTTGGTTTGCTTGGCCACGAGTCTGCGGTTGAATGTGATCGGGATGATGGGCGTGTTCGCCAGGCCCGCCATGATGTTCGTCATGTCGTATGCCTGGCCGAGTCTCACGTCACGGACCTTGAAACCGGTGTCCTTGACGGTGAACGTGAGGTGTTCGCCGCGCACCTTCACGTCCACGCCCTGCACGTCGAGCATGTCCTTCCAGTCCTCGAAGTTCTCCGCCCCGGCCGTGGTCAGATCGATCAGGATGCGCAGCCTGTCCTTGACACCCTTGCCCTTCGCGGCCGTGTAGATTTCCTCCATCGACATGCCATAACGGCGCTCCGAAGGCTCCTCGTTCTTGTTGCGTTGGCTTGTCCGTCTTGGTTTGTTCTCGCCCTGTTCAGTTGCTTCATCGGCGACTTTGGGATTGCGTTTCGACGTGTTCCCATCGCCTTCTTCAATGGTCTGTGCGCCGCGCATTTTGCGCGCGACCTGCTCGGTGACGGGGTTGAATATGACGCTCAGCCCCTCCCGCGCGCATATCTCGTTGGCAACGACCCGCCACTGCTCGATGATGTCCTTGGGCAGTTCGGCCTTCAGATGTTTCCCATACCGGGAGGCTGCGCACACCATGATGTGGTCGTGCAGATGATGCCGGTCGGTGTGAGTGGCGACCACGAACCGATATTCGCCGCCGGTGATTCTGCGCGCGAATTCCACGCCGAGCTGGTGTACCAGTTCCGGTGTCACGGGGTCGTCGGGGCTGAAGCTCATCTTGATGTGGTAGGCCAGTCGGCTGTTCTTCCGGATGCCTTTCGGCGATTTGCGGTTGTCCTCGAGCATGGGTGCGGACAAGGCGTCGTAGTCCGTTCCGGTCCGCTCGTAGTTCGAGCTGACCAGTCTTCCGCCGTCGGTCTTGGCGGGATCGATGATGTACGCCATCGCCCCGTTGGGACCTCCGAGATTCGATTTCACGGGCTTGCCGAGCTTGACCACGGCCATGATCAGGCGGCTTCCTCGGCCTGGTGCTTGTCGGCGAACAGGTCGCCGAGCAGACGCTCGATGCGGTCGAACGAGTCGAGGATCTCGGCCACCTGCCCGGGGCTGATGTGCTCGTTGGCGTTGGCCCAGTGGGCTATCTGGTTGACGTTCACGCCGATGCGGTCGATCTCGCGGGCGAGTGGCTCCGGGTCGGTCAGCGGTTTGATCTCGGTGACGTGGATGTGCCGCTCGGACAGCATCTTGCGCGCGTAGGAGTTGAACGAACGGTACTCCGGAGCGTACCTGGTCAGTCTCTCGTGCAGCTTGCGGGCCTGCTCCCACTCGTCCGGCGTGAACCTGATGATCTTCTCGACGCTGTGCGTTCTGCCTTCGGCCTTGTTCATTCCGCGCCTCCGAGAAGGATGCGGAAACGGGTCGTCTGTGATGCCGCGAAGCGGTCTGGAGAGCTTGCTCGACCATGGGGTCTGGGTCTCCCGGGCAAGCCGATTCGCATCGCGAATCGAGTGATTGGATATCCAATCACGTCACTTGCTACTCCCATATCAATTTCATTGATTGGGAGTAATTTCGCACGGCATGATTGTGGAATGCCGTGGGGGATTGCTGCGTTCATGATTTGCTCCTTGTATCAGGCGCATCGAGAGGATGGCCGGGCCCGTTTGCGTCAATCGTCCATCGATTGAGCGCGGGACGGTTTGGACACTTGGAGCAAGGAAATGAAAAAGTCCCGCGAAATAATCGCGGGGCCGAGGTGGTTTGTTCTGGTCTATAAGACCGATGCGCGCGGCACCATTGTCGCGCCCCGTTTCCCGTCGGCGAGCCGTGGTCTCCGTGGCACGGCGACGCCTCGTCGGGTCCGGGAACTGTTCCCGGCTCGTGGAGTACAAAGGACGGTAATCGTCCTCTGGCCGCCGGAGGCGCCGCCCGCGGGACTGCGGGCGGCATCGGTTCCGGTCCGTCACTCGGTCGGGTCTTCTTTCATTCCGCGTGCCCGAACGGCTCGTCGGTGAACCACCAGTCCTTGATGATGAGCATCCAGTCGTTTCTTTCGAGCAGCGGGTCGAGGTCGACGGGCGTGATGATGTCGCCCGCGTGGTTGACCCATACGCTCCTTTCGATGCTGCATGGCGGCCATCCGCCGTCGCCGCCCCTGACGGTGTAGCAGTGCCATCCGTCGGGGATGTCGTGCGCGTGGAGGCGCACGTCGCTCCACATCGCGTCGATGTATCCCTCCTCCTCGGTCTCGAAGACGACGTGTTGCAATTCCATTGGTTCCATCTGCATGGTTCCGCTCCTTAATGTCCTGCCGGCCTTCCTGTTTTCCTTTCGCCGGACATGGGGCAGCCTCGCAGCCCCACCGCGCGGTGGAGGACGCGTGGGCCGTGCCCGCTTCGGGAAAATCGGGCGAAGCCCTCCCGGAGCGCGGCATGGAACACGCAGGTCCGAAGACGCGGGCGCGGGGCTGCGATGATGAACCATGGCCGGCCGACCGTTCCCTTCCAGGCGTTGACGCCTGGAAATCCCGGAAGGGTCGGCGATGATTGCGCGCGGCCCTAGTGCCGCGCTCCGTTTCCGGCGCAGCCAGGATCCCACGCGTGTGATCCTGGTCGGAGCCCGACTGTCCAAACCGGCGTGCGCCCAATCGCGTGACCATGGTCCCAGCCGGCCTGAAGCCGGGAACCGATGAAACTGGAAAGGAACATGACCATGGCATCCGATTACGTGGATGACCTCCTACGCGACGAGCGCGAGTCGTTCAAGCGCAAGGAGGCGGCGGCGAAGAAGTTCGACAACCGACTCGACAACTTCCGCAAAAGCGCGCAGGCGCTGCGCGACGCGGCGAGGCAGCTCGAGGAGGCCTTCCCCGGAATGAGCCAGAGGACCGCCGCGGACAAGTGGGCGATGACCGGAACGGAGAAGAACATTGCGTTCGATGCGAAGGGCGAACTCGTCGCCGCCCCGGCCGGAAGGAAACCCACGGCCGTCGAACCCGAACCGGCAGCCGACGCCGCGCCGGATCCGGAGACAACCGGATCCGACATCCAGATGGCAGACGACGAAACCGCTTCGCAGAACGAGACGGACGCGGGCCAGGAGCCCTCGGACGACGGCCGCCCCTCATGGGCGTCCGGCAACTACTGATCGGATGTGATGCATGATGCGACTGATCATCGCCGAGAAGCATTCGGTCGGCCAGCTTCCACTCGGTGCTCGAGAACATCCATCCGTTCATGGACGGCAACGGCCGGACAGGACGCCAGTTGCCCAACCGAAACAGCGATGAAGGGCTCTCTGGTAGCATTGACTGCTTTGATATCTGTTTCGTGGCAGCCATGGTCCGGCGAGATCGAGGAGGCATGGGCAGATGAGCGCACATATCATCGAAGAGGACGGCGGGTGTCGGCTGCGCTGGAACCACAACTCCGCGTACTACCCCGAGCTGGTTTCATGCACTGTGACTCCTCAACAGAAAACGAATCTCCTCGCAGCTTGAATGGTCGTGGGGGATATTTTTGTTGGCGGCAGATGAGTCTATTGCGGACCTTGCGGAACGTCCGTTCGATGGTTGTGGGAGGGAGCAGCCATTCGTCCAGCATGCATGAGTGGAAAAGCATGGTGTCGTTCATGAACAGGGCGATGAGCGATCCCGAAATCAGGATCAGGGAGGAAAAAGAATGACCAAAGTGACGTTCGCATATAAAATGAACACCAAGCAGGCGAAGAAAGAAGAAAATCATGTTCGGCATTTACGGGCTTGCCCTATATTTGGTCGTCATTGCAATCGGTGCGGCGATCTGGGCGCTGCTAATGCTCATCGCCTTCGCGATAGGCCTGGTCACCCATCCCATCCGCACTCTGGCGATCGTGCTTCAGAAAATCGCCGGCCTCGCCGCCGGCCTCGCGCTGATCGTAGCCTTGATCACATGGTTCTGGTACGACCACAGCAAACCGGATTTCATTCCGACGTTCGCGGGGTCGATCGGTGTGATCGTCCTCGGCGTCATCGTCTACACATTCGCTCAATGGCTGCTTGACCGGCCCACCAGAGCGGAACGCCGCGCCATGGCGGCCATGCCGATCGCCTCTTCCTCACCGTTGCACGATGCGGTCATCAATGGCGGTCTCGCCCGGACCCCGTGGCCGGTGAAATGGTGGGCGGAGGACGAAAACCGTGTGTGGATCGCCTGGCAGGCGCAGCAGGAGACAGAGGAATATTCCCGGGGCGACATCATCGTCGAGGAGTACCGTGACATCGAATACGGCGGCATTGAGAGACATTCGGAATCCTACATCCACCATCAGCATGGAGCCGATCCCAGACGATTGATCGGGGAGAACATCGCCCTGTTCATGAACGATGGCATCCTCCCCGTGGTCCATTCACGGTGATCGATTGCTCGAGAACCACAAATTCTACGGCCATGTTCCACGCCTAGGAATACCACAGCCAATAATTGTAGAATGGCGAATACAGACGAAACGGAGGTGTGGAAATGACGATGATTGAATCCCTGCCCGGATATGCCGAGGCGGAGGCGGTGGCCAAGGCCCGTGGGTCCAACCTGGTGGACATGATCAGCGCGTATCTCGCCGGAGTGGCGGCCGGAGGAGATGCCGTGACCGTGATGCGCACGCCTGACGAGGTGCGTGACCATTTCGGCAAGCTGATGGACGAGGCGTCGCAGGATGTATGAGATAGACTCGCATTCCAAGGAGTTCGACAAGGACTTCAAACGGTTGGCCCGATACAACAGGGTTCTGGCGCGCGAACTCATGGAGCTGATCGCCGATGAGCTGATGCCCAACGGCCGGGTCCCGGACTCCTACCGGCCGCATGTGCTGGACAATCCGGGAGGACTGTACAACGGCTGCATGGAATTCCATCTTGCCGATGATGTGCTGGTCTTGTACTATCCGCCTGCGCCGCGCGACGTGATACACCTGAGGGTTATCCGTACTCACGAGGAGCTGTCCACGGGACGGTATTCCAGGGAATGGCCAAGGAATCAATCTGAATAGTCATCCGTGGCATCCACCGTATATCGCGGTATGTCGGTACTTGCCGGAATCGGTATGTGCCGGCATACCGTTGGGGAAACGTAATCATTGCGTCCCTGTTTTTACTTATTCGTGTCTTCCATCCTGATAATTCGTCTTGCTTGTGTCTTCCAGGATGGAGGCGAGTTCCTCCAGACATTCGCGGATACGCTTATAGGTGGTGTCGGGATTCGCTGAGTCGGTTATGGTACCGTCCGGCGTCTTGAGGGTCGTCGCCGGGGCGTGGTCATCGTGGGCCATGGCCTCGGCCATGCGGTTGACGACCAGTCGGCGGTGTTCCGGGATGGTGCGCGCGTAATGTTTCAGGACCACTTCCATGGTCTGGTCGCCGATCTCGTCCATCGCCTCTCGGACGGTCCCTCCGTATTGCATCAGCAGTGTCGTGTGGGTGACGCGAAGTGTCCGGAAGGTCACGGCCTGGTGTAAACCGATTCGTTCCCGGGCCCTCTTCAACTGGCTGGTCAGGGTGGTCTGGGCGATGACCTCGCCGCGTCTGGCTTGCAACAGCATCGGATTGTCCGGATCGAGTTGGTTCAGATGTTCCTTGAGCAATGGGATGATCAGATCGGGAATGGGGCAGGTACGGCGTGAGTGAGGGGTCTTCGTCCTTCCCAGGCGGCTCCTGCCCAGATCATCCGCTCCGCGGTTCACGCTGTAACGGACGGTCAGGGTCTGTCCTTCCAGATTGATGTCCTCACGTTGCAATGCGCACAGTTCGCCGGTTCTCAGCCCGCCGACCATCGCGGCCAGGTAGACCGCGATCCGCGTGTATGCAGGCATTGCGGTATATAGCATCCTCAAGGTCTCGCCGTCTACCGGCTGGACTCGCCATGATTTGGGGTCTGGATCCGGTGGAATGGGCAGCATGAAAGGATTCGTCTCGATGAGAGGAGAGGCGCCGTCACTTGGTTTCGTGGCTTCCTCCAGGATCGATTTGAGTCGTTCGCACTCCCTCTTCCAGGCCCATGGGCCTTCGGGATGCTCCGTCTCATACCATTCATGAATCATCGCGGGTGTGATGCTCGTGAGCGGTGTCGTTCCGAATGCCTCGCGCAGATGGGCGACATCTGCGCGGAGATTGCGTTTTGAACTGCCTGTGAGGGGTTGCCCGTCTTTTCGGCGGTGGGTGTTGATGTAGTGATCGGCCCATTGGTCGAATGTGAGATGCGACGTCATCTCCTTTCTTCTTCTTTCCGACCATGGCACCCACCTTTGGATGTCGCGACGGTCAAGGTCCACGAGGAGCTTTTCCTCCTCAAGCCAGCTTTGTGCCTGGATCCTGCCATCCTTGCCGAATGAGCGTTGGCATCGGATTCCTCTGTAGGTGTATCGTC
>ENA-OPRK01000181-OPRK01000181.1-human-gut-metagenome-genome-assembly--contig:-NODE-181-length-57212-cov-2.633658_pt1 | contig 57212 bp, 50 predicted proteins | sample MGYA00241793_ERZ501877 | MGnify/ENA primary metagenome ERZ501877 (study PRJEB25962, sample SAMEA1966253) | human gut metagenome | biome: human gut; feature: human-associated habitat; material: faeces... | reverse complement strand
CATTTTCTACACGATTGGAGTGAGGCATTCTAAGAGCCGAACGAAAATCATGTGAACAATGCCTTTATCCTAAAATTATATCTTCTTCCGGATATGTTGCCAATACTTTCTTTTTGCCGCGGACTGCGAAACCGACTGCCAGAGACACCGGCCCGACTCTGCCAAGATACATGGTGATGATGATCGCCAGCCTCCCGATCACACTCAAGTCCGGGGTCAGACCTTTGCTCAGACCCACAGTGCCCAGCGCAGAGACACACTCATAGCATGTATCCATAAAGGAGGCTGAATCGGATACCAGTACGACTAAAATAGAAGACAGCAGTACAATCAAATTGACACAGATAATGGTCAGTGCTTTCGGTATGACTGTCATCGGTATCGTTCTTTTAAAAATATGAATCGCACCCTCCTGCTTCACTGTCACAAGCACACAGTATACTAACACAACAAACGTCACAGTCTTTACTCCTCCGGCCGTTCCCACCGGCGATCCTCCGATAAACATTAGGATCATAGAGATCAGTGAAGATCCTTCTGTCAGTGCAGCCTGAGGCACTGTCTCAAATCCTGCGGTCCTCACCGTGACAGACTGGAACATGGATGCCATCAGTTTATTGCCAAGTGACAGATTGCCTATGGTTTTAGTATTTGCAAATTCAAAGATAAAAATGAAGACTGTACCAATAAAAATTAAGATGACCGTAGTAGACAGCACGATTTTAGAGTGCAGCTTCAGTTTCCCAAAAGCTCTTTTTAACGGAAACTCCCTGTGAATTAATCCGCGGAAGACCCTGAGCAGGTCTCTCCACACAATAAAACCAAGCCCGCCCAGCACGATCAGTCCCATGACCGTAAAATTCACAACCGGATTCGTAATATAGCTTCTCAGACTGTCGGTCTGTATAATATCGATGCCCGCATTGCAGAATGCGGATACAGAATTAAACACAGATGCCCAGATGCCGTATCTCACACCGAACTCAGGGATAAACTGGGTTGCAAACAGCGCCGCACCGATTCCCTCTATAATAAAAGTACCTTTTAAAATCTTCCTCACCAGCTCAATAAGGCCGGACATTGTATTCAAGCTGAAGGACTCCTGAATCAGCATCCTGTTTTTCATTGTCAGCTTTTTTTTCAGAAACAGGAACATTCCTGTGGTAAATGTAATCACGCCCAGTCCGCCCAGCTGTATCAGCACAAGGATCACAAGCTGGCCGAAGGTGCTCCAGTAAGTCATCGTCGTCTCAACCACCAGTCCGGTTACACAGACTGACGTTGTCGATGTAAAAAGTGCGTTAATATACGGCGTGGCTTCGCCGCTTTTTGACGAAATCGGCAATGTCAGCAGCACAGACCCAATCAGTATGACAAATAAGAATCCAAACAAAATAATATGGACCGGCTTAATCTTTTTCATTCCCTTTCAATTCTCCTTACATACAGAAAAAGCCATCTTTAAAAGATCGCTTTTTCCATAAAATCTTTTTATTTTCCAAGTAAATGGGCAATCTGTAATTGATAATCATCCACATGCTTTTCCATTGCCAGTCCCTCGTCCATATCGATGTCCATGAACTTGCCGTTCTGGTATCCGACGATGCGGTTGCTCTTTCCTGCACATAAGAGATCCACCGCATAAGCTCCCATCATAGAAGCATATACCCTGTCTTTGGCGGTCGGGCTTCCGCCTCGCTGCATATGTCCTAAAATAGTAGCTCTTGTCTCGATTCCTGTAGCCGCCTCAATTCTCTTGGCCATACCGTAGGAGTGTCCGACACCTTCTGCATTAATGATCATGTGATGTGTCTTTCCTAAAGCTCTGTTCCTGAGCAGGTGTTCAATGATCTGCTGTTCCAGCTTCGGCATATTGCCGTCAAAACTTTCAGGAATCAGGATATCCTCTGCTCCTGTTGCCATTCCGCACCACAGTGCGATATATCCGGCACCCCGTCCCATAACCTCGACAATGCTGCAGCGCTCGTGGGATGTAGATGTATCTCTGATCTTATCGATCGCTTCCATGGCTGTGTTGACTGCCGTATCAAAACCGATTGTATACTCGGTACATGCAATGTCTAGATCGATCGTTCCCGGAATTCCAATGGTGTTGATTCCAAGTTCCGCAAGCCTCTGGGCTCCCTGGAAAGAACCGTCTCCTCCGATAACTACCAGTCCGTCGATCCCCTGTTCCCGGCACACTTCTGCGCCCCTTTTCTGTCCTTCCGGTGTCTTAAACTCATCACAGCGGGCGGTAAATAAAATTGTACCTCCCCGTGAAATACTGTCTGCAGTATGTCTTGAAGTCAGATCGATGATATCTTCATTCAATAACCCATTATAACCTTTTCTAATACCTTTTACATTTAAACCGCGCTCCAGGCCGACCCTTACGACTGCTCTGGTGGCAGCATTCATAGCCGGTGCATCTCCTCCGCTGGTCAGTACTCCAATTGTTCTTACTTTCGGTGTTCCCATGTTATAATCCTCCAAATAATAGCATAAAATTATATTTTGTTAGACTCATTTTAATGCATTTGTTAAAAGTTTTCAATATAATTATTTTAACCCTGTCTTCTTGACTCTGATGTTTCCCTTCCCATACTGTTCTCCAAGAGCATAAATGAGTTCATCCTCACTGTTTACCGCATACATCCGGTCCAGCCTGTTCACGGCTCTCTCTTTCCGACAGTAGACGATGACAGGATTGCTGCCCTGATGTGATTTCAGAATGTCATAAAAACGGTCCTGTTCTGCAAAAAAACGGTCTTTATCATCAAACTGCACCCAGACTTCCTGTGCAAGATCATCAAACACAGTAATCTGGCTGCTGACCATCTTGCTCTCTTCCTCCGAAATCGAAGTATTTCCTTTTACAAAGATTTTGGCATCCTCCTTCAAAAGGTGCTGGTACTTATTAAATTCTCTGGGGAAAACAATGACCTCAACCGTTCCCATCAGATCCTCCAGTGTCAGAAATGCCATATTCTGATTGGTCCTGGTGAGTTTCACCTTCATATCACTGATGATGCCGCCGATAATACAAGTCTGTTTATCCCTCAGCACCGGCTGTCCCGTGTCCTCCTCAGCTGTAAAATCTGCAGTGCTGGCCGTTGTGAGCCGCTCCAGAATCTCCACATCATCTTCCAGCGGATGTCCGCTTACATAGATCCCAAGCACTTCTTTTTCCATGGCCAGTCTCTGCTCTTTATCGAATTCCCCAACGTCAGGATATTCTATCTCAAAGTTCTTCTGCTGGTCCTCCGACATAAAGTCCAAAATACTCATCTGCCCGGATATCTCATGCTTCCGCTCCTTCTGGATGCTTTCCAAAATACTTGCATATACGAACATCTGCTGTTTCCTTGTATATCCAAGTTCGTCCAGCGCCCCGGATTTTATCAGGCTTTCCACGGTCCTTTTGTTCATTTCTTTGCTGGAAAGCCGTTCTATCAGATCCCTCAGGCTCTTGTAGCTTCCGCCCTCGGATCTTTCCCGTAAAATCTCTTCAATGACCGGCTTTCCAAGGCTCTTTATGGCGCTCAGTCCATACCGGATGCATCCGTCATCCACAGAAAATGCGCCTTCCCCCTTATTGATATCCGGCGGAAGAATCTTAATTCCCATTTTCCTGCATGCATAAATATATTCAGATACTTTATTAGTGTTTCCCAAAACAGAGGTCAGCAATGCGGCCATAAATTCTTTCTGATAATGACATCTCAAAAAAGCGGTCTGGTAGGCAACGACCGCATAGGCTGCTGCATGGGCATTGTTGAAAGCATATTTAGCAAAGTCCAGCATCTCATCCCATATGTGATTTGCCGTCTTCTCGTCGATTCCGTTTTTTATACAGCCCGGGATGCCCTCTTTTTCATTTCCGTAGACAAAATTCTTCCGCTCCCTGACCATGACATCGCCCTTTTTCTTAGACATGGCACGGCGAACAAGATCACTGCGGCCAAGAGTATAGCCGGCCAGCTCCATAACGATCTGCATCACCTGTTCCTGATATACGATGCAGCCATACGTAGGCTTCAGGATCTTCTCCAGCTGCGGGCAGTCATAACGGATACTGTCTTTGTCCACCTTCCCTTTTACATATCTAGGAATAAAATCCATAGGACCCGGACGGTAAAGGGAAATTCCAGCGATGATCTCTTCCAGACTCTCCGGCTTCAGTTCCTTCATAAATGTTTTCATGCCGCCGCTTTCCAGCTGGAACACGCCTTCTGTCCGCCCCTGACTGATCATTTCATATACCTTGGGATCTTCTGTGTCGATCTTATTTATGTCGAAAGGCTTTCCTTCCCTTTTCTCGATCAGATGGACTGCATCCTGGATAACGGTAAGAGTCCTTAGGCCCAGGAAATCCATTTTCAATAGTCCCAGTTCCTCAATGGTTGTCATCGTAAACTGGGTCGTTACGGCGTCATCCGCTCCTTTCGCCAAAGGCACAAATTCGTCGATGGAGTCTTTGCCGATCACCACGCCTGCTGCATGCATGGAGGCGTGTCTCGGCAGGCCTTCCAGCCTCCTGGACATGTCAATCAGATACTTGGTCTCCTCGTCTTCCGCATATGCCTTCTTCAGGTCAGGACTTTTTTTCAGTGCCCCCTCGATGGTGATATTGAGTTCATTGGGCACCATCTTTGCAATCCCGTCTACCTTTGCATATGGAATATCAAGAACCCTGCCCACATCACGGATCACGGCCCTCGCTGCCATAGTTCCGAATGTAATGATCTGAACAACCTTATCCTTGCCGTACTTTTCAACCACATAGTCTATGACTTCCTGTCTTCGCTCATAACAGAAATCGATATCAATATCCGGCATGGAAACACGTTCCGGATTCAGGAATCTCTCGAACAGGAGCTGATATTTGATCGGCTCGATGTCCGTGATCTCCAGACAGTAAGACACAATACTTCCGGCTGCGGACCCGCGGCCGGGACCTACGGCAATACCATGTTCTTTGGCATAGTGAATAAAATCCCAAACGATGAGAAAGTAATCCACATATCCCATGTTTTCAATGGTTTTCAGCTCAAATTCCAGGCGCTCCCTGAGTTCTTCAGTCACATCGTCATAGCGGCGGCAGATGCCCTCTTCACAGAGCTTTCTTAAATAAGAAGTCGATGTATCACCTTCCGGCACATCAAATTTCGGCACCTTCTGCTCACCGAAGATGATCTCAACATTGCACCGCTCGGCGATCTTTCCGGTGTTTTCCACTGCCTGCCTGGCATACGGAAAAAGCCGCTCCATTTCTTCCGGGGACTTGAGATAATACTGTCCGCCTTCATATCTCATTCTGTCCTCATCAGCGACCTTTTTCCCTGTCTGGATACAGAGCAGAATATCATGGGGTTCCACGTCCTCCGCAAATGTATAGTGGATATCATTGGTTGCCACCAGTTCGATTCCGGTCTCCTTTGACATCTTGATCAGCGCAGAATTTACCGTTGTCTGCTCACTGATCCCGTGATCCTGCAGTTCCAAAAAGAAATTGCCTTTTCCATAAATCCTCTCAAATCTCAAGGCCGTCTCTTTCGCCTTTTCATAATCTCCTTCCCTGATGTAAGTCGGAATCTCTCCTCCCAGGCAGGCGCTCAGCGCAATAAGTCCCTCACTGTAACGTTCGAGCACTTCATAATCCACCCGCGGCTTATAGTAAAATCCTTCCGTAAATCCTCTGGATACGATCTTCATCAGATTGTGATATCCACGGTCATTTTCTGCCAGAAGCACCAGATGAAAATAATTACTGCTGCCCTGTCTGGCTTCTTTTTCAAATCTTGATCCGGGTGTCACATAGATCTCACATCCAAGGATAGGTTTAATTCCTTCTGCCTTTGCAGCCTTATAAAAGTCAATGACTCCGTACATGACGCCGTGGTCTGTGATAGCAATGCTGTCCATCCCCAGTTCTTTGGTATGATGCACAAGCTCCTTGATCTTACTGGAGCCGTCCAGAAGACTGTATTCTGTATGAACATGTAAGTGTGTAAAACTCATGGAATTCTCTCCTGTACTTATTCTTCGCCCGGCCTCTGGGGCTCATCGTAAATATTATGTCCGGTTTCCAGGACTTTTCCCTCTACCGTAAACTTCATTGCCTTAGCATCAAGATTCTCACAGATGGTTTTTGTCACTGCCTGTACCGTCAGCACCTCGCCGGAACTTCCCATCTTACGCAGTGTCTTCTCAAATGCTTTATTGAAGTCGATATAGGCGGTCTGCTTCTTAATCTGAAAGGAATTGATCCTGGTCCCTTCCTCCAGAGTCCCCATCTTCATCATCTCTTTCAGCAGCTTCCCGGCCGTCACGTCCTCAATCTTGACCTTTCCGTTAATCAGGGTCTCCACGTTGTCATCCGGAGCATAAATCGTGCACTCTCTTACAACCGTTTTCTTGGAATCTGTCTCTGCGGCATCGGATTTTTTCCCTGACGCCGTTTTCTTTTTGGCTGTGTTTTCCTTCCCGGCTGCTGCCTCTGCAGTGGTCTTTTCTGCCTGTTTCGTATCTTTACTGCATCCGACCAGTCCCGCGGCTGCTGCCACAGCCAAAAGTCCGGCAAATATCAGTTTTTTCTTTCTCATAACAGTGTCCTCCTTAAATTGATCGAACAACATTTCTATACAGATTAGATTTTACCACAAATCCGTATCCTGTGCTATAATGCTAAAGAAAAGATAAGAAGTTAAAGGAGTAAGATTATGGAACATATGACCATTCAGGATATTTTAGCAGCAACCGGCGGCACTCTCTTATGCGGCGATGCCTCTATGCCAATAAATCGTCTCAGCACTGATTCCAGAGATGTAGGACCTCATACATTATTCGTACCAATCGTCGGTGAGCGGGTAAACGCACATAAGTTTGTAGAAAGTGCCCTAAAGGACGGGGGAGCTTCTCTGACCCAGGAACATGAGCAGGCGGAAGGCCCTCATCCTATTATAAAAGTGCCAGACACCTTAAAAGCCATGCAGCAGATCGCGTCTTTTTATAGAAACAAGATGTCACTGCCCATCATCGGCATTACCGGAAGTGTCGGAAAAACTACGACGCGGGAAATGATCGCCCATGTACTGAAAGGAAAATACCGGGTATTTGAAACTGTCGGAAACCAGAATAGTCAGGTGGGCGTGCCTCTGACTCTGGACCGTCTCACTTCCAGAGATCAGATCGGGGTGCTGGAAATGGGCATGAGTGAACCGGGACAGATTACAATCCTCGGAGAAATCATCCGCCCAAACGCTGCGGTAGTCACAAATGTTGGTGTCTCCCACATCGAGCAGATGGGAAGCCGGGACAATATCTGCCGGGAAAAACTGGATATCCAGAACGGTCTGCCTGAAAACGGCGTGCTGTATTTGAACGGCGACAATGATATGATTCGTAAACACATCGGTTATGTGACACATCCCTATGAATTCTTTGGATTTTCAGAAGACTGCTCTTATCGCGCGGAAGGAACAGAAGAAATCCATGGTCAGACCCATTTTACCTTCGTCCATGAAAATATGAAAGAACCGGTCATTTTAAATGTTCTGGGGGATCACAATGTGTCCAATGCCCTTGCAGCAATCGCCCTGGGCCTTGCCTATGAGGTTCCGATGGAAACGATCAAACGGCAGCTTGCCACATTCTCCGGACAGCGCCAGAATATCCTTAAAATACACGGGTACACGGTCATTGATGACGCCTACAATGCCAGCCCCGATTCCATGAAAGCAGGTCTTAAAATCTTGTCCGATTATAAGGACAGCGGAAGAAAAATCGCGGTTCTGTCCGATATGCTGGAGCTGGGACCGGACTCTCCGGATTACCACAGGGAAGTCGGCGAATTTTTGGGCACGGCAGATATTACGGATCTGTACATCACCGGAACCCTTTCCAAAAAATATGCAGAAGCTGCACAAAAAAAGAATCTCTCACTAAAAACGAAATGGTTTTCCTCCAATGATGAGCTGATATCTTATTTAAAGGATTATTTAAAAGAAAATGATGTAGTGCTGATCAAAGCATCTAATGGGATGAAGCTGTATGAAGTTGCAAAAGCTCTTGAGTAAGAATTGAAAACTTTGGCGTATAAGCGTATACAAAATGAAAGGCCTTCCACCTGGCGATGGAAGGCCTTTCATTATACCAAAATACACTTAATGTGTGAGAGAGGGTTATCTCTAATTCAAGGGAGGGAACCTTGAATTTAGATTTATTATACATCATATTTCAGATTTGTGTGCGTCAATGTAATAAATGGCTGTTTTATTGTCATGAAAACTTTTCCTCATCCTTATTTTCCCTATTTCATTACCGTTTATCTTATATTTTCCCCGTTTATTTTTTATAGCTTTTTCTTCTATTCAGCGTCTTTTTTGACATTTTTCGTCTGCTGTGCTACTTTAAATAGATAAATCGGAGAAAATTCTCTCAGGGAAGAGTACATTGATCTCCGGTTTTCTTCATTATTTAATATAAAAAAAGGAGATTAATATGAAAAACCAAACATTTACGTCCCCTCATGATCTGGAGGGAAAAATCCCCCTCCCTCAGGCCGTCCTTTTAGGACTGCAGCATATCCTGGCAATGTTTGCAGGCAATCTGACTCCGATCATCTTGATCGCCGGTGCCTGCGGCATCGGTGCAGGCAGCCCTCTTCAGGTATCTATTTTGCAGAATGCCATGCTGGTGGCCGGACTCGTAACCTTTGTACAGCTGTTCACCATCGGGCCGGTGGGCGCACGCCTTCCAGTCGTCATGGGCACCAGCTCCGGCTTTATCGGAACAGCAAAGGCCATTGGGGCGGCGTTTGGCTACGGTGCCCTGATGGGGGCGAGCTTTATCGGTGGTATTTTTGAAATGGTTATGGGGTATTTCATCAAGCCGCTGCGTAAGCTGTTTCCACCGGTTGTGACCAGTCTGGTCATCATTTCGATCGGACTTTCCCTGCTGCCGGTAGGAATCAACTACTTCGGAGGAGGAAACGGCGCTGCAGATTTCGGAAGCACCAATCATCTGCTTGTTGGAACCTTCGTTATCATTGTCATATTGATTGCCAAGCAGTTTAAGGGAGCAATAAACAATGCCTCTATACTGATTGGTATCGTCGCAGGCTATATTCTGGCTACTATACTTGGTATGGTGGACTTTACACAGGTGTCCTCTGCCAGCTGGTTTGCACTTCCGGCCTTTATGCCGGTAGCCTTTGAGTTTAATTCTCAGGCAATTATAGCGATGGGAATCATGTTCATCGCAACGACTGTGGAAACGATCGGAGATGTTTCCGGTGTCGCAAACGGCGGGTTGAACCGGGAAGCCACAGATAAAGAGCTGCAGGGTGGTGTTATGGCTGATGGTCTTGGCTCTATTCTGGGCGCAATCTTCGGTGTACTGCCAAACACCTCCTTTTCACAGAATGTCGGTCTTGTCGCTGTAACAAAGGTCGTTAACCGCTTTGTTATTATGACAGGTGCTGTATTCCTGATTCTGTGCGGATTCTGTCCGAAGCTGAGTGCCTTATTCTCTGTTATGCCGCAGTCTGTGTTAGGTGGTGCCGCTGTCATTATGTTTGCCATGATTCTGGTCAGTGGTATCCAGTCTTTAACAAGAGAGCCGCTGGATGAGCGTAACGGTCTGATCGTTGCTCTGGCCATTGGTCTGGGAGTGGGAATCGGAAATGTACCAGCTGTTCTTGCACAGCTTCCTTCCTGGGTTGGAAACATCTTTGCACAGAACGGTATCATCATGACCTTTGTGATTGCTACGGTATTGAATCTGATTCTGCCAAAGAAAAAGAGCGAAGAGGAATAGTATGAAGATTTTCCTGACTGGACAGAAACAGATTGGAAAATCGACCTGCATTCAGGAATGTATCCGGGAGTGTCATAAGTCTGTCTGCGGCTTTCTGACACTCCCTTTTTATGAGGAACAGCGGCGAGCCGGCTTTTATCTGCATGCGCTGCATGCAATGGGGCACAACGATCAGCGCTTTTCGATGCAGCATGAAACGTGGAACGAAGTGATACCGGGAGTATTCGACAGCTTTGGCACACAGCTGTTACAGCAGGCGTGCAGGCTGCAGGAGCATATCCTGATTCTCGATGAAATCGGACATCTGGAACAAAAGGAAACCATATACCTGCAAACACTGCTGGATAGTATAGATAAATTTCCAAACATTCTTGGTGTTTTAAAGAAATATGATATACAATATATTCATGAAATAGCAGCCAGAAAAGATGTGATCGTCTTTGATTTGGATGTGATGGCATATGAGGATGTAAAAAAATACATTCTGAAAGCAATGGGAGGCTAAGATATGAAAAGGTTTTTAATGACAGCTATGTCTGCTATCATGGCGCTGTCTCTGATGGCGTGTACGGATACAGGCAAGGAAGATGAAAAAAAAGTAAGTGAAGGCTTTATCATTACCGATCAGGCCGGCAGAAAGGTAAATTTCGATAAGCCTGCAGAGAAGGCGATCAGCGGATATTATATCGCAACGAGTACGGTGATCGGTCTTGGTCAGAAGGACAAGCTGGTCGGTGTGGAAATGAAAGCGGATCAGCGTGAAATTTATAAGCAGGCTGCTCCTGAAATCCTAGAGCTTCCGGCAATGGGAAATAAAAAGTCCTTTAATGTAGAGGCTGCCATCAAAACGCGGGCGGATGTTGCATTTCTGCCGATTGCTTTGAAGAGCTATGTCGGAAAGCTGGAGGACGCCGGAATGAAGGTTATCCTGTTGAATCCGGAAACACAGACGGAATATGATGAAGCCGTTAATCTGATTGCAATCGCGCTTGGTGCAAGAGAGGAAGCACAGAATTATTTCAACTATCGTGATGTACTGATGGAAAAATACATAACGGATACCGGAGTAGCAAAGAAGGTGTATATGTCCGGCAGCAGTCTGCTGGAGGGAGCAGGCTCCGATATGTTCCAGAACAGCCTCCTGAAGAGTGCGAAGGCTGAAAATGTCATGGCAAAGGCTGGAAAGGGCTGGAGTACGATTGGGAAAGAAACCCTGCTGGATATGAATCCGGATGTGATTTTCCTTGAAAACGGCGGTGCAGATGTGAAGAGTGTTTTGCAGGATTCCGCACTGTCTTCCTTAAACGCGGTAAAGAAGAAGCAGGTGTATGAATTCCCAAGTCCGCTGGAAACCTGGGATACCCCGAATCTGTCCAGCTGTCTGGGTGCACTGTGGGCATATGCAACGCTGTATCCGGATAATCTCTCCATGGATACAGTAAAGCAGGAAGCAAAGGACTTTTACCGTACCTTCTATCACATAGAGGTAAAGGACAGCGATCTGGGCCTGTGATATGAGACGCAGATTCTGGCTTGGACTGCTGCTGGCAGTGCTGGCTCTGGGTTCTCTGTGCGCAGGCAGATACGGCAGCAGCCTTTCGGATATCGCAAGGGCGCTGCTGTTTTCCAGTGATGAGCTGACACAGTCACTGGTGTGGAATCTGCGGATGCCAAGGATTCTTCTGGTCAGTATCAGCGGTGCGGCACTGGCGGTATCCGGCGTTGTCTATCAGACGATTTTCCGAAATCCTCTGGCTAGCGGTGATGTTATCGGTGCAAGCAGCGGCTGTTCTCTGGGTGCGGTGTTTGCGATACTTTTCTATCAGGAATCCTGGTTTATCGAGTTGTGTGCCTTTCTTACAGGTATGCTGCTGGTTATTCTGACCTTTCTGCTTGCCTCCCGCGTCAGAGGGAACAGAATCCTGAATCTGGTGGTTGCCGGATTGATTCTGCAGGCGGTTGCGACCTCTCTCATGATGATGATGAAGCTGTATGCAGATCCTGCAACGCAGCTGGCAAATATGGAATACTGGCTGATGGGCGGGTTCTCCGATGCCTCGTGGTCTGCCGTCCTTCTTACCCTTGTGCTGTGCACACTTGGAATGAGTGGCTTGTATCTGCTGCGCTGGCAGATACAGCTGCTTTCATTTGGAGAAGAGGCCTCCACCCTTGGCGTCAATGTGAAGCTCATACGATGGGTATCCCTGCTTCTGGCTACCCTTCTGATTTCCAGTGTGATCAGTGTTGCGGGAATCGTCAGCTGGGTTTCTCTGCTGATACCCCATATTATCCGTATCGCCTGTCGCAAGCCGATTTCACAGACGATGGGAATTACAGCAGTCAGCGGAGCGATCTTTCTGCTTCTGTGCGATACACTGGCACGGACCCTTATGACGATTGAAATACCCATCAGCATACTTACCAGTCTGTTTGGTGCTCTTGCACTTGTGGTACTATTTGTGAAGGGAAGGCTGCATTTATGATTTCCATACAACATCTATCAGTACAGCTGCAGGGCAGAGACATTTTAAAGGATATCAGCTTTGCGATACCAAAGGGCCGCATCGTTATGCTGCTGGGAGAGAACGGCAGCGGGAAAACAACACTGATTCGTTCCCTTCTGCAATATATTCCCTATAAAGGCTGTATCTTGCATGAAAAGAGCGATATACATTCGCTGAAGCAGCGACAGCTTGCCGCTTTGTTCAGCTATGTTCCCCAGATTAAGGAAACCGTAGAGGATCTTGCGGTGGAGGAATGTATCGTAAGCGGCTTTGCACGTACACTCTCCCCGTTTGCCCTGCCTTCGAAAAAACAGTACGAGCAGGTGCATGCACTGTTAAAGGACTGGAACCTGTCCCATATTGAAGGAAAATTATTACAGGAAATCAGCGGTGGAGAATTGCAGATGACCTATGTTGCCAGAGCCTTTTTACAGGATGCTGCCCTTATGGTGATGGATGAGCCGTGTACCTATCTGGATTATCGGCGCCAGCATCAGTTTCTGCAGGAGATGCTGCGGCTGAAGCTTCAGGGAAGAAGTATGCTGATCAGTATGCATGATCCCAACCTGGCCCTGCAGTATGCGGATGAGCTTGTGCTGCTGCATCAGGGAAAGCTGTATGCACATATACGCGGGCCGCGTCCGGAAATGACGGCAGCCTGCTGTACGTATTATAATGAACTGTACGGGGATACCTTTACAGTGATTGGAACTAAGAGTGAACCTACTCTTATATGGAAGGAGAATAACTATGCTGACGATTCAGCAATACTGCAAGGCAAAGAGCCTCGATGAAGCATATGAGCTTCTGCAGAAAAACCGAATGAATCAGATTATCGCTGGGATGCTGTGGCTGCGTATGCAGGAACGTACGATTCCGGTTGCTATTGATTTATGTGATTTGCATCTGGATATGATTGAAGAAGATGAGGACAGCTTCACGATTGGTGCTATGACCTCTTTGCGTGCACTGGAAACCCATGAAGGTCTGCAAGAAGCATTCGGATCGCTGTTAACGGATGCACTGAAGGATATCGTAGGAGTACAGTTTCGAAATACTGCTACGCTGGGAGGCTCCTTGTATTCCCGCTTCGGCTTTTCTGATGTACTATGCGCATTGCTTTGTCTGGATGCAGAGGTGATTCTGCATAAACAGGGAAGGATTTCCTTACAGGAGTATGCAGCCATGCCGTATGAACGGGATATTCTGACGCATGTCGTGCTGAAAAAGGAGCCGGTAAACACAGCCTTTGCCTGTGTGCGAAGAAGTGCTACGGATCTTCCGGAGCAGACACCAAAATATGCACAGATGTTTAATGTTGTAGACAGTTCTGAATATGTCTGCCGCAAAAGCAGGGGAATCTCTGCGTATTGTCGCAGGCTCCCGCCCAAAACGTGCGCAGCGTTTTACCATGCCCTGGAGTGAGGATCAGGAAATGATCGCAAAGCATATGCAGACGTGTGTGGAATGTGAAGATAATATGCGGGGGAGTGCAGAATATCGTTCTGCTTTGATCTATGCATTAACGCTGCGTCTTTTGAAACAGCTGAAGGAGGATGCCGCATGAATGTAACAATTACCGTAAATGGAAAACGAATACAGGCAGATGTTCCTGCAGGGCAGACGCTGCTGCAGTTTCTGCGCGAACAGGGCTACAGGAGTGTGAAATGCGGCTGTGAAACGACAAACTGCGGCTTATGCAGCGTATGGATGGATGAAAAAACAGTGCTGTCCTGCAGTGTGCCTGTGGGACGCGCGGATGGTCATCGCATTACCACGCTGGAGGGTGTGGAAAAAGAGGCAAAGGAATTTGCGGATTTTATGGCAAAAGAGGGGGCGGAGCAATGTGGATTCTGTTCACCGGGAATGATGATGCAGGTGCTTGCCATGAAAAAGGAAAACAGGACTTGGACAGATGAGGAAATCAAGCACTGGCTGGCAGGGAATCTTTGTCGCTGTACCGGCTATATGGGACAGCTTCGTGCCATCAGAGCCTGGCTGTTGAAAGGAGGGGAAGCCGCATGAAGTACATCAATCAGCCCGTTATAAAGAAGGATGCCTATGCTCTGCTTAGCGGGAAGCCGGTGTATACGGATGATCTGGCTCCTGCGGACTGTCTTGTCATCAAGCTGCTTCGCTCACCGCATGCGCATGCGAGAATCAAATCCATCGATACCGGTGCTGCGAAACGCATTCCCGGTGTCGAAGCCATATTTACCTATAAGGATGTTCCTGCATCAAGATTCACGCTGGCAGGGCAGACCTATCCCGAGCCATCCCCATATGATCGTCTGATACTGGATGAGGTTGTACGGTATGTCGGTGATGAGGTTGCCATCATTGTCGCAAAGAATGAAGCGAGTGCGCTGCAGGCGATGAAGCTGATTCGTGTTGAGTATGAAGTATATGATGCTGTGCTGGATTTCACAAAGGCACTCGACCATCCGGTTATCGTTCATGCGGAAGAGGACTATAAGCTGCTGTGTGAAATCGGGAATGAACGGCTGCGCAATCTGCACTCTCATGATGAAAGCATCGTTGGTGATGTCGATCAGGCGTTTGCGGAATGCGATGTTGTTTTGGAACGTGAGTATCATACAAAAGCCAATGCACAGGCGATGATGGAAACCTTTCGCTCCTATGCCTATATGGATACCTTTGACCGCTTGAATGTGGTCAGCTCCACACAGGTGCCTTTCCATATCCGGCGCATGGTTGCCAATGCGCTGGAGCTACCAAAATCACAGATCAAGGTGATCAAGCCGCGAATCGGCGGAGGGTTTGGCGCCAAGCAGACAGGCTGTACCGAAATCTTTACAGCCTTTGTGACATGGAAGCTGAAGAAGCCGTGCAAGCTTGTGTATACCAGAGAGGAAACCTTTATGGCGAGCAACTCCCGCCATGAAATGAAGATGCATGTGAAAATCGGTGCCATGAAGGATGGGGAAATCCGTGCAATCGATTTGTACACCCTGTCCAATACAGGTGCCTATGGAGAGCATGGGTCAACGACTGTCGGTTTAAGCGGACATAAGTCACTTCCGATTTATAATCATGTAAAGGCAAGCCGCTTTGTTTCGGATGTCGTTTATACAAATACAATGACAGCAGGTGCATACCGCGGCTATGGCGCTACGCAGGGACAGTTTGCAGTAGAATCTGCAGTGAATGAACTGGCGGATACCCTGCATATTGATCCATGTGAGCTGCGTTTGAAGAATATGGTGCAGGAAGATGAAGTTATGAAGCAGTATTATGGCGAGCATTTAAACAGCTGTGCACTGGATCGCTGTCTCAGGAAGGCTATGGATATGATTGGTTGGAAGGAGAAGGCACTGTGCCGTGACATGGGAGATAAGGTGCGTGGTCTAGGTGTAGCTTTGTCCATGCAAGGAAGCGGTATTGCCAACGTGGATATCGCATCAACCGTGATCAAGCTGCAGGATGACGGATTTTACACCTTGTCGATCGGCGCAACGGATATGGGTACCGGATGTGATACGATTTTGGCGCAGATGGCTGCGGAATGTCTGGACTGTGATGTGGATAATATCATAACACAGTCTGTGGATACAGACGCATCTCCATACGATACCGGCTCCTATGCTTCCGCAACGACCTATGTAACCGGCATGGCAGTTGTGAAAACGTGTGAGGAGTTAAAGAAACAGATTCTGCGTGAGGCGGCAGTCCTTCTGGACGTGGAAGAGGAGCATATCACATTTGATGGAAGTATGCTTCGTGCAGTGGAGGATGACAAAGAAATCACACTGGCAGAGTTTGCGAACCGCTGTTTTGCGGGCGGCAAGGGTGCGTGTCTGATAGCTAGTGCATCCCACTGTTCACCGACTTCTCCTCCTCCGTTTATGGCAGGAATCGCAGAGGTGGATGTAGATAAGCTCACGGGTGAGATTACGCTGGTGGATTATGCGGCTGTTGTGGACTGCGGGACGGTTATCAATCCCAATCTTGCCAGAATTCAGACAGAGGGTGGTATTGCTCAGGGAATCGGTATGGCGCTCTATGAGGATATCACGTACTCCTGTAAGGGCAGGATGCGCAACAATTCCTTTCTGCAATATAAAATCCCGTCACGGCAGGATGTCGGTACAATACGGGTTGATTTTGAAAGCAGCTACGAGGATAATGGTCCGTTCGGGGCGAAATCCATCGGCGAGGTTGTTATCAACACACCGGCACCGGCAATTGCGTCGGCTGTAGCACATGCAAGCGGTGTGCAGGTTCGCACATTGCCGATCACAGCAGAAAAGGTTTTAATAAAGAAGGATGAAGACTGACCTCATTCTGTTAGCCTCCGGATATTCGCGCAGGTTTCAGGGAAATAAGCTGTTGTATGAGCTGGACGGGATGCCGCTGATTGCACATACACTGCAAAAGCTTTCGACTTTAAACCCGCATTCTCTCATCGTGGTAACACAGTATGAAGAAGTTGAAAAGCTGGCAAGGGACTATAACGCAGTTGTGGTTTTCAATACGCAGGCCCGAAAAGGACAATCGTTTTCCATACGACTTGGAATTGAAAGAAGTACTGCTGATCAGGCAATGCTGTGTGTTGCGGATCAGCCGTATCTGCGCTTACATACATTTAAGAAGCTGCTGGAGCTGGCAGATGGAGAACATATTATCTGTGTTACCTGTCAAGGTATTTTAAGAAATCCTGCTATATTCCCCAGGAAATATTACAAGGAGCTGTTAGCCTTGGCGGATGAACAGGGTGGAAAACAGATTTTGAAAAAATACAGGGAAAAGGTCATCGCTGTGCCATGCGATGTGGATGAGGTACGGGATATTGATAAAAGAAGTGATTTAAAATAATAGAATTGTTAAAAAGGAAAGTCATGGCGGTTGGGAATTGCTTGGAAAAAAGCTGAATCCACAACTATTCATAGACTTTCTTTTATATGAAAATAAACAGTCATTGTACAAGATATACAGTTTCTCCGGTTCCTGTTTATGGATGTAAACATCGCATTGGTATATCGGCCATGTGTAATCTTTTCTGTCTCATAGGAATGGTGTCTTATTCATTCGATGGAAGAGTCTTTTTTGAAGATTTCAACAATGGAGTATACCTTGATGGCATTATCCTTTTCCCCAGCATGCTGGATACAGATCCAAATAGAATACCTTTTTTAATCTTATCATAATCAGAATGCTGAAATCCATCTGTGCATTCTTCTGCTTTGATAGAAGCCTGCTGCAATAGTAGATGGCTCGACTAACCAGTGGGTAGTCCGGGTTATCCTTATGCTGTGCCTCAAGATTTGTGAACTTCATCTGTGAATCGAGGCAATCTGAAGGTATCCCTTTTATCATTCTGTGTACATCTTTCTAAGAGAATCATGCTTTATAAAGGATATGGTTTTCTTTTTTTACAGTTTCGGCTTTTATATCGTTTCAGAATTTTATCAAAGGAATGGTACTGTTACCTCTCCTTTAATTATGATATGATTATACCGTTTGAGGAAGTGATAAAACATGAAGCAATGGAAGGAACTCTTCCAGCAGGAAGAACAAAAGGAATATTACCGGAAGCTGATGCAGTTTCTGGATGAGGAATATGCACATAGGACAATCTATCCTCCAAGGGAGGATTTATTCACCTGCTTCACAAGCTGCCCCTTTGAAGCAGTGAAGGTGGTGATACTCGGACAGGATCCATATCATCAGCCAGATCAGGCGCACGGACTTTGTTTTTCTGTTCGAAAGGGCGTACAAATACCACGCAGCCTGAAGAATATTTACAAGGAATTAAAGAGTGATATGAATATTGATGCACCGTCTCACGGATGCTTGACAGACTGGACGAAGCAGGGTGTTTTTCTGATGAATACGGTTATGAGCGTACGGGAAGGACAGGCGGCATCACATAAGAAAAAGGGCTGGGAAACCTTTACGGATACGGTTATTTCAGCTTTGAATGAGCAGGAAAAGGGAATAGTTTTCGTACTGTGGGGGAGCCATGCACAGAAAAAAGCAGAGCTGATTACCGGTAGACAGCATCGCATCCTGATGTCTGCACATCCATCCCCGTTATCCGCATCCAGAGGCTTTTTTGGCAGCCGGCCGTTTTCCACTGTGAACAGATATTTAGAGGAAATGGGAAGAACTCCTATCGACTGGAGGCTGAGTGAATGAGATTTCAGAAAGCAGAGGATGTGATTGCCATCATTGAACAAAGAAAAAATCGAGGCTATGGACTTGACCATTTTAAGCAGTATATGGCATCACTTGGAAATCCGCAGAATCGTTTACGAAGCATTCATATCGCCGGAACGAATGGCAAGGGCAGCACGACAAATGATATCCGTAGTATCCTGCAGGCAGCCGGCTACAAGGTAGGAAGCTTCACATCTCCTTTTATGATTACCCATCTGGATCGTATTCGGATCAATAATCAGGATATAAGGGAGGAAGCGTTTCTTGGAATCACCAATCGGTATTACGACAGCTGGATGGAATGGGACCTCAGTATGTTTGAAATCGATATGTGCATTGCGGTCTTCTATTACCTGGAGGAACAAGTGGATTTCTGCGTGTTTGAAACAGGACTTGGCGGTCGAAAGGATGCAACCAACATCCTGCAGCCGCTCGTGTCGGTGATTACGAATATCGGAATGGATCACATGGAATTTCTCGGTGATACTCTGGAAAAAATTGCAAAAGAAAAGGCTGGAATTGTGAAGGAAGGTATTGACTTGATCACTGCAGAGGATAAGGAGTGCTGTCTGCAGGTGTTTCAGAAGCATACCGCTTCGGCTCATGCACAATGTATAAAGGCAGGGGAAATTTCAAATATACAGGAAACAGCTGACGGGTTGTCCTTTGATTATGGGAATTTAAAGGATGTTGCATTATATGGAAAAGCAAGGTATCAGTGTCGAAATGCTGCCCTTGCGATAGAGGTATGCTTATATCTGCAAAGACAGGGGCATATCCGGCTTACAGAAGTACAGCTGCGAACAGGTCTGCATCAGGCTGTCTGGATCGGACGGTTTGAAACAATTTCAAAAGAGCCTCTCATCATTTTGGACGGCGCACATAATGCGGATGGTATTCATGCCCTGTGTGAAACGCTGAAGCAGATGGAGGATGTGCAGGTACTGTTTTCTGTGTTGAAGGATAAGAATTTCGAAGCGATGCTGCAGGAGCTGGAAACAGTATGTGGAGAAATTCTCGTTGTGCCCTTTTACAATGAACGTGCATTGGATGTGAGACTGCTGGAGGGTAGAAAGCATATACATCTGATGGAGAGCTATGAGCGGGCGATTCCACATGCATTACAAAAAGTGAAGCCTCTTGTTATTACAGGATCTCTGTATTTTATCAGTGATGTACGTAAATATCTGATTGAGAAAGGGTATGCAGGATAGAAAGGTATGAAACACGTCTGTTTTTTCGTGAAATTACATTGTTTTCATGTATAATGAAAGCAGATAGACATGAAAGAATATAATAGAGGTGAGGTTCATGCAAACATTAGGCATTATTGAGTCATATTATCCATCCTTCACAAAATCAGAGAAGCGAATAGCGGATTTCATAATCGAGAGTAATTCCAAGGTTATTGATTTAACGCTGTCCGAGCTTGCCGTTATGCTGAACGTGGGAGAAGCGACAATTGTACGATTCTGTCGGAAAATGAAGCTGAAAGGATTTCAGGAATTGAAATTTTTATTGGCAATCGACGATGACGGAAAGCAGCAGGAGACAGATAAGCACGAATGTATAAAGAATAATCTGATACAAACAATTCAGATAACGGATTCCATGATTCGACAGGAAGAAATCAATCATGCAATACAGTTGATTGAGGAAGCTGAATATATCTATTTTTTCGGTATCGGTACAAGCGGTCTTGCGGCTTCCATGGGCGAATCAAGACTTTTTCGATTCGGTAAACAGACAAAGGCAGTAACGGATTCACATCGACAGTTAATGCAGGCGAGTCTTTGTAATGAAAAGAATTTGATTATCATTGTATCGGTATCCGGTGAAACCAAGGATTTGATTGAAGCGGCTGAAGTAGCAATAAAAACAGGCTGCAAAATAATAACGATAACCAATCACATAACATCGACGCTTGCCAAATTGTCAGATTGCGTAATTATCAGCTATGGAAAAGTGAATTTAATGAATGCAGGAACCTTCTCATCCATGGTCTCACAGCTGTTTATTCTTGATATACTTACCAGTGGATATGGATTGCATAATGCCGGAAGTGTCCGTATTGCCAGGGAAAATATTGCTAGAGTTATCTATGGCAAAACAAGAGATGAATCTTAGAGATAAATTCATTTCGGGCTTTATTGTCAAAATAGTTTTCATGATAAATCAGTTATAAAGAACAGTACGATTGTCTATATGGTCGTATTGTTTTTTTATGTTGAGGTTGAGAAAAAACATATAGGGGCAGGACACAACAATGCTTTGTATCATCTGATACGCATTTGCCATACTTTTATTATTATAGCGGTTACAAGTTTTGTATAAAAAATAGAAAATAGTGTTAGTTTACTATTTACATGTATATACATCCGTGGTATCATATGGATATGGAGTTAAAGCTCAAAATAATAAAACATTATGGAGAAAACTCCATAAAGGAGGGTGTGCGTATGCAGATATCCTATGAATTAGATTATCGCGATGCTGCACGCTTTACGCTGTATAGAAGTTTGGAGAATGCAGATGTAAAGCGGAGGAAAACGGTGCTGCGATGGATGGTCGCAATTATGCTGCTTGCTAGTATTCCGGCATTTCAGTTGAAACATCCGGCAGCGATATCTCTGGTTCTGGTAATTTGTTTTTTATGGCTGGCTTTTTGCGATACGTTTATGAATCATATACTATTAAAGCAGATATTAAAAGAACATAAAGAAATAACTTATGAGAGAATCGAGATAGTTTCAGCCAAAGAGTCATTGCTGATACACACAGGAAAAAAGCAACATTCTTATCCGTATGAGGAAATTACACATTTCTTATATTTCAAAAAGCTTCTGCTGCTGACACTCTATGACGGATCCAGCATATTGATACCAAGACATGCGTTCAACAGCAACCATGATTATAAGGCTTTCTATATGCACATTCTCAACCATTGCCCGCAATGATAAAAAATTTTACGGTTATTACATGTATATACATGTTAAGGAGGAAAAAATGATAAATAAAGTATTTGAGACTGGATTTGATGTATTAAACAAGGTAAGGGAAACCCAGCAGGAACAGCTTGACCAGGCGGCAAAGCTGATTGCAGATTGCTTTCTGGCACACAAAACGTTTTACGTTACAGGAAGCGGTCATTCCCATACACTTTGTGAAGAATTCTATGGACGTGCAGGAGGTCTCGCATTTGTAGTTCCCATTATGACTAGTGAGCTGACGATGACAGAGCATCCTACAAAAAGCTCGTTTTTGGAAAGACTGAGCGGTTATGCGGCTATACTGGCTGATTTGTATGATATAGAGGAAGGGGATGTCGTATTGATCGCATCCAATTCCGGAAGAAATGCCTACCCTATAGAAATGGCAATCGAAGCAAGGAAACGAGGAGCTTCTGTCATTGCAATCACCAATATTGCACATTCAAACGCTGTTTCATCCCGTCATGAAAGTGGAAAAATGCTGATGGATATTGCAGATATCGTGATTGATAACTGTGGTGTGCCCGGAGATTGTGCAGTACAGATGGAGGGGGTAGCTGCTGCGGTGTGCCCGACTTCATCTATGGCCAATACCTTTATCGCACAGGCAATCAGTGTTCAGTGTGCCTATTATATAAAAGAAAAAGGAGTAACACCACCTGTATTTGTAAGCTTGAATAGCGAAGGCACTGAGCATGTCAATGATGAATATTTCGAGAAATATACAAGAATGTATAAAAAGGCGCGCCTATGACAAAACGGGAAATTCTACAGCGCCTGAAGGGACAATTAATCGTTTCTTGTCAGGCATACGAAGATAATCCATTGTATGGCACAGAAAATATGGTCACGATGGCAAAATGTGTGCTGGCAGGCGGAGCCAAAGGGATCCGGGCATGCTGGCCTGAAAATGTAAGAGCCATACGTGCACTTACAGATGCACCGCTGATAGGAATCAATAAAGTCATGCCATCAGCGGACACGGATTTTTATGACAGTGTCTTTATCACACCGAATTATGAATCAGCTGTAGCTGTTATTGAGGCAGGATGTGATGTTGTCGCACTGGATGGTACCTTGCGGGGTAGAAATGAGAAAGAATTAACTGAGCTTGTACAAAGATTGAAAGCCGCATATCCCGATATCGTATTGATGGCGGATCTGGCTACGGTTGAGGAAGGCATCATCTGTGAAAAAGCAGGATTTGACATCCTTTCCTCTACATTAAGCGGCTATACAAGAGATACGATGCATAACAACCTGGGCGGACCGGATATTCAGCTGATTCGAGAATTGAAAAGCAGGACGAGCTGTCTGGTGAATGGAGAGGGTAAAATATGGGATAGTAAACAGCTTCGTGATGTATGGGCGGCAGGAGCTGATATGGTTACAATGGGCAGTGCCATAACGAATCCTATGAAAACCACAGCTTATTTGATTGATCAAATGAAAAAATGAGAGAGATGATGATATGTATACATTTGATGAGCTGATAGATAGAAGACATACAGAGTCTACAAAATGGGATCGTTATCAGGATAAACTGCAACGCGATGATCTTCTGCCTATGTGGCTGGCAGACATGGATCTGCCTGCCTCGGATGAAATAAAAGAAGCATTGATGAAACGTGCTTCTCATCCTATTTACGGCTATAGTGATCGAGGCAGACTGTACTATGAAGTGTTCGCAGAACGCTTTCAAAAACAATATGCTTATGATATAACCGCAGATGATGTTATGTTATCCACCGGTGTCATGTATTCCATTGCCGCTGCCATACATCTGTTTACAAATCCGAAGGACGGTATTCTATTGCTGATGCCTTGCTATCACCCGTTTGTAACGTGTGTGGAAAACAGCGACAGAAGGGTGATACCAGTGGATATGTGTGTACATGATCAACAGTATGAAATTGATTTCGAACAGTTGGAAAATCGATTGAAAAAAGATGATACTGTAAAGGCCTTGATCCTGTGCAATCCGCATAATCCCAGCGGACGTGTTTTCAGATATGAGGAATTGAAGCGGCTTTCCGAAATCTGTGAGAAATATCATTTGCTCATCATCTCAGATGAAATTCATAGTGATTTTGTTTATGAAGCAAAATTTATACCGATTATGAAGGTAAGCACCTACGCACGGCAGCATACGATTGCCTGCGTATCACCGACCAAATCCTTCAATCTTGCAGGCTTGAAAGTATCTGCAATTCTTGTGAAAAACGAATCAATGAAAAAAAAGCTAAAAGATTATTGTTCACTCATTGGAATCAGCAGTATCAATATCTTTGCCATGGAGGCGGTGAAGGCAGCGTATTTGAAGTCCAATGACTGGCAGCAGGCGCTGCTTACATACCTGAAGGACAACAGAAACCTTATAACTGCCTTCGTGAAGCGTCATGCTGATCAGATAGTTGCATTTCAGCCGCAGGGAACATATTTTTACTGGATGAAATTCCATGCCGATATACATGAAAGGCTGCTGAATGAAGCAGGTTTGATTTTGAATCATGGCGCAGAATTCAGTTCTTCCTGTGCTGCATATGAGCGTTTGAACTTTGCCTGTCCAAGACCGCTGTTACAGGAAGGACTGAGACGGCTGGATACATTACTAAAGGAAATAGAGAACGAATAACGAACAGAAAGGAGGATTTATGATAGGAGGAATTATAGCCACACATGCCGGACTGGCGAATGGATTTCTGGAGGCTGTTGAAATGATTGCCGGTAAACAGGAAAATCTGTTAGCAGTTTCCTTGCGGGAAGGAGATGGTCTGGAGATACTGATTGAGCGTCTTCAAAAAGCTGCCGCTGCCATGGAGGGAGAGGAGCTTGTTATCTTTACGGATCTGTTTGGGGCTACGCCCTTCCATGCGGCAAGTGTGCTAAGTGCTCAGACCGGCTGTCATGTTGTGTGTGGTGTCAATTTAGCACTGTTACTGGATTTTGCAGTAAAACGGGAAAGTATATCGCTGCAAGATATGAGAGACAGTTTGCAGGCAGTGAGCAAAACCGATTATCGCTGGATTGAACAAAGTGATATCATCTAATCTTTTGAAAGGAGAAATGAAGTATGGGAATTACTGTATTACGGTGTGATGACCGTTTGATTCACGGACAATGTATCGTAAAGGTTCTGAATGATTACAAAATTGATTATATTATTTTGGTTGATGCATTCACTGCATCCAATCCGGTCATGAGCAATATTTACAAGATGTCTGTACCTCCGAATGTACATCTGGATGTGGCATCTGCACAATCGGCGATTGCTTTAATTGAACAGGCGGAAAAGAGTAGTGAGCGTACACTGGTTTTGGTAAAGGATCCGATCATCGCTTTGGAGCTTCAGAAGAACTGTACCGTGCTGCCAAAGGCTTTGAATATCGGGCCGATGAGCAATCGAAAGGGAACGAAAAAAGCTACTTACTTTTCTTACCTGCTGGATAGTGAAGCAGCGGCGTGTGAAGAACTGCATGCCATGGGAATACGTGTTTATTTCCAACAGGTTCCGGGTGAAAAAGAAATGGAATGGAAAGAAGCATTTTAGTGAAAGGAGAATAGGACTATGACTTTACTACAAGCTTTACTAATCGCGTTACTTGGGTATCTGGGCTCCATTTATGGAACCTTTCTGTTGGGGACAGTTGGCGGATGGAATATGATTGGCCGCCCGATTGTTGCAGGGGCTCTGATCGGTCTGATTTTGGGGGATGTTAAGAATGGTGTTTTAATTGGAGCAGCAATACAGGCGCTTTATGTGGGACTGGTAACGCCGGGAATGTCGGTGCCGGGAGATGTGAATTTTGCATCCTATATAGGTATACCGCTGGCGCTGGTATCAAATGCATCTCCGGAATATGCAGTGGGAATCTCTGTACCGCTGAGTCTTCTTGGGGTAGCGGCTGTATATAGTGTTGCGACCTTTAATGCAGTCTTTGTCCATTTGCAGGATCGCTGGATCGAGGAAGGTAAGCTGAAGCAGGCAACAAGAATTCCAATCTATTCCAATATTTCACAATTTGTCGTCCGCTTTATTCCAATTTTCCTTGCCTGCTATTTCGGGGCAGACTATGTTCCAAAAATGATTGCATTGATCCCGGATCAGCTGGGTGTTATATTCCAGGTGCTTGGTGGTATTCTGCCGGCGGTTGGCTTTGCGTTGTTGATTAAATTCACTTTAAAAAAGAATATCGAATTACTGTATGTTCTTGTTGGGTTCATTATGATGGCAGTATTGAAAATGCCGATAGTGGCAATCACGGTGCTGGCAGTATTTATTGCATATCTTGACTATCTGCGCTGCGTGAAACAGTCTTAGGGAAGGTGAAAAGTATGACAATTTTATCAAAGAAAGATGTACGAAAATGTTATGTGAACTGGATAACATTTGCATTGGGCTGTCAGAATATGGAACGAATGATGGCTCCGGCATTTGTCCGCATGTTTGGTCTTGTATCCGAGAAGCTATATGATTCCAAGGAAGAACAGCAGAAGCTGTTGGACAGACATACTCAGTTTTTCAATACGGAGGAAGCTTTCGGCTCTATTATTCCAGGCGTGATTTTGGGAATGGAGGAAAAGCGTGCGGAAGGTGAGGAAATACCGGATGAATTGATTCAAAGTACGAAAACAGCATTGATGGGACCCTTTGCCGGTATGGGAGATTCCTTAATAGGTGGAACCCTGCGCCCTATTTTATGTTCGATTGCCATGGGATTATCCGCATCCACAGGCAGTATTGCCGGACCGCTGTTCTACTGTGTTGCCTGGCTTGGCATTATCATTCCCGGAACCTGGCTATTATTTTCAAGAGGCTATAAGCTTGGTATCAATGCTGCTGATGTGCTGTTTGTCGGCGGACGTAAGGATATCATCACAAGAGCGGCAAATATAGTAGGTCTGATTGTAGTAGGTGCTATATCGGCCCAGTATGTCAGTGCGGTATCCGGCTGGTCCTATCGCAGTGGAGATATGCTATTCAGTCTGCAGGGGATTCTCGACAGTATTATGCCGGGACTGCTTCCATTGGGACTGACACTATTGGCTTGGATTCTGCTGGATAAAAAGAACATGAAGATTACGACGGTTTTCATCATTTTCATTCTGATTGCAATTGTTGGTGGTTTAAGTGAGCTGCTGATTGTTGCCTGAGTAGATATTCTGTAACATACATGAACAACCCTGCACAAAAGCTCCTTAATGGAATGAATGCAGGGTTGTTTGTATCTGTTCTTCCAAAGAATGGAAATTGTGCAAATGTTATGTTAGAATGTCTGTACATTAACAGGAGATGAACGTATGGAGAATAAAATACCAATCTATCGACAAATTGAGCAGTATATTATGAATAACATTGAAGATGGAATTTATGCAGAGGGAATGATGATACCGAGTGAGGAGGACTTCTGTGAGAAATTTCATACAAGTCGTATGACGGTAAGAAAGGCATTTGACATATTGCAAACAAAAGGTATTTTGCATAAGAAAAAAGGAAAGGGAACTTTTGTAAGTACGTTCAGCATTGAGAAAAACATGCAGACCATACATGGCTGGAAAGAAACCATGCAGATGGCAGGCTATCGTACACGGTCAGATCTATTGAAAATTGCAATGGAAAAGGCAGATGAGAAAATTGCAAAAAAACTGCATATGAAGGAAGGGGACTTTGTATATATCATCATTCGACTACGTTATGCTAATGATACGCCGATTTTGATTGAGAAGGCACATCTCAATGCGTTTATGTTTCCAAATCTGCTGCAGATTACCTTTGAGGAGCAATCGCTGTATGATATATTGAAGAGGAATTATCAATTGCATATACATCACGTTTGTCAAAAGGTTCTCACACAGAAACTATATGGAGCTTATGCACAGCAGCTTTTTCAGGAGGATGAGGCTACAGCACTCGTTATGGAAAATATATCCTATGACGATAGAGAGATTCCTTTGGAGTATACGATCAGTTATATAAATGGAGAGCTGTATTCATTGAATTATTACGTAACTTAATGTTACTATAATAGGCAGCAGACTGTTGGTTAAATAAACAGGACGAGCTGTGGGGATGTGAAATGATGAAGGATTATGAGGTTTTAAAAAAATATTTCGGTTATGAAAGCTTTCGTGAAGGTCAGCAGGAGCTGATAACAAATATTCTGGAGCGCCATGATGTGTTGGGAATCATGCCAACCGGGGCAGGTAAATCTATCTGCTATCAGGTCCCGGCCGTGATGCTGGAGGGAATCACACTGGTTATCTCTCCTTTGATTTCTCTGATGAAGGATCAGGTGGGAACCTTAAACGAAGCTGGAATTCGTGCAGCGTATTTAAACAGCTCCCTATCCTATGCCCAGTATCGCAAGGCACTTTCTCTCGCTCGCGGATATACCTATAAGATCATATATGTAGCTCCGGAAAGACTGATGAGCGATGAATTTTTAAGCTTTGCAAAAGAGATGAAAATCTCCATGGTATGTGTGGATGAGGCGCACTGTGTCAGCCAGTGGGGGCAGGATTTTCGACCGCATTATTTACATATTCGGGAGTTCTTAAAGGAAATGCCGCAGCGACCGATTGTTTCTGCATTTACTGCAACGGCAACCACACAGGTAAAGGAAGATATTCTTCAGCTGCTGGATATGAAGGATCCTTATACCATAACGACAGGCTTTGAACGTAAGAATTTGTACTTTGCTGTGGAAAAGCCGAAGGATAAATACCAGGCACTTCTGCATTATGTAAAACAGCATACGGAGGATGCGGGCATTGTCTACTGTCTGTCAAGAAAAACAGTGGAGGAGGTCTGTGATCGACTATGCGCCGATGGCTTTGCGGCAACACGCTATCATGCCGGTCTGAGCGATGCAGAGCGTATGAATAATCAGGATGATTTCATCTATGACAGAAAAACCATCATGGTCGCAACCAATGCGTTTGGAATGGGGATTGATAAATCCAATGTGCGGTTTGTCGTTCATTTCAATATGCCTAAAAATATGGAAAGCTATTATCAGGAGGCGGGAAGAGCCGGGCGTGACGGGGAACAGGCAGATTGTATCTTGCTGTACAGCGGCAAGGATGTCCGTTTGAATCAGTTTTTGATTGAACAGGGAAGCGGTCATGAGGATATGGAAGAGGCTGTTCGCATGGAGCTGCAGCAAAAGGAAAAGGAACGGTTGAAATCCATGACCTTCTATTGTACGATTCCCAGCTGTCTTCGTCATTACATGTTAAAATACTTCGGTGAGGAAAGTGATGGCTTCTGCGGTAGCTGCTCAAACTGTCTGACACAATATGAGGAATGTGATATCCGTATGGAAGCATCCCGTCTTGTGGAATGTATCCGTCACAGCGGAGAACGCTTCGGGAAAACGATGATTGTAGATATTGTTAAGGGCAGTGCGAACGCCAAAATCAAAAGCTATCATCTGGATAGAAATCCGGCTTATGGTTCGTTGAAGGACAGCTCACGCAATCATCTTTATGAAATCCTTCAGCATCTGCAATTTCAGGGTATCCTGAAACAGAGTGAGGACGGCTATTCGGTACTGTCGATTCATCAGGAGGAGCTGCTTCCTACAGATGGTCCGCTGATAATGAAAATTGTCAAGGAGAAGCAGGTGCAGACCCCTGTGGTACAGACAGATAGTGGCGATAACCGGCTGTTTGAATTGCTGAGAATCTGCCGTTCCCAGCTGGCACGAAAAGCCCATGTTCCTCCGTACATGGTTTTCTCCGATAAGACACTGCATGATATGTGTGCGAAAGCACCGCATTCAAGAGAAGAAATGCTGGGAGTCAGCGGTGTCGGTGAAGTGAAATATGATAAGTACGGAGAAGCCTTTTTAAAGGTCATCGCATCCTTTGACTCATAAAGACTTAAACACCTTGCGTTCATGAAAAAAAACACAGGTGTTTTTTCAAATGATAAATCTTATCAGGGAAATACCTTTTTCCTCATAAAGATGAATGGCAATTCAACCCGCTGTACTTGTAAAGCGGCATGATTATGATATCATGGTTATAGCATTACAATGAGGTATCGTTAGAAGGAGGATACAGCGATGAGTATCATATGTATTGGTCAGTGTGCCTATGATTTAACATTTCCCATACAGGAGCCATTGATAGAAAATCAGAAATATCGGATTATGGAGCCATTCTCCTGTATTGGCGCACCGGCGGCAAATGCGGCATATTTATGTGCCCTATGGAATGCAGAAACCGTATTGATTTCCAGATGTGGCAAAGATTTCTACGGTGCGGAAATCCGAAGAGTTTTAAAGGAAGCAGGGGTTGATACAGCATACCTTATGGAGGATGAAAGCTTTTCAACACCGGTAAGTGCTATTATCGCCAATTCCTTTAACGGGTATCGTACCATATTCAACTGTCCCGGTATACAGCGAAAGCTGGAGTTCCATTACCCAGAGCAGGCAGAAATTCTCTTACTGGACGGTCATGAGCTGCAGGCGTCATTGGAGGCACTCAGCCGTTATCCGGATATTGACAGTATAATGGATGCCGGAACCTTTCACGAGGAAACAAGCGTACTTGCCCAAAAGGTGACCTATCTCGTCTGTTCTCAGGATTATGCAAGACAGTTCAGCAATATCGAGGTGTCCATACAGGATGAAAACAGCTGGAGACAGACCTTTGATGCCCTGCATGCACTGAATGCGGGACATATCGTTGTAACTCTGGGAGATCAGGGATTATTGTATGAGGATACGCAGGGGATACACCATATAGAGGCCTTCAACGTATCGGCAGTGGATACGACCGGAGCGGGCGATATCTTCCATGGCGCGTTTACATACTGTATTCATAAGAGCTATCCGCTGCAGGATGCATTGATAATTGCTTCCGCAACCAGTGCGATTTCTGTGCAGACTCTGGGAGGACAGACATCCATACCCACAAAGGCGGCTGTGAACAGGTTTTTGAATGAGCAGTGCTGTCATCTTATTTTAAAATAGCCATATACTTTATGCACGGATTGTTTTCAAGTGACCTGCTGTTTTAACTTTTTTAATGAATGCGGCTGGAATATGATAAACTATAATTATTATCCTATCTGCAGGAATGCGTGTGACTGCGCATATGAATTGAGCTTTCACAAAGCTGTATCGGAGGTGTGAAAATGAAAGAAATCTATCTGGCAGGCGGCTGCTTCTGGGGAATGCAGGCATATTTTGAACAGCTGCAAGGTATCGTGGCAACAGAGGTCGGCTATGCGAACGGACATGTGGAAAACCCAACCTACGAAATGGTTTGCAGCGGTACTACCGGGTATGCAGAAGCCCTGCATATTCAATATGATGCATCCGTGATTACATTGCGCTTCCTGTTATCCTTATACTATGATGTCATTGATCCGACCAGCTATCATCGTCAGGGAAATGATATCGGGGAACAATATCGAACAGGTATTTACTATGTGGATGAAGCAGATCAGCCGGTTATCGAGGCTTCCCTGCAGGAGCTGGCAAAATGTTATGAGGAACCGATTGTTGTAGAAATGAAGCCATTGACGAGCTTCTGTTCCGCGGAGGAGTATCATCAGGAATATCTCAAAAAAAATCCAGGCGGATATTGCCATATATCCAGGGAAAAAATACAGACAGTAAAAGATAGGAAACTGGGATAAAAACCCATTTCTATCATGTGTCTGCATTTCGTTTTTTCAGACTTGATTTAGAGAAATACATTTCATATGAATGTTTAAAGGGATAGTATAAAAAAACTACGTTACCATTCAAAACGTAGTTTTTCAATATTGCAAGGCTATGTTCTACGTACTCTTTCTGCGCCCTTGAGCGCTGCATACAGCAATGCTACATCCACAGGAAACATCACCACATTTTTAATCAGCCGCACCATGGTAAAGAGCGGACTCTGGTACATCATGTTCAGCCATAGAGATGTCAGAATCAGATTGATAAATACAGTGATGCAGGCTCTGGCAATGATCACTCTGGGAAGGGTGATTTTTTTCTTATAAAAGAAGCAGCCATATATCATTCCGGTTAAAAATTCGTTGACAGCAAACCCCGGGAAGTAGGGACCATCAGGTCGAATGATATATTTCAGCGTATCTGCAATGACACCGGCAAAGCCCGTACAGATCGGCCCGTAATACATGCCGCATACAGCAGCCGGAATACTGGAAAATCCAATACGAAGCGTTGGTGTTATGGGGATGAACAGTGTGCCGACAACGACATTCAATGCGGTCAGCATGGCGGTTCCGGTAAGTGCGGGAACCTTGCGCAGCTGTTCTGCGCTAGTTTTCATCAAACCGGGAAGCCCGGCGATTTCTTTCGCAAAGTTCATAAAAAAATACCTCCTTTCCGATATTGCATATAGAAAAGAGATATGAAAAGTTTTCTCATGCAACAGCGGGATGCGACCAGGAAACCGCAAGATAAACTTTTCGCCCGTCTGACAACTCCCCGTTCAGATGGTACTTAACGCTTCCTGACCTACTCTGCTTATGGGTAGATTATAGAGCAGCAGGAAAGAAAATACAAGTGTTTTTTTCAGAACTGTATGGATGAAGCACTGACGGTATCTGAACGGCAAACGGAACATTGAATTTGTTTATGGAGAATGAACGACATTGTGAAAAAAGCTTTTTTATAGACAAACGATTCAGGAGGCTTTCATAGATATCGGGAAAAAAGCACTGTATATATGTAAATAATGCCGGAATACCTGTTATCCTGCATTTTCACTTGTGAAATCATTGATTTGTGAAAATTTCCTTTTTTTATGCAAAGTGTCGGTGTATAATAAAATATGGCAAGGAAAGTGAGGATTTTTTATGATCAATACATTAATTGAAAAAATCAAGGGGAAGGGAACACGTATCGTATTTACGGAAGGCTCCGACCCGCGTATTCTGGAAGCAGCAATCCGTCTGCATAAGGAAAATATCGTAGTACCTGTTCTGCTGGGAAACCGTGCCGAAATAGCCGGTTCTGCAGCAGCAAACGGATGGGATATCGAAGGCATTGAAACACTGGATCCAATCGAATACAAGAACATGGATATGATGGTTACAAAGGTGATCGAGCTGCGTAAGGGTAAGCTGGATGAAGCACAGGCAAGAGAAGCATGTCTGCACAGAAACTTCTTTGGTACCATGTATGTAAAGCTTGGTTGTGCGGATGGTCTGCTAGGTGGTGCTACATACTCAACAGCAGATACCGTACGTCCTGCATTACAGCTGATTAAGACAAGACCTGGAAACTCTATCGTTTCCAGCTGCTTTATTCTGATGAAGGATGGCGAAGAAAATCTGGTTATGGGAGACTGCTCCATCAATATCGACCCAAGTGCAGATGATCTGGTTGAAATCACTCTGCAGACTGCTCATACCGTACGTCAGTTCGGCATTGAGCCAAGAGTCGGATTGCTGTCCTACTCCACACTGGGCTCCGCAAAGGGTGCCAGCGTTGCGAAGGTAAATGAAGCGGCTACCCGCTTAAAGCGTATGCCTCTGGATTTCGCAGTCGAAGGTGAAGTACAGTTTGACTGTGCGGTTGCTCCGGAGGTTGCTAAGTTGAAAGCACCGGACTCCAAGGTTGCAGGAAATATCAATACATTCATTTTCCCGAATATTGATGCAGGAAACATCGGCTATAAAATTGCATCCCGTCTGGGCGGATATGAAGCAATCGGACCGATTCTGCAGGGTCTGAATGCACCAATCAACGATTTGTCCCGCGGATGTAATGCGGAAGAGGTCTTTAAAATGGCCATAGTAACTGCTGCACAGAAATACATGGATATCTAAGCAGTTACATCATAAACTCATAAGGTATGATCGCATACAGGCGTTGATGATGATCAACAAAAGGATAAACGGAGATTCCATGTTCTGTTGAAAAAGCAGCAGAGCAGGGAATCTCTTTTTTGCGTTCCGAACAGGAAAAGAAGCGTTTATTTTGATATAGATAGCTTTGGTGAGGAATATCGGCGGTAGCTATGATTACCTTTATATATACATAGGCGGGAAAAGAGGATATAATGAAGGAAAGAGGATTGGAGGCGGTATGCTATGCTTGCTATATGGAATCGAAAAGAAGTTATGCTGACAAATGATATGGAACGGCTTGCGAAAGCGCGTTATGCTTTACAAGGTGCAGGAATCGTCTACACATTGAAAACAAAAAATTTTTCGGCAGTTCATCATGGAGGTCCGGCTATTGCCCAAAATTCAAGACATCAGGATGTCATGTATTATCTCTACGTGCATAAAAAGGATGAGGATAGGGCGCTGCACGTTATTCAGGAAGCACTGCGCAGCTCCTGATCATCCGCCCTTTAACGGGCTTCAAAAGAGTATGCTGGTTCTTGCAGTCATGTCAGTGCGAAGCTGCAGAGTCAGATACTGCTTTAACGGATAAAGTAAAACTGCGTTTCATAATGGATGCATGAAATATTGATGATTACATGAGCATCCATCTCTTCATACGAAAACAGGCGGTACTGCAGCCGTCTTTTTTGCATACGTTAGTAAGGGTGAAATTTTGAAAAAAGAACAAATGCATATCGGACTGGCATTGTCCGGCGGTGGTATGCGCGCAGCGATTTATCATCTTGGCGTACTGAGATATCTTGCCCAACAGGGGCTTATGGGCAGGGTTTCCCATATTTCAACAGTATCCGGTGCCAGTATCTGTATGGGGCTGATCTACGCCTGCAATGCCAATCAATGGCCGAGCGATACACAGTTTCTGGAACGGGTATTGCCTGCTGTTAAGAAGTGTATCACACAGAAGGATATTCAGTGGCATGCGTTGCTTCGTCTGTTTTTGCAGCCCTATTACTGGGATAAAAAGGTCAATCTTCTGGCGAAGGTGATGGAACAGCGCTGGGCAGTGAAGGGCTGTCTGCAGGATATTGCAAGCTGTCCGGCATGGACCATCAACACGACAGCTTATGAATCTGGTAAGGACTTTCGCTTTTCCAGTGCAAGAATGGGGGAACGGGATTCCAGCTATGTCATGCATCCGTCTTTTGCATTGTCGCATGCTGTTGCGGCAAGTGCCGGATTTCCGGTACTCATCGGCCCCTACAAGCTGAAAACAGACAAGTATATCTGGACGGATGCTACCGGAACGATCACAGTCCGGCCGAGGGATCGTGTACTGCATCTGTGGGATGGCGGTGTCTATGATAATATGGGGCTTGACCCGCTTTTCACCACTGAGCAGGATGGCGGTCTGCACAGGAATATCAACTATCTGATTGTCTCCAATGCATCCGGCAATATCGAGCATAAAACAAGAAAGTATTCCTTTTCCATTGAAAATCTCAAACGCCTGCTGGATATCAATATGGATCAGGTGGAATCCTTACGTTCTCAGGAGGTTATTGACTTCTTCCGCAGATATCACAATGGTGTCTATCTGAAAATCGGTACAACAGTAAAGGAGATCATGCAGCATTGTGCGTTGCCAGAGGAACAAAGGGATGCATGGGTTCGCAGCAGTATGAAGGAGGCTGAGGTACAGCGGGTTGCCGATTATAAGACAACACTGGAGAAGGTATCAGCATCTGATTATGATGCTATTTTACAGCACGGCTACGAAATTGCCAAAGCATCACTGTCATGTTTTGGGAATATCGCCTAAGTGTGTGCATTTTCACTAACACAAATGCCCGGTTGCGCATATAGTGAAGTGAGTAAGGAAAGAAAAGCTCTTGAAAGGGGAATAGCTATGTATCGAAACAGATATGACGATAACTGCGAATATGACGACTACGATTCCTACCGTGGATTTGATGAGCCAAAAGCCGGGCAGGACTGTGGCTGCAGATGCGACCGGGATTTTGACGATAACCGCTCTGCAGAGGATGAGCAGGGCTTTGCACAGGAATATTACAACTGCAATAGTGATGGCGGTTCAGCTTGTGACTGCGGCTGTGACTGCAACCGACCGCCGCGTCCGCCACGCCCGTATCCGGGTATCGGACCTACCGGTCCCATGGGTCCAAGAGGTCCAAGGGGTCCGCAGGGACCAAGAGGTCTGCAGGGTCCTCAGGGAAGAGAAGGCCTGCAGGGCTTACGTGGTCCTCAGGGAAATACCGGCCCACAGGGAGTAGCAGGCGTTCAGGGTCCTACCGGATCAACGGGTCCTCAGGGAATGCCGGGTGAGCGTGGCGCAACCGGCGCCAGAGGGGCAACCGGAGCCCAGGGGCCACAGGGACCGCAGGGGGCAACCGGACCAGCCGGAGAATCTGCGCCCCTTGTACAATTTGCTTCCGTCAGTCTTCAGTCCTTTACAGATAAGCAGTTCTGTGCACAGGATGCCTTTGTATTTGATGTAGGCACCATTCAAAGCGGATTTACAATTTCTGAGGACTATCAAAGTGTCATTGTAGGACATGCCGGAACCTATGTGGTGCAGTTCGGCTGTCTGCTCGCTTCACAGCCATGTGAGGGGGATGCTGTTGCTCTGGAGCTGAACAGTTCCATGATTATTGAAGAATCCAGATTACCGATGCTGTGTGAAGGAAGCTTTGTGCAGGGCAGTTGTATTGTCGAGTTAGGTGAAGGAGATAGTCTGCGCATGGTCAGTGATACTTCCCAGGGAGTCAACGTATGCAGCTTTAACAATACAGTCAATGCCTATCTGATTGTTTATCAGATTAACTGATAAGCAGCTTCGGATAGGGAAAGGGGTCGATGTATGGCGGGAATCAGTGTTTGCATGATTGTCAAAAACGAAGAGGAGGTTCTGGCACGCTGTCTTGCCTGTGTAACCTCCTTTGCGGATGAAATTATTGTTGTGGATACCGGAAGTACAGATAAGACAAAGGAAATTGCGGCCGGCTTCACGGATAAACTATATGATTTTGCATGGTGCGATGATTTTTCCAAGGCGCGTAACTATTCCTTTTCCAAGGCAACACAGGACTTTATCATGTGGCTGGATGCGGATGATGTGATATTGCAGGAGGATCAGGAACAGCTCGTGGAGCTGAAGCAGCGACTGCAGCCGGAGGTTTCCATCGTAATGATGAAATATCATACAGCGTTTGACGATAAGGGAAATCCTACCTTTTCCTATTATCGGGAGCGCTTGATGAACCGGCGTATGCAGCATCGCTGGTCCGGTGTCATTCATGAGGTGATACCATTAACAGGAATGGTACAGTATGAGGACATTGCGATTACACATCAGAAGCTGCATATCAATGATCCGGACCGTAACCTTCGCATTTTTGAAAAGCTACTGGCACAGGGGAAGCAGCTGGACGCAAGAGAACAGTTCTATTACGCAAGGGAGCTGTACTATCACGCACGTTACCATGATGCTTTGCAGGTGTTTGAAGCCTTTTTGGACGGAAAGCAGGGATGGGTGGAAAACAACATTGATGCGTGTGAAATGATGGGCTACTGTCACAGTGCGCTGCAGCAAAAGGATGAGGAGCTGCAGGCCTATCTGCAGAGCTTTCGATATGATGCACCAAGGGCGGAGCTTTGCTGTGATATCGGAAAATACTTCTTTGATGAAAAGCGCTGGAAGGAAGCGGTGTTCTGGTATGAAACAGCATTGCATCGTACACGTGATGATAAAAGCGGTGCCTTTGTTCGTGTTGACTGCTATGGTTATCTTCCGGCAATTCAGCTCTGTGTCTGTTACTGGCAGCTGCATGACCGACAGGCGTCCATGCATTACAACGATATCGCAGGCAGATACAAGCCGGACAGCATCGCAGTACAACAAAATCGAAAATTTTTCGGGAATGCATCCTAGTGAATTCAGGATGTATTCTTTTTTTGATAACAGGTGTGTTGGCTGTATGGGGCAGTCATCTACCCGTAAGGATAGAAAAAAGTCGGGATATATCATATATATAAGGAAGCATAACGGAAAAAAGGAAGAATGGAAAATATTTGACAGGGAAGAAAAGCTGGTGTATAATTCATAGCGTGCTATATATTAGTTGATAAAGTGCGAGGTGAAAGCATGGCAGATATGCATATCGGATATCTCATAAAACAGGTGTTTCTAATGAATCAGGCCAGATTGAATACCATATTTGCGGAATTTGATTTGACGGCTTCCCAGACCTTCACGCTGATTTACCTGTTTAAGGCTCATGAACGCGGAGAGCAGGTACATCAAAAGGACATCGAGGATGCAATGGATATATCCAATCCATCCGTAACCGGTATTCTGAATCGTCTGGAGCATAAGGGACTGATCCATCGTGTCGCAAGCACAAAGGATGCGAGGGTGAAAAATATCGTGGTCAGTGAACAGGCGCTGGAGCTGGACAAGATTCTCAGAGAGAAATTCAAGGAGAATGAAGAGGAGCTGGTGACGGCACTGAATGATGAGGAAATCGCATGTATGCAGAGCTGCCTGCTGAAAATGCTTGGGCAGAAGAGCTGATGCTTTTCTTTTCGCAAAATACATAGCATGCTATCGAAAAGGAGATGACAATATGATTAAACGGATTTTACAGGAAGTAAAAGAATACAGGAAAGCCTCCTTTCTCGCTCCGATCTTCATGGTGGGAGAAGTTGTACTGGAAATTTCACTGCCGTTTCTGATGTCCTTTATCATTGATAAGGGTGTGAGTCAGGGCGATATGACGGAAGTGACAAAATATGGCCTCATTATGATTGTGGCAGCCTTCGGCTCCTTGTTCTGCGGGGCGATGTCGGGGAAATATGCAGCTTATGCATCGGCAGGCTTTGCCAAGAATCTGCGCAGAGCAATGTTCTACAATATTCAGGATTTCTCGTTTCATAATATCGATAAATTTTCTACAGCCGGTCTGGTGACTCGCCTGATGACGGATGTGACGAATATACAGAATGCCTATCAGATGGTGCTGCGGATGTGTGTGCGTGCTCCATTGACACTGGTTTGTGCTATGGCAATGACATTTGTGATCAATGCCGAGCTGTCCATGGTATTTCTGTATGCGATCGCCTTTTTGGGAATCGTTCTGATTTTTATTATGAAATTTGCCCATCCGATTTTTCTGCAGGTATTCAACAGGTATGATGATTTAAATGCAAGTGTACAGGAAAATATTACGAATATGCGTGTCGTAAAGGCATATGTAAAGGAAGATTATGAGATTTCAAAATTTAACAAGGCATCCTATAATATTTACCGCATGTTCAAAAAGGCGGAGAATATTCTGATTTTTAATTCTCCGGCAATGCAGCTGTCCATGTATGCCTGTATCCTGGCGATTTCCTGGCTGGGGGCAAGAATGATTGTCGGTGGTTCTATGACAACCGGTGAGCTGATGAGTATGATGACCTATACGACGAATATCCTGATGTCACTGATGATGCTGTCCATGATCTTTGTCATGCTGTCCATGAGCTTTGCCTCCGTTCAGCGAATTGATGAGGTACTGGATGAAAAGAGTGATATCGTTTCACCGGAAAAGGCTGTTACCGAGGTGAAGGACGGTTCCATTGATTTTCACCATGTCAGCTTTGCATACAGTGCGGATCAGGAGGCAGATTCACTGGAGGATATTGCTTTGCATATCCGCTCAGGAGAAACGATTGGAATACTTGGAGGTACGGGAAGCGGGAAGTCCTCTCTTGTGCAGCTGATTCCCCGACTGTATGATGTGACAAAGGGAAGTCTGTATGTTGGCGGTGTGGATGTAAAGGAATATGATTTGGATGTACTGCGGTATCAGGTATCCATGGTATTACAGAATAACGTGCTGTTCGGCGGTACGATCAAGGATAATCTGCGCTGGGGAAATCCCAATGCGAGTGATGAGGAAATGCTGCAGGCATGCAGGCTTGCCCAGGCGGATGAATTTATCCAGCGGTTTCCGGATGGCTATGATACGCATATAGAACAGGGTGGAAGCAATGTATCCGGCGGTCAGAAGCAGCGTCTTTGTATTGCCAGAGCCTTACTGAAAAACCCGAAGATTCTGATTCTGGATGATTCCACAAGCGCGGTGGATACGCGGACGGATTATCTGATACGAAAGGCGTTTCGCGAGGATATTCCGGATATCACGAAGCTGATCATATCCCAGCGTATCTCCTCTATTGAGGATGCGGACAGAATTGTGGTGCTGGATGATGGAAAAATCAACGGTATTGGAACTCATGCGGAGCTGTTAAAAACAAATGAAATCTATCAGGAGGTTTATCGTACGCAGGTGAAAGGAGGCGATGAGAATGCAGATTAAGAAAAACAAGGTAAAAGCGGACAGGGATTCTCTACAGGTGCTGACGCGGCTGTGCGCTTATGTTATTCGCAATTACAGGGTTTCCTGTTTCTTTGTGTTGATTTTCATTATCATCAGTTCTCTGGCAACAGTGGCAAGCTCCCTGTTTCTGAAAAGTCTGATTGATGATTATATCGCACCGATTCTGGCATCCAACGGACCGGCGGATTTCGGACCTCTGTTTCAGGCGCTGTGTGCCATGGCTGCCATTTATGTATGCGGTATTGCTTCCACGTATCTGTATGCCAGAATTTTGATCAATGTGGCACAGGGGACGATGAAACGGATTCGTGATGATTTATTTGCACATATGGAAAAGCTGCCCATCCGCTATTTCGATATGCATCATCATGGCGATATCATGTCGGTATATACGAATGATACGGATACACTGCGGCAGGTAATTTCACAAAGTATTCCACAGCTGCTGTCGAGCGCGATTACTGTCGTGAGTGTCTTTCTTTCCATGTGTGTGCTGAGTCTTTATCTGACGGTCATTGTCGTGGTTATGGTAATCGTCATGAAGACGGCAATGTCTAAAATCGCAGGGCAGAGTGCTGTTTATTTCAAGCGGCAGCAGAGTGATCTCGGTGTTGTGAACGGCTATATTGAAGAGATGATGAGCGGGCAGAAGGTCATTAAGGTGTTCACGCATGAACAGGAAACAAAGGATGGCTTTGATCAGGTGAATGAGCAGCTGTTTGACAGTGCTTATCAGGCGAATAAGTTTGCAAATATCCTGATGCCGGTTATGGGAAATCTGGGGAATATATCCTATGTATTGACGGCATTGCTCGGTGGTCTGATCGCTATCAACGGTATCGGTGGTCTGACATTAGGTGCTCTGGCATCCTTCCTGCAGTTGAATCGATCCTTTACGATGCCGATTACGCAGATATCCCAGCAGTTAAATTCCGTTATTATGGCATCCGCAGGTGCTTCGCGCATCTTTGCATTGATGGATGAAGGCCTGGAGGCGGATGATGGCCTGGTGACGCTTGCACATGTGCAGGAGGTTGACGGTGAGCTGATTGAGAGTGAGGTGCCGACAGGAAAATGGGCATGGCGGCATCCGCGAGGAGATGGTGCTGTGCAGTATGTTCCTCTGGTTGGAAATATCATTTTTGATGATGTGGATTTTGGCTATCATGAGAATAAGCAGATTCTGTATAACATCAAGCTGTATGCTGAGCGTGGTCAGAAGGTGGCATTTGTCGGTGCTACAGGTGCAGGAAAAACCACAATTACCAATTTGATCAACCGATTCTATGATATACAAAAGGGGACGATCACGTATGATGGCATTGATATCAAGCTGATCAAGAAGGATGATCTGAGAAGGTCTTTGGGCATTGTTTTGCAGGATACGCATCTGTTTACCGGAACAATACGGGATAATATTCGATATGGTAAGGCGGATGCTACGGATGCGGAAGTGATTGCGGCGGCAAAGCTTGCAAATGCACATGGCTTTATACGACATCTGGAGCATGGCTATGATACGGTGATCAGCGGAGATGGGGCTTCTCTTTCTCAGGGGCAGCGGCAGCTGTTGTCAATTGCCAGAGCGGCACTTGCGAATTCACCGGTTCTTATTCTGGATGAGGCGACAAGCTCGATTGATTCCCGTACCGAGAAAATTGTGCAGGATGGTATGGATAAGCTGATGGAGGGAAGAACGGTGTTTGTCATTGCGCATCGACTTTCCACAATCAGAAATTCCGATGTGATTATGGTGATGGATCAGGGGAAGATCATTGAGCGTGGAAATCATGAGAAGCTGATGAAGGAGAGGGGAACATATTATCAGTTATATACCGGGGGACTGGAGCTGGATTAGGTAGTGTTTTGAAATGAAAAAGGACTGTCTGTTTGAAGAAGAATAATATTTCTTTGACAGGCAGTCTTTATCATATTGGATTCGTATTTTTTGTATATGTATAGATGTAAGACATCTTAAAGCTTTGATACAGCGTCCTCAAATTCCTTCAGGATATTGTGATGCGCTAAGAATTCAAATACTTCTTCATTGGTTAAATCCTTTTCGTATTCATCAATTACATTGCATACGGTGTCGCTTAATGGATATGGCTCACCGCTTTGGGTGCGGATGAAGTGCAGGTGCCAAGTGTTTTCCATCACTGTCAATGTGATGGAGGCGGTATCCTCGCCCATGTCACCCCAGATGGGCTTGGTGAAGATATCAGTGAAAAATGAGTAGTTTGAAATGATAAATTTATTTTTATAATCGTTAATAGTTTGTATCGTCATATCGTCCCTTCCTTTATTTCTTTATCATTTTAGCATTATTTAAGCTTAAGTACAAATATTACAGATGTATAAGAAGATTGTAATCCTATACTTGATTTGATATGATACATACAGGTGATGTAGTATGAAAAAAATAGAAGTCGTAGCCGCAATCATAAAGAAGGATGATTTTTATCTGATAGCTCAGCGATTGAAAGGTGAATTTGCTGGACTCTGGGAGTTTCCTGGAGGTAAGCACCTCGGCAAGTATGAATAATGCATCAAGAGAGAAGCTTTTATTACAATTAGGCGCTTCAATCTTACTGATATAGCTTATACTTAAACCTGACAGTTCACTCAACTGCTCTTGTGTTAAATGCTTAGCAGTACGCAATACTTTTATTTTTGATGCAATCCGATTATATTCCTCAAAATAATTTTCTTTCATTTTATTATGTTAACAGTACATTCATGTTATCTTCTTACTTCCATTATAGAAGTAATCAAATAGCCTATCCTTTCACTTATAGTGAAATTCCATCGAGATAATAGCTTTCTATGCAGTTTACTTTATGATATATTCTATGAGGATGTAGTAGGATGCTTGAAAAGAGCTGTCACTAGAATTTTACTTCTTAGTAACAGCTCTTTTCACTATTCACTTCTCAAACCACCCGCAACCCGTATCTTCAGTCTGCTTGTATTGCCCGGATAATACGCCAATGCTTCATCCTCCATATCGATAATTTGTACTGTCTCACGAATCGCTCCAGCCGTAACAGCCAAATCAGCCGCCTTCGCCTTTTCAATTGCTTCCTCACAAGGCACCTCATCATCTGAAACCTGCTGCTCTCATGTACCACTTACCTTTGAAATGGCAGCACCAATTGCATTTGCTACTCCAAAATGCTCTGGCTTCGCCTTCTGCCTGCAACAAGACAACGGCTTTGGCACAATCACGGAGCCACCGCCTATAGCACCAGATCTACATCTTGGGTACTGATTTTCATGCGGTCAATGCTATTCTCCAGCATGACCGCCATTGCTCTTTTCGTAAACGCCATAATGATATTCTTTGTCAGGGCTGCATATCCAATATCCGTCATACCTAAGTAAACCGCGGTATCATAGTATCATCATATCCATGAAATTTTGATATGAAAGCTTATCCTAATAGCTATGTCATCCCATTTATATCTGAAACCAGCTTGCTTTAGTATAAGAAATTATCAGGATAACCCAATTTCACAATAAAGCCAGTATACAGTCGAGTAATTGTATTCCTATTGATTTAAAAAAATTACAAAAGTTTGAATGTAAGCGTTATAATTAAAGCATAGGGAAGGAGGGAAGAGGTTTGTAATTTACTCATAGTCTAGGAGGGTGAAAAAATGAGAAAATTATTAGCATTCGCAACATTCGCATTACTTCTTGTATTACCAACGTCTACTTCCATTCAGGCACATCCGGGAAGAACCGACAGTAATGGCTGTCATACATGCCGGACAAATTGTGAGAAATGGGGATTGGCTTATGGCGAATATCACTGTCACAATGGTGGAGGTACGAGTTCCTCAGGTGGAACATCCGCACCATCAACGAGTGGATCCTCAACACCATCTCCAAGTACACCGCAACCTGTTCAGGAGGCAAAACCAAAGGTTAAAGTTCCGGCACAGCCGAAAATTGATTATGCAAAAGAAGGGGCTGCGGATGGATATTCGTTCAAAATGAAGAATCCGGACAAAACACTGGAAGATGTAACCTATACCTACTCTCAAAAAGCCTACAAAACAGCCTTTAATAAATCCTTTGAAAAAGCAGAAACCGAGCTTATGAACAATTCATCCTCACTGGCAGAAACAAACGGAAAGAAAGATGCTTTGGAAAAGGAAGCGTATCAGTTGAAGAAACTCCCATCCAAAATTATAAAAAATGAATATATAGAATATTATAAAACAGCCTATGATGATGCGGAACAGAAAGTGAAAACAGTTCTGCAGGATACGGCAGAGTACAATGCCTATGAATATGTATACAATGACAAAAAGATATCCGATGTAGAGGATTATAACTTGAAGAAATTTAAAGCAATCTATAAGGAAGCATATGATACATCCGTCAAGAGCTATGAAAAAGAAAAAAAGCAATTGCTTCAGCTTGCAAAAGACAATGGAAAAAAGGACGGAGAAGAAGGTGAGGATCAGAATCTTGATTTTCTGGATGCTGTGAAGGATACTGCTTTTTATCCAGCCGCGAAAGAAGCTTATGAGGAGGCATATGAAGAAAATAAAAAGGAAGGCAGTCTGTTGATAGGAATGGCTGCGACAGCTGTTCTTATTCTGGGTTTGTATCTGTTTATTAAAAAACTGCGGAATCGAAAAAAGGCATAGAGGCAAGACTTTGAACGAGACTATAGATGAAGAGTCCCTACACAGCTATGCTTTATGTTAAAATAATGATATAAGGAGGAAAGGCGTATGACAAGCTTACTGTGAAGTGTAAGCTGTGGTTATACCAGGGACATACTATGAATTATTTACATAAGAAAGACGCAAAAAAACTGATAAAGCTACGTGAGGAATATTTGAAGTTTGTTTATAAAAACCATGTATACAGTGTATTGCTCATGCAGGAACCGAATAAGCATCAAAAAATGAACCAGGCATTAGCCTATATCGGCTCCCATCCACAATGTCTAAAGGAGTTTTTCGACAGCAGAAAGTGGAATGAAAGTGACAGCAGTATACTGAGAGGCTGGAAGGAAGAGCACTATGGAGAATATCGTATTATAGATGTTACACCGGACTATATAGAACTGTATGATGAAGATAAGGATAACCTGTATCGGATGAAAGCGATTGGTATGTATCTTCTTGATGATGTACGGAATGTATTACCTGAGCATCGCTGGAAAGGGTCATTTTTTCAATATCGAAATGAGTTTATTTTGGATTCTGTTGCGGAAATCCTTATAAAGCAGAATGCTACGCTGGAAGAAGCGGAAGATTTCTATGAATCTATTGTGCGGCATAGAAATGTAAAAGGTGCCTATATCAATGATCAGGATATAACATATAATCCTTTACCGGAACGTATAGAGCATGACAATTTTTCGGAGCTTATGCATGACTTTATCGCCCCGATGGGAAACGCGAATAATCTGAGCTTTCAAGAATTTGTCGCATTAATCAAATTAGCATCCTTAGGATGGAATATGGCTCAAATCGGTAAAGATGCCCTGCAAACAGAATTGGCACGGCTGGAGCTGGATGCCCTGGATATCGTTGAATTCTTTCGGCATAGAAAAAACAAATATTTCAAGGAAAACAAAACCTTAATTCAGTCAGCAGAGGCACATGATGGAAAAGAGGGCTTTGAATTGCGGCTTGTCGTGGGAAATATGGAGGATTTGACTATTGAACAGACAGCAGATTGAAAAGAAAACTGCCGCTGTTATTGAAAGGCAGCTGTATCAGAGAGGCTATGCAACAGTTGAGGACTCCCTCATACTAATGGGATGGCTGGAAGAGAAATATTTGACACATTGAAGGAAGGGACAGGTGCCTTATCTCGAAAAGGTATGCGGTGCGAATTTATCCAAGCTCAGTTATTTTATGAAGCAGTATTTTGCATATGCAGCCAGAAAAGGCTATAAACTCAGTCTAACAAAGTCTTATCAATCCAAGACAAAAAAACTACTCAGATTTAGTAAATCGGGTAACGCCTCAATAGAACGCCGCTATAGCACCAGAATTATTGCATCTTATAAAAAGAAACCTCCACTCGATAAAATAAATGATAAGGAAGCCTTAAAAGAATAAACGATCAATGGGAGAGAACGATCATATGAAAATTAAAAAAGACTTGTCGCAAATGGGAATGTACACGTTTGTGACAAGTTTTTTAGTTCGCTATTTTTTTATGATTTGAACAGCCAGCTGATATAAATTCATTATCAGGCACTATCATGCAATGCGTGAGCTACTTATTTAGGTCTTTCTTGCTTTAGGGTGTTCATAATAGAGAAAATTCAGCTTCTATTGATAATTCAATAGGGTTGAATTATCTCTGTTAAATTTACCTGCAATTGAGTAAGAAGCCTTACTTATGGTTCTTTATTACATTGCTATTTGTCATCTAATAGTTTTGATATATCGTTATCTATCTATGCTTTATCTTTTTCATAAACAGAGAGTGCTTTCCTTAAATTATTTCTTACACGCTCTCGCAACTCGCTGGGCTCCAGTATTTCGCAATATAAAGCATATTGCATGGCATAGTACATAATACCGGTTTCCGTAGAATAAATACGTGCGATGAAATAATCGGAACCCTTTGTTTCCTGCAATATGATTTCCTGTCCAAACTGATCAATGACATCATTCAGTATCATTTTATGACAGCGAAGGAAAACCGCTACGGGCTCCCCTGAATACATATACATTTTGGTTTTGGAATATGCGTAAGGATCAAAGGAATTACGAAGTGCATCTGCGGATGTATCCAATTTTCTGATATCCTGCATACGGTCAATGCGATAATGCGTAAAATCATCATGCTTATCTGTTTTACAAATCAGATACAGATTTCCGTTTTCCTCAACAATATAATACGGATGCAGAAAATACGGTTTCTCTCTTTTTCGTATCAGCTCCTTCTTCAGATTGTAGGTCAGATAGTACATCTGGATCATTTTATTCTCCTGTATTGCTTCCAAGAGGATATCCACATTCAGAAACAGCTGCCGGTTTTTCGTTTTTCGTGAATTCTGAATATATACGGCGTTTTTAAAATCTTTACGATGATATCTGCTCTGCGTCTTCAGCAGCTTGTCAATGAGCTGAAAGCTGGAGCTGTCGCATATGAAATGTGAGGAATGAATCAGATTACACAAAACGTGTACCTCACTCTTTTCCAAATCCCGGTCAATCAGATAATAGCCCCGATTGGTTGTCTGGATGTCGATTCCAAAATTACGCAGCTGTTTGATATATGCAGAAAGCGTTCCGCGATTGATTTTAATATCATATACCTGCTCCAGTAATGGAATACAAGCATTACTGGATAAAGGATGTGCCTCATCCGAATACTCTTTCAATATATATAGTATCGCTATGGCACTCATTCTACTATCTTCCATATAACCATCCCTCCCATGTAGCTATAACAGAAAGGTATAAATATGCACCTTTTGGATGTTATGCTCTGTTTTCCCGTATATCATCTTTTCTATATTGTAACATGAAATGTTTATCGTCACTGTTTAAAATTTTATACAATCCTTATCTTATAATGTAATTGTAAAGAAAGAAGGAGATTTTTATGACCTACATAACAATTGTTGGATTACGCTATTACTTTGGCAATGAAGTGTTTCGCGTGGGACAGAGGTTATTGATTGAAAAGGATATTGATAACGAAGAGGACGATGAAGCCATTCGCGTAATATCAGATGCCGGTGTGACGTTTGGCTATGTCGCGAACAGTGTGAGAACCGTCGCAAGAGGCTGTAAAAGTGCAGGACGCATTTATGATTGGTTTGAAAAGCAAACGGAAATTAGAATCATGTTTATTCTAAGCGATGTGGTAATTGCAAGTGTGGAATTGCCTGCTGTCATGTCCATTATGAATAAAGATACAGAAGACCTGTCATTTTAAGGAGAGGACAATATGCAGTTCAATCAAGGGAATCATAATCACAATGAGAATACAGAATATCATTATTATGGTGACTATGTACAGCGGGAAGAAACGCATGTTCATATGCATGGGGAGGCAATGGACAAAGCAGGGTCGGTTATATATGATATTTCAGCACTACACGGCATACGAAAGCTCCTGTTTGTAATCGTATTTGCTGCAGCTAATTGTATCAGATTATGCAGCTTTGGTTTCTTTGCCATCCTGCATCTGGCAGCTGTGATAATACAGAAATTTGTGGCCTTGTATCTTGTTCTCATGGGGATTATGCTGATCAGCGGACTGATGGGGGATGCAATACCGTGGACTTCTGTCATTGTGCTCACAATCACACTGGGTATTCTCTATCTGCTTTGTAATGATACAGAAGCCTGGTATGGATACTTTGTACAACTTATCAACAGAACGCTGGATGCTCTGTATCGGCGACTTGTATAATTTGTTCTGTAATAGGAAATATATGGTAGAATGATAGAGAAAGGCGGTGAGGGATATGGAACTATATGATAAGCTTTTAAAACCGATAACCGAGGTGAATTATCTCAGAGCCGAGAATGTGGACCGTTACCGCATTATCATTCGCTATTTTTATCAGGAGCATGAAAAAATACATTACTGGATGTTTAAAGAGGATATTTATGACATGATATCCGCATTACCAGGATATGAAGACTATACCATGGAGAACTGTCAGAATGATTTGCAGGCACTGTGCGACTGGGGGAACCTCGTTGCTACACAGGATACCTCCGTTCCCAATACCTTACAGGAATTTAAAAATAAGAAATTTCGCTATCAGCTAAGTGAATATACCGTTGTAATTGAACGAATGACAATAGACCTGGAGCATCTTGCTGTAGAAGGGGCATCCTTGGAACCGACGCTGCTGGAGCGGATTCGTAAACAGATTCTGCAGCTGCTTGCTGTAAGGGATAAATCGAATATGGAGGTCGCTGACTGGTGGCGAAGTCTGAACGATGATTTCATTCGCTTAAATCAGAACTATCAGGATTACATAAAGACATTAAACAGTGCCAAAGCAGAACAAATGATGAAGTCCAGAGAATTTCTGGTATTTAAAGATAAGCTGATCACCTATCTTCAGACATTTGTAAAAAGCCTGCAGGAGCATGGAATGATCATCGAGGATTATTTGAGCGGTGTAAAGGATGAAGATATGGCGCTGATTTTCGATAAGGTCGCAGAATATGAACTATCGATTCCCCGCATCAATTCCCATATCACAAAGACTGCCGTACTGGAAAATTGTCAGGGACGGTGGCAGAGTCTTTTCAACTGGTTTGTCGGAGAAAATGATAACAATGAGGTAAACCGCCTCTTTGAAATTACCAATGAAATCATACGGAAAATCACACGGTATGCACTGCAGATCGGTGAGCTGCACAATCAGGGGGCAAACCGTAAGGAGGAATACCGGCGTATAGCGGAAATATTCGCAAAATGCAATACTATGGATGAAGCACATCGCTTAAGTGCACTGGTGTTTGGGGCAGATACCTGTATGCATTTGAAAAACATCGCATCAAGGGATACGGACAGCATTCACAGTGGGGTGTATCAGGAAGCTTCTGCCTTCCTTGCACTGGAGCCGCGCACAAAGGTGGCAAGGAAAAAGCATGAGCGAAAGCCTGCGACGGATTATGCACTGGATCGGCGAATACAGCGTCTGGAGTATGAGGCACAGCGCGAGGCTGAACAGAAGAAGATAAAGGAATTGAGTAAAAACGGAGAAATCATCTTTTCTCAGCTTCCCTTACTTGACAAGGCCACCAGAAAAGCCCTGCTTGGCTGGGTATCCAAGGCACTTGCCGCAAGTGATCGGCGTGCCAAAACAGATCAGGGGCAGCATTATCATATAGAAAAGGAACGGGAAGGCGATTGTATACTGCATTGTGAGGATGGAAATCTGGTAATGCCTTGCTTCAAAATCCTGTTTGATGAGGAACAGTTATGAGAATAATAGAAGAATTGATGAATCGCCGCTGGATTCTGAAAAGTCAGGATCCACAGCTGTATTATGAAATAAAGGATAATGCCAAGGAATTGAAAAAGAAGCTGCAGGAGAAATTCGGCTATGCACTCATTATCAATCCATATCTTGTAAAGCTGGAAAAGATTCCAGGCAAAGCAGAAGGCTGGATGGGGATTACCGAATTTGAAACGCTTATGGAATATCAGATGTTCTGTTATCTGCTTATGCTTCTGGAAGACAAGGAAGCAGGGGAACGCTTTATCCTGAGTAATATCTGTGAATTTATTCAGGTGCAGCTTCCTAAAGGTGAGCTGGAATGGACAAGTCTGCGAGCAAGAAGACAGCTTGTGCGTGTATTGCAATATGCTCTTAAAATGGGGATGATCATTTCCCGGGAAGGTGATGAAGATTACTTTCTAAAGGATGAGACCAGCGATATATTATATGAAAACACCGGAGTATCACGCTATTTCATACGTAACATTCCCAAAGATATTATGGATTTTCATGAGCCGGAGGACTTTTTACAGAGCGAGTGGTTTGATATGGAAGAGGATCGCGGTATTGTCCGCCGGCAGCGTATTTATCGTAGACTCATGCTCTCCTGCGGTGTCTATCATACAGCTGAAGAGGATAAGGATGATGATTTCGGCTATATTCGTAATTACCGCAGAAATATAGAAAATGATTTTCAGAGTCTGTTTCCCTGTCAGCTGCATGTGCATTCCTCCAGCGCCTTTCTGGTTCTGGAAGAAGACTGCTCTATGGGTAAAGTCTTTCCAAAGACGCATGCCTATTATGATCTGCTGCTGATTGTCCATGACGATCTGCGTAAACGGGTAAAGTCTTCCCGTCTTTCTCTGGATCAGCACGAGGGAATCACACTACGGCTGGAAGAATATCTTGCCATCGTTCAGCGTCTGATCAAGAAAAACAATGCGTTACTGCCAAAGAAATATCAGATTGAAAATCGCAGGGTGGAAGACAGTGCAATGGATGTATGCAATCTTGCACAGACCTTGGGCTTTGCACAGGTGCAGCAGGAGAATATTTATATCTATCCGGTTGCCGGAAAAATAACAGGAACATATGCGGAGGTAACAGAATGAGCGAACTAATTAGCAAATGGCACATGCACCGGCTGGGGCTGGTTGATTTCTGGTATTATGTAAACGAGGAATTTTCCTTTAAAGACGGGCACATGCTGCTCAGAGGAAGCAACGGTTCCGGTAAATCTGTCACAATGCAAAGCTTTATACCACTGCTGCTGGATGGAAATAAAAGCAGTGAGCGTCTGGATCCTTTTGGTACACGCTCACGTAAAATAGAAAACTATCTGTTGGAGGAAGGCGGCGAACGAACAGATCGCATCGGCTATCTTTATCTGGAATTTAAACGCTCGGACAGTGAGGTTTACAAAACCATAGGGATGGGTATGCACGCGAAACAGGGACGTCCGCTTGTATCGTGGTATTTTGTAATTGAGGATAATCTGAGAATCAACAGAGAAGTGCAGCTACTGGATCATAACCTGGCAATTACAAAGCAGGTGTTGAAAAACCGTATCGGTGACACGCAGGTCATGGATTCGCAAAAAGAATACATGGACAGAGTGAATCAGGCACTGTTTGGTTTTGAAACCAGCGAGGAATATAAGGAAGCTATCACATTGTTGCTGCAGCTGCGCTCGCCTAAGCTGAGCAATTCCTTAAAACCAACCATGATCAATGAAATCCTGAGTGAATCCTTACAGCCGTTGAGCGAAGATGATCTTCGCCCAATGAGTGAAGCGATATCCAATATGGATAATATCAAGGATCAGCTGGATGCCTTAAAGCAAAGCTATGCTTCTGCAAAGGCGGTTTATCAGGTGTTCGAGCAGTACAGTCATGCCGTATTGTTTGAAAAATACCATATCTATCAGACTGTCAGGCAGACAGCCGCAAATCTTCATGAAGCTTATCAAAAATATGAGGAGGAATTACAGCGGCATCAACAGGAAACAAAGCAGAAGCAGGAAAACCGTACACAGCTAGCACAGGAACAGGCGCTGTTAACAGAAGAAAAGCTTTCTCTGGCAACAGACGACCTTCAGCGGCTGGTGGAGGATTGCACAAGACTGGCTGCTGAGAAAGAAGATACTATACAAAAGCTCCAGCATAAGGAAACCCAGGAAGAGGAAAAAAGTGATCGTCTTCAGGAACTTAGAGTACAGCATAAGACACAGAGTGACCGATGTGAGCAAGCCTTGTCTGAAATGAAGGAAGCCTTTGACCAATTAGATGTACTGCAGGAGGAGCTGCTGCTGGAGGATCATCTCCTATTAAAAGAGGAGATGTTTCAGCATCCGGACACTCCATATGATTTTACATATATCGGAAAGCGGCTGGATGCAAAGCTTCGCTTACTTGAGGAAGGACTGCAGCTGTTTAACTCCTATGATGTTGCAAAGTCACACCACAAGCAGCTGGTGGAAGAATTAGAGCAGCAGAAGCAGACGAATGAGCAGCAGGAACATCTGGTGGCGCAGCTTGATGAACAATGTGACCGCATCGTGGAGGAATATAAAGAAAGAATCAGTCAGTGGTCCGCAAACAATCAGCATCTAAAGCTGACGGATGAGGAATTCCACAAGATGATGCATCTTCTTATGCAGTATGAGGAACAGCCGGACTTTTATAAGCTGACGGATATCATTCAACAAAGCTATCAGACACTATATAAGGAAATCATTCACCTGCAAATTGAGCAAAAGGAAATGGCGGAAACCTGTAGGATGAATTTGGAACAGAAGAGCGCAGAGCTGCACATGTGGCAGACACAAAAGGATCCATCTCCTGCAATTGCTGGGGAACAGGAGCAGGCACGCCAGCTTCTGAAACAGCATCAGATTGAAAGCCGCAGCTTTTACACCCTTCTGGAATTTGATGAGCAGATGGATGAGGAACTGCGCGCATTGTGTGAAGAGGCATTGCTGCGTCTGGGAGTACTGGATGCACAGGTGGTGCATGCGAGCTCCCGATCATTGATTGAAACCCTTGCATCAGGAAGCGGGGATATGTATTTCTTTACACAGCGAAACGTAAGGGATTTACAACCGTATTATCTGAAGGGGACAACTCCTGAGCAGCTTGCGGGTGAAATCAATACCGTTCTGACATCCCTTCATATCACGTATGACGGTAAACTGCAGCTGCATGATGCCATGTTTCAAACCGGGATTGTAGAGGGAAAGCTTTATCAATCTGTATCGGCAAGATACATCGGAGAAAATGCAAGACAGAAATACAGAGAACAAATGATTCTGCAGTTACAGAAAGCATGTGACATGCTGAAAAAGGAATATGATCAGGAAATGCAGAAACTCACGGATCTGGACAAACGATTGGAGCAGCTGGAACAGGAAGCATCCGCTTTTGTAAAAGAAGATGATCTGCATCTTGCCCTACAGCAGTTAAATGAGGGGCGAAGAATATTGCAGCACGATATTGCCTGCTATCATCAGATGGAGGAACGTCTGCGAAGACATTTGGAAGCGATGCAGGGAATTGAAAAACAGCTGCGGGAAACTGCAGGTAAATTATCGATTACGTTACGCCGCAATGTGTTTGAACAACAGAAGGATGGTTATAACAGCTACAGAAAACTGTTACAGCTGGTACAAACAAAACAGCCGATATTCATACAATCTCTCGACTTTGTGAAAAGCTGTGAAACGCAAATAGAAGATGCCTTTCGGGATGTTTCAGAATTCAAAGCAGAAATCGATACGTTAAGAGAACTGATAAAGAAACAAAACCTTCTTCTGCAGCAAAAGGAAAAACAGCTGAAGGATTTGGGGTATGAGGATAAACAGAAACGGTTACAGCAGATCGAAGAACGATTGCATAAGCTGCCGGATCTTATGCAGGAACTGGATACACGTTTGGGACAGCTGCAAAGTCTTGTAGCCGCAACGTCACAGGATCTGGAACGCACAAAGCAGGATATCGAACATCAGGATGCACTGGTTTCAACGTATTTTGATGTTGTGAAAAACGAAGCTGCACTCGGATATACGAATATTCCTTTATGTGAAGATGGACAGCTGATCAAGGAAATACGGAATCTGGAAAAACAGACAGAAGTCCTAAAGAAACCGGAAGCATTGAAAATGGATCTTCAGACAGCTTATTACAATCATAGAAGTAATCTGCAGGAATACAATCTGACCTTCACAACGGATGATACATGGGAAGAACTCACAGATATCAGTGCCAGACTGGATATCAATGCGCGATATCAGGGAACCTCTCTTTCCTTTCCAGAACTGCTTGACTGTCTGCAACGTGATGTTGATTTACAGAACAATCTGCTTGTAGACTCTGACCGTCACCTGTTTGAGGATATCCTGGTAAATATCATCAGCAAAAAGGTACGTATCCGTATACAAAACAGCCGTGCGTGGGTGGATACCATGAATCGCTATATGAACGCAATGAATACCAGCAGCGGACTGCATCTGAATCTGCAGTGGAAGAGTAAAAAAGCGGAAAGTGAAGAAGAAATGGATACCAGACAGCTGGTGGAAATCCTGCAAAAGGATGTCAAAGTCGTAAAGGAAAGTGATTTAAAACGTCTGTCTTCCCACTTCCGGTCAAAAATTGCTGCCGCAAGAAATCTGCAAAATATTGAAAACAACACCTTAAGCTTTCATCAGCTGATGCGTCAGGTTATGGATTATCGAAAATGGTTTGAATTCAAAATCATGGCACAAAAAACCGGAGAAGCTAAAAAAGAGCTTACGAACAATACCTTCTATGCTTTTAGCGGAGGTGAGAAAGCAATGGCGATGTACGTGCCTCTATTCTCAGCCGTAGCCGCAAAATTTGAAAGTGCCAGAGAGGATGCGCCGTTGCTGATTGCCCTGGATGAGGCATTTGCAGGAGTGGATGAAAAGAACATTTACAATATGTTCGATTTGATCAGCAAATTTAAATTTGACTATATTATGAATTCTCAGGTTCTATGGGGAGACTACGCTTCCGTAAAAGGTCTTGCCATTTATGAACTGTTTCGACCGGAAAACGCCCGTTTTGTAACTGTGATTCCATATGAATGGGATGGGCATATAAAACGCATGAAGGGAGATTTATCATGATAGAAGATGCATTTGCACAATATCTTTTACAGGATACCGGCTTTCGACGTGTGACAGATCTATGGATTCGTCAATATCAGAAGCTGCAGCATTTTGGAGGAACAATATGTATCAAGGATCCTGAAGATGATGAGCGTGAGGCAATCGGGGGCTTACTCGGTAAGGATTACTGGGGAGTCCGTGACATTTCCATACCTTATTCTGTCTGGGAAAAGGCAATCGAGGACAGCCGGTTTGCCGGAAGTGATTTTCTTCGTGTACTTGAAATTTATAAGGGGGAAAGCATACTGACGAACAAGGAACAGAAGGAAATAAAAGCTCAAAAGGAACAGCAGGATATGCAATCTCTATCCAAACGCTATGCATGCACAAAAGCTGGAGAGTGGCTAAACTGGATGCAGGAAACAAATCATAAAAGCTATGGAAATATCCGTCAGCTGCTAAACAATAATAAGTGGCAGACAGTATGTTTCATATTGGACGCAATCAATCAGCTGCCTGTCTGGAAGCAGGAAATAGAAACTATGGCAGTATTCGCCTCCGCAGTGACCCAGGATCCGCATTTCTTTGATAAAGGCATTGAGAATACGCTACTGTTTCAGGGGATCTGTTACTTCCTTAATGTCGAGGAACAGGATATCAGTCTGGCAGAGAAGAACAAGCTGTATTATGAAGCCGGTTTATTAAAAGATGATTTATCAAACAGCTGTATGATTGCGCATCTGAATGCAGAAGGCAGAGATGGAAAAGTACATGAGGCATGGAAAGGATTCTTTGACCGCTATGAGGCATGGACAGTGTCGTTGTACAATCTGCAGCAAATCCATAACATATCTGACGCTATTAAGGCAGTTTATATTGTGGAGAATCCGTCGGTATTCCGTTCTTTGTTTTTGGAGGGAAAAAGGCTGGGCAAGGAACAGATCGGCTTTGTATGCACAAATGGTCAGCTAAATCTGTGCGGCTATGTATTGCTGGATCTCATACAGAAAAGTAACATTCCCATGTATTATGCAGGGGACTTTGATCCTGAGGGAATTCTGATTGCGGATAGGCTAAAGCAGCGTTATAAAGATGATCTGCATTTATGGAAAAGTACAGTGGAGGATTATCATAGGATTATGTCAACCTCATCCATCCGTGAAAAGCGTCTCTTGTCATTGCAAAACTGCAGGAGTGAAGAATTACAGGCACTTTGCAGAGAACTTGAAAAGCACGCATGCAGTGGTTATCAGGAGGCATTGCTATCCTTATATATTGAGGAAATAAAAAATTCTTAAAATAAATGTTCTATCTTGTTTTAAAGTATATTCAAAAAGGAGAATTCAAATAAAAAATGATTTCATTGTGTTGAGTTCTCCTTTTATGAATTACTACCATCGTGTATAAACGAAAGCAGTGAGCCTTTTTCTTATATCCCTCTATGTTTGATAATGAATAGAATGTGAAAATTGAGAATATCGTTTGAGAAATATATGGATTGCTGTATCTTTTATTTATTCAGGTTAAATAAGATATGTGTTGGAAAACATATGAACGTTGACTGTTTATTTATATGCCTTCCTTATATATGGAGGCAGCGAGCTTTTAGAGGTAAATACATTGGAAAATAAAAATATTAAAAAAATGAAATTTATTGTTGACATAGGGTATGATTCGTTGTATTATATACGAGCGCTGATGAGGAACAGCGGCGCACGAAATAGAAATTTCGGTCTTTGAAAACTGAACAGGAAACGTCAATTATTTGAGAAAACAATATTCTCGGTATAACGATAACAAAAATGAAATTCAAACGCAAGTCATGCGTTAGAGCTAAATCAAATGGAGAGTTTGATCCTGGCTCAGGATGAACGCTGGCGGCATGCCTAATACATGCAAGTCGAACGAAGTTTCGAGGAAGCTTGCTTCCAAAGAGACTTAGTGGCGAACGGGTGAGTAACACGTAGGTAACCTGCCCATGTGTCCGGGATAACTGCTGGAAACGGTAGCTAAAACCGGATAGGTATACAGAGCGCATGCTCAGTATATTAAAGCGCCCATCAAGGCGTGAACATGGATGGACCTGCGGCGCATTAGCTAGTTGGTGAGGTAACGGCCCACCAAGGCGATGATGCGTAGCCGGCCTGAGAGGGTAAACGGCCACATTGGGACTGAGACACGGCCCAAACTCCTACGGGAGGCAGCAGTAGGGAATTTTCGTCAATGGGGGAAACCCTGAACGAGCAATGCCGCGTGAGTGAAGAAGGTCTTCGGATCGTAAAGCTCTGTTGTAAGTGAAGAACGGCTCATAGAGGAAATGCTATGGGAGTGACGGTAGCTTACCAGAAAGCCACGGCTAACTACGTGCCAGCAGCCGCGGTAATACGTAGGTGGCAAGC
>ENA-OPRK01000168-OPRK01000168.1-human-gut-metagenome-genome-assembly--contig:-NODE-168-length-59430-cov-4.242745_pt1 | contig 59430 bp, 53 predicted proteins | sample MGYA00241793_ERZ501877 | MGnify/ENA primary metagenome ERZ501877 (study PRJEB25962, sample SAMEA1966253) | human gut metagenome | biome: human gut; feature: human-associated habitat; material: faeces... | reverse complement strand
CACCGGGCGGATTCCGGACTTGCACCGGTTAGAAACGTGCGCCGCCGGGCGCACACAAAAAGGATACGCCAGTCTTCCTGCGAACCGGAAGACTGGCGTATCCTTTTCTCCTGTTTCTTACTACTGTATCAGACACTGATTCTCATCAAACCCATCTGCATACATACTGTCTTTATAAATCTGATCCAGAGTTTCAAAGTGGAAGGTTCCTGCCTTTACCTTATAAAACTTCTTCTCCTCCGGAATATAGAATATCCCGTTTTTATCCACGTTAATGGCTGCGATCTGTTCTGTATCCGTCGAAAAGTAAATCTGGTACGTAGTCGCCTCATCCAGCTGTCCATTGGGAACTTCCTCGAGAGAAAACCCCGTAAATAAATCAGCCACCTCTTTAATCCTGTCTCTGTCCTCACTGAAGAACGAATAGCACACAGAGCCGTAATAAATGGAAACTGCCTCCGATTTTTCAGCATCTACCGGTATACCCGAAAGCACCTCTCCGTCGGCCGGAACGGCACCTGTAACAGCCTGTACCTGTCCTGCCTCGTTTCCTGCAGCAGCTGTATCTCCGGAGCTGCCGCTGTCAGCCGTATCGATCTTCTGAAAGCCCGCTGCATTCTCCCTATTCGTGTCTGTTCCGGCGGATTCCGGTGCGCCTGCCGTGTCTGACCCGGCACCTGCCTCCGCTGTATCTGTCTCCGCTGCTCCAGCCGCCGCCGGTGCTTTCGCCGGAGCGCCGCAGGCAGTCACGGACAGCGCAACAGCCGATAAAAGTCCGATAAAAGCCGCGTAGTGTCCTGTTTTTTTCATTTGTGCAATCACCTCTGTTCTGTCTGATCCGATCACACGGCAAACTGGCTGTTATACAGTTCTGCATAGAAACCGTTCTTTTCAAGCAGGCTCTCATGAGTCCCCTGCTCGATTATATGGCCGTCCCGCATGACCAGAATTACATCTGCTTCCCTTATGGTTGAGAGACGGTGGGCCACAATAAAGCTGGTCCTGCCTTCCATCATCTTGGAAAACGCCTTTTGAATCCGTATCTCGGTTCTCGTATCAATGGAAGACGTGGCCTCGTCGAGAATCAGCATGGGCGGCAGACACAGCATGACCCGGGCAATGCACAGAAGCTGTTTCTGTCCCTGGGATAAATTGCTTCCGTCCTCGGAGATAACCGTATCATATCCGTCCTTCATTCGCTTGATAAAGCTGTGGGCATGGGCCTCCTTCGCCGCCCGGACCACTTCCTCCTCCGACGCTTCCGGCCTTCCATATGCGATATTATCACGAATCGTGCCGGATTTCAACCATGTTTCCTGGAGAACCATGCCGTAACTCGTTCTCAGGCTCTTTCTCGTGATCTTCCTCACATCGGTTCCGTCCACCCTGATGGAGCCGGAATCCACGTCGTAGAACCGCATGAGCAGGTTAATCACAGTACTCTTTCCGCAGCCGGTAGGCCCTACGATGGCAACCCGCTGTCCGGGCTTCACTTCCAGATTCATATTCTCGATCAGGGACACTTCCGGATCATAGGAGAAATTCACATTGTTCAGAGACACTTCCCCCTTTACCTCCGTCAGAACGGCGGCATCCGGCGCGTCCGGTATCTGAGGCTCCTCGTCAATCAGTTCAAAGACACGGGCCGCCGAGGCCAGCGCGTTCTGAAGCTCCGTCACCACACCGGATATCTCGTTAAACGGCTTCGTATACTGGTTTGCATAGCTTAAAAAGCTGGAAAGCTGACCTACTGTTAAATAGCCTGAAATGGCCGCAAACGCGCCGGCAATCCCCACGCAGGCATATACCAGGCTGTTGACAAAACGGGTCGCCGGGTTGGTGATGGAGGAGAAAAACGTAGCCTTAAGCCCCCACACTCTGAGGCGTTCATTGATTTCTTCAAACTGCGCCTGCGCCTCTTTCTCATGGCCAAATGCCAAAACCACCTTCTGGCTGCCAAGCATCTCTTCCACAAGGGAAGTGAGCTCTCCCCTCGTCTGTGACTGCTTCCGGAACATGGTATACGTCCTTCTGGCAATGAAGCTCGCCACAAACAGCGAAACCGGAGTAACCAGGATCACGACGACAGCAATGGCGGGATTGATCGTAAACATGAATATCAGTGTTCCTAAAATCGTAAGAACGCCTGTAAACAGCTGGGTAAAGCCCATGAGAAGCCCGTCGGAAAACTGGTCGATGTCAGCGATCAGACGGCTGATGATATCGCCGTGGGAATGGGAATCGATGTATTTTAACGGCAAACTCTCCATCTTTGCAAATGCCCGGACCCGGATATCCTTTACCACGCGGTACGTGATCGTATTGTTGATATGGCTCATAAGCCATTGGGCCACCGCGGTCACCGCTATAATCACGCCAATCTTTAAAAGAATTCTGCTCATCAGCGCAAAATCCACATTTCCGGGAGCAAGGATACAGTCTATTGCTTTACCGGTTAAAATCGGCACATAGAGAGTCAGTACAACCGTAACAAACGCACAGGCCAGAGAAGCCAGTACCCCCCATTTATACCGGCCTATGCTGGTGAGTATCCGGCGGATGGTGGTTTTATGCTTTTTCATATTCATTCTACTGCACCTCCTCTTTTGAAAGCTGCGACAGACAGATCTCCCGGTAAATCTCGCAGGTTTCATACAGTTCCTTATGAGTTCCGCATCCTGCCATAACGCCGTCATCCAGGACGACGATCTGATCCGCGTTTCGAACCGTGGTTGCACGCTGGGATACAATAAATACCGTCATGTCCTGTGTTCTCTCTTTCATAGCCTTTCGAAGCCTGGCATCCGTGGCAAAGTCCAGTGCTGACGCACTGTCGTCCATAATCAGGATCTCCGGCTTTCTGACCAGTGCTCTGGCTATGGTGAGACGCTGTCTCTGACCGCCTGATAAGTTTTTCCCTCCTGCCTGAATATAGAGTTCCAGGCCCTCGTCCTTTTCCTCCACGAACTCAAAAGCCTGAGCAGTCTTAAGCGCTTCATATATTTCCCCGTCTGATGCATGTTTCTTGCCCCACTGCATATTTTCCCGAAGTGTCCCATGGAACAGCACCGCCTTCTGCGGGACGACGCCAGTCTTGCCTCGCAGCTGATCCAGCGGATACTCCCGGACATCGTGGCCGTCCACATACACTCCGCCCTCCGTCACATCGTAAAAACGGGGAATTAAATTGACCAGTGTCGATTTACCGGAACCGGTACCGCCAATAATTCCCACGGTCTGTCCCCGCTTCACAGTAAATGAAATGCCGCTCAATGCCGGTTCTCTCGCTCCGTCATAGGTAAAGCTCATATCCCGAAACTCCACTGCCGGAGCGTCCTCTCCGGCCTCCAGACACGTATGATTCTTCTCCGTGATTCCCGGCTTCTGCTCGAACACGGCGCTGATCCGGTTCGCACAGGCCAGCGCTTTGGAGATGGTGATGATTAAGTTGGCCAGCTTCACCAGTTCCACCAGGATCTGGGACATGTAATTCACCAGTGCCACCACCTCTCCCTGCGTGATTGCACCGCGGTTGACCTCCCTTGCTCCGGTCTGGATGAGCACAATGATCCCCAGATTGATGATCACATAGGTAAGAGGATTAAGCAGAGAGGAAATCTTGCCGACAAATACCTGGATCGTAACCAGTTTCCCGTTTTCTCCATCGAAGCGGCGGCTCTCATCCTCCTGCCGGTTAAAAGCCCGTATGACGCGGACTCCGCTTAAATTTTCCCGGGCAGTCAGAAGCACACGGTCCAGTTGTCTCTGAACCTTTTTATAGAGAGGCATGCTGATCAGCATGATGCCGAACACGACAAGGGAAAGGACCGGTATCACAACAACAAAAATCAGGGCTGCCTTCACATCAATGGTAAATGCCATGGCCATGGCTCCGAACACGATAAACGGAGACCGCAAAAAGAGGCGTAAAAATAAATTAACCCCTGACTGTACCTGATTCGCGTCGCTCGTCATGCGGGTAATCAGTGTGGCCGTCCCCTCTTTGTCAAGCTCCGCATAGGAAAGGCTGCCGATATGGGCAAATAAATCATTACGCAGCGCCGTTCCAAATCCCGCCGCAGCTTTCGCCGCAAAATACTGGGCTGTGATCGAACAGATCAGACCGACAACCCCCAGCAGCACCAGAATCCCGCCCATTTTCAAAATGTAGGGGAGATCCTGCGTCCTGATTCCGACATCGATTACCTTTGCCATCACAAGAGGCACCATCAGCTCAAAGCTGGCCTCCAGAAGCTTAAATAACGGCCCTAAGAAGCTTTCCAGCCGGTATTCTCTTAAGTATTTCAGGAGTTTTTTCATTTATCCTTCCTCCGGATTCATATATTTTAAGAATAATTCATTGTAATATTATATCATTCTGGTATAATATTACAAGTATCAATGATATAAAAATAATTTATAGAAGGGGTAAGTTCCATGGGACAGATGAATTCAAGGCAGCTGTATTATTTTACAGTGATTGCGGAAACAGGAAGTTTTACGGCGGCGGCAAAGAAGCGGGGGCTGTCACAGCCGCCGCTCAGCAAGCAGATTATGATGCTGGAGGAAGATTTAGGCGTGCGTCTTCTGAACCGCGGTGCCAGAAAAGCCGAGCTGACCGAGGCAGGCGCCTATCTCTATTCCCGGGCCAGGGATATCCTTTCCATGATGGATACGGCCGCCAGCGAGCTTCAGAATTTCCCTTCCTCAGCGAAGGGAATCCTAAAGCTCGGAACGATCTCCTCCTCCGGAGACTATCTGGCAGACCGCGTCCTTCCGGGCTTCTGCCGCCTTCATCCGAATGTCCGCTTCGAAATTTCCGAGGGGAACACCTATGAGCTTCTGGAGAAGCTGAAAAACGGCATCATCGAATGCGCCGTTGTCCGCACACCGTTCAATACGGAGGGCTTACACTGCGTCTTTGGAACAAAGGAGCCGCTTACGGCAGTCGGAGTAGCCTCCTGGTTCGATGCGCTTCCGGACGGCAGCATCCGCCTTACGGATCTGGCCGGAAAACCTCTCATCTATTATCGGCGCTTTGACGCCATCATATCCATGGCATTCCAGAATATCGGTGCGGTGCCCGATATCTTCTGCCGCAACGATGATGCACGAACGTGCCTTCAGTGGGCCGGCGCCGGCCTGGGCGTGGCCCTGGTACCGGAATCCATCAGCAGTATGAAAACGGCGGAAGGGCTAACGGTCCGGACCATCGATTCCCCGGAAACCGTTACCCGAATGACTGCCATATACAAAAAAAATGGCTATGTATCGAACATAGCCAAAGAATTTGTGAATTATTTTGATGTGACAGGTACTCAATAATCTCCCTTATCCTCATTCAGTTTCACAGCCTTTCCAAACACGAAAAAACCAATGAGGAACATCACGGCCAGAATTGCAACGCCGCCGTTGCTCTTCCCCGTGATCTGGGCGAACAATCCCATCAGTGCCGTTCCCATGAAAGAGGCGCCCTTTCCACAAATGTCGAAGATGCCAAAAAATTCTCCTGATTTCTCAGGTGGAATAATTCTGGCAAAATACGACCGCGACAGCGCCTGAATCGCTCCCTGGAACATCCCAACACATACGGCCAGTACCCAGAACTCGTACTGTTTATCCAGCTGGATCGCATAGAGTGCGATACACAGGTACGCCAGAATACAAAGGCGGATCAGCTTTTCCGTCCTGTACTTCTTAGCCGCCTTTCCAAATAACAGAGCAAACGGGAACGCCACGATCTGGGTTAACAGAAGGGCCAGAAGCAGTCCCTGGGAGTCGAGTCCCAAAGAGCTTCCGTAGGCTGTGGCCATCTCAATAATCGTGTAGACACCGTCAATATAGAAGAAATACGCAATCATGAAGACAAAGATTTTCTTATGGTTCTTTAAATCAAGAAGTGTTTGCCCCAGACGGCGCAGACTCTCCGTCACCACTCCACGCTCTGTCTCCGTACGGTTCGTATAGTGAACCTGCCTGTAATGGCGGAGCAGAGGCACTGTCACCAGGAACCACCACAGGGCGTTGATGATAAGTGCTATCACCATGGCGGTTACCATGGTAATACCGATCTTCTCATAAAACAGTACGAACACAAGGCTGAATACAAACGGCACACAGCTTCCAATATATCCCCATGCAAAGCCGTGGGAAGATACCGCATCCATGCGCTCCGGCGTCGTAATGTCCGGCAGCATGGAGTCATAAAACACCAGGCTCGCGGAGTAGCCAACCTTTGCAATGACAAATACCACCAAAAATACAATCCAGGATTTCGGTATGGCAAGCGCAGCGCATCCCACAACGCCCACCAGCATACAGATCGTAAATATAGGTTTCTTATAGCCCTTCGTGTCGGCAATGGCTCCGCAGACCGGACCGATGAAAGCCACCAGCAGCGTGGCCACAGAGGCCGCATACCCCCAGTAGGCCAGATAATCCACCTCGGAAATACCGGCCAGTCCCGCCAGATAATTAAAGTAAATAGGCAGAATAGTCGTTGCCAGCAATACGAAGGCGGAATTTCCCACGTCGTACAGAATCCAGTCTATCTCCATTTTTGTAAGCTTTTCTTTTTTCTCCTGTTCCATGTAAGGTTTCCTTTCGCTTTCTCTCTTCTCACTGCAAAAAATCAAACAGGCTCATCTGACTGCTTTCATAATTCTTCTTATACCCGTGAATAATATCCTTCATACGGTACAATATCCCGTATTTTTCACACTCTGCCGCAAAGATGGCCCAGAGACGTTTTGCCGCCGGACTCCGGCATTCATAGCGTTCTCCGTACCGTTTTCTGTATTCCGCAGCCAGCTTCCGTTCCGGAAACAGCTGATCCAGCTTATCGTAGTACCACTCTCTCTGATTATCGCGGAGCGTCACCCCAAAAGCTGCATAGATGAAGGAGGCTCCAGCTTCATGAGCCTTTCTCACGACAGCCCGAATATTTTCCGGACTGTCTTCCAGAAACGGGAGGACCGGCATCAGCAGGATTCCGGTAAACAGCCCTCTGCCGCTTAAATAATCAATCAGTTCAAACCGCTCCGTTGAGGACGGCACGCCGGGTTCAATCTTCCCTGCCAGTTCGTCATCCGCAGTCGTCACCGTCACCTTCAGGATCACGGGCGAATGCTCCTTTATGCTCTCTAAAATATCCGCATCCCTTTTTAACAGAGTGCTCTTCGTCGCAATCCCCGCGCCGAAGCCGAAAGCGTCTACCAGTTCGAGAGCATGTCTCGTCAGTTCCAGTTCCTTTTCAAACGGATTATAGGGATCACTCATGGCTCCGGTGCCCACCACTCCGGTCTTCACCTTCCGCCGCAGATCATCCCGGACGATCCGAAGGGCGTCTTCCTTGGCCCGTACCGTGTCAAACCGCTCGATCCGGTAACAGGAGGAACGGCTGTCGCAGTATATGCAGCCATGGCAGCACCCTTTATAAATATTCATATTATAATCGATGCCGAACCATTCGGAGCTCTTCGTCTTCGTTACAATGGTTTTTGCAGGTATATATTCCATAGGAGCTCCTTTTCTGATTGCTTCCATTAGTACCATTCTATCAAATGCTGCAATGTTGGGCAACTCATTTTCGAAAGAAATACTTTGTTTTTCAAAATAATTGGTTTGTTAGCGGGAAGCACTTAGGCAAAGTACAGCCCTTATATAACAGTTCAGCCTTCACTTGAAAATCTGGGGTCACGCTTGATATTTTTTTACGGGCATGGTAATATTTTAGTTATATCATTAACTAAAAGGGGATATCATGATTGGATTAATACTGCGAGGCAAACAGATTTACGACAAATTCAGCAGGGATGAAATGACGGTTTATGCGGCCCAGGCGTCTTTTTTTACCATCATCGCGGCCTTTCCGTTCATCATGCTGCTGATGGCCATGATCCAGTTGATACCAACGATAACAAAGTCCAACCTGCTGATGGTCATTACAAATATCGTACCAGCCAACCTAAAGAGCCTGGTCTTTGGCATCGTCGAAAATATCTACACCAACTCTCCCGCCACTGTCTTATCCGTTACGGCAATCGCCGCCATCTGGTCGGCCTCCCGCGGTATGCTGAGCATAGAGCGCGGACTGAACCGGGTATTCGGGAAACAGAAAAAAAGAAATTATGTGGTAACGCGGATGATATGCGCCGGTTATACGATTGTGTTTATGCTTATCTGTATCTTGACACTGGTACTTCTGGTTCTTGGAAGTTCGATTCAGGGATTTGTTGAACACCATTTTCCGGTTATCGCAGAGATTACCCATTACGTCATCAGCTTTCGAACCGTGCTCTTACTGATCCTGACGATCTGCTTCACCTTTCTCTATACGTATGTACCGGAAAAGAAGCAGCATTTCAAAAAGCAGCTGCCCGGCGCTGTTTTTTCGACACTGGGCTGGATTGCATTTTCGTTTGCATTTTCTATTTACTTTAATAATTTTAGTAATTTCTCTGTTATGTATGGCAGCCTTACGGCGATTGTGCTGTTGATGTTATGGCTGTATGTGTGTATTTGTATTTTGTTTCTGGGAGCGGAGATTAATTATTTTTATTCTGGGGATTGGAAGGAAATAAAGAAGACCGGTGGATGGTGATCTACCGGTCTTTTTCAGTGTTCTATGTGTTCTGCTATTACATTTGCGACTTAAAATTCCTACAGTATCTTAATACGCTTAATCAAAGATAAACAGCGCTTCAATGGGGGCTTCTACAGCTTTTGATATATCGATAGCCAGTTTTAGGGAGGGATTATATTTACCTGCCTCCAACCTCATGATGGTTTCCCGCCTCACACCGGTTATCTGTGCCAGCTGCTCCTGGGTCATCTCCTTTTGCAGTCTGTATTTTTTTAAATTACATGTAAATTCTGCCATGATCTCCTACTCCTCATTTTCGAAGCGGTATAGCAAATACTCCTGAAGAAACAGTGAAAGGCCGAATGCGAATCCGATGACCGCAAGAAGCAGTTTCAGCATACCATAAGAATCATGGATCCGAAACAGGGAGAGTGCTAAAATGGCTGCCATAATAATCAGCGTCAGAGACACTCTGTTGGCGATCGCCGCTGCACGGTTAACGTTAGCCTCATACCGCTCGTCAATCATAGTTCCCGACATCTTTCCCTCGTAATAAAAACCAAAAAATCCGAAGAAGCAGAAAAATATCAGTGGGAAGGGTACATCTAAGACTCCACTCTCTCCAAAAAACTGTGGGACGAATCCGAGAAATCCAAAGAGGCCGAATAAGCCGAGCAGTCCAAGTTTCGGGTTGATCTTTCTGGTGTACTGTGGTTTCTGTTTTATAGAATTTTGTTTATGCATGGCAGCTCCTCTCTCAGTGATATATTTATCTCTTTTTAAGACAAATATATCACTTTTTGAGGAAACTGTCAATTCGTAAGTGCCAAGTATCAGGATGTCCTGAAATGAAAATTTAAATTCCGCACTCTCCCCTCTAGGGACAGTAGAGTTTACTCCTGCACAGTTGGTATTTACCATTTCATATTTTCATGCTATTCTAATCTCTCTCCTTCTTACAGCAGTAGATGGAGGATTTTATGAGTAAAAGCATATCGGGAAAGCTGACGGCAGAAAATACTGGGTAACCCTAAGTGATTCCAGAGCAGGGCTCTACCTGACCAAACAACGACTGCACCAGAAAGAGCATATTATTACTCCACTCATCTTACAGGGACAGTCAGCCTACCAGATTATCACCAATCATTGGGAACTCGAAATGTCGGTCCGTACCCTGTACACCTATATCAATGATAGGCTGTTCTGTGAGATAAATATCGATCTGGTTCGCAAAGTAAGATTTAAGCCCAGAAATGCCACCATACGCAGATAAAAGACAGAACCATTTTTCAGGGACTCACCTATCTTGACTTTCAGGAGCGGGACTGATTTCCTTTACTGACATGGACACCGTCCATTCGGCCCTGGGTTGCAGCAATGTAGCCAACCTTTTATTTAACGGAGTCTTTACTGTTTCTGGCCTTTATCATGAACCGTAATACAAAAGGTGCCGTACGGCTTATATTTGACTATCTTGAAAAGAGAATAGAGACAATCGAGCAGGCCCATCCCCTTTTACGCCGTGTACTGACGAAAGGAACTCGATTCGCTTTCCTGCCCCAGTGGAGCATGAACCTGAATTTGAATCATATCAATTCCACGCCAACGGAAAGCCTCGGAGGAAGAACATCTTATGAGGTTACTCTCGAAACATATGAAGAAGAGATCCTGAAAGCATTTCATCTTAAGTGCCAGATTGACCTTATCGGGGTCAATCTGGCTCTTAAGCTAATGCGCAATAACTAAATATACACTATCAAAGAAATCTGCTGTCGGACTGGAAATAAACTTTTCACATTTTTAAAATATGGTTGGTGGAATTTAGTATTGTACTGGAATGTACTTTTTCAAGTTAGCCAGAAAAAAATTATGTAGTGGCGCGGATGATCTGCACCGATTATACAATTGTGTTCATGCTTATCTGTATCTTGACACTGGTACTTCTGGTTCTTGGAAGTTCGATTCAGGGGCCTGTTGAAGACCATTTCCGGTTATCGCAGAGATTACCCATTACATCATCAGCTTTCGGACTGTGCTCTTACGGATCCTGACGATCTGTTTCACCTTTCTCTATACGTATGTACCGTAAAAAAGCTGCATTTCAAAAAACTGCTGCCCGGTGCCGTTTTTTCGACACTGGGCTGGATAGCCTTTTCGTTTACATTTTCTATTTATTACAATAATTTTAGTAATTTCTCCGTTATGTATGACAGCCTTACAGCGATTGCGCTGTTGATGCTGTGGTTGTATGTATTTGTATCTTGTTTCTGGAGGCGGAGATTAATTATTTTTATTCTGGTGATTGGAAGGAAATAAAGAAGACCAGTGGATGGTGATCTTCCGTTCTATTTCATTCTCCTTTTTCTTACAAACCAACTGCCAATGATGCAACCGGTCATACAGCTGATTCCGTTATGAATCATATTGTCCCATTCAAACGGCCCTCGGCAGAAAACCAACTGACTCGTCTCAATCACTGCGGAGATAAAAACACCTGCAATCAGTCCCTTCCACCACCGTATCGTTTTCCTATACACAGCAGGCAACAGAATTCCCGCCGGAAACAGCAGCACCATGTTAAGCAAATTCTCCTTAAGCCTCCCCCGGCTTCCCTTAAAAACCGCTCTCCAGAACCAAAAAAGTTTAAGTACGATTTAGAAGGTCTGGTAAACACTGTTGAGCCAAATACAATTCCGAGGAAAAGAAAAAGAATCAGTCCAGCTACTGCCTGTAAGAAGACGATTCTCTGGCGGCGCACCAAAATACCGGATTAGAACTGTCACAATTATAAACAGTATGGAAAACACCACAATTTCCTGAGGTGTCCATGCAGGATTATGAGTAATATAAATCGAGGGTTTGCATTGCCTCACTTTCTAATAACACTAAATTTAACATCATACAATATAATTTGTTAGGTGGTACTGCAAATTAATCAGGCTATCGCTTCCAAATAAACACCCGGTCATCTAAGTTCCGGTTAGCATTTTACATTTTTATGGTGAACCTTTTACAAGTAACTGTATTTTGCACTATTTTGTTATTTTAATTAACATTTTATACATCTTTCATCTTTTTCATTCTTTTATATTGAATGTTCAAAGCAATTATGGTACATTATTTATGTTTTAGTTTATAAAAAGATTTATCTTTTATGTTATTTTAATTAACATTTAGAAAGGCGCATATTATGAAAAAGTTATCACAATCCTTGCTGGCAGAAATCGTAGCCAACAATCGAAAAGCAAAATCTATGACACAGCAGGAATTGGCAAACGCAACCGGTATTAACCGGGCATTAATTTCCAGATTGGAAAAGAAAGATTTCATGCCTTCCATCCCGCAGTTAGAAATCCTGGGAGAGGTCTTAGGCTTTGAACCGGATTCTGTCTTTATCAACCCGGAGACTCCCCATAAAATCACTGCCCCATCACCGCTGAACATAGCCGTTGCCGGAACCGGATACGTAGGATTATCGATAGCGACCCTGCTGGCACAGCATAATCACGTTACTGCCGTCGATATCATTCCGGAAAAGGTTGACATGATTAACAACAGGAAATCTCCTATTCAGGATGATTATATCGAAAAATACCTGACCGAAAAGAAGCTCGATCTGACCGCAACTTTAGATGGTGAAACTGCCTATAAAAATGCTGATTACATTGTCATCGCAACCCCGACAAATTATGACAGCAAAAAGAATTATTTTGACACCTCCGCCGTTGAGGCCATAATCAAACTGGTTCTGAAGGTAAATCCAACTGCCATTATGGTCATTAAATCTACCATCCCGGTTGGATACACGGAATCTGTGCGTAAGAAATACAACTCCTCCAACATCATATTCAGCCCGGAATTCTTAAGAGAGTCCAAAGCACTGTATGACAACCTTTATCCAAGCCGTATCATCGTCTCAACCGACAAAAACGATGAACGCCTTACAGAAGCCGCCCATACCTTTGCCTCTCTTCTCCAGGAGGGTGCACAGAAGGAGCATATCGATACGCTCTTCATGGGCTTTACCGAAGCGGAGGCCGTAAAATTATTTGCCAATACATACCTGGCCCTTCGCGTATCTTACTTTAATGAATTAGATACCTATGCAGAGATGAAAGGTTTAAATACCCAGGATATCATCACAGGCGTCTGCCTAGATCCTCGTATCGGTACACATTACAACAACCCTTCTTTTGGATACGGCGGTTACTGCCTGCCCAAGGACACCAAACAGCTTCTGGCGAACTACAACGACGTTCCACAGAATATGATGTCGGCAATCGTAGAAAGCAACCGTACCCGAAAGGATTTTATTGCAGACCGTATTCTGGAGCTTGCCGGAGCCTATGAAGCTAACAGCCAGTGGGATTCCGCAAAGGAGAAGGACGTGGTAGTCGGCGTTTACCGACTGACGATGAAGAGTAATTCCGATAACTTCCGCCAGAGCAGCATCCAGGGAGTTATGAAACGGATTAAAGCCAAGGGTGCTACAGTGGTTATCTACGAGCCCACCCTGGAGAACGGCACAACTTTCTTCGGGAGTAAAGTAATCAACAATTTAGATGAATTTAAGAAAGTCAGCCACAGCATCATTGCCAACCGCTATGATAACTGTTTAGACGACGTAAAGGACAGGGTTTACACCAGAGATTTATTCCAGCGCGATTAATATGAAATGAAAAAGCCGGGACGCTTCGCTGAAATTTCAGAAAGTGTTCCCGGCTTTTTCAAAAATTATTCCTCGAACAGATAAAATTCTTTATACCATTCTGCAAATTTACGAAGCCCATCTCTTAGGCTGGTATTCGGTTTAAAACCAAAATCAGCCTCCAGTGCGCTTGTATCTGCAAACGTAATCGGAACATCCCCCGGTTGCATAGGAACCAGTTCCTTATGTGACTCAAAATCGTAATCCTCCGGCAATACCTTTGCGCGAATTAACTCCTGCTGCAGAATATCAACAAAATCCAACAGATTCTCCGGCTGATTATTGCCTATATTATAGATCTTATACGGTGGAACCGGCAGCCCATCCTCTCCCGTCATTTTTTTCGGCGGCGCCTGCATAACGCGTTTTACCCCCTCCACGATATCGTCTATATAAGTAAAGTCTCTCTTACAGTTTCCATAATTAAATATCTGAATCGTCTCGCCTTTAAGCAGCTTATCTGTAAAGCCGAAATACGCCATATCCGGGCGGCCTGCAGGCCCATAGACAGTAAAGAAGCGAAGGCCTGTGGACGGAATGTTGTACAGCTTACTGTAAGCGTGAGCCATAAGTTCATTAGATTTCTTCGTAGCCGCATATAAGGATACCGGATTATCCACCTTATCATCTGTAGAATATGGTACCTTTTTATTGGAGCCATATACAGAAGAACTGGACGCATATACGAGATGGTCTACCCCTTTCGCCCCATTGTCATACGAATGGCGGCACGCCTCAAGAATATTGTAAAAGCCAATTAAGTTGGACTCCACATACGCATCCGGATTCGAGATAGAATACCGTACACCAGCCTGAGCCGCCAAATTCACTACAATATCCGGCTTTCTTTCTTCAAAGATTTTATCCACTAACGAGCGGTCTGCAATGGAACCGTGTATAAAAATCCAGGAGGACTTTTCATGCTCCCTGACACACGCCTCTATTTGGGAAAGTCTCCACTCTTTGATATTGACATCGTAGTAATCATTCATGGTGTCAATACCGACAATATGTATTGACTCCGTCGTTTTCAACAGCTGCATAGCCAGGTTAGACCCGATAAAACCCGCAGCGCCAGTTATAAAAACTGTTTTTGATTCTAAATTCATTGCCATTGTGCTACTCCTTTGTTTATTAGTCACCAAAAGCGGGGTATGTAGTCTTTATATAGCGTAACTCTATATAAAAAGGAGGGGAGACAGGACTAGCAATAGATATTTTGTTGGGGTGGCTAGCTTCTGAATTTACTTTTTGGTGAAGGCCATATCATAACAATATCTATATCAGTACTATTATGTTGCAGATTTCAACACTTATTTATTGAATTCCCTAGCTGCATACTCTAATGCCAGTACAAAACCTTTATTCATATCGTAATTCCCGTACTGTCCTAATCTACATCCAAAGATTGCAATTTCCTCCTTATATACAGTCTCTACAGATATCTAGCATAACATATTATTTCTGTAATTATTGATCTGATATAAAGTTCTACTCTAGTGTTCTTCATATGAATATTTATCTCAATGCTTCTCAGTATAACCTTTTATTAGCTTCTCATAAACATTCTTACTTACCAATATAAATGCTTGTTCTTCTAAATTTTGAGGATTAGATATGTTAAATTGTGCTTTTTGTACCTCAATAATTTCTTCTACTTCTTTTGGTATATGAATTCCGAACGTATTACAAAATGTGTTCATGTTATATGTCATATTATAAAGTTTATTCTATATATTGCTATGGCGAGTTACCATAATTATTGAATCATGCAAACATATTGGTATAATTCCAAACCTTGTTGTTGGAAGTATAGAAAATATAAGTTCCATTAACATTTCATTCTACCTACTTCTTTTGTATAAATATTAACTGCTATATTATTGCATTTATCAATAATTATTATTTTTTAGCCTCAAATGCAAAAGTAGTGTCAATAAATCTGATATAACCACTAAAAATTCGTATTATTTCAAAGTTACTTCCTATCACTAACTTGATACATGTTCTGAGAATACTGTAGTAAATTATATTTAAACATGTATTACTAATACACTATTATTCTATCTTAATTTCAATAGACCTGAATTAAAAAACTCCACATAATCAAATTTATCAATTAATCTTTCACCCGTAAACCTCCCTTTATACGTTGTCAAATCAGCAACGCAAGTTCTTTCACCCTCATCATCTAAAGATCCTGGAATATATACTGCTGATTTTATATGCGGCATTTCTTGATGAACAAATATGACTTTATTTTTTATTTCCAATTTATCGAATTGTTTAATATCATTTATCCCACAGTCATCCCGTTCAGCCAACATAACATAAATATTATTCCAATTAATTCGACCGGCTCTTTCGTGCCATTTATCATTTAACTCATGAAAGTTCCTATAATGAACTCCATATAATTTTAAATCCACACATTTTGCAACTGGATAATTATATTCTTTTTCTAATACTTCTATTAATTCCTGGTCTAAATAGTACTTCATATTACTGCAAAATTTTATGAAGTCTTTTGTGTTCATATACAAATTAATTGTCGGCGAAAGAAAGGGCATTTTCAGATCATGATAAATAATGCCTCCTATACAGTTAGATGAAATAATTGTAAAATCTTTATTCTTTAAACGTAGCCTATTTTCAACATCAATAGAATGCCGAAATATTTCTCTAATTTTGCGTCTTAAAACTTGCTTCTTTATCATATTATAAAGCCTCTATTCATAATTTATCGTATCAAACCTCTATCTTTATCCATTCTTCCTCGATAATATCAGTTTTTCTCCCATCAACATACCATTTTGCTGGTCCTATCACAATCTTATTATCATTATTTGACAAATATTGCCCCCACCAACTAAACGAACTATTCGAGATAATAAAATGTTTACAAGCTTTCATCAAATACAAGGTTTCAAGAGGTGTAACTCGTGGGGGTTGATAAAATACTTCTCCAGGAAATACTATATTATCTTTAACCCAATCAGCGTCATCTGAAAAAATAAACCAAGTTACATTCGGCACCAATTCTACCATTCTCATTATACTTGTATTTAAATATTTTTCATCACAAATATAGTAAACATCTCTATTTTTTTTCACTGTAACATAGTCACCTCTACGTACAGACACGCACACCGATTCTTTTTGGTTAATCAAATCTCCCATAGTTTTTATCTCTTTTGACATTTCCATTTTAGGAATTAGTTCATTTTTTAATTCTTTATAAACAGACTTAAAATATCTAGAAGATTGCCAAAATCCATCTATATATATATCACGTCTTTTGTTTACCTTGACTTCTACATACTCATCTCCTAACCACATTAAAACATTCATTTTCTGCAAAATACTCCTTATTAATTTGGGAAAATAATGTCTTAAAATTCTAATTACTTTACCATCAGTATTAGCAAACCATGGAAGTTCTTTCGAATTTTCAAACATTATATCCTCAGGAATATTAAACTGTTCAAGATCCATTGCCGTGTTATTATAATGTTTCCTAAATGATGTATAATTTAATGTAATCTGTTGATTGGTTGACTTTTGCAATGCTCTAGCAAAAGCATAAATAAACAATTGATTACCTAATCTTCCTCTTATATTAACATATATCATAACCTTTTCCTCATAAATACATCTTTAAGATAGCCAATTTCACAAACTGAATATTTTGCAAAACGTCTTCTCCATTTTTGAAAGAAGTTTTCATTTTTTATATTTTTTAGTTTATTTATATTAAGATATTTATTTTTATCCAATAGCCTAATTTTTTTTTCAACCATAAGTGTCAGATCATCCGGATTACAGAATTCAGGCCCCAAATAGCGAACGCCCTGTCTTCCATATATATATTTATTGAGATGGGATTCATCATGTACCCTTGCCACTATTGCATTATCTAAATCAATATTTATTCTTCGATTTAATTCTTCTATTAATTCTATATATGCCTGTGACTCTCCACCATTGACCCCACCACACACATATTTTGCATTGCAATTATATGGTATGTATGCTAATGATTTTTTATTTCTTTCTAATGGACAAAATCTTGCCTTTTTACCTCCATAACCAGGATGTAGAACGACTGATAATGATTCTCCTTTAGACCTCCTTGGCAATATATCTTCTTCGTACACTGCTAGGTTACAAATCATATTTGCATTAAAAAAGAACACATACTCGCATTTACCTATAATATCTTTTATTTTTTCAAACATAGAATATCTCATTAATGTGTCATACGGCCATCCCAAACAATCTTGATAAATCTTTATTACATTCGTCATTTCCTCATACGCAATACTATTAGCATCCGTAAAAACCATATATATTTTATCAGAATTAGTACAAAACTTTTCCTCAAAACTTTTATAAAAATCTTCCCAAAAAATATTATATTCTCCTGTGCAAACATATAAAATACCTATTTTATTCCTAATCATATCACAATAAACCATTATTCACCTTTTCTACTTAAACATATTATTACGGCTACAATCCAGCTTTATTTAACCTTCGCTAATACTATTTTATATATTTTCTTTCTAATCTCAATTCCAAATTCATTTTTGGTAATTAGTACCAAAAGTCCAAATACAATAATTCCTACTAAACTACCTAAGGTCAGTTCTAAAAAAGGATATCTTACTACGCTCCTTATTATTAATATGGAAGTTGTCATTCCAATTATTGAAAAAGCTAAGGATATAATAAATTTTATACTAATATTTAAATGTATTATTTTTCTAACTGCGCATATCTGTATTATAGTAACTATCAACTCGGTCACAACAGAAGCTATGGCGGCACCATTATGTTGCATAGTTACAATTAAATAATAATTTAAGATAATATTTAAGGCTGCACCAGCCAAAGTTGAATAAAACATAACTTTTTCTTTACCAACAGTTACTAACACTTGATACCCTATAAAGTTACTTAATGCAACGGTTACTATTGATAGTGATAATATTTTTATTGTTGATATTGCTGGCATAAACGCCTTTCCAAATAATACGATTACCAAATCATCTGCTAGTAAATATACACAAGCAGCGGCTGGTAACGATAAAAACAATAATATCTTCAAGCCTTTATTTACCAAATCATTGAATTCGTTTCGTTTTTCATTTACGTAGAAAAAACTTAATCTTGGCAAAAACACAGCACATACAGATGTAACAAGTGTACGAATAATATCTATGCCTTTCCTTGCATTTGTATAATACCCAACAACCGCTTTACTACAAAAAGCTGACAACATCGTCGTATCAGTAAGTGTATATATTTCAATTGCAATAGATGCTGCTAACAAAACAAAAATGGGGTTTAGATGTTGTTTAAGATTTAATTTTGAAGTTGGCATTAAATATATATATTTTTTTAAATTAAAAATATTAAACACATAGTTTAATACTTTTGCGAGCGTTTGAATTAATGCAAAAATAATGTAATCGTTTGACGTTTTTACAAATACAAAAATCGCAAAAAGTGAGATAATTTTTACAATCACGCTCCTAACCATTATATATTTAAATTCTTCACGTCCTTGGTAAAACCAATCAACATTAATAATGTTAAATACAATTTGCAATCCAACGACAAAATACAATTTTCGTTCACTAAAAAAAACAGAATAGTTTAAAACAAAGATATAATACGCACAAGAACAGATTGAAGTTGAAATTAAATTAATTAAAAATAGTTCATAAAAACTTTTTGTCAAATCCTTTTTATCATTAAATTCTGATATTTTTTTCACTCCATAGGCTGGCAATCCCAGTGCTGCTACAAGAGTAAAATATGTAGCAACATTTTGAGCTGCTGCAACTTGTCCCACACCTTTAGCCATAAGTATTCTTGATACATATGCTGAAGATAAAAGTGGAAAAATAACATTTAAACATCTATATAGAATATTATATAATGAATTTTTTGCTAACGATTTCACCGTTAATCTCCTATTATGACATACTTATTTTAAATTTGAATAAATATACATTAAGAAAAATAAATTGTACTTAAGACATATCTTTGCCAATAAAAGCTTTAAATTTCCTTTTACCTTGCACTTGTTTATAAGTTCTTTATATGTTTGTTTTTCTAGTTCTTTTTTTATCCTTATCTTTTTCTCAATATATGTATCTGACGCATAGAACTGACTTACTGCAATATTGAACAAGCTATGTACCATTCTTCTAGCAATTTGTTCATTATAGTCGGGTATAATGTCTTTAACATTCATCTCAAAATGAAGATATATTAGTTCAATTTCACTCCAAGCAAATGGTTTTCTACTCTTAGTTATTGATTCCCTATTGTATCTATAATAATAATCACATCGCTCCATAACATATAACGAATCTGCTCCGCATACGCACAACACAGTACATGCACCATCTTCACCGATTTTGATACCTCGGTCAACCTTCAACTGACATTCAATATATAAATCTTTTCTAATTGCTTTAGCCCAAACAACCGGTTCAAAAACTTGTCCATTTATTGAACTAATCAAAATAGGAAAAATTTCCTTTTCTATATCTGATTTTAAGTACATTCCAGCTCTTTCTTTCAAAAAATGATTCTTATTTGAATCATTATATACTTCAATGTATCCTTCACATACGATATCTGGATTATGCATCATTATTACTTCATCTATACATTTAACATAATCTTGATTAATCCAATCGTCACCATCAACACACAAAATATATTGTCCTTGAGCCTGTCTCGCACCTGCCTGTCGGGCGCTAACAAGTCCGCCATTTTTTTTATGTATAACCTTAATTCTAGTATCTATTTTAGAATATCTATCACATATTATTGTACACTTATCCGTGGACCCATCATCAACTAATATAATCTCAATATTATCATACGATTGATCGAGAATACTCCTAATACACTGTTCAAGATATGGCTCAATATTGTAAATAGGTACGATTACCGTATATTTGATACTATCGCCTTCCATAATTATTTACCTCTAACCTCATTATCTATGTATAGTTTTTTTGTATCAAATTATTAATTAATTGTTTGAAGCATTTTTTTATAATTCTCATACATTACAGAAGATGTTAGATTTTTCTCAAAAAACTCTAAATTACTTTTCTCTAATTTATTCCTTGTTATCAAATCCATTTTATTAATTTCTTCTAATATTTCAACAGCTTCATCAATTGTATCGTATAATAGAACACCATTTACATTCATTTTTTCAAAATATTTGTTTCCACCAGTTCTACTTGCAACTACAATTTTTCCGAGAGACAAAACTTCTAGCATCACCAAATCAAAATACGTTTCCCGGTTTGGTAAAACAAACACATCAGAAGCACTGATATATGAATATTGGTCTGTAGTCCAACCTATTTCTGACCATTGCAAAGACTCTAACCCTTTCAATGGTTTCTCATCTCCACATATTACAAAATGACTATTATCAATTAAATGAATTATTCTTTCACCAATTTTTTTTAATAGATCATAACCTTTTACCTCATTATGTCTTCCAACATATGATATCAGAAACGTATTTTCATCTAGACCCAATTCATCAAATATCTCTTTACGCGTTCTCTTATTCTTAACTGCAGATATGCCTGAAGGTACGTATCTATATCTATCATGCTTTTTTAATTTAAGATTATAGTATTCTGGCCACGCGTTTATATAGGGCTCCTCTGCGTCAGCACACGGAAAAACAAAATAATCTGCTCTATCAAATGCATACTTATCTATCATTTGATATTTTTCTAAAACATCCGGAATAAAAAAGTGAACTATTTTTCCATAACTTTCACATATTTCTTGAGCTAGAGGAACTGGCGAGTGAGAAGAGAGTAAAACAATTCCTTTATAGTTCTTTAGTTGACTCCTTGCTTCAAATAAATGTAATGTTGTATGGAAATGAATAATTTCATAATTATTAAAATCCACATTAAAAGATTTATTTTCTTTATCATTAAACAAATTTTTAATTGTCCAAACCTGCCTCAATGATTTTATTAAGTTTACAATAGTCTTTGGAATCAGTTGCTTAATCTTTCTTTTTTTCGTGATATTTTCATAGTTAGATTTTAAAAATTCTATATCCTTATCATTATGTCTTTCAATTTCTTTTTTATAATAATATCCCACTCCATATGGGCCACCTCGCGGAGATAGTTTGTTTTCTTCCAAATAAATTAGTACTTTCATAATCGAACACCCCTAAAATATAATATTTGAATATGATTCTATTCCATCAGCAACTAAGTAGCCAAGCATCATATATGCTCTAAAGAAATAATAAATGATAAACAATAGTTTCCAAAAAGTCTTTCTTGTAATCACTCTATTCACGGTTAAAGTCCACTTTTTCCGTACACAAAAAGCATCTTGTTCTTTTAGAGCAATATTCCGTTCTGATTTTAGCATTAGATATTGGGGCAATATTATAAATGGATATGTAAAATAATACGTTGCTTCCGATAGCATCAACAAAATATGACAATATCCAAAAAATAATTGATATGCAAAAATACACAAAAAGCATTTCTAATAAATCATCCTTTTCTCTTTTAATTAATTGTGGCACAAGCAAAATGGCGATTGGCATATGATATATCACCCAAATCATTCCTAATGTTCCCGTCGCACGAGCTAAATATCCATATCCCAAAAAATTTCCATCAAATATATAACTTCTCATAAAATATAGACCTACTAATAACATTGACGTTATTGCTATTTTCAAAAAATATCGTCCCTTATTTCTTGTAAACATCCAGATTACATATGGTACAATTAGGCAAAGAGCAGATTTATGAATTAAAAATGCAGCGAATATGACGCCAATATACCAATAATACTTTTTTTCGATATAAAAGCGTACTCCCCAAAAAGCAACTGCTATCGCCAAATACATTCTCATTAAATCCAAGGACTGAAACATAAAAATAGTAGTATATGAGAGTACTGCCCAACCCGGATTTATAAGAAATCTATATTTCCAAATGGTACTGAATACTAATCCAAGCATTACAAAAGCCCAAACAAAATGAAACACTCTAAAATCACTGGTGAAAATGCGCACGATTAGATTAAAAAAAAGATATCCTTTTTCAATTCGAGTGCTTGCCCAATATGAAATATCAGTTGATTTCAGAAAAATTATCCTATAATTTTCATAGTCAGTACCTACATCAGCAAAACCCAAAAATAATAAAAGAATGCCTAATGAAATAATAAAAAAGGCTCGATTCTCCACAAAACCTTTGCCATCAAACCTATACGCCCTTTTCGCAAATAGACTACTTACACAAATAATTCCTATATACAAAAATATCGTACTTGCATACTCATTTATCATATCGTAATATAACATATAGCCTCACCCATTATTAATTGTATATTCATCTCTTTTTTGAATTATAACAGTGCCATCTGCATATTTTCCTTTTATGACAGACCCAGCACCTATAACACACCTATCGCCAATCATTGTTCCTTTTAGTATAACTGTATTAGCACCAATCCAACAATTCTTACCTATGTACACAGCCTCTGTCGTATACTCTCTCTTTTTTACACCATTTTTATAGTCAAATACATGATCATGATCGTAAATAAACACATTAGGACCCGTAATTGTATCTTTTCCGATTATTATGCATTCATGGCATACCACCACGTTATTATTTCCTAAACTTACCCCGTCTTGAAGAGTCATATTTCCACCATTTAAGCTAGAAATAATACTATTGCTATTTATAACTACATTATTTTTTATTTCTATTTTACCATTTGATCGAGCACATATCTCTACATGTTTTCCCAATCGTAACCTAGAAGGTACTGATATTGTATTGTCAAAAACATGTAATAAACTAAAAACTTTTCCCTTTAAAACTTCCATTACTTTTTTTAATATATACATTACAAATCCCCTATTTTTTTACACTATATGTTAAATTTTTCTCCAAAAATAAAGTCAAATACATCCGGTTCAAATTTCATATATCCACTACCATCAAAAAATGTAATCTCACCAAAGTATGTTTTACCTTCAACAGAATATAAATCTATTCTAGCTTCTGGAAATGGTTCCGAAAGAATTTCTGCGCATTTTTTTAAATGCTCAAAATTTTTCGGTTTATTTATATTCCGTTTAAGCGGAGATTCATCTTTTCTTAAAACTTTTAATTTTTTAAAATTAGAATCAAAGATACCAAGTCCTGCTCCCACACCAATTTTTCGATCAGCTATAACGTATAAAAATTCCACTTTACCATATGTGCAAAAAAATTTATAATCAATAAGCCCACCTTCAGCCTCATCAGATGGTAACATACTTTCAATTATTATTTGATGCTTTTGACCTCCATATGGCCATTCTCTCCCCCCCACTCGATATGAAGTAGAGGAGTTTGTCCACTCGTCGAATAATTTATTTGTCCTTTTTTTATCTAATGTACTTTTGTCTTTACATATTAAAACCGCACCTCCACCTCCACCCAATGTGTCTTTTGCAACGAATTGTTCAGGAAGCAATGAATAATTGATATTTGAAGATTGATCATAGCAGCCTACAATTGGTATCAGTATATCTTCCAATCCACATTCTCTTACATATTCTCTAACACTAAATTTATTTACACACATCTTCATTAAATCTGTCCTATATTCTAATTTATATATTTGTATTTTTTCAGTAAATCTTTTTGGATTTTTCCAATTTATTTTTCTCCCTGTCTTTATTCTATACTGTAGGCTAATCATTATCTTATCTGGTATAAAACTTAATAAACTCAATATTTTCAGACGTAATTTTCTTGACTTTATCAAATCTTTATAATTCACAATTATTCCTCATTTACAAGCTCTTTCATATATTTTTCAACTACTATCTGTCTATCAAAATATTTTTCAACTTTTTTTCTTGCACAAATACCCATTTCTTTTTTCTGATTACTTTCCAATTTAATAAATTTTTCTAAAACTCTTACTAAGTCAGCTGTATCTTTCTGTTTTACTATATATCCGTTGACTCCATCATCAACCACTTCTCTACAACCACTACGATTTGTTGTAATAACTGGTCTGGCACAAGCGCATGCCTCTAATAACACATTAGACAGCCCTTCGGGATAGTATGTCGGGTGAACAATACAATGCACATTATTATAAATTTCTCTTACATCTCTTACCATTCCATGATAAATAACATACCCATCATTCACATATTCTTGTAGTTTACCATCATACTCTTTTTCGCAAAATCCACATACATGGAATATTATATTAGGAAACTTATTTTTAATTATCCTTGCTGCTTCTAGATAATTATCAATACCCTTTTCTTTCATTATTCTTGCAATAAAAGCAAATTCGACAGTATCTGCAGAAGGATATTCAAGAGGAACAAACCAATTTAAATTAACACCACTCCCTGGTAGCAATTCATGTTTCTCAATTGCAATTTTTTTATCAATAAAAAACTGCATATTCTCTTTATTTTGAAAAAAGACTTTTTGGATGTCTGTAAATGCTATCTTATACAACACTACCATTAATTTTTGCGCAAATCCACCATTTTCAACAGCTATACCAAGTCCAGTGATATTTGCAACGCATGGTATATGATATTTTTTACATGCCATTGCTCCATAAATATTAGGTTTAATAGTATACGTAAATACCATATCTGGCTTAATTTTCTTTAAAATTTGTTTGTAATATCGAAGTAAATTTAACTCTGTCAATGGATTCATCCCATGTCTAGAAATCTTAACTTCAACATAGTGACATCCTAATTTCTTTAAATCATCTATTCTTTCACCATAGGGCGAGGAAATCCAGACGTTACACCCTTCACAAAGTAGTTTTTCAACTAGTTCCCGTCTGAAATTGTATATAACCATATCATGGTTTACTAAAAATAATACCCTTGCCTTTTTCACTGTTCTGTCCTCTCAATAGACTCTTTTAATCCATATATTCTATAATTTTCTTTATATTCACTGATATTTTTATCGTAGCACAGACTTCCAAACGCCTTGTTCACCAGTCTTGTAAAATGACTCATCAATTTCAATCCCCCTCCTAAGCCATGTATTATTATTATTCTCTTTCCATGTGCTGCTGCGATTAGCTTCACCAGTTCAGTTGTATTACTATACTCACCGTTCTGCGGATGGAAGATTCCTGCTTCTTTATTTTCAATTATCAATCGTACAAACTCGCACAAATTCTCGATATAGAGCATTGATCTCTGATTATCAACATATGGAAACAATGGTGATTTCTGTGCAACTTTTGCCAATACCGGATAATTTCCTTTACTCCCTTTTCCATAAATCATAGGTAATCTCAATATGGCTACTTTAAACGAGTCATCCTGAAGAGGTAGAATGCCTTTTTCTGCTTTCACCTTACTGTCTCCATAAAAACTCGCAGGTGAGGTAGGTGTACCGTTTTTTATAACTTTCTTCTTTCCAATTGGTGCTGAATCTCCATATACAATCGCACTACTCATAAAAATAAATTGCTTTGCACCGTCTAATTTTGCTTTCTTTGCTGTCTCTATTGCAAGGTCTGTATTGATCTTATAATAGAATGCATTCCGTTCCGCGCTAACATGTCCGGTATCTACATGAGCAATTCCTGCCACATGGCAGACTGTATCATATACTGAAAAGTCGTTTAGTCTCCAATCCCCATCGGTCATATCAACAGTATTTACTTGATACTTCTCAGGCCATTTTTTTAAATATTTTTCAACAGAAGTTCCGATATAACTACCAGCACCTGTAATCAGTATTTTTTTCATCTATCTTGTCCTGCTTTCTTTTCATTTCACCAGTTCCGCCTTCAACAACCCCCTCACTCTTCAACACACTCATGATAGTACCTAAGAAGCACCTTAAATCCATCAGAAATCCTATTTTCTTAACATACTCGCCATCTAATTTTGCCTTTACTGGAATTTCCAACTCATCGCGACCATTGATCTGTGCCCACCCCGTCAGTCCTGGTTGCACATCATTCGCTCCATATTTATCTCGTTCCATAATTAAATCATCCTGATTCCATAGAGCTGGTCTCGGACCTATAATAGACATATCTCCTTTAAGGATATTCCACATTTGTGGTAACTCATCAATACTTGCCTTACGAATAAACACACCTATTTTTAATATGTACTGTTCCGGATTCTTCAACATATGAGTTGGTATATCATGTGGCGTATTCATCTTCATACTACGAAATTTATATAAGTAAAAATATTTTTTATTCTTCCCAACTCTTTTTTGCTTAAACAATACAGGACCCGGATCTTCCCTTTTAATTATCAATGCTACGATTGCCATCGGGATAGCCAAAACAATTAAAACAATTACTGAAAAAACAATATCTATTAACCTTTTAAAATACTTTAAATACATTGTTTCTTATCTCCCTTAAAACAGTATTTGTAAATCATACTTTATTTTTCAAATAACATTTCAATTAACTTTAATCCTGTATTACACCCTACTCTGAAATAGACTTACTGTATTTCAGTTAGTATAAATCTCCTACTCTTGAATCATGCCCAGCTTTTTCCAGTCAACAAATCACTACTGATGACCGCCCTAGCCTCCATTATACCCTATATTCTAGTCTTTGCTGGTGGCATAACTCTTGTTCCTAAATGGAAAAGTATTGCCACTTTATGTCCTATCCGAACAGCTAACTTCTCTCTAACATCCGGATTTTCAATAGCATCACACGTTGTATCATAATCTATATGATCAAACGAATTCTTTGCTTCTGCATTCTTTTTGGTAACTGACCCTTATTAACCTACACAAGTTTTATTAATCGCATTATTATGCCCCTTAATTGCACTGAAAAAAGGCTTTACTATTTTCTTTTCAATCTATATGATGACCAAAAGTCTACCATATAGTAACCTTTGCATTTACCTCCTATTCAGACTTTCACTCAGTACTGTGAATTAATTCTTCTCTTTTTCTATATATTTAAATAATATTACCCATTCTTACTTCTTCCTCACCACTTCCTCTCCCGTAGGCTTATCCCCCACCGGATGAAATGTCGTAACGATCTCCTCAACCATCTCGACAATACGATCACTATTTTCATAGCTTGCCTTCGCAAGCTCCTCCAACTGACTTAAGAACACACAGTTATCAAAAGGAATCGGTTTTCCAATGTGAATCAGCTTATTGGCTGTCTTAAGCATCCCTTCTTCGGCCATCAACTTTTCTTCAAACAGCTTTTCCCCTGGTCTTAATCCAGTATAGGCCAATGGAATATCGATCTCCGGTTCGTATCCTGACAGCTTGATCAAGTTCCGGGCAAGTGTATCGATCTTTACCGGTTCACCCATATCCAGAATGAAGATTTCTCCGCCCTTCGCATACGTTCCGGCCTGCATCACAAGACTGACTGCCTCCGGAATTGTCATAAAGTAACGAACAATGTCCGGATGGGTAACGGTAACCGGGCCTCCCGACTCGATTTGCTTCTTGAACAAAGGAATAACCGAGCCATTGCTTCCAAGCACATTACCAAAGCGAACCGCTACGAACTGGGTTCTCTCCCGGCTGCCGCTGTTGCCAGACAGTGCCGCCTCAGCAGCACAGCTTTTTTCGTTTCCATGCCCCAGGCAGTCTACTGCCATATGGTCTACAGGATCGTGCACCACCTGTCCATCAATCTTTTTATTCGCATGGGCATGTAAAAAAGGAAGCAGATCTATCCGGCCCTCTCTACTGATGGCATCCATACTCTGAATCACCATTTCACAGAGACGCTTGCTGGCTCCCATAATGCTTGTCGGATTAACCGCTTTATCCGTACTGATCAGCACGAAGCGCTGCGTCCCGTACTTAAGTGCCGCGTAGGCAGTCTTATAGGTTCCTACCACATTATTCTTGATCGATTCGTTGGGACTGGTCTCCATCAATGGAACGTGCTTATGAGCAGCCGCATGGTATACGATATCCGGCCTGTATTTTTCAAAAACCATATTGATTCTTCTGCTGTCCCGCACGGAACCGATTAAAACCACCAGATTCAGCTTATCCTTATACTTCCTCTTCAGTTCCTGCTCGATGTCATACGCATTATTTTCGTAAACATCGAAGATAATCAACAGCTTCGGTTCATGGCCTGCGATCTGACGGCAGAGCTCGCTGCCAATGGAGCCGCCTCCACCCGTAACAAGAATCGTCTTTCCTTTGATATACTGGAATATCTCCTCCATATTAACCTTGATCGGGTCTCTTCCCAACAGATCTTCCACTGCCACTGCCTTCATTCTACTGAGTAGAACCTCGCCATTCGTCAGTTGAAATATGCCCGGCAGACTCTTCAGTTCACAATGAGTTTCCTTACAGATATTTAAAATATCTCTTTTATCCTTTGGAGAAGCCGTTGGCATTGCTACTAATATCTGATCGATTTTGTATTTCTTGACCGCCTCCATGATCGAATCACGGCCACCCACAATAGGTACACCTTCTATAAACCGATTCCATTTATTAGGGTTATCATCAATTACGCAGCATGGCTTGGACACCACCTCTGCAGAGCTCTTTAATTCCTTAAGAATCACCTGCCCCGCTGCTCCTGCTCCGATCACCATTACATTATGAAGAGAATTTTCATACCGTTCTCTTCTCGTTCGCTCCAGCGTAATATAGCGGTAGATAAACCGAACTGCAGTCACCAATGCAAACTGCATAGCTGCGCCAGCCATATAGTAAGAAATTGGCATACGGTATACAAACAGTGTGATGCCCACAGTATGGAATACAGTGGTAATAACAGTTGACGCCAGAATCCGGTTCAGTTCACTGAAACTGGCAAATCGCCACAGGCTTTTGTACAAATGCAGTGCATAAAACACCACTAACACAAACACTGTATAGAATGGTGCAAATTTTAAATACGAATCTATGTATTGTTGCGGAATTTTTGAGAAATGTAAATCAAATCGTAGCCACAGGCCGAAAAAATAAGAAAAATTCACCGCAATTACATCATATATAATGAGATAGAAAGCGATCACTTTCCAATGTTCAATATGGATTTTTTTAGATATGTTAAGATTTGTATGGTTTAACGCTTTATTAGACTTCCATCTACTCATACTTATTTTCATTATACTTCATACTCCTATCTCCCCTCCCAGTTCTGAAAAACCCAAGGCTACTCAGCTACTACAATTATCGAATTATACGTATTCATGGGGTTTTTTATTACTTTGACACGGATTCTAAATAAACCTTCAGTAGATTTACCGCGCCCTCGCGAATGCGTCCATTACAGTGGGACAGTCTATTTACAATCTGCTTCTGTTCTTCTAATTTCCCGCTGTCCTCATCCGATGCGCCGTAAATTAAGTAATCCAGAGATAATCCCATTTCCTCGGCCAGAAGAATCAAGGTCTCAATCGACATGCCGCATCGGCCATTCTCAATATCCCGATAGTACCGGCCATTCTTTCCGATTCTTCTTCCGATCTCTTCCCCAGTCAAACCCATTTCGCGTCGACGGCAACTCAGACGCCTGCCCACTTCCTGTCTGTTATACGTAACCATTTCATCCCGCCTTTCGCTGACAACATAATAAATATTATGTTGTAAATACAAATTTAATGTATGTTTTAAACCTTAACTTCATACTATACTAGCACTCATTTCGACTTTTTACAACACTAAATCTCTAAATTCACTTAAAAAGTAGGATTGTTTTTTTATAAGAAATTTGTCTGAACAAAGGAAACAGGCGACGTTTCGCCCTATAAACAACATAATATTTATTATGTTGTTCCCCTTCTAAATCACCAGTCTCAGCCTCTCCAGCTGTCTCCTGTGCTCCTCCCCTGTGGAAATCATATAAATTCTGGTAGTATTAATACTGCTGTGTCCCAGCACATCTGCAAGCTTTGCGATATCCTTATCAATTTCATAAAAACTTCTGGCAAACAGATGGCGAAGGTTATGCGGAAATATTTTATCGGCCAGCACCCCTGCTTCTGCTGCGAGCCCCTTCATTCCACGCCAGATATTACTTCTATCCATGGCATTTCCGGTTTTCGTGATAAATACCTCGCCTTTTTCGATTCCATTTTTCTGAATGTAAAAAAGCAGTTTTTTTCTCAGATTTCCCGGTATCATAATCCTTCTGTTTTTTCCTTTGCAGCATACCTCTGCATATCCCAATCTTACGGCCTTTACGGTCACAAAACACAGCTCACTAACCCGAATTCCTGTACAGCATATAGTCTGCAGAATCATTTCCAGTCTGATATTGCCGGATTTTCTGGCCGCCTTTACCAGACGTATATATTCCTGTCTCGATAATTCTTTTTCCTCCAGGCAAAATGCCTGCTGCTGGATCTTCAGCTGCTTTACGAGAAACTCTGGATGATCCAGCCATCGGAAGAAGCTGTTCAGAGAGGCCAGCATGGTATTCACACTTCTCGCACTGTATTTTTTTTGAAGAGACTCCTTATAGCTGATAATCCGCGCCTTAGTTACCGGATTCTTTCCGATATAATTCAAAAAGCAATCAATATCATGGATATACTTTTTTATCGTTCCTTTACTTCTTTCTTCCATAATTAAATAGTTTTTAAATCCTTCTAATTCCGCTTTCTTAATCCTAAGTTCATTCATTTTCCCTGTCTCTCTCCTGTTCGTTTATTTTTTCACTCATACATCACCGGAATCACACGGTTTTATGATTGTATCTTGTAATTTTGCCGTTTTATTTATGCATTGTAACATTTATTGTTCCCGAAATTAAGTTTTACAAAAGGTACGCAGCCAGCCGTAAAAAAAGCCCCATCAGCCGCGCACAACCAAACCGATGAGGTGTAAGATATAATGATCATATTCAATTATACAAAAAGCCGTGGGAATCAATCATATTCCCACGGCCCATTCCATCACTTTTTTCTCTTTTATCAGGAAAACAGCGGCGTTGACAAATACCGGTCTCCCGTATCAGGAAGCAGTACAACTATTTTCTTTCCTTCATTTTCAGGTCTCTCAGCCAACTCCTTCGCAGCCCATACTGCCGCTGACGATGATATGCCAACCAGGATTCCCTCATTCCGGGCGATCTCCTGTCCAGTTGAATAGGCGTCCTCCTCTTTGACCAGAATAATCTCGTCATAGATATCCCTGTTTAAAATTGTCGGAACGAAGCCGGCGCCAATCCCCTGAAGGCCATGAGATCCCGGATTTCCGCCCGAAAGAATTGGGGATCCTGCCGGTTCTACCGCAACGATTTTCACATTGGGATTCTGGCTCTTTAAGTATTCTCCCACTCCCGTAATCGTGCCGCCTGAACCTACGCCCGCTACAAAAATATCCACAGTGCCATCAGTATCTCTCCAGATCTCAGGCCCCGTCGTCTCCTTATGGGCCTTCACGTTAGCCGGATTATCAAACTGTCCCATGATTACGGAACCGGGGATCTCGTCTCGCAGCTCTTCTGCTTTCGCAATCGCTCCCTTCATCCCCTTCTTTCCATCCGTCAGTACAATCTCCGCGCCGTATGCTTTCAACAGATTCCGGCGCTCGATGCTCATGGTTTCCGGCATAGTCAGGATTGCCCGGTATCCTTTCATCGCAGCAATGCTGGCAATCCCAATACCGGTATTGCCGGATGTCGGTTCGATAATGGTGGCACCCGGCTTTAAGGTTCCCGCTTCTTCCGCATCAAGAATCATAAACAGAGCAGGCCGGTCCTTCACACTTCCTGCCGGATTTAAATACTCCAGCTTCGCGATGACGGAAGCCTTCAGCTGATGCTTCTTCTCATAATTAGTCAGTTCCACCAGAGGGGTGTTGCCAATCAGTTCCATTGCACTCTTTCTGATATTTCCCATAATCAGCCTCTTTCCTAATTCATAGTATTTTCATATGAATTCTTTTTACTGATTTTAGTCTTAATGCTGCCATTTGTCAACTGTTTTTTGTGTTTACGGAACATATTTCTATAAGTCATACAAACGGCTGTATTTTTCCTTCAGATACTGAATATAATACTTCGGATTAAAATCTTCTCCCGTCGTATCTTTCAGAATCTCTCTGCTGGTCTTTAATTTACCGAAACGATGGACATGATCCCGTAAATACTCACGGATTACTCCGATCTCCCCTCTCTCCAGAAGGCCCTCGAAATCCATCTCCTTCTTCATATGATAATACAGCTGTGCTCCAAACGCACTGCCCAGCGCATAGGAAGGGAAGTAGCCAAAGGATCCCTGCGACCAGTGAATATCCTGCAGCACTCCTTCGGAAGCATTTTCAGGACGGATTCCCAGATATTCTTCGTATTTGTCCGCCCATATCTCCGGAAGCTTCTTTAAATCCAGATCCTCCTCGATGATCATTTTCTCGATCTCATAACGGATCAGAACGTGAAGGCTGTATGTGAGTTCATCTGCCTCTGTGCGGATCAGACCTGGTTCTGCTTTATTGATAGCCTCCACAAACTGATCTCTGCTGACACCCTCTAACTGCTCCGGGAAAATAGACTGGAGCTTCTCATAGAGCGGTACCCAGAAGGCGGCGTTGCGGCCGATGATATTTTCAAAGAATCTGGACTGGGATTCATGCATCCCCATCGATGCGCCCTGGCCTGCCAGAGTCTGCGTCAGTTCATCGCCAATGCCCAGTTCATAGATCCCATGGCCTGCCTCGTGGATAACCGAGAACAGGGAGCTGTCCACCCGGTCACTGTAGTGAGTGGTAATTCTTACGTCATGATTGTGCAGATTCGTGGTAAACGGATGGGCGCTGACTGCCAGGACACCCTTTTTAAAGTCAAAGCCTACGTATTCTGCCAAAAATTCCGCCAGCTCTCTCTGCTTTTCTTCCGGATAATCACCTTTTAGGAATTCACTGTCGATCTTCTTTCCACGCTCCCGGATCTCACGGATCAGGGGAACAATTGCCTCTTTTAATTCGCTAAAAAACTGATCCAGCAGCTCCATGCTAAAGTCCTTTTCATATAAATCCAACATGGAATCGTACAGCTTCTCGCCATCCTTCGCTCTGTATGAGGCAAATTTTTTCTGATAGTCCACTACTTTTTCAAGAGTAGGGACAAATTTATCAAAATCATTATCCTTCTTTGCCTTGGCCCACACCCTCGTGGCCTCCGACACCAGCTGCGCATTATCACGGTACTCTTCCGAAGGGATGCAGACGAGCTGCTCTCTCGTCTCCTTTGCCTCTTTTACAATAGCTTTTTCCACATCCGTGAGCCCCTCTTCCTTCTCACAGGTCTCAATGGCCTCCTTCATCTCTTCGCTGGCCATAACACGGTAATACTCTTCTGATAAAGCCCCGATCACTCTGGCTGTATTGGCTCCTGCCTCCTCTGGCGCCAGCGTCTCGTTGTCCCATTCAAACAGAATCAGCGCAGTTTGCAGCGCCATCGTCTTTTCCAGTACTTTTTCCAATCTGTCATATGCTTTACTCATGATGTCTTATCTCCTTGTCTCTATATTCATAATCTGTCATATCTGTATCCAGTATACCTCTTCTGCCATATCCTGTAAAGTACGGAAATTCCGGGAAAAAACGGCAGCAAAAATACACTGAAAACAGTAAAAGACGATCCTACCAAACAGTATATACGAAAACTCAGAAATTACTACGTTCCTTCTGTAACCTTGCTTCATTTTCATATGAAAATGTAAAAATGAAAAATGCAGGAACCCGTCATCGCGGCATCCCTGCATCTCTTTTCCTATACTCCGTATTCTTCCACACATTCACGCATCAAAAATACTTCTTATTCCCCCATAAGTTGCTCTTCTTTAAATCCAGATATTCATTATATGCCTTTTCCAGAATCTGCTTCTCATTGGAAAACTTCAGTAAATGATACGCTTCGTGGAACTTATAATACCCGGAATCAATAAAATACTCTTCCCGTTGTGGTTTGCTGTAATAGCTGTCCGCCATCATCAGATACCAGTGGACATCCTTCTCCACCATATCCTGCGGCGTATTAAAGGAGTACTGGCTCTTTCCGATATACTTGATAATTGACGCACTGACTCCCGTCTCTTCCTTCACTTCCCGAAGGGCCGTCTCCTTATATTCTTCTCCCGCTTCTACAGTTCCTTTTGGCAAAACCCAACCTTCATATTTGTTTTTGTAATTCTTATATAAAACCAGAATTTTACCTCGAAAAATAACCACACCGCCACAGCTCGTTGCCTCTATCATTGCAATTCCTCCAGACTGAAACCTTGCATCCCGATCCGGGATTCCGGTTTTGGTGTGTCTCACAGACTGGGTATAGTATACCTCTTTTTAACCTTATATGCAAGAGTGTTCTTTTATCTCGCAAAATAGGTATCAAACAAAGTCCTGGCTATGGGCGCAGCCGTTTTTCCTCCGGAACCGCCTTCCTCCACGATCACACTCACCACCAGCTTCGGTTGCTCCGCCGGGGCAAATCCGATAAACCAGGCGTGAGTCTCCTTATCCTTATCGAATTCCGCTGATCCCGTTTTTCCCGCCACTGTATAGGCGTCTGTACGCACCGCAGAACCTGTCCCTTCCGTCACAACGGCTCTCATCAGTTCCGTTAAGACGGTCGACTCCTCTGCGGTCATCAGATTGCCGTAGGACTGGGGCATGAATTTTTTAATGACATCACCGCCCACATTTTCCACATGATCAATGAGATACGGCTTCATCAGTGTGCCGCCGTTTGCGATGGCCGCCGCAATCATCCCACCGTGTATGGGTGTCATCTGGGTCTGTCCCTGCCCGATGGATGTCTGAAGAATCTGCCACGTATCTCCGCCCGGAGTCAGCGCATAGGCGCTCTGGCTATATGGAACCGCGACGGGAAGCGGCATATTAAACAGAAGCTGTTCCGCCGTATTCCTAAGCCTTCCAAGATCCAGTGTCAGGGCAAGGTTTGCAAAGGCCCCATTACAGGAATTTGCAAAGGCCCGGGTAAAATCCTGGCTGCCGTGGGCCGTCTCATGATAGCACTTTATCGTGTAATCCTCATAGTGAAAAAATCCGCTGCAGTCAAACCGGTAATCTCTGAAATCCTCCGGATTTTCCCTTATATACTCCAGTGCCGTCACGATCTTAAATGTCGAACCGGGCGGATAGAGTCCCTGAGCAGCGCGGTTTAACAGCTGCCCCTCCCCGTTGTCACCTGCCACGAGAGCATCCCAGTCTGTCGACAGCGTATTGGGATTGTAGTCCGGTTTGGAAACCATTGCCAGGATCTTTCCCGTATCCGGCTCCATGGCGACCACCGCCCCCTTCCGGCCGCCGAGAGCGTCATATGCCGCCTTCTGGAGATCCACATCGAGAGTCGTAACGACATTATCCCCCAGGTTCTTTACAGACGACAGCTCATTGATTACCTGCTCCGCCAGATTCACATGGCTGGTTAGCAGATAAAAGTTTCCCAGTGCCTCCAGGCCTGTCTTTCCCCTGGTTGAATATCCGACTACGTGGGAAAACATGGAATCGTAAGGATAGTACCTCGTTTCGCCGCCGTTCTCGTCCACATTTGTGCGGGCCAGAACCCGGCCGTCGCTACTTAAGATACTGCCCCTGACCACCCGGTCTGAAAAGCTGTCCAGCCTGGCGTTATAGGAATTATTGATTACACTTTCACTTTTTATCTGAAGAAAAAAGGCAAAATACAGGACCAGTCCTGCAAAAAGCGCTGCCATTCCATAGGTGATCATCAGAATATGGCGGTTTGCCTTGGGATTCGGGTCAGCCTTTTTCATATTTTTCTTCTTCCTCTTCATTCCGTTTTAAAATATACAGCCCCTGCATGACTCCGAACAGAATAAATGTGCTGAACACAGAGCTTCCGCCGTAGCTCATCAGGGGAAGGGTCACTCCGGTGGAGGGGATAAATTTCGTCACGCCTCCCACGGTCAGAAACACCTGGACGATATAAACCGTTCCCAGGCCAAAGGCAATCAGTTTGTAAAAGACTGCTTTCATACGGCTTGCAATCATCATAAACTGCAGAAAACAGCCGAAACAGATCAGCAGCACACAGAGGGCAAAGATTCCTCCCAATTCCTCCGATACGGCAGAAAACACGAAATCCTTTTCCACTACCGGTATCTTCCCCGGCATCCCCTGGCAGAGTCCCATGCCGAACCAGCCGCCCGTTCCAATGGCGAACAGCGACTGCGTAATCTGGTATCCCTTGTTTTCGATATCCGACCACGGATTTCTCCAGGCAAGCACCCTCGCCCTGACATGATCGAACAACTGATACGCCAGCACGGAAGCCGCGGCCCCTGCGCCTGCCCCGCCTAAAAGATACGCCCATTTTCCAGTAGCTACAAACAGCATCAGGACATAGGTCACAAAGAAAATCAGCGCGCTCCCCAAATCTCTGGAAGCCACCAGGATCAGGACATGAAGAGCCGCCACCAGTGTCGTGATACATACCGTCACAAATTTTGTGGAACGGTAAAACATGGTCGCCACAAAAAAGACAAAACTGATCTTTACGAATTCAGACGGCTGGAATGTAAAACCGCCGATTCCAATGGAGAGCTGAGCCCCGAAGCTGTTGATACCGGTTATAAGCACAACCCCAAGCAGAATCAGCCCCAGAACACCGTACACCCATGGAATCTTCGAAAGCTGCCATACCCGGTCTATAATAAACGGAATAATCCAGGTTATAACCGCCGCTGCCAGCACGATAATAAACTGTTTTAACGCACGGTCAAAGGACAGCCGTGTCAGAATGATAAATCCCACGCTGAGCAGCATACACATATTACCCACCAGAAGCCGCGACACATGGCGGTAGAACAGGCGGGAAACGTAGATGTAGCACAGAAAAAAGATCACCTGTGCCGCGTAAAACGCGATGAGACGCTCGTCCTCCGTTTTCAGCCACAGAATCCCGTACGCCAGAAAATGAATCAGAAACATGCACCGGTTCTGGCGTCCGCATATCTTCTTTTGTTTTCCTTCATCCCCGAAAGAAAAATACCGGAAATTCAACCAGGTATACACCGCGATCAGCAGTATCATCAAATACCTGGAAACATCGACAATCAGATTCACCATAGGCTCCTACTCCACACCGCGTTTAAAATGTCCTCTTGTAAACTCTCCAACGGGCTGCTCCGTCTGCTTTCCCAGCAACAGACTGTCTGCAAAGCACCGGATCACCTCCGCCGTCTCCTTTCGTGTCTCGACGGTAAACTGAAGCCTTACCGCCGTCGGGGCCAGCGCCCTGATCTGTTTTTCCAGTCCCAAGAGGGACACCGGCGCTGCATTATAAATCGTGTTATAACAGAAGGCACAGTGATTTTTTACCGGAAATTCCTTGCCCATGCGGTCTTTTAACGTAAGAAGGCCAGGCTTTTTATCGCATGACTCCGTCCCCTGGTGTATGCACTGCGCCGTTACCATCATGGGCAGGCGGCCGTATACAATCAGTTCACCCGGTACGGAAAGCCTCGAGAGCTCTCTCTCATTTAATTCCACCGGCCAGGTCAGCTCTGCCGCCCCCATCTTCATAAGAAAGGATTCCGCCCTGTCGTTCATTCCATACATCCCATAATCGAAAACCCAGGGAAGTTCCGGACCATGAGTCTTCAAATATCCGATTTCCTCCATGGAACGGATCAGCACTCCGTCGAATCCGGCCTCGCAAAAAGCCTTCCTGCTGCGCTCAAAATACCGTTCCGCCTCAGTGCGAAAGATGTGCGGCATCGTCAGCAGACATTCTTTGCCCGCGTCATGACAGGACGAGGCTGTTTCCTTCCACAGTTCCGGCCCGAATTCAGCCGCATCCACATAGATGCGCTCCACGTATGGATTATGGAGAACGGCAGGGAGACAATCCGGTCTCTCAAGAGAGACGAAAATCCGGGGCTGGCCGCTGCGGCTCTCCCGTTTCCCCGAAACCGCTGAATATGGAGTTTCCCGGCAATCCTGCGGAATTTCCCGCTGCCCCTGCGGATCTTCCCGTCTGCACTGCAAAACCTCCCGCTGGTTCTGCAATACTTCTCTGCGGTACTGCTTAAGCACCGCCTCCTCCAGCGCTTCCAGCCCCTTTCTTCTCAGTTCGTTCAAAGACTGCACCGGAAGAAAGACTTCTCCTGTAAGCGTTACGGTAAGTTCTTCAAAATAAAACGGAGTATTCCCGGTCTTTTGCAGCTGTTTTCTGATCCTCGTTTCATCCATGGGCTGTTTCAGCGCCTCCAGAACGGTATCACCGGCCAGAGACACACTGCATTCTCCACAGGACAGTTCCAGTACCGCAGGCTTTCCGGTCTCGAGTACGACCCTGCCCCGGACCGGTTCCTGCAGCTGCTTTTCCACGTAATTTTTATCCAGATAGTCAAACAGCTCCTGATTGCCTTCCCGGAAAGACGGTTTTTCCTTCCATACCACCATGTCTTTTCCATTATGGCGGCGGTAATATCCGTCGGTCTGGCCTCCGCGGTCAAACAGTTCCAGCAGACGTTTCCTGTCCTTCTCCTCTACACGGTAACCAGCCCTGCCGCGTTCCAGATAGAGGTCGGTATAGCGCCGGTAGATTTCCACCACTCCGGCTGTGTAGCGCGGGCTCTTCATTCGGCCTTCGATCTTCATGGAATAGATTCCCGCTTCTATCATATCGGGAATGAGATCCAGCGTGCACAAATCTTTTAAACTCAGCACATACCGGCTGTCCTTCCCGTTCAGCGTCCTGCCCTCCCGCTTCACGTCATAAGGCAGGCGGCAGGTCTGAGCACATCTTCCCCGGTTGCCGCTTCGGCCGCCGATCAGACTGCTGAACAGACACTGGCCCGAGTAACAGTAACACAGCGCTCCATGGACAAAGCTTTCGATCTCCACATCCACCTCCCGGTGAATTCTTTCGATCTCCTCCAGAGATAATTCCCTGGCGGTCACCACCCGCTCTGCTCCCAATTCCTTCAACATACGTGCGCCATACGAGCCTGTTATGGTCATCTGTGTGCTGGCATGGACCGGAAGATCCGGAAACCGCTCCCTGATCAGTGCAAACGCTCCCATATCCTGAACGATAACCGCATCTACACCCCGCATATAATAAGGCTCCAGAAATGCACACAGCTCTGCCATCTCCGATTCCTTCATCAGCGTATTTACCGTCATATACAGTCTGCAGCCATGAAGATGGGCGTAATCGATGGCCACTAACAGACGGTCTTCCTCCGGATTTTCCGCGTAAGCGCGTGCTCCAAACCTGCTGCCGCCGATATAGACCGCATCCGCTCCTGCCGCCACTGCCGCCTTCATACTTTCAAATGAGCCCGCCGGAGCGAGAATTTCTACTCTTTTCTGTTTCACATAATCCTCCCTGTCATCGGAATGATAGTTTTCCTTTTTTAAGCGTTCTTCTGATGCAACAGGGGATGTCTCCCTTACTCATGAGACATCCCCCCGATATTATTCCTTATTCTCACTGCCTGTCCGGTCTGCGCCTTTCTTACTCTCAGAAGCATTCCCTGAAGCCCCCGACGGCCTGGCAGTTCTTCCTGCCGCCAGCTCCTTATTCGCCGCCTCCAGCTTCATCTGGGTCGTCACCAGTTCATGCTTTAAACTGTAGACTTCCTTTTCCATCTCATGCTTCAGCTGTTCCAGACGCGCAATCTGTTCCCTTGCCTTAAAGTAATCGTCCGCCATATTCAGTTCTATCATGGCGGTCTGGTACTCTGCACTCTGCTTCGTAAAACCTTCCTGCCTCTTCAATGTCGTGATCATCTCATTGATATAGCTGGCCACACGCTGCATGTAGCCCTCATCCTCGGTGCCTCCCAGAGTATATATTCTTCCATCTATTAAAACCTCGGTATAGTGCTTGGTATCCATGTCATGCTCTCCTGTTATCTTTTGCTGTAACGCGCTCTTATCATAATATACCATATTTTACACGGATGTCAAAGTGTTCCTGCCCTGAGTTTTTATATTTTTTCACTGGTTTCGCTCTATTCCAGAGTAAGTCCCAGATGGTGGTATGCCCGTTCCGTAGCCACGCGGCCGCGGGGCGTTCGGTTGATAAATCCGTTCATCAGCAGATAGGGCTCGTACACATCTTCCAGCGTCCCGGCATCCTCACCGAGAGAGGCCGCCAGCGTCTCAAGACCTACCGGACCTCCCGAGAACTTCTCAATCATTGTGGTTAAAATGGCTCTGTCGTTGTTGTCCAGCCCGAACTTATCCACATCCAGAATATCCAGTGCGAAATCGGCCACCTCTTTTGTAATCACTCCATGATACTTCACCTGGGCAAAATCACGGACCCGCTTTAACAGGCGGTTCGCCAGTCTCGGCGTTCCTCTGGAGCGCTTGGCAATCTCTGCAGCCCCCTCCGGCTCGATCTCTACTTCTAAAACCTTCGCCGAATGGCAGACGATGATCTCCAGTTCCTTCGGCGTATAGAATTCCATCTTCTGTACAACGCCGAACCGGTCTCTCAGCGGGGCAGTTAAAAGTCCCGCCCTGGTGGTCGCGCCTACCAGGGTAAATCGGGGTAAATCCAGCCGGATCGAGCGTGCCGCTGAATCTTTTCCCAGCATAATATCGATTGCATAGTCTTCCATGGCCGGATAGAGAACCTCCTCCACCTGGCGGTTCAGCCGGTGGATCTCATCTACAAACAGGACATCGCCTTCCTGAAGGTTATTCAGAATGGCGGCCATCTCCCCCGGCTTCTCAATCGCAGGGCCGCTGGTCACCTTCATGTTCACGCCCATCTCATTGGCAATGATCCCGGATAAGGTAGTCTTTCCAAGGCCGGGAGGGCCGTAAAACAGCACATGGTCAAGGGACTCTCCCCTGGCCTTTGCCGCATCGATATAGACCTTTAAATTTGCCTTCAGCTTTTCCTGGCCAATATATTCATTCAGGCTCTGCGGGCGGAGGTTTGGCTCTGTCCGCTTATCTTCTTCCGTTACTTCCGTTGTTATGATTCTTCGTTCCATCTTCTCATCTACCTGCTGTTTTTATAGGAATGCCAGATGCTTCAGCGACGCCTTTAAGACATCCTCCGAGGTCATGTCCCCGGTCACTTCCACCTTGCCTACCGCGCGGTTCGCCTCAGCCGTGGAGTACCCCAGCGCAACCAGCGCTTCCACCGCCTCTTTGGCCACGCCTCCGGCTGATATTCCGGGTTCTTCCTCCGCCGCAAACTGTGCAGGCAGAACCTCCGCCATATCAATCTTGTCCTTCAAATCCAGGATCACCCGCTGGGCTGTCTTTACTCCGATCCCCGGGGCTCTGGAAATCGCCTTCGCATCTCCGGTTATAATGGCCAGCCTCAATTCGTCCGGCGTCATGGCCGACAGGACGCCTAAAGCTCCCTTCGGACCTATCCCGCTGACACTGATCAGCTGTCTGAACATCTGCAAATCCTGCCGGTTTAAGAAACCATAAAGGCACATCCCGTCTTCCCTTACCTGAAAATACGTATACAGGACCGTCTCCATGCCAATTCCAGGCAGACGGTCCAGTACGGACAGCGGCACATGAATTTCCAGTCCGATGTATCCTGCTTCAATGACCACAGTGTCCTCAAAGATATCGACCAGAGGTCCCTTTACATAAGAAATCACGTTCTCTGTCTCCTTTTTCTCTTCTAGCTTTGTCTTTAATCATAACATACCGTGTATCCATATGCAAGCAGTTAATCGAACAAATATTCTGTTTCCGGGACAGCTTCGGCCAGATGCAAAGGCAGAACCGTCACCTGTTTTCCGCGCAGAAACACCGGTTACCGTCTTTCCTGAATGACCGGTTTATGATATAATAGCCCCATGAAAACAGATTCACCGTTTTCCTCATACAAAACGTCAGCACAGCATCAATCAGGAGACACTGCAATGATAACAATACACGAAACCATGCTTTTCCCGGAGACCTACCCTTTAGATCGTCTTGGAAGGCGGGAAGATCTTTTATTTTTTGACATAGAGACGACCGGGTTTTCCGGAGAATATACCAATTTATATTTAATCGGATGCGTCTATTATGAAGGCGGCCGCTGGAATCTGGTTCAGTGGTTTGCAGATACCGTGTCTGCGGAAAAAGAAGTGCTCGTCACTTTCTTTGAATTTCTGAAGCGCTTTTCCATGGTCGTACATTTTAACGGGGACGGCTTCGACATTCCATATCTTTTAAAACGCTGCCGCGCATACGGCCTGCCTTACGATTTTTCCGGAGTGACAAGTCTGGATATCTACAAAAAAATACGCCCTTACCGGAACCTGCTGGGCTTAGAGAGCATGAAGCAGAAAGCCATCGAACAGTTTCTCGGTGTCGGGCGGGAAGACATTTACTCCGGCGGCCAGCTGATCGAAGTGTATCAGGATTATTTATCTTCGCAGGATCAGGCCCTGTTGGATCTGCTCCTCTTACATAATGCCGACGACCTTCGGGGAATGCCGGGGATCCTGCCGATTCTCAATTATCCGGACTATCTGGAGCATGATTTCAAGCTGGAGAGCCAGGAGCTTCTGACACGAAGTGATCTCTTCGGCCGGGAATATCACGCCTTAAAGCTGGTCTATCAGAGTGATTATACGGTGCCGGTTTCCTTTTCCCGTACCTCTTCTGTAGCCGATATTGAAGCAAAGGGCGGGCAGCTCACCGCCTCCGTGGATTTATATGAGGGGGAGCTTAAGTATTTTTATCCCGACTATAAAAATTATTATTACTTGATCTATGAGGACCGGGCAATCCATAAGAGCGTCGCTGAATATGTGGACAGGGAGGCCCGCATCAAGGCAACGGCCAAGACCTGCTATACACGCCGGTCCGGCTGCTACCTGCCGCAGTTTACCCCCGTTTTTGAACCGGTTCTCCAAAAGGAGTATAAGGACCGGCTCACGTACTTTCCTTATGATGACAGGCAGTTTGCAGAGCTGGAGCAGTCCGGAGGTTACGTCCGCCATTTACTGGATTACCTCTGCGGAAAATAATGGTACCGTATCATATGCCCTGCATCTTTCTGAATGCACGCGGGGAGACGCCTTTCGCCTTTCTGAACGCGTCTCCAAAATAGTTTCCGTCCCCGAATCCGCACCGGTCCGCGATTTCTGTGACGGAACAGGCGGAATGAAGAAGAAGCCTCGACGCCTCCCGGATTCTGATGTTCGTCAAATACTCTTTATATCCAAAACCGGTGACCGCCTTAAACTTCCGGGAGAAATAGGCGGGACTCATATGGCTTAATTCCGCCACCTCCTCCAGCGTAATCGGATTCTGGTAATGATCGTAGATATATTTAGCGGCTGCTTCAATAGTCTCTTCTCCGATTTCCAGCCTGCCGTGATCCGTTTCCGCCTCCTGGCATCGCGACAGAGAGACAAGAAGCTCATAAAAGCACCCTTTCTTCATTAGAGGGGAAAATCCATCCTGTCCCGTCTCCTCGTACTCAATCCGTCTGATCAGTTCTTCCACCCTGCTCCGGTTCCCGTTCGGCACGGTAACCTTCGAGTTTCGGAAAATATATTCCACATTTTCTTCCCCGCACAGTTCCTTCATACTGTCCAGATAATCCCCGTCAAAACTGATGGTCACCCGTTCATTTACCGGACTCGAATGGTATGTGGTCCGGTGTATCTCCCCAGGTTTTAAAAAGATGATATCTCCCGGCTCCACGTAATACAGCGTATGGTTGATAAAAATCTTGCAGTGACCCGAATAGAGATAGTAAAACTCATAATGTGTGTGCCAGTGGCTTTCTGCCATATGAAACTCGTAAGACCGCTTCGTGCGGCTGATGTTGCACTTCATAAAATTCCCCCCATTAATAATCACCTTTTTTCAGCAGGGCCTTCATATGTGCAAAGGTCCTCTCTTCTCCGTTTTCCTTCAGCATCAGAAGGAGCTCTTCCAGCAGTTTTGCCGTCTCCGGCGCTATGACCATGTACTTCTTCGCATGGATGTAGTACTCCCAGGGAGATGCGTCCGTATAGTCCTTCCCCTTGTACGTTTTCGATGCAGCGATCCGGTCCATCATCATCTCGATCACGTACTTCAGCGGCATCTTATGGCCTCTTAAGCCCTCCGACATATCTGTCGTAAAGTCGATCCAGTATTCGTAATGATGTTTGTTCCGCCCCTTGTGATGCAGCCATGCCTTCGAAAAGCCCTTCTCTTCCCTTTCGGCAGCGTTGGGGCTCCTTGTCCCCTGATAGTAAATCACCCCCGGAATAAACTCTTCCGGACTGTATTTGGATAAATCATGAAGGAGGCCCTGTTTATAGAGTCCTACCCGGAAACAGTTCTTCATGACTCTGAATTTATGCGCCGTTATCGTATGAAAATGTCCCCAAAGATTATGTAACTTCATAGCCGCCTCCATCTGTTCTTACAAGCGCAGAATACGCTTCAAATCGTTCCCATTTTACCACACTTTCCCACCCGGATTCCACTATAATTTTCATTCTTGACACATTTCCGAAACTATGCTATTCTTAGGGAAGTTGCAGAGGTGCTGCAGCTCAATATACTATAATTTTTTATTCATTTTGGAGGTATCATAATGAAAGGTACAGTTAAGTGGTTTAACAACCAAAAAGGTTACGGATTTATTTCCGACGAGCAGGGCAACGACGTATTCGTACACTACTCAGGTCTGAACATGGATGGCTTCAAGTCTTTAGACGAAGGCGCCAGCGTTGAATTCGACGTAGTCGACGGAGCCAAGGGACCTCAGGCAGTAAACGTTACCAAATTATAATCATTGACTTATCGATGTACCTTTTTCACGATGTGGTAGCCCCCTATGAATTTATCAGGCGTGGACAGCAACAAACAACATATAAGGAAGAAGTACGATTGTTTTACATGATTACAGACAGAGCCACCCGATTTCGGATGGCTCTTTTTGATATCACGGGAACACGCAGCCTGTATTCTGCCGGTTCAGTTCCTATCTCACCGCGCGGTCACGGATATCAGTCAATTCCTCCACTGAGAAATTGTAATGCTTATTGCAGAAATGACAGTTTACCTCTATGCTCTTACCCTCGTCAATCATTTCATTTAGTTCTTTCTTCCCAATGCTGATTAACGCCTTTTCCACACGATCCTTTGTACAGTTACAGGTGAATTCCGCCGGTACCTTATCCATAATTTCGAGGCCGAATTCTCCTAAAATATAGTTCAGAATCATCTCGGGAGTCTTTCCCTCATCCAGAAGTGATGTAATGGAAGTAATCTCTCCCAGCTTCTTTTCCAGCTGGTCGATCATCTCGTCCGATGCGCCCGGCAGAAGCTGAATGATAAAGCCCCCCGCCTGTTTCACCGTATTGTCCTTATTCATCAGAACTCCCAGTGCAACGGAAGAAGGGGTCTGCTCCGACGTGGCGTAATAATAGGTCAAATCTTCCGCGATCTCCCCACCGACCAGAATTGTCTGACCCACGTAAGGTTCCTTTAAGCCGATATCTTTTATCACGCTCAAAACGCCCTCTCCCACGGCGCCGCCTACATCCAGCTTGCCTTTGTCATTCGGCGGCAGCATGACTCCCGGATTATAGGCATACCCCTTTACGTTCCCCTTCGAGTCCGCAGTTACCGTCAGGCCTTCGATAGGACCGCTCCCCTGCACCTTTAAGGTCAGTAAATCCTGCTCCCCTTTCATCATCACACCCATCATGGCTCCTGCCGTCAAAAGGCGTCCCAGGGCCGCTGTAGCCACCGGGCTCGTGTTATGCGCGCTTCTGGCATGTTCCACCAGTTCTCGTGTTGTCGCCGCAAATGCCCGGATCTGATGGTCTCCGGCTGTGGCTCTTACAATATAATCTGTCATCGTCATTCCTCTTTCTTTCCGCATTCCCTGGCAATGATGTAGATACGCTCACTGTCCTCCTTGACGGGCTCTTCAGTAAATGCATCATATGCCGCCACAAACTCCATTCCTGCTTCTTTAAGCGCCTTTTTTACCGTGTCCAGAGAATAAGCTTTCTGATAATGAGTTTCCACATATTTCCGGTAAAGGTCTTCTTCCGTCCGGATAAAGAGGGCCAGATCATACTCATTGATCATGGTGTCCCGGTCGTAATAGTTCTCCCAGATGAAGCTGCTCTCTTCCCGGTCTTCTGCAATGGTGGATTCTCCCAACAGGGTTTCATATTTATAGATTGTGTTTAAATCAAAAATAAAAATACCCTCCGGATCTAAATAGTTGTTGACAAGGGAAAATACCTCCACCAGATCATCGTATTCCAGAATGTAATTCATACAGTCGCAGATGCTGACAACGGCTGCTACCGTTCCGTACAGCTCAAAATCACGCATATCCTGAAGCAGATACAGGATATCGTGACCGGAAGCGGCGCGCTTATCCATAGCGATCTGGAGCATATCCTCGGAATTATCGACACCGATCATGTCGTATCCTGCCTCTGACAAAAGCTCCGTCACACTTCCCGTTCCGCAGCCCAAGTCCAGAATCAGACCGTCTCCGACGCCGTATTTCTTTAAAAGTCCGGTCAGATACCGGCACCATTCTCCGTACGGGATATTATCCATAAAGGTATCATACACCTCTGCAAAACCGCTATAGGCCTCCATCGTCCTCTCCTCCTTCTGACAATCAAATACCCCGCACATAACATGCAGGGTATCAGTTTGCGTTACTATGCGTTCTTTCCGCAGCACTTTTTATACTTCTTGCCGCTGCCGCACGGACATGGATCATTTCTTCCGATCTTCGGACCTTTTACAATGGTTCCGGAAGCTTTCTGTTTCTTATACAGCTCTTTCTTCTTCTCTTCCGTAAGAATCGAATCCCACTGGGGAAGACCGTAAAGCCACTCCGCTTTCGCTTCTACCATGTTGTAATATAACTTTTCCGGGTCGATCTCGATCTTCACGGAGGTATTCTCATCCATGGTGTCAATCGGATTCTCATATCCCTTTAAGCTCTCATTGATACCGTCCAAAAAGCCTGTCATGGTCTGAATATCGGTACCGTACTTCTCAGCCAGCTCCTTAACCGTTCCTTCCACTACAGCCTCCGGCGCGGAGAGAATCTGCTCATAGATTCCTTTCTCCACTACGAAGTAATTAGACCATAACTCTTCCCTTGCTTTATCATCCAGCCCATCGCCATATGCCAGGGTTCTCCAATTTTCTAAAATAGTCATCGCTCAACCATCCTTTTATCTGTTATTTCTGTAATACTCCATAAACCAGTATATAACAACTTTGAGAATATTGCAAAATGTTTTTCCTTTTAAAGAATCCCCATGACAGGCACGGGGATTCCAGTTAATTATTCGCTGATTGTTCTCGGATAAACAGAAACCTGTTTTTTGTCTCTGCCTTTTCTTTCAAATCTGACAACGCCGTCCACTGTAGCGAACAGGGTATCATCTCCGCCGCGGCCTACATTAATACCCGGGTGAATATGAGTTCCGCGCTGTCTGTAAAGAATGTTGCCGGCTAAAACAAACTGGCCGTCTGCTCTCTTGGCCCCTAATCTCTTGGACTCAGAGTCTCTGCCGTTCTTTGTGGATCCAACACCTTTTTTATGTGCAAAAAATTGAAGATTCATATTTAACATCTGTCAGTCCCCCTTATTAAGCGTTGATCTTATCGATCTTGATCTGTGTATAAGCCTGTCTGTGACCATTCTTCTTGTGATAGCCGGATTTTCTCTTATACTTGTAAACGATGACTTTCTTTGCTTTGCCTTCCTTTACAACGGTACCTGTTACGGTAGCGCCTGCTACGGTCGGGCATCCAACTGCCAATTCGCCGTTGTTCACAACCAGAACCTGATCAAATGTTACTGTTTCTCCTGCTTCGACACCAAGCTTTTCAACTTTAATTGTGTCACCTTCTGATACTTTGTACTGCTTGCCACCTGTTGCGATAATTGCGTACATATGGCACCTCCTGTTTTCTTTACTCGCCAATTTCGGTGGTCCGGCCAGCCGGACGCTTAAGACCTCGTTGAGCGGCACATACCTTGTCAGGATACCATTATTTAAAAAGTATGTCAAGTTTTTTATTCGTTTTCACATTTTTTTGATCATAAAAAATTCAGTGGCCCGGAGATTATCCTCTTACTCAAACCGGCCATAAATAGTAAGATCTTTATTGGTGTCAGCCCCTCCGGTATACGGTTCTGTACATGCAGAATCTTTAAAGACTTCAAGCGTCTTCCCTTCCGGGTTTATAAGCATTACACCTTCTCCCTTCTGTACGTAAACACTATCGCTGCTCTCTTTTTCTGTGCCAGGATTCAAAATCAGTGTAATAGTCCGCAGGTTCTGCTTATCCGATAGCCGTTCCAGCAGTGCCAGAGCGCCTTCCGGCCGCGGGGCATCGTATGTAACGGTTACCGTGGAAGGCTCTTCCTTTGTCCCATCCGCATGACACTGCACATTTTCGGTTTCCAGAATCGCCAGCGTCTCCGAATCCAGCTTATAGGAACATTCAATCCAGTCCCCGTCCCGGTAATCAATCCCAAGCGTATCCTTCTTCGCAGAAAGACTGTCTGGCTGCAGCACCGTGTAAAGCATAAGCGTATCGCCGTTATCCTCGATTTTTTCTATCTCCTCCAATGCGGTGGCCTCATGGTCAAGCCCAAAATAAGCATAATATTCACTGTCAGAATTCCATACGCCGCCCGGCGTAAGCTGTCCCCAGTACTGGCCGTCATATAAGCCGTAAACCGTATCCGGCATCTGAATCTCTTCCTTAACTCCGTCTTCATTATAATAGCGGAACTCAGTTTCCACATACCGCCTCATAGTTGGAGAAACCTCATAAGCACTGTGATAATGGCTGAGCAGTTTCTCCGTACTGTTGGCTTCGATCACCTGCTCCATCGTAATCTGCGTCCCGGCCGCCTCCTGCAGTTCCTCTGCAGTATCTGTTTCCTGCACTGTCTGTGACTCCTGTACTGTCTGCGGTTCCGTTGCCTCCTGTGACGCTCCTGAGCCCTGTGATTCCGCTGCCGTCTTCGCGCCGCAGGCCGTCAGTCCAAGGCAGAGTGCAGCACCCAGTACCATCAGTTTTTTGCAGTTAAATTCTCGTCTCTTCATAATACTATATCTCCCTTTTTCTTCTCTATTATTGGGCTGCGGTTCAGGCTTAAAGCCGTAACCGCAGCCAACAGCCAATTCTATCGGCTTCCGCCCCCAGGGCCTCCGCCGGAATAACCGCCTCCGCCGCCCACCGTGATGTCTGCTGCACGCCAATCTGCGACAAGGCGTTGCCGCAGAGCTACCGTCTCCTTTAGATGTTTTTTTTGTTGCTTTTCTCTGGACTGGCGGTGACTTCGCCAGTTTTCGCGACTGGTGCTGTAAGATCCAGTTTCAGTTCTGTTCGTCCGGGTATGTTTGCCTTGGCTGCAGTTTCTGGCGCCGCCGGTGCTTTCTCTGCCTTCTGGAGCGCCTGAGCCTGATCCGCGTTCTTCTGGATGCTGCACATCTCCTCCAGTGTGCTTGCAATTTTCACCGCCGTTTTCCCAGTAGATGATTGCTGAGGCGCCTGTTTCACTTCTGCCCCTGCTGCTGGTGCCTGGGGCGCCTGCTTTACTTCTGCGCCTGCGGACTGCCTGGCCAGTTCATCCTTTTCCTGAATCTTTCTCTGAATCGTAGAGACCATTCTCTCTGACAGATTTTGCTGTTCTTTTTCAAGCCTGGACGCCCTGTCTTTATCGTTATTCCAGGTTTTGTCCGCTTTCTTGGAGATCAGGCTCGCAAACATTCCCTCTTTCTCTCTCTGTTTTTTGTCAAGTGCGTGGAGATCCGCCTTGATAGAATACATCTGTATATCTAAAGTTCCCTCCTTCGTAGGAGACATGGTGGCAATATCAACGTGATGTTCTCCTGACGCGATTGCCGTCATAATTTCTGCTTCGATCCTTTTCTCTCTTTCCTGTTCCGGCAGATTAGAAAAACGGTTTCCGCAGTATTCTTCCGCAGTCTTGCCATCTATAAAGAAAATTTGTGAAAGCTGTGTAATCCCGCCCTTCTCCCACTCTTTTTTATCGGTTTGGAATTCGGAAATGTACAGGGTCTGCAGCTGAGCGCTCAGTCCCGCAGCATTTCTTTCCGGATTCTTCCTGACGTCCAGCAGGTTTTCCATCTCGCTTACCGCCACAAATGGAAGGACTCCATCCGTTTTTTTCCCTTCCATGTGGGCAGCACGGTCGTAAAAACGCTTGGTCTCCACAATCATACTGGCTGTACATTCCGGCAGCACAGATGCCCGCATCATCTTTACATCATGAACTTTCAAGGCCTGATCGTAACCGCTGTTGGCAAACACCACCTGATAGAAGTATGGAGCAACCATTTTCAACCCTTTTTCCAAATGGACATATTGGGCATGTTTTTCCGGATCTGAATATCTGTCAGCTCTATATTCGGGATTTTCCTTCAGTTTCGTCTCTCTTGTCTGATCATAAACCACGACTTCATATAGACGGACTAAATCTTCTGCACTTTTCGCTCTCTTCGCCGGATCCCTGGGCGGATTTGTAGTAAGCAGCGATAAATCCAGGCTGCGCAGATCAAATGATTCCGCACGGTTATAGAATTCATCCAGAACCTTTTTTCTCCGCTGTGGGTCACCGCTGTAATAGTCCTCCAGCGCCAGTTTTGTCTTTTCTTCAATTTGTGCGTTATCAAGCCCTTTTGTATCTATCATTCCGCTAAAGTCTCTCGTATCACCCGGATTATCTATTTTATGCTCTTCCAGAAAAGTTAAAACCGTATTGGTTACGATCGCCCGTTTGGCGTTTTCTTCCTGCATTCTGATAACTACATCTTCCGGCAGTGTTGCTGTTTTGCTGAATTTCGTTATATCATAAAGAGGATGAGCCGGAACCGCCTCTGGTTTGAACTTCCGCTCCGACTCCGGCGTCGACAAGTAGCGCAAAACGGATTCTTCTTCCTTCGATATGTTTGGCATCGCTCCCATCGCATCATCCGTCAGTTTCTTTTTTATTCCTTCGTCATTAAAATACGCCTCCTTCAGTGTTTCAGGAAGATGTCCTCTCATCATGCGCGGCCGTTCCTGCGAAGGAATATCCGCCACCAGCGGAAGAAGCGTTCCGGCACGTCCGGTAGCAATTTTCTTTCCCCCAATCCTTCCTCTCTCCTCCAGCTGTTCATTTAAGATCGTCGCCTCGGCGCAGGCAGCCAGCTCTGCATCGGAGATCTGATCCCGTTTTCCATCTCCCATAAATTGTGCTTTATTGCGGTTTAGATCCGACACCTTAATGACGGCTTCTACGGCGTGGTTAAACTCTGCCAGCTCCTGCACCGACAGCTCCCCGATTTTTTCCCTCAGCTTCAGTGCTTCAGGATACTTATTGAAAACAGCTCTGTTTTCATTTGTCACCTTTACGGGAGGTACCTTTTTCGTGAAACCTCCAGCCGATTCCAGCCCCTGTGTAAGTCCCTGTATGGCCCCTCCCAGAGTGACGAAGAATCCGGCCCTGGCCCCCTCGTATTCCGGCCGCTTACAAAGTTCCTTCCGTTCTTCCACCGTCAGTGTTTCCGGAATCTTCGCCGCATAATCAGCTTCGCGCCCCAGATCAAGCCCCGACACTGTCCTCATACAGACTTTCATGACATCGGCAAGTCCTTCTGTCGTTCCCATTTTTGCCATGATCTGAGGGCCCATTGCTTCCTTTTCAAGCCTGATTTGGTCCGCAAGTTCCTGGTTTTCACATCGGTCTGTGCACATGATATCGCTCATGTGGTACTCCGGATGCTTCGCCTTTATGTTCAGATAGAGAATCGATTCGAAGAAGCTTCCGTGGCTTCTGGTTGGCTCCGTTCTTCTTACACCACACCGCTGAAGCTCATACATTGCCTTGACCGTATCCTTTTTCTTTGGATCAGTCTGCTCATCGTATAGGGCCTTCCACTTCATCGCTGCCTTCCGGTCTATCTCATTGGTAAGGCTGTTTACTCTACCCGGCTTGTTCAACTCGTTAAATGCCAACGGGACATACCCATGCCATATACTGGTAAATGATTCCGGGTCCAGTCCGCCCGTCATATATTTCAGGGTATCGCTGCCGCTCGGCTTGACGTGATTCTCTGTGTATGCGTTACTGTAAGCCGGTTTGTATTCCTTCATTTTCCACCGGATAGCCGCCTCCTGTTCGGCAAATACCGGGGATGCATTCAATGCCTCCTGTTTTTTTCTGTACGCCGTTTTTTCCGCTTCCGTCTTCTGAAAGGGAAGGACATCCCCATACACAGGAATCACGCGGGCAAGTCTGATTTTTCCGTCAGGAGCCTTTTCCATAACTCCAAAGGATACCGGCTCCTCCGCCTTAATCACTGCCGCCGTTACTCTGGCCTGCTTTTCTTTCTCCGCCAGTTCCTTCGGCATATCGTCGTATTGACTGCCCACGATCTCACGGAGGCTTTTATCTCCGATAAAAATCATATCTGTCCAGTCAAGGCCGGCTTCCTCTAAAAGCTGATGCGTATCTTTCTGAATCATACAGCCAATATTATCGTTATACCAGGTTGAGCCGTATTCCATGTATCCAACCAGAGCTTTACAGCCTGTCTGAACCTCTTCAGGCAGACTGGAGTAAGATTTAAATATATAATATATATCATCTCCTTTTTTCGCTTTTGCACTATTTGTATTATAAAACTCAACCAGTGCTTTTCTTTCTGGCTCGGTTTTCTTTTCCATAAACTCCACAAACGCGGCAGGATCGATAATTTCATTCGTTTTAATCTGAAAATCCATGCGGTCTGGCAGCCTGTACTCTCCTGATTGAGCTAATCTGTGGCGATAATCAAAGTCGCACAATTGATCCGCTGTAATACCGCGGAATTTTTGAAACTCCGGGCGTGATGATACCTTTTCGAAAACTAAATTATAATTAAAGAGATCAACTGCCATTGCATCAGCTGGGATATTGGAATGGTCGGCCGCATAAATAATCTTTCCTCGCTCCTCCCGGATTCTGTTTCTGTACATTTCCCTGCTTTCATATTCATTACTGTCTTGCCCTTTGCTTTTCTCCCGCTCCAAATGAATCTGATGAATCTGGATGTCCTCGCCCTGTATAAGCGGAATAAACATTTGGGCCAAACACATTTCTGCGCTCTGAAACTCACCCAGATTGCTCGTCATCTCACCTAAAGGATCAAAACCATTCATTTTTTGGCTAATGTCGACGTCTTCCGCATACGCAAATGACATGGTCAGCACTTCTTCATAACAGGCGATGAGGAATTCCGCCAGTTCTTTCTTTTCACCACTGATACTCTTAACCATATTCTTATAAGTCCGCAGGTTCATTGCCTCCTCGGCCCCATATGTACTATTGATAGATAAGTCCGCTGTAACAAAAAGCGTGTTAGAAATCTGAGCAATTTTATTCGGCCGGTTCGGGTTTCGTATATCTAATTCTTTCGCCACTACATTTGACAGCATACTTTCAACATTACTGCCCTTGATCTCATACATATCTTTCCGAAGTCCCCTGTATTGTCCTGCAGTACTAAGCTTATCTCTTTCTTCCACAAATTTCTTCCATGCGTCTGGTCTGGTTTTCGCAAACTCAGCAAGCATCGGGAGCATGTCAAGATATTCATTTGGATTTAGCATAATTTATTCCACCCTTCTATAATTTTTTATATAAGACGTCCGCTTTTTTGCTCTGGATCCACGATTGCAGCAACGCGGAAAGGAGCAATGGGATGATCTACGGTAAGGTTTACAATCCACCGGCCCAGCCGTTCCAGAACATTGGGATGGCGGTAAATGTTCTCCAGATAATCTTCTGCATCCACATATGGATAGAGGTGGCGTCCCGCGGACAGCATAGCCATACACTTAATGCCCGTGGATTCAGTCAATACCTGGGCGACCCGGTCAGCGGTGTACTCCTGACTGCGGGAGTAAAGCGGCCCCAGAATCGGTATAATGCGTGGGAGCAGGATGCTGAAGGAATGGGCCAGGGTAACATGGTTAAAATAGTGATGTCCAAACTCATGAGCCATGACAAAGTAAAGCGTATCAAAGTCCTTATTCTCCATATAGGCAATATCGACAATTTCCGAATTGAGCTGTACGTACCGTTTCCCAATCACCCAGGCAGAGAATGCGTTCAGAATGCCGTTTTGCTGGCGGATATAAACCTCAGGAACTTTCTTCATCCCCAGATTCTTAGAAAATTCCACACTCTTCTCATAAATTTCCGGGAAATTTCTCGGAGTGACCTTAATCGCATAAGATAATTCACTGGCATAGAGCTGGTAAAACGCACAGAGAAAAGCAATGATAACATAAGCCAGATAGAAAAAGACAATTCCTCCATTGATGGTCTGAAGGAGTTCGATGATATCCGGATCGTCAATAAAACCGGAAAGATCTGAACTCTGCATTGCCATGGTGAAGACAAACGCACACAGCAAAATCAGAATATTCATCACAAACAAGATCCAGTAGAGGGGGCGCTCTGCCTTATGCCGCAGTTTGCGAATCTCTTTTTTCACTTCCCCCGGGCTTCTGGCGGCTTCAGCTTCGTTTTCGATGTTTTCCGTTATTTCCATATTCTTTTCCTCCGTACTTTCCATGTATTTTTCGTCAGTTTTCTTAAAAGTTCTTTCTGATTTTCAGTATATTCTTTCCATCTTTATACTCATACGTAATTTCATCCATACTCTTCTTCACAATATAGATTCCCAGACCGCCGATTCCCCGCTCGTCTGCAGACAGCGTGATATCCGGGTCTTCATTGGCTAACGGGTCGTAGGGAACGCCGTTATCCATAAAAGTGATTACTACCGCCATCGGATTGTCCATCACCTCCACTCTGACGGTGGCAAATCCGTTTTCAGGGTGGTACGCATAGTGGGCGATATTGCCGAACAGTTCGTCAATGGCAATATCAATCTGCATCTGGGCCTTCATGGAACATCCGAAGCTCTCTAACTGTTCATTTACAAAATCGGTTACCCGTTCAATATTCTCAATCGTTGCACTGATCGTCAATTCTTTCAAGATATGCCCTCCATCCGTGCCCTGTACTCCAGGCACAGCATCGTAATATCGTCAAACTGCACTGCACTCCCCACAAATGAATCAATATCTGCTTTTACCTCCGGAAGCAGCTCCATCGGCGCCTTATGGACATTCTTCCGCAAAGTCTCTTCCAACCGTTTCATTCCATAGAGTTCATTTCTGCTGTTCATCGCCTCGGTAATTCCATCGGTATACTGGAATATCTTATCCCCCGGCTCTAACTGCATGGTTCCCGCTTTATATCGAATTCCTTCCATACCGGCAAGCACAAATCCGGCGCGTATCTTATAAGGCTCATAGAAACCGCCGCTTTTACAGATAAACGGAATTTCGTGTCCTGCATTGACGAATTGGAATTCTCCTGTTACCAAATCCAGCACACCCTCAAACGCAGTAATAAACAGCCCCTCGCTGTTCGCCTCACACAAAAGGTCGTTCACCTCTGTAAACACCTCGCCTAAATCCCGTCCCGGCTGAGTGTGGTCTTTGATCAGCGTCTTGCCGATTACCATAAACAGGGCAGCCGGCACACCCTTTCCCGACACATCCGCCATAACGATGGCGAGGTGCCTCTCATCCACCATAAAGAAATCGTAAAAATCTCCCCCCACTTCCTTAGCCGGGTTCATGGTGGCGTAAATGTCAAACTCCCTCCGGTCCGGAAACGCCGGGAAAATGCAGGGGAGCATGGAGGACTGAATCTGAGTCGCCACATCCAGTTCCACACCGATCCGCTCTCTCTCTGCGGTAACCACGGTCAGATTCTTAATATATTCCGAAAGCTCCACCGTCATAAACTGGAAGGCATCCGCCAGTTCTTCAAACTCATCCCCCGTCTTTACGCTGATCGAAAAGTTCTCCAGATCGTCCATGTCATTTTTAATCAGCGCAGAGGCGGCATCATGCAGCACCTCCGTAGGCCTGATGACAATGCGTCGAATGTAGTAGTAATATGCGATGATGGATACAAACATGGCAAGGCCTGCTATGGAAACGGCTGTCCATACAAACCGGTAGATATCCCGGTTAATCTTTTCCATGGAAATATCCACGCTGGAGAGCGCCACCGGCTCCCCAGCCGAGTTAAAGATCGGAACATAGGCAGAGGCCAGATAACCGTATTCCTCATTTCGCGTAAACAGGATATTTCTCTTCGCATTTGCAGAGAACGCGGCATGCATAACCTCGTTGCCGCCGCCGTAATAGGAATCTGTATCCAACAGCCTGCGCACACCCTCTTCGCCTTCCTCCCCCACATCCCAGATGTATACCATGACATCCTCCTCGGGGACAACCACATAGAAGTATTTGAGCCCTATGGTCTGCTTTACGCACAGGAGAGCCGCTGCGACTTTCTCGTAATACGCATCCTTTTCACCTGTGGCGTAATACTTTTCAACCATATCTCCATCAATCATCTCTGCCGCGATAGTGGCTTCATCGAAGGCCACCTTGCCATACTGTTCCTCCATCTGCCCCCGGTACACTACAACTACAACCGATGTAAGCGCCAGAACCAGAACCACTGCCATGAATACCAGCCCCATGATCAATTTAGGCTGCAGGCGGAATTTCATTTTTTTACGTTTCATCCGGCATACCACACTTTCTCTCCCAAAGAATCAGACGAAGGTGCCCATCCGACACGCCAAACAATACCTGATCCTTCCTGACTGCGATTACATCCTGCTCCAGATTCGTCTCTCCCGTATCCAGTGCGCGCACGTAATACCAGGTTCCATGAATCTTCACCTGTGTCATCTGGTTATAGCAGCGAAAACACGCTTTTGCCTCCGATTTCGTCATATCATGAGTAAGCGTAAGCTTCTCATCAGAGGGCCGCTTCCAGTAGGGATGCTTTTTCGGCTCCTCCTGCCTTTGGGCCGCCGCCCACCGGGGCTCGAAGTCAGCCATCAGTTTTTGTACCATCCGCTCTGCCTCCGATCTGCACCGCAGATAGACGTCTATACTGTCCATTTCCTCCGTGATTTCTACACTGGACTGGTCCAGAATATCGCCGCCATCCAGGGCAGCCGTCATCTTATGTATGGTAACCCCGCTCTCCAAAAACCCCCGTTCCATAGCAGCTTCAATCGGATAGTAGCTCCTGCCCTCCGGCAGAAGAGAGCTGTGAAGATTAATGCCGCGAAAGGCAGTCACATCCTCCGGCACCGGGAGAATCCGGTTATATTCCGCGGAGAAAAAGAGTCCGCAGCCCTCCTCTGTAAACAGTCTTTTCGTTTCAGCCGCCGTCATGTCCTCGTAATGTACCGGTATGCCGTATTTTTCTGCTTCCTTCACGATACCGTACTCAGTAAAACAGTCCTCATCATTGTGATACGTATACAGTGACAGAACCTGATGGTTTCGCACAAAGTAGGAAAAACACGGCAGAAAAACATCTGTTCCAAAATATACAATCTTCAACTTTCACACCTCTCTGCTATATCGTCAGGACAAGAGAGTTAAACCCCTGATACCGCTGATAATAAAAATCCTCCGCCTTCTCTTTCAAAACGAGGATTCCCATCGAATCCATGAAGACCTCATCCTCTGAATTCGCACGTTTCGTCTCCATCTCAAACGGGTTGAACTTCCATGCATTGTCTCTTAAATATAGTTTAAACTTTCCGTTTTCGGCAGCGATTACCGTGATTTGAATATACCCGTCATCACGGTCCTTCATGCCTTTTGTCAAAATCGCCATCCCCAGTTCCTCAACCGTCATTACCACAAAATACCTCTGCCCGGCGCTGGCATTCCATTTGACGCAAAAATCTTCAATCCGCCCGCATACCTCTGTCAAATCTGTCACACTTCCTGAGATGGTGTACTGGAATACCCGCTCCGGATCCCCGTCATCAACGATGTAATGGCTGAATCTTCTCCACAGGAGGAAAATAAGCAGCGAGACGATCTCCGTCGCAGGAAACAGCAGCCAGAACTTCTCTATACCGCAGGACGCAAACAAAAGAGTGCAGGGAAGCAGCACCACGGCTCCTCTCATGGTTTCAATCAAAAATACCGCCTTCAGCCGCTCACAGGACTGGTAATAGTTACATGTCAAGATACTGATTCCAGCAAAAAAGGCTCCTGCACAGTATATTCTCAGAGCTTCCGCCGCCATGGAGGCAAGCGCTGCTTCCGTCATGCCAAACAGCCTGCAGAACGCATTCGGAAACACAATTACTGCTGCAATCAGAAGTGTGCCCACCGCGATGCCCGAGGCAAATCCCAGTCTCACCGCATTTCTGCGCCCGCTTACATTGTGTTCCCCGTAATAGGTAGAAAGGATTGGCTGCACGGCCCGGGCGGTTCCCTCATAGAGATAGAGAATCAGATAAGAGGTATTCTGTATCAGATCGAATACAGCCACACCGTTTTCCCCGGAAAGCCGCATCAGAACGTTGTTGCAGAGCCAGAAAAACACCATCTGATACAGATACTGCACCGAGGTGGCAAAGCCGGAACGCAGACTCTTCATCACCTCCTTCACAGGAAGCCTTTTTAGCAGTTTGGGAGTCAGATGAGACTCCTTCCCATACAGCCCCGGCAGATAGACCGCAATGGCAATCATCTGTCCGATGGAGGTCGACAGCGCCGCTCCCCCAGTCCCCAGTCCCAGCCCCAATACCAGAATGATATTTAAGCCAATATCCGTGACATTGCCGATGACGGAACCAATTCCAGCCCGCCTCTGACAACTGTCATTTCTCAAAAAATAATTAAGAATATTAGACAGATAAAACAGCGGCGCTGACAAAACCAGGATAAACAGATAGTCCTTCGTCGCATAAAACAGTTTCCCGTCTGAAGATGTAGTTCCCAGAAACGCAAGCAACTGGTCAAGAAACAGAATCCCCAGCGCTGCCGTCACGATACTGCACGCCATCGACAGCTCCAGCACTGCTGAAAAGTGACGGTTTGCCTCTGCTTCCTTTCCTTTGCTCAAAAGCGTTGAAAACCGCACAGAACCGCCGAGCCCGAATCCATGGGCCATCATACAGTTAAACATGTAGACCGGAAGAATCAGGCTGATGGCGGCAAGCCCCGTT
>ENA-OPRK01000157-OPRK01000157.1-human-gut-metagenome-genome-assembly--contig:-NODE-157-length-61938-cov-5.413134_pt1 | contig 61938 bp, 58 predicted proteins | sample MGYA00241793_ERZ501877 | MGnify/ENA primary metagenome ERZ501877 (study PRJEB25962, sample SAMEA1966253) | human gut metagenome | biome: human gut; feature: human-associated habitat; material: faeces... | reverse complement strand
GAAAATTATCCTTCCCGGAACCGTCCCCGTTCTGTGCCGCCGATACCGGATGGCTGAGCAGTGGTACATCTGAAAAGGAAATGGAAAATGCCAAACCGAACACAGTTAAACCTTTTAAAAAATCAGATACCCATTCATAGCGCCTCTCCTTTCCCTGCCAGAATATCATGCAGGTACCTCAATATACCAATATAAAATATTTCGTCCCGTAGGCTGTTTTTTAATGGGACAAATCATAATTTTGCTATATCCTGAGCTTACGAAATATCTTTAAATTTCACCCGCCTGCCACATTCCACACTTTATCACAAGTATACTATTTTCTTCGGGCAGACTCAACACGTTTTCGTAGATAGTTTTTCTTTCCCGCTCCGCAATCTCGCCAAAATTTTTCAAACAAAAAGTGCCCGGCAGCCATTAACGCCAATTCCGGACACCCTTTCTTATCTCAACTGCCAATTTTCCCAACTCAATATTTTCCAGGGACAGCTCCCCTACATTTCGTTCATCTTCGCCAGCTTTGCCGCCTGGTCCGCCGCAATCAGATTATCCAGCAGCTCCTGAATATCCCCATTCATAATAGAATCAATCTTATACAGTGTCAGTTTGATTCTGTGGTCCGTCACGCGGCCCTGAGGGAAGTTGTAAGTACGTATCTTCTCAGAACGGTCGCCGGTGCCAATCTGACTGCGGCGTTCTTCTGCCTCTGAGCTCTGGCGTTTTTCCAGCTCGATGTCGTACAGCTTGGAACGCAGCAGGCGGAATGCCTTTTCCTTGTTCTGAAGCTGGGATTTCTCGGTCTGGCTGTAAATAACAATACCGGTCGGAATATGAGTCAGACGAACCGCGGAGTCCGTCGTATTGACGCACTGGCCGCCGTTTCCGGAAGCACGCATGACGTCAATCCGGCAGTCCTTATCCTCGATCACCACATCCACGTCCTCCGCCTCGGGCATGACCGCCACGGTAGCAGTGGAAGTATGGATACGTCCGCCGCTCTCCGTCTCCGGAACACGCTGGACGCGGTGAACACCGCTCTCGTATTTTAACTTGGAATAAGCGCCTTTTCCGGTGACCATGGCCACCACTTCCTTGAAGCCGCCGATTCCGTTCTCATTGACACTGATCAGCTCCACTTTCCAGTGCTGGCTCTCAGAATAATTGACGTACATGCGGTACAGTTCAGCTGCAAACAGGGCAGCCTCGTCTCCTCCCGCACCGGCACGGATTTCCAGAATGATATTTTTGTCATCATTCGGATCTTTGGGAAGAAGAAGGATCTTCAGTTCCTGCTCCAGCGCTTCGATCTGCTTCTTCGCATCAGATAATTCTTCCTTTGCCAGTTCACGCATCTCTTCGTCATTTTCCTCGTCCAGAATGGCAAGACTGTCTTCCACAGCCGTCTTCGCCTTCTTATACTCTGTGTAAGTCTCTACCAGCGGCGCTAAATCTGCCTGCTCCTTCATCAGCCTGCGGAAACGGTTCTGATCTTCCGTTACAGAAGGATTGCCTAATTCCAGCATCAGCTCTTCATAGTGAATCAATATATCGTCTAATTTATCAAACATGGGAAATTAACCTCCAAACTCTTACATTACAGTAACTTTGCATAGGAACCTTATGAAGCTGCGGTACCTTTAACCACCCGGTCAAGCCCCGGCGCGTCCTGATACACCAGCACATCCTGAAAGCCGGCTTCCCGAAGGAGCCCGCTCACCGCCTGACCCTGATCGTATCCGATTTCAAAATAAACGGTCCCTCCCGGCTTTAAATAACTGCCGCATTCTGCCGCCAGCCGTCTGTAAAAATACAGGCCGTCTTCCATACCGTCCAGCGCCAGCCTCGGCTCGTGATCCCTGACCTCCGGTTCCAGTTCCTCGATCACATTCGTAGGAATGTACGGCGGATTCGAAACGATTACGTCAAACTTCCGCTTACCGTCACCGGAGAGAGAGGAGAACAGATCGCTTTCCACAAGCGTAATATTCTGTACGCCCGCCGTTTTGTCTTCCAGGCCCGGCAATTCGGAGGTAAGCCTCCATCTCCAGGGGCTTTCCTTCTGACCTTCCGACGAAAGCCTGATGGGATGCAGCTTCGCAGTCATCAAATCTTCCGCATTCTTTTTCGCCACCAAAAGCGCTTTCAAAGAAATATCGGCCAGCGTCACCTCCTGCCAGCCTCCAAGGATTGACAGGCTTATGCCGATACAGCCGCTTCCGGTGCAAAGGTCCAGAACTTCCGGGTTCTTTCCCTGAAAATCCTTCAAAACCTGCTCCACCAGAGTCTCCGTATCCTGACGCGGAATCAGCACGTGTTCATTGACCGAAAACTCCAGTCCCATAAACTCACGGCTGCCCGTAATCTGCTGGAGCGGAATCCGCTCTGACCGCTTTTCTATCATCCTGTGGTAATCCGCTACGGCTCTTTTAACCGAATCCTCATCCTTCACCTCTTCGTTTCTGTGCATGAGGAAATGCACCATATCTGTCTGAAACGCTTCAAAAAGCAGATACTTCGCATCAAGCTCCGACTCACCGATTCCGGACCGCCTAAGGCTCTCCGCGCCTTCCTCCCATAATGTCTGTAATGTCAGTTTCATCCCTGCTTCTCCGGAAAATTCTTATTTAAAAACTCCCGCCAGTCAAAAACCGCCTCCACGGACGCGATGCCGACCTCGATCATACTGTCATCCGGTTCTGTCGTGGTAAGTCCCTGCATCCACATGCCGGGACGGCTTAAAATATCCATAATCTTCGAATTACTCCTGCCTGCCAGACGCAGGAATTCATAGGATACCCCCGCGATAACCGGAATCAGAACGATTCTGCTGACTACACGCAGCCAGACTGTGTCCACCCGCACCACCATGAAGAACAGAATACTGATTACCATCACGATAAGCAGAAAGCTGGTACCGCAGCGCTTGTGCTCTTTGGAACTTTTTCTGACATTCTCTACCGTCAGATCCAGACCGTGTTCCAGACAGTTAATACACTTATGCTCCGCTCCATGATACATAAACGTTCTGCGTATGTCCTCCATGTGGGAAATAATCTTGATGTACGCAATAAAAATAGCAATTCTGATTACCCCTTCCACCACCGCCATCACGGTCTGCGATGCGATAAAACGGTGGAAAATATTCGCCAGAAACAATGGAAGAACCATGAAAATACCAATCGCCATGATCACCGAAAATACCATCACCACCGCCATCAAAGCCTTTTCCAGCTTCTCACCGAAGACACGGTCCAAAAACTGTTCAAATTTCCCGGGTTCCCCCGCATCCTCATCATCCTCAAAAAAACTGGCTGAAAACGTCAGAGACCTCATCCCCAGCACCATGGAATCGATAAAGCTGAATACTCCCCGTACAAACGGCAGAGAAAAGAATTTTACCTTCTCTCCCATACTGACGTACGTATCCTTTTTCACTTCAATCTCTCCGTCCGGCTTGCGGACTGCGGTGGCATACTCATCCCCGTTTTTCATCATAACGCCTTCAATCACGGCCTGTCCGCCGATCCCTGAATACTTCATATGTTACCACCTCTCTATAAATCCCAAAAAAGGTTGAGCTAAAGTGTTTCCACCAAACTCAACCTTTTCTTTGCTCTAACTTATTCAGCGGCCTTAACGCCATATTTACGATTGAATTTATCAATACGTCCACGTGCAGCAGCAGCTTTCTGCTGGCCGGTATAGAATGAATGGCACTTAGAACAAACTTCTACGTGGATATCTTCCTTTGTAGAACCGGTTACAAATTCATTACCGCAGTTGCATACAACTTTGGCCTGGTAGTAATTTGGATGGATTCCTTCTTTCATGATTTTCACCTCACCTAATCTGATTTCTATTATTTTATTTCAATCTGCACCCTGAGTTTTTATAAACTCAAAATGACACAGCAAGCAAACTGCTGTTTGATCCGATTATATCAATCCGCACTCTGGATGGGAAATCCAAAATGATATAGCAGCTTTGCTGTTACATCCGAATATTCGGATGGTATTGACCGCCAGTTTGTTTAGACGATTCATCTTTTATCTGTCAAGACTCCTCGTTGCTTTCATAATATCCATTTTCTCTAATAAACAGCTTATACAGTATATCATAGAATATTTTTTAATGCAAGCATATTTTTTACAAAGACCGACAAAACATTAATATCGGAAAATCTTCTTCGACATATCCACAAACTCCCGATTTGTCCGCGTTCTGGAGAACAGATCCAGGATCTTCTCCACTGCGTCCTCGGCCTTCAGGGTATTGGTCGCCTTGCGTATGAGATCCACGGCCTCGGCCTCTTCCCTCGTAAGGAGCAGATCGTCTCTTCGCGTACCGGACTTTAAGATATCGATGGCCGGGAAAATCCGCTTCTCAGACAGCTTCCGGTCAAGCACCAGCTCCATGTTGCCGGTTCCCTTAAATTCCTCATAAATAACGTCGTCCATACGGCTTCCCGTATCTACCAGAGCTGTCGCAAGAATCGTCAGGCTTCCGCCCTCCCTCATGTTTCTGGCTGCACCGAAGAAACGTTTCGGCATGTGTAAGGCCGCCGGATCGAGACCGCCGGACAGCGTACGGCCGCTGGGTGCTACCGTTAAGTTATAGGCTCTGGCCAGCCGCGTGATGCTGTCCAAAAGAATGATAACGTCGCGTCCATGCTCCACCAGGCGCTTTGCGCGCTCGATGACCATCTCGGAAACTCTCTTATGACGCTCCGGAAGCTCGTCGAAAGTAGAATAGAGAACTTCCACGTTATTACCGGTTATCGACTCCTTTATGTCCGTAACCTCCTCAGGACGCTCGTCGATCAGCAAAATGATGACGTGCATATCGGGATGGTTGACGGTAACCGCCTTGGCCACCTGCTTTAACAGCGTGGTTTTACCTGCCTTTGGCGGAGATACTATCATACCTCTCTGTCCCTTACCGATCGGGGACAGGAGATCGAGTACTCTCATGGCCGTGGTATTGCGGCCCCCCGTCGTCTCCATATGAAGCCTCTCATTGGGGAAAATAGGGGTCATATTCTCAAAATTCGGTCTGTGTTCCGCGGCGCTTGCCGGATAACCGTTAATGTATTTTACAAACAGCAGGGCTGCAAACTTCTCCGCAGCAGTCTTCACCCGGCGGCTGCCCTGTATAATATCACCTGTCTTCATATTAAACCGGCGGATCTGAGACGGAGCCACATAGACATCGTTCTCGCCCGGCAGGTAATTCTCACACCGGATAAAACCAAATCCATCCGGCATCACCTCTAAAATGCCGTACGCATCGACGCCGCTGTCCAGTTCCTGAAGCTCCGGACTTGGCTGGAATTCCGGGCGTGCCTCCTCGGCCGTCTCCCTGATGGATTCCATCCGGTTCATGTCCTGACGCTGTTCCTGTCTCTCCTGACGGTCGTTCCTCTCCTGACGCTGCTCCGGCCTGTCCTGGCGGTCGTTTCTCTCCTGACGGTCGTTTCTCTCCGCGGCATCGCTCTGGCTCTGCCTGTAATTACCGGTTCTCTGCGTTCCTTCCTGGCGGTAGGAACGAACCACGGTTCTCTTCTTTTCATTCGGATTCACTCTGTTTGCAGGGGCTGCCTGTGTCTGAGCGGGCGCAGGGGCCTTCTCCTCCTTAGCCGGTTCTGCTTCTCTCTTCACCGGTTCGCCGGCTTTTTTCGCCGGTTCCACGTCATTCGCAGAAGGCTCGTCATTCCCGGTTGAAACAACTGCCGGAGCACTTATTCCTTCCTTTTCTTCCGCCCTTGCACAGAGAATATCAATCAGTTCCGCCTTTCTCATGGAACCGTAGCCCTTGATCTCCTGTTCTTTGGCAAACTCCTTTAATTTAGCCAATGATAATGTCTCTAATTTTTCACGCATAACGTTCTCCTTATTTTAACTACTCCATATGACAGTTCTTTCATATTCATGGGAATTATCTACGATAGAATATCGTAAACAGATGTAAATAAAATCTGACGTCAGGTCGTACGATAGCTTTATTATATACCCTGATTGCCAAAAAGGAAAGTTTTTTTTAACGGACGGTTAACGAATCAGTTCGTTCACCGTCCGTCCATCCACCCGGCCCAGATCCAGGCCCAGAATTCCAGCCAGCGTCGGCCCTTCATCGACCAGTGACATTTTCTCCACCCGGCCCCCCTTTAAAAAATGAGGACCTGCTGCCATAAAAAATGTCCGGTATCCATCCCGGTCAGGAAGATATCCATGAGTCGCCGCCTGAATATGAAAATCCGTATGATGGTCGGAAGCGCCTGCCTTTCTCCTGTATTCTTCCCAGCCGTTCTGGAAGTAATACCCATCTGCCGCTTCCAGCACAAACGCACATTCCGGATCCGCCCCCAATGCGGCCGCTTCTTCCCGGGTGAACATACGGGCGATCCCGCTGTTTTCCCGTTCCATCATGCGAGTCACCAGGGTTTCCGTCCGTCTGAAGCATTCCGGGTCCTTTACATAGATATAACAGCAACCGTCACAGTCCCTGGCGATTGCTCTCCAATTACGGATTCTGCCTTTTTTTACTTCGGCCAGTCCGGCCTTTACAAAATAGTAGTTGGGATAAATCGCTTCCTTTACATCCAGCTGGCAGTGATCTCCCAGTATTACGACATCCGTCTCTTCCTCCAGCCCCATTTTGCGGAGCAGTCCAAGAAGCTCTCCAAGCCTTTCGTCATGGCGTCTGAGGGCCGCCATCGCTTCCGGGCTGTCCAGTCCGTACAAATGGCGGTTCGTGTCAACATCGGTCAGATGAACCAGCATCAGATCGGGCCTGTATTTCTCCATCGTATGCAGCATGGAGGCGTGGACGAAGTGATCCAGCTGCGGCTGTCTGATGCCGTCCCGCAGGGAGCCGAACTTCATCTGGAGCTCCAGCTCGTAAAGAGGCGTCCCATTCATCACGCACACTCCCAGCTGATTCTGCCACGGCCGGTTCGGAAGCACCTCAGGCAGATTGTAATGAACCTTTGCCTTTCCCATGACCGGCCACAGAAGGGAGGCGACACGGTAACCGCGCTTCACCGCCTCGTCATACAGGGTCGTCCCCCGCACGTATTTCCGCTGCCAGAACCAGTCTGACGGTTCCCGCTCCGGCTGAACCTGTAAGTTGTTGACGATCCCGTGATTCTTGGGGTACCGGCCCGTTACGATGCTCACATGGGCCGGATACGTCAGGCTTGGATATACGCTCACCACCTCCCCGCAGCCGGCCGCCCGTTTAAAGAACGAACCGAAATTGGGCAGCGTCTCCATATATGCCAGATCCCTTCCTCCCACGGCATCGAGGGACAAAATGATCATGCGGCGTTTATTTCTGTCTGGTATGCTCATTTCACAAATTCCGCCTTTCTCACGATTCCTCCGCCTCGCTTCGGATAAACTCCATGTGTTCCTTTATTTTTTTCTCATATCCGTTCTCCGTCGGCCGGTAGAACACACTTCCTTCCATGCCGTCAGGCAGATACTGCTGTTTCACATAATGATTGGGAAAATCATGGGCATATAAGTACCCCTGTCCGTGTCCCAGCTTCGCCGCCCCCTTGTAATGGGCATCCTGCAGATGAACCGGAACCGGCATGGTCTTACTCGAACGCACCGCCTCCAGAGCCTCAAAGACCGCGTTGCAGGCCGCATTGCTCTTGGGTGCCGAAGCCACATAGGTGACAGCCTGGGAGAGAATAATCTGAGCCTCCGGAAGACCGATCCGTTCTGCTGCCTGAGCCGCCGCCACGGCTACCACCAGCGCCTGCGGATCCGCATTTCCCACATCCTCGGCCGCACAGATCATGATTCGTCTGGCTATAAATTTCATATCTTCGCCTGCATACAGCATTCTGGCCAGATAATAGACAGCCGCATCCGGATCGGACCCCCGCATGCTCTTAATAAATGCAGAGATCGTATCGTAATGGTTGTCCCCGTCCTTGTCGTAACGCACTACCCGCTTCTGAATACACTCCTGGGCCACGTCGATGTCGATATGAATCTTTCCATCAGCTGCATCCCGCTCTGTCGTCATGATTCCCAGCTCCACGGCGTTTAACGCGGCTCTGGCATCTCCATTAGCCACATCCGCCAGAAAGTTCATGGCCTCCTCATCAATCACCGCATTGTAGGCACCCATGCCCTTATCCCTGTCATAAACAGCCCTGCGGATCAGTTCCCTGATATCCTCCCGCTCCAGCGGTTTCAGTTCGAACACACGGGAACGGGAAAGAAGCGCTCCATTCACCTCAAAGTACGGATTCTCTGTGGTGGCTCCGATCAGAGTCAGCGTCCCGTCCTCCACAAACGGAAGCAGATAATCCTGCTGTCCCTTATTAAAACGATGGATCTCGTCCACGAACAGGATCGTCTTCCTCCCGAACATCCCAAGGGAATCCCTGGCTTCCTTCACGATCTCCTCCATATCCTTTTTGCCGGCAACCGTGGCGTTGATCTGTTTAAAATCTGCGCTGGTGGTATTGGCAATCACCTTCGCCAGCGTCGTCTTTCCCGTCCCGGGCGGCCCGTAAAAGATGACGGAACCCAGCTTGTCCGCCTTGATCGCCCGGTACAGCAGCTTATCCTTCCCGATAATGTGCTGCTGCCCCACCACCTCGTCAAGGGTCGCCGGCCGCAGCCGGGATGCCAGCGGAGATTCCTTATCCATGGTGTTCTCTCTCATAAAATCAAATAAATCCATTGTCCTTCTCCTGCATTGTATACAATATCACTCCCGGCAGACTCACGTGGTAAAGCTGCCGGAAACCCATCAGTCGTAACAAAAGTATAGCCCCGGTTTCCCAAAGTGTCAATGGTTAGTCCACCAACAATTCATCCACCGTGACAAACGTATATCCCTGTTTCTTTAAAGTATCGACCACCTCCAGCGCCGCCTGCACCGACGTGGGAAAAACATCATGTAAAAGTATAATATCTCCCGGCTCTGCACTCTTCACGATCTTTTTCACCACTTTATTCGTATTCTGCAGCTTCCAGTCAAGAGGGTCCACCGACCACAGCACCACCGTCATGTCGGTCGCACACTCCAGTTCCTCATTCCACGATCCGTAAGGGGGCCGAAGATATTCCGGTTTCTGTCCTGTAATCTCTTCGATTTTCCGGTTGGTCTCCCCGATCTGTCCGCAGGCGCTTTCCAGCGTCTCCTTACTCATCTGCACATGGGTATATCCGTGATTTCCAATCAGATGGCCATCCTCCTTCATCTGGCGGATCACCCCTTCTTTTCCGTCGATATTTTCCCCCAGGAGAAAAAACGTGGCATGTACGCCCCGCTCTCTGAGTCCGTCTAACAGCTGGCTGGTATAGACGGAATGAGGACCGTCGTCGAAGGTAAGCGCAATCTGTTTTTCCCCGGAAAACTGGCGCCGCACCTCGCTCTGCGCCGAATCCCCGGCGTCAGCCGGAAGAAACAGCGTACTCTTAGCTTCCTGATAAAAGCCATACATGCTTCTTCCCAGCGCAATATCCAGCGCAAGGACGGCAAACAGACATATTATTTTCCATCTCAGTTTCATTTCCATCTCCGGCTTTCTCACTATTATGATTCATTCTATGAACAGACGATAAAAAATAAAACCGGATTATTTTCATATTTTTCTATCTTTTTTACCTTGAATACGATATAATAAAGATATAAAATCATTATTATTGCACAATTGCATACGCACATGAGATTCTTTTGAAAGGAGTGGATGTTATGGGACATAAAATAATCACCATCGGCCGTCAGTTCGGCAGCGGTGGCCACGAGATCGGTGAGAGGCTGTCAAAAGCACTGGACATTCCGCTTTACGACCGGGATCTGGTGGAGATGGCAGCCGAGAAGATGGGACTGTCGGAGATCAGCGTGGAAGAGGTGGACGAATCCGTTTTAAATACCTTTCTGTCTGCCTACCGCTACCCGGACCATGTGAATTCTTTCACCGGCTACGGACTGCCCTTAAACGACAGCACCTACTTAGCACAGTCTTCCATCATTGAGAGCCTGGCCAAACGGGGTCCCTGTATTATCGTAGGGCGGTGCGCTGATTTCGTTCTTCGTCAGAATCCCGACTGTCTGAATATCTTCATCTGCGCCGATATGAAAGACCGCATCGAACGAATTATGGACCGCTATCATTTAACGGAAAAGGAAGCAGCCACCGCAATCAAGAGAACAGACCGCAGAAGGAAGAATTACTATGAAACGTATACCGATCAGAACTGGGGCAGCCCGGATTCCCATCAGCTTCTGATCAATGTAAGCAAGCTCGGTCTGGAGAGATCCCTGGACCTGATCGAATACCTGTATAAGCAGCCGTGACAGGTCCATTCACCGGCATTTCCATTTTCCGGCACCTATTAATAAAAGCACCGGATAACCAAGTATACCGGAACCGTATATTTCCCCTGTCAAATGGGGGAACAACGCGGTTCCGGTATTTTGTATTTTATATTATATAATGTTTTAAATTCTATATTTATATCGACGTTCTATTTCCGCCTACATCGTTCCCACAAGGTGGTAGAACAGCCATATCATGCCTCCGCCTGCCAGGGCGATTCCTCCTACTGCGGCGATTAAAAACAGAGCCACTGCTATCTGGAATACCAGCATGCTCAATATCGGATGCTTCTGTTCCAGTCTATCTGCCATTCTCTTTACAGGAGCCAGGTTTGTTAAAAATGCTTCCAACATTGCGATCCCCTCCTTTTCTGTCTTTATTATATCGCACGACAGAATAAAGATTCTACGGTTGAGACCGCTGCACTCATAAACATTCTATAAATATCCGTGTATCATCTGGGCTTTCAGTACGACCGCCGTCTCATCCAGAATTACGTGGAGTACATTCTTATCATTCGGTTTGATCGGCGCACCTTCCTTTAAATCGATTCCAATTACCCCGAATACCCGGCCATCCTTCTGAATCGGAATGTATAAACCGGCCGCTCCCGGAAGGGTATTGGTGGTACAGCCGGCCTTGTGGCAATTCTTGCAGACCCATCCGGCCACAGCCGTCTCATCTTCGTTAAGCAGAATGCCGCCGGCCATTTCCTCAGCATCATTAGATAAATAGACTCTGGGCTGTTTTACTTCTCCTCCCACGGCATGATAGATAATCACATTTTTTTCCAGTAATTTCATTACCTGTTTCGCGCAGATATCCAGTATCTCGTCGCTGTCCGCAGCCAGCTTCAGTTTATTGCTGATGGCAATCAGTATCTGCATCTTTTCCGATTCTTCTTTCGACAGACGCACCTGACGCTTCAGCCTGGCTGCCAGAGAACTGACCGTCAGGGCGCAGAGCAGCATGGTCAGAAATGTAAATGGATAGACTGAGGCCACCGCCTGAAACGTAAATCTGGGAACTGTAAAAAAGAAGTTAAACAGCAGCACCGAGGCTGCGGAGGCCATCACGCCGGTCACCCTGTATCTGGAAAATCCTGATATCAGAATCACTGCCATGATATAAATCATGATCTGATTCATCTCTCCCAGACCGCAGGCCTCTATTCCCTGTCCCAGAATGGTGGCTGACGCCAGCAGAAAGACGGCTGCAGTCGCATCCACAGCCACACGCGCCGGCTCCACTGCAGCAGAATTCTTCCCTGTAAGATGGCGGTGCTTCTGTACCGCTGCCCGCACATCCGGTATCACATAGATATCCATCCCCGGAACCAGGGCAATCAGTCTGTCAATTAAGTTCCTCCTCCGTCTTACAATTGCGGATAACCCGGTGGGTCTCACCGTTCTTCCAATTACAATTTTTGATACCCCGTTATTCTTCGCATAGCCGGCAATCTGTTCCGCTATATCATCGCCGTAAAGCGTCACGACTTTGGCTCCGAACTGTTTTGCCAGAGTGATATTATTCTCCATCGTCTTACGGACTTTGTCTTCTCTCTCCGCCGCTTCCAGCGTCTCCACAACGACGGCGGAGAGCTCCGCTCGGAAGGCTCCCGCCATCCTTGCGGCCGTCCGGATCACCTTCTCATTGGTTGGAGACGGGGACAGGCATACCAGAACGTGCTCTCCCGTATAATAATCGCGGCCCGCCGCCTGCCGTTCCTTCATCACGGCCTTATTGACCTGGTCTGCCGTACGCCTCAGCGCGATCTCACGCAAAGCCGTTAAATTCTCTTTGGTGAAAAAATTGCTCATAGCCCGGCCAGCCTGATTTTTTCCGTAGATTTTTCCGGCCGCCAGCCTGGTAAGCAGCTCCTCCGGTTCGATATCCACCAGTTCAATCTTATCCGCCTCATCAAAGATACGGTCAGGCACCCGTTCGTTCACCCGTATATGGGTAATAGAAGCCACGATATCATGAAGGCTCTCTAAGTGCTGGACGTTCACTGTCGTATATACGTCAATCCCTGCGTCTAAAAGCTCCTGAATATCCTGAAAACGCTTCCTGTGACGGCAGCCCTCCGCATTGGTATGAGCAAGCTCATCCACCAGGAGAATCTCCGGCTTTCGCCAAAGAGCGGCATCCAGATTAAACTCCCGAAGCTTAATCCCCTTGTGGTCAATTAATTTCGGGGGCAGCACCTCCAGACCTTCTAAAAGCGCTATGGTATCCGGTCTGGCATGCGGCTCTATATAGCCGGCCACAACATCCGCTCCCGCCGCTTTTGCCTCTCCGGCGGTATCCAGCATGGCGTACGTCTTTCCCACACCGGCGGCGTAACCGAAAAATATCTTCAGTTTTCCCCGTCTTTTTATGTCCGTTTCTTCCAGCTCTTCTTCCTGTTCCTTTATCTCCTGAAGAATCTTCTCCGGGTCACGCTTTTTATCCATTTCGTCAATATCATTTTTTTTCATTTCCCACCCCTCACGATTGCCAGCTGCCTCTGGGAGTTTTTCGTCTATTCCTTCCACGTGATGCCGTCGAGTGCCAGATTTACCTTCAGCACATTGACGGCCGGTTCTCCGAATACGCCCAGTACACGGCCATCCGTATACGTTTCAATGATGGCTCTCACATCGTCCTCCGTGATCCCGCGCTCCCTGGCGATTCTCGACACCTGGAATTCGGCTGCCGCCGGTGATATGGCCGGATCCAGGCCGCTCCCTGAGCAGGTAACCAGGTCCTGCGGGACGGGCTGGCCTTCTTTCTCCGGCTGAGCCTCTCTGATCTTCTCAACCCGCTCTGCAATCAGTTCCTCCAGTTCTTCCCCGGCTGGTGTCTTATTCGAAGCCCAGGAATACATGAGCGGCTCTCCATTCTCACCGGTAAAGGTGGATGTATCCACATTCATGATACGTCCCCATAAATACTTGTTTTCTGTGAACTGCTGGCCCAGCAGCTCACTTCCGTATTTCGTTCCATCCTCCCCGACCAGAATGGATCCCGTGGCCTGTTTCGGGAAAAATACTTTCGCTATTCCGGTGACCACCAGCGGAAACACCACTCCGCAGATCACGGTCAGTATCAGGAAGAATCCTAACATCTTCGGTATCACTGATTTTATCGTCTTCATAATCCTTTTCTCCTCTTTATATCCATTCACAAACCACTGTCTCCACGATTCCCGACGCAATCAGGCTTCCGAGCGCGAGCAGAATCACGGTGATCACAGCGTTGCGAAATAATATATACACCTTGTTGCTAAAGATGTCATCATACATATCCGGCCACTTCCATTCTATAATGCGAATCCAAGCGCTACAATCATTACATCGATGACTTTAATCGCAATAAACGGGATTATGATGCCGCCCAGTCCATATACCAGCAGATTTCCGGTCAGCATCTTTGCCGCCGGCACTTCCCTGTACTTCACGCCCTTTAATGCCAGTGGAATCAGGGCCACGATAATCAGCGCATTATAGATCAGTGCCGAAAATATTGCGCTGTACGGGCTCGATAAATTCATAATATTGAGAGCTGCCAGCCCCGGATAAAGCCCCATAAACAGCGCCGGAATGATAGCAAAGTACTTCGCCACATCATTGGCAATGCTGAAGGTCGTCAGCGCTCCGCGGGTCATCAGGAGCTGTTTTCCTATTTTTACAATGTCAATCAGCTTGGTCGGTGAGGAATCCAGATCCACCATGTTGCCCGCTTCCTTTGCCGCCTGGGTGCCCGTATTCATGGCCACAGCCACATCGGCCTGGGCCAGGGCCGGGGCGTCGTTCGTTCCGTCGCCCGTCATGGCTACCAGATGGCCCTGAGACTGGAAATCACGGATCATCTTCAGCTTTCCTTCCGGCGTCGCCTCGGCCAGGAAATCGTCAACACCGGCCTCCGCCGCAATGGATGCCGCGGTAAGCGGGTTATCGCCGGTAATCATGATGGTCTTGATCCCCATCTTACGAAGGTCCGCAAATTTCTCCTTTACGCCTTCCTTCACAATATCCTTTAACTCGATGACACCGAGAATCCTGTGATTTTTTGCAACGACCAGGGGAGTGCCGCCCTGGTTTGCGATCTTTGTTACCACCTGATCACATTCTGCGCTGTAAACGCCGCCGTTAGCCAGTACGTAGGCCTTCACGGCATCCGCGGCACCCTTTCTGATCTCGTTGCCCTGATAATTGATTCCGCTCATACGGGTCCTGGCAGTAAATTCGACAAATTCCGCATGGAGCTCTTCCATGTTGCGTCCTCTCAAACCGAACTGTTCCTTGGCGAGTACCACAATACTTCGTCCTTCCGGCGTCTCGTCCGCCAGAGAGGAAAGCTGGGCCGCATCCGCCAGTTCCGTCCGGTCAGCACCGTCCACAGGAATCAATACATCCGCCTGTCTGTTTCCAAGGGTAATCGTACCTGTCTTATCCAGCATCAGGATGTCAACGTCGCCCGCGGCTTCTATTGCCCTGCCGCTCATAGCCAGAACGTTGGCCTGGTTAAGCCTGCTCATACCCGCTATACCGATCGCGGAAAGCAGCGCGCCGATCGTCGTCGGCGCCAGACAGATTAAGAGTGCAACCAGTGAGGTGACTGCCGTAGGATTCTCGATTCCCTTCTGACCTGCCGAAAACAGGGAATAAGCGTAAAGGGAAAGCGTCACCAGCACAAAGATTATGGATAAAGCAACCAGAAAGATCTGTAATGCAAGTTCATTTGGCGTCTTCTTTCTGGATGCACCTTCCACCATTGCAATCATTTTATCCATGAAGCTCTCACCGGGATTGTTGCTGACTTTAATAACCAGCCAGTCACTGGTTACCGTAGTACCGCCGGTCACAGCGCTTCTGTCACCGCCGCTCTCCCGGATTACCGGGGCGGACTCGCCTGTGATGGCGCTCTCGTCCACACTGGCCGCGCCATCTACGACATCTCCGTCGGCAGGGATCTGTTCCCCTGCCGCCACATAAACCAAATCACCTTTTCTCAGCTCCGTGGAGGTGACCCGCGTTCCCTTCTCCTTCTGTGACGGAGACGGAATCTTAAGCGCCATAACGTCTTTTCTGTTGGCCCTTAAGGCATCTGCCTGTGCCTTGCCTCTGCCTTCGGCAATCGCTTCCGCGAAGTTGCCAAACAAATCCGTAAACCACAGAATAACAGACACTGCCAGAATAAACCACGGTTTTGCATCCCGGATGCCGGCCAGAGAAAATACAAACATTACCAGTGTGAGAATTGCCGAAACGTATACCATGAACATAACCGGGTTCTTAATCTGTTCCCTGGGATCCAATTTGATCAGTGAATCCTTCATGGCCCGGGTCATGATCCTCTTATCGGCAAAAATACTCGTCTTTTTCTTTTCACTCATGCCTTTTTCCTCCATCAACCTATCATCTCAAAGAACTCTGCAATTGGTCCCAGCGCCAGTGCCGGGAAGAAACTCAGCGCACCGATCAGCAAAACCACCACAATCAGTAAGAAGATAAACATTGCATTGTGGGTCGGCAGCGTTCCCGCGCTGACTGCAACCTTCTTTTTCTGCGCCATACTGCCCGCAATGGCCAGTGCTCCGAACATCGGCAGGAACCGTACAAAGAGCATGACAAGGCCAATACTTGTGTTCAGGAATGGAGTGTTGGCGTTAAATCCTGCAAACGCCGACCCGTTGTTGCCGCCTGCAGAGGCGTATGTATAAAGTACTTCGGATAATCCGTGGGCGCCCGGGTTATTCAGGCTGTCCGCCGTAGCCGGAAGCACCGCTGTGATACCGCTGCCCACCAGAATACCGATGGGAGTTGCCAGACAGATCAGGACCGCCATCTTCATTTCATAAGGCTCAATCTTCTTACCCAGATATTCCGGTGTACGCCCAACCATCAGTCCGGCTATGAATACGGTCAGAATCGCAAATGCCAGCATACCGTAGAGACCGCAGCCAACACCGCCGTACACCACCTCGCCCAGCATCATAAGAAGCATCGGTATCATACCACCCAGCGGTGTATAACTGTCATGCATGGAGTTAACCGAGCCATTGGAGGCTGCCGTTGTAAATGCCGCCCAGGTTCCTGAAGTTGCAATACCGAACCTCGTCTCTTTTCCTTCCATGTTGCCGCCCGCCTGACCGGCCGTGCTGATATCTACGGCTCCGCCCTGCGCAATCTGGGGTGTGCTTACCTGTTCTGTATATCCCACCACGGCCAGGGCCAGCGCCAGCATGATAAACATCGCCAGGAATACCGCAACTCCCTGCTTTTTATCCTTAATATTCCTTCCGAAGGTAAAGCAGAGTGCGGCAGGAATCAGAAGCAGTGAAATCATTTCAAATAAGTTGCTCCATGGATCCGGATTTTCCAGGGGATGGGCGGAGTTTACTCCGTAAAAGCCGCCGCCGTTGGTTCCCAGCTGTTTAATTGAGATCTGGCTGGCTGCCGGTCCAAGGGGAACAATCTGTTTGTCAACAACGGTTGCAGTGCCGTCTTCATTCTCAACTGTAACCGGTTCAAGCAGCTGTACCTCCTCGTGTCCCCGAAAGGTCTGCGGAACACCTCTGGATACAATAAAGACGGATACAATCAGGGAAAGGGGAATCAGAACGTATACCGTGGACTTCGTCACATCCGTATAGAAGTTTCCGATACCTTTCTTTTTCACACGGATAAAGCCGCGGATCAGGGCGAACAGGACTGCCATACCAACGGCCGGAGTAACGAAGTTCTGAACTCCCAGACCAATCATCTGTGAAAAATAGCTGAGAGCCGACTCACCGGAGTAAGCCTGCCAGTTCGTATTTGTCACAAAGCTGGCTGCCGTATTGAAGCCCAGATGCCAGGAGGTTCCCGCCTGCCCTTCCGGATTCAGCGGAAGTATGTTCTGAAGCATTAAGATCAGCCACAGAACCGCCAGGCTGATGACGCTGAATACGCCTGCGCATACCGCATATTTCTTCCAGTCCATCTCTTCTTCTCTGTTAATTTTCAAAACCTTATAAATTCCATTTTCCACGGGAGAAAGAAGCCTGGTCAGAACCGTCTTCTCTCCATTCATAACCTTTCCTATGTACCTGCCCAGCGGTATGGCCAGTACAATGAGAACGGCACAATACAATATCATCTGGATCGCTGTATTCGTCATTGTTTGTCACCTCTCAGTAAAATGATAATCAGGTAAACCAGGATAAAAAGTGCTGTAAGTCCGATTATACCTAACATAAATCCCATTTCCATAATGTAGCCTCCTCTTCTTGAACTGAGGGTATGATAGCATGGCGGGTCGTTAAGATTCTATGGGGGAATACGTGACGGATATAAAAAGGCTGTAAAGACGGATCAGGAGTTTTGATTGACTACTTCGCATTCTTTAAGATATGATTGATACAAATACAGAATCCAGCGGAGGAATACAGTGCTTAAGACAAAATATATCCTGATGATTTTCATACTTCTTATCGTTTTGCATGCCCATTACCGGCGTTTTAAACAGGCAGGTTCTTTTTCCTGCTATATCCGCAGCATGCTTTGGGACCCCAGTTATGACAGGAACCGGATTAAAGCCTATGACTATATCCGGGTGCTTGCAGTTGTTTTTGTGATCGCCGCACATGTGGTTCAGTCAGATTCTGCGCCGGCAGCCGGAACGTCTGCTTTCATGGCTCTGCGGATTATGGCTGTTCTGTTTTTAAACTGCAATCTATTGTTTGTCATGCTCAGCGGAGCGCTGCTGCTGAATCAAAAGGAAGAGCCAGTCTCCGTTTTCTACCGGAAACGGGTCTTTAAAGTGGGAATCCCCATGGCTGTATATTATTTATTCTATCTGTATATGGGGCTGTACCAGTCCGGACTGACCGATCCCAAAAACCTTTTGGATGCCTGCAGACGGTTTCTTTCCGGTCCTTCCCAGTGGAATCCCCACTTCTGGCTGATGTACGTGATTCTGGCTTTCTATCTGGCGGCGCCATTTTTCAAGGTTATGGTACAGAATATGTCTGACCGACTTTTGCTTTCTTTTGTCGTGCTCACCTTTTTCATGAACGGAGCGCTGTCCTGGCTTCCGCTTTTGGGCATTGAGTTCCATTTTGTCACACTTTTATGCGGCTGGGAATCGGTATTCGTGTTTGGTTATTTCTGGACCAGGCCGTTCTCCTCCCGTTACCGAAAACCGTTTATGATTCTCGGGGCAGCCTCATTTCTCATCACAGCGGCCATATCCTGTGTTCTGCCGGATTATACCGATGCATTTTTAAATAAGGCGCCAACCATGCTGTTTATGTCGGGAGCCATCTTCTCCTGGTTTACCGGAATGGAAGAAAAGCTAAAAAAACCGGGGCCGGCAGTCAGAATCATCAGTAAATACGGGTTTTCCATCCTTCTGATCCACTGGTATATCCTTCATCATACAGCAGAAGAACAGCTGGGGCTTTACGCCTCTTCCTGGGGCATTTTAGGCGGCACTGCGGTCACAGTGGCCGTTACCCTGGTCCTCTCCTTCCTGTTTGCCTTTGTGTTTGATCAAACGGCGGTTCTCTGTGTGAATACCCTGTGCAGCGCCCTGTCCCGGGGACTCGGACAGCTCAAACGGCTCCGCAGATAACAAAAGGCATTCCAGGCGGCTGATCATACTTTCAGCAGCCTGGAATGCCTCTTATTTTTCTGTCTACGACTCCACGAACCGGTAACCGACGCCGACTTCCGTCAAGATGAACCGGGGTTTTGTGGAATCCTCTTCTATTTTGCGGCGTATGTTTGCCATAAATACGCGAAGGGACTGGTAGTCGTCAGTAGTATCGTACCCCCATACCTCCTGCTGAATGTAGTGATGCGTCAGGACCTTACCGGAATTATTGACAAGAAGCGACAGCATCTTATATTCAATCGGGGTCAAGTGGACTTCTTCTCCCCTGACACTGACCTTCCGCTTTTCAAAATCCAGTTTCAGGGTATCCAGTTCAAAGACCGGCTCCTGTCTGGGCGCGGAACTGCGGTGCCGCAGCGCAACCCGGATTCTGGCCAGCAGCTCCCCGGCATTAAACGGCTTGGTAATATAATCGTCCGCTCCTGCATCCAGCGCCCCCACCTTCTCCTGCTCCATCCCTCTGGCAGATACCACGATAACCGGCACCTCCGACTCCTGGCGGATCTGGCCTAATACCTCCATTCCATCTATATCGGGCAGTCCTAAATCCAGCAGGATCAGATCCGGATTATTGGCGTAAAAATACGAGATGCCCGTCAGGCCATCATCTGCGAGTACACACCTGTATCCCTTGGTTTTCAGCGTTATTTTTATAAAATTCTGTATGGTCTTGTCATCTTCGATGACCAGGATATCTGCATCATTCATTCTGTCTTACCTCCATTGGCATATCAACCTGAAATGTAGTTCCTCCCCCCTCATTATTGACAGCCTTTATATGGCCTCCGTGGGCTTCCACAATAGCCTTGCAGATCGTAAGCCCCAGTCCGACCCCCCGCTGCTTATCGCCGTTTTCATAGGCTGTCGTAAAAAAGTTATCGAAAATCTTGTCTAACCGTTCTTCCGGGATACCGCTGCCATTGTCCGCTACCTTAAAGGTGATAAAGTTCCCCATCACCCGGGCGGAAACCGTAATGGTCGTATCGTTTCCCGAATGCCGGATCGCGTTGTCAATTAAGTTTACCAGAACCTGGGTAAACAGTCTGGCGTCAACCGGAAGCAGAACGATATCATGGGGAGTGACGGTCTTTAAGCGGTGATCTCCCAGCCGCTTGGAGACCAGGGTGACAGCACCTGAAATCAGGTCATCCACGACTTCTTTCTTCTTCTGTATATCCAGCCGCCCTTCCTGTATGCGGGTCATATTCAGCAGATTCTCTACCATGGAATTCAGCCACTCTGCATCCGTACAGATATCATTCAGCATACTCTTTGCAGTTTCTTCATCCAGGCTTCCATAGTTGTCATAGAGAAAATTAGAGCTTCCGGCAATGCCGGTCAGCGGCGTGCGCAGGTCATGTGAAATACTTCTCAGAAGAGTACTCTTCAGCCGTTCCTTCTCGATCTGTATTTTCGTCTCTTCCTTCTCCTCATTCAGCCGTTCCCGCTCAAGCACCAGGGTAATCTGGGAGATTACCGTGTCCACGTAAACCCTCTCTTCTTCCTCTAAATCACCGTCACAGCAGTCAAATATAATGACTCCATACGTCTTGTTGCTGTTCTTAATCGGAACGTAAAGAGAAGTATTTTCACCAAACTGAGCCTCTCCGTGGCCGCAGATCATGGAATTGCGGTAGCACCACTCTGCTATACTGTCGGAGAATTCTTCATTGTCGCTGCTGCGGATCAGGATATCCACCCGTTTCTCCGTCAATTTTTTCAAACTGTCACAGCTGTATCTGGCGATGGCCGGCCGGCCTGCCAGATTTAAAAATCCGCTGCCGATCGCATTGAGCTTGGTTGTAATCTCCGTCCTCCTGTTGGCAATGTCCATCTGCCTCTGCAGCTTAACAGTCAGCGAGGCCACAATAAACGCCACAATGATGAAAATCATCAGTGAAATGACGTAATTCGGATCGTCCACCTGGAAGGTAAACTTCGGTGCAGTAAACAGAAAATTAAAAGTAAAGACGAAAACGACCGATGAACCAATTCCCCAGCACATGCTGCTGGTCTCCACGCTGCAGATAACGACGCCGACCACATAGATAAGAAGCAGGTTCTCAATGCGGACTCCCATATGGTTGAGCACAATGGCAAACATCGTAGAGAGCACCCAGATTACAGCCACCTTTGATGCATTTTTCAGTATTTTAACGATGTGTTCCGCAGATGCGATATCATTTCTCATAATGATCCCTTTTCCTGTTTCGATTTCTGTGCCGTTTCCGTTTCATCTGTTTCTCGTGCAGATAATTCTTTCCGTCGGACGCCATCCTGGCCGCTGCAATCAGTACGACATAAATCTCCAGACGCCCCAGAAACATGCCTGCAATGGCCGTCCAGTGAATCACCGGGCTGGCTCCGTACGACGTGATTCCGACAGACAGTCCCACCGTACTTATGGCGGAGGCAAACTCAAACATGGAGTCCTGAATCGAATAGCCATAGCAGCAGAATACAAAGCTTCCAACTGCAAACAAAAGAAGGTAGAAGAAGACAAATGCGTTGATCCGGTTCTTCTCCCTGTCTGTTATGACTTCCTTCTTACCGCCGCGGTTAATCTGTTCAGTAAATACAACCCGGTCGGGGTGCGCATCACGAACCAGCTTCCACCAGATTTCCTTCAGCATAACATAAACGCGGTAAATCTTCAAGCCGCCCGCCGTGGACCCGGCCCCGCCGCCAATCAGCATCAGCAGAATCATAAGAAACATCATCGCAGGCGTCCATGCTGCAAAGCTCTCAACCGTCTGGAATCCAGTCGTGGTCAGTGCAGAAACTGCCTGAAACAGTGCTGCCCGCAGGCTCACCGGCACGTTACTGTATACGCCGTTCATAAGGAGCACCGTCAGGATGGGCACAAAGAGAGCCAGCAGAAAAAGCATAAGCCGGACCTCACAGTGGGAGATAAATTCTTTGAATTTTCCCTTCAGCAGAAGCAGATGCACAAAAAAATTCGTGCTGCCAAGCAGCATTAAGATAACCGTGACCATCTCGATGGCCGTGCTGTTATAGTAGCCGATGCTCTCCGCCCTGGTAGAAAAGCCGCCGGTGGAAAGAGCCGCCACTGCGTGGTTTATGGCATCGAAGGGACTCATACCGAACAGAATATATAAAAAAGTACCTCCCAGGATGTATCCGCTGTATATCCCGATAATCAGCCTTGCCGATTCAATCAGATTGGGAAGCAGACGGTCCGAGTGGCCCTCGGCGTGATACAGCCGCATTCCATATACATCAGAGAGTACCGACGTCATGACAAGCACTAACCCGATCCCTCCGAAAAACAGAAGTATCGTCCTGTGTATCAGGAAAATATGGGGAGCCGTGCTGACATCAACCACACTGAGTCCCGTCGTACTGAGTCCGCTGGTAGTCTCAAACACGGCCTGTGTCACGGAATACGTTCCGCTGAGCACAAATGGTATCGCCGTTACGAAGATGACAATGACCCATGTCCCGAGGACAACGATCATTTCCTGATTTTTTTCCAGGTTTCCCGCCCGCCTTCCGCGAAGCACCAGGCTCAGGAGATAACCTGCCAGGATTGACGAGACGCCCGGCGCCACAAAGTACTGCGCCTGTCCCATTTCCTCCGGATAAAAGAACAGGGTAAACAGAGGAAGCAGCGTGATAATTCCCGCCAGAATCATTACGATCCCCATATAACCGGCGATCAGGCGGTATCCCTTCAGAACATGCCTCTCGTGATGGTTCTCTGCTCCCAGTGTTTCCCATAAAATCATATGATCATTCATTGTCTTCACTGCCCAGGATGGCCTTAACGGATTCCTTCTGGCTCTGCGGTGTGGTGATCACCACCAGGCGGTCTCCTGCCATAATCTTATTCTGCCCGTTGGGAACAATGACCTCCGTCTCTCTTATAATACAGCTGATAATTGTATTAAAAGGAAGCTCCATATCCGCAATTCTGCGATCCACCACCGGGCAGTCCGAATTCACCTTTATCTCATTGACCAGTACCTTCTGATTCTCCAGAGGCATCACCCTGACCAGATCTTCAATCACCGAAGCCTGCTCGATATAGTGGGCCAGCATATAGGTGGCGCTTATTGCCCTGTCCACGCCCAGCATCTCGAATATCTCCACATTTTTCGGATTTCTCACCGTACAGACCGTCTTTTTAATGGCAAACAGGCGCTTGGCCATCTGACAGATCTCCAGGTTATCCGCGTCCTTCTCTCTCAAAGCGATCAGGATATCATATCCTTTCACACCCGCCTCATCCATGACATATTCCTTGCAGGGGTCACCATAGATGACAGAAGCGGCGTCGTAGGACGCGGCCAGATGCTCACAGTACCCCATATCCCCGTTGATTGCTATGATCTTGTGTTTTCCCATCAGAAGAAGCCCAATCAGGAAATCCGCCTCATCTCTTCCACCTGCAACCACAATCTTCATGAAATTCCTGCCTCCTGATATTCCCCTTCTGTCAGTCTGTCAAATTCATTTACCGACAGAACAAACGGACAGATCGGCTTAATATTAAATCCACGAATCAGTTTTTCCTTATTTTTATCATTGAGCCTGGAAAATACCTCCGGCACATGGAAGATCCGGCAGGCGATCTGTGAAGCCAGAATATTGACATTATCGTCATCCGTAGCCGCGATAAATACCTCCGCGCTCTCGATTCCCACCTGCTTCAGCAAATCTATATCCGTTCCGTCCCCGACAATCTGATAACCGCTGAAATCCTCCGGCAGCTTCCGGAAGGCATCCTCATTCAAATCAATTACAACAATTCTCGTACTGCGCCCTGACAGCTTCCCTGCCAGTCCGGCCCCAAACCGGCTCGCACCTGCTATAATAATGGTTTTCGTTTTATGAAAGAACATATACGTTCCTCCCCTCTATCATGAAAGCATATTTTTACAGCTTTATTGTAGTGGAAAAGCCCATAAAAAAGATAGTGGAAATCAGGGAAGTGATATAAAGATTGTATAAAGATTCTGGAAAGACCGGAACCGGTCTTTCGAACGCGTGCCCGGAAGGCTTTTTATGTAACAGGAGCACTTTCCCATTACATAAAAAAGCCGCTCCCCGGCAATCGGACAACGGCTTTCATCTTTTTGGTTTATTCAGCTGGAAATGCAATTATGCTAAGCAAACGTTAACTGCCTGCAGACCACGGTTTCCTTCGGTTGTATCATAAGTTACCTTCTGGCCCTCTTCAAGAGTCTTGTAGCCGTCAGCCATGATTCCGGAGAAGTGTACGAATACTTCTTCGCCAGTCTCGTCGTTTGTGATAAAACCATAACCCTTTGCTCCATTAAACCATTTTACTGTACCGTTGTTCATAACGCGTACCTCCTATAAAAATAAAAAAATTATTTGATTTATCTCATGAAACAAAAATCACATATTTTTGTAAAGCATCATCCGAAAATAATGACTTACAAAAATATGTGAAATCATAACCTCATTCGATAATACGGGTGTAGTTTACACCTTTTTTCCTAAATTGTCAAGACTATTACAGCATTTTTCCTAAAATTTAAATATTTTGTAGATAAAGCTATTTTCATCCCAATTCACACCGCCTGAAATGAGCAGCAGCTATTTCCCTGCAAAATAAAAACCCCCGATTCTGCATAACAGATTCGGGGGAAAGAAGAGCCTCAATTACTTTAATGTAACTTTTGCACCCTCAGCCTCTAAGGAAGCCTTGATCTGCTCAGCTTCTTCCTTGGAAGCGCCAGCCTTAACTACCTTCGGAGCGCTGTCAACTACGTCTTTTGCTTCCTTTAAGCCTAAGCCGGTAGCTTCACGAACAACCTTGATAACCTTAACCTTGTTAGGACCAACCTCGGTTAATTCAACGTCGAATTCTGTCTTCTCTTCTTCAGCTGCTGCGCCAGCGCCTGCTGCTGCTACAACAACACCTGCTGCTGCGGATACACCGAATTCTTCTTCACAAGCTTTTACTAAATCATTTAATTCTAATACGGATAATTCTTTGATAGCTTCAATAAACTCAGCTGTTGTTAACTTTGCCATGATAATATACCTCCATTTAATATATGTTTGATTTTTGGTAAAGAAGTTCAGTTCCCTTAAGTCACTGAACCGCTAATTTTCTAAATTCAGGCCGCGCTGCGCTTGTCTTCCTTAAGAAAATTACGCTTCTGCGCTTTCGCCGCCCTGCGCTTCTGCGATCTGCTTGAGCACGCGGGCAAAGTTGGTGATCGGAGACTGGATGCTTCCAAGTAACTTTCCGAGAAGAACTTCTCTGGAAGGAATGCTGGAAATCTGAGCCATGCCCTTCTCATCGTAATATACGCCTTCAACAACGCCGCCCTTAATCTCTAATGCCGGAGCTGTCTTGGCAAACTCAGCAAGGATTCTTGCCGGAGCTGTCGCGTCTGTCTTGGATACAGCTAATGCTGTAGGTCCTTCCAGATTCGGCTCCAGAGCCTCGAATGCTGTGCCTTTTCCTGCAAAACGGATCATTGTATTCTTGTATACTTTGTATACAACGCCTGCTTCTCTTAACTTCTTACGCAGTTCAGTGTCCTGAGCTACAGTTAAGCCACGGTAGTCAACGACTACTGCAGTCTCGGCGCCGTCAAATAATTCCTTGATCTCGTCTACAACTGGCTGTTTTAATTCAACTTTTGCCATTATGGTTTACCTCCTGTTTAGTCTAAACCTGACCGGAAACCCGGCCGGTCCGCCCGTATAAACCGCAAAAAGAATTTCTCTGTCCTGACGGAGAGGCCCTTCTCATGTACCGGGTTCCGGTGTTATGAGAAAGAAAATAAAAACCTCTCTGCCTAAAGACAGAGAGGTCTACAGATCATTCGTTAAAACGATACTTGTACGTTCCTCGGCAGGCGTTTACACCTTATGCCTTGCGGCACCTGCTGTCTTCGGCAGTCAATACTTTGCGTATTGTAACATGATTTATGATTAATGTCAACCACAAAACAAAATTAGTTCATTAATTTTGCTACGTTCAGCTTTACGCCAGGCCCCATGGTAGAAGTCAGAGTAACGCTCTTTAAGTAAGCACCCTTAACAGCACTTGGTTTTGCTTTCATGATTGCATCGATAAGCGTCTGGAAGTTGTCCGCTAATTTATCTTCTTCGAAAGAAGCTTTTCCAACTGGCACGTGGATAATGTTTGTTTTATCAAGTCTGTACTCAACTTTACCGGCTTTGATATCGTTGATCGCCTTCGTTACGTCCATGGTAACTGTACCAGCTTTTGGGTTAGGCATTAAGCCCTTCGGTCCGAGTACACGTCCCAGACGTCCTACAACACCCATCATATCTGGTGTAGCAACAACTACATCAAAATCCAGCCAGCCTTCGTTCTGGATCTTCGGAATTAATTCCTCTGCTCCAACGAAATCAGCGCCTGCAGCTAAAGCTTCGTCAGCCTTAGGTCCCTTAGCAAATACTAAGATTCTTACAGTCTTACCTGTACCATGAGGCAGAACAACTGCACCACGGATCTGCTGATCTGCGTGACGTCCGTCACATCCGGTTCTGATATGAGCTTCAATTGTTTCATCAAATTTAGCACTTGCAGCTTTCTTTACTAATGAGATTGCTTCTGGTGCATCGTAGAGAACAGTACGATCGATCGTTTTAGCTGCCTCTGCGTATCTTTTTCCTCTTTTCATTATAAATAACCTCCTAGTGGTATTGTCGGGGATGTCCCTCCCACGTTATAAAAATGCAGCTTCCGGCCTACTCAGCGACCGTGATACCCATGCTTCTTGCTGTACCAGCAATCATGCTCATGGCTGCTTCCAGAGATGCTGCGTTTAAGTCAGGCATCTTTGTCTCGGCAATCTTCTGTAAGTCTTCTTTGGAGATAGTCGCAACTTTTGTCTTGTTCGGAGCTGCAGATCCGGATTTAAGCTTGCATGCCTTCTTTAATAATACAGCTGCAGGCGGAGTCTTTGTGATGAAGCTGAAGCTTCTGTCAGCATAAACAGTGATAACAACCGGGATAATTAAGTCGCCCTGATCAGCTGTTCTTGCGTTGAACTCCTTTGTAAACTGTACAATGTTAACACCATGCTGTCCAAGTGCCGGTCCGACAGGAGGAGCTGGTGTAGCCTTTCCCGCTGGAATCTGCAGTTTGATATATCCTGTTACTTTCTTTGCCATAATTAGGCACCTCCTAAATAAATGTGGTATTGTCGGGGATTTCCCTCCCACGAGCCTTCCAATCGTACAAAAGGCCGCTTTTACTTGTTACATCTTCTTGATTTCGTTGAAATTCAGTTCAACCGGGGTCTCTCGGCCAAACATCTCAACATTGATCGTGATGGATTTCTTACCTTCGTTGATGGACTTGATGGCACCAACGGTATCCTTCCATGCACCGGAAATTACCACAACGGTATCTCCAACCTCAAAATCAACAATGACTTCTTCATTTCTGAATCCCAGGTTCGCCATCTCTTCTTCTGTCAGAGGAACCGGTTTTGATCCGGGACCGACAAAGCCTGTCACACCGCGTGTGTTACGCACCACATACCATGTATCATCATTCATGATCATATGGATCAGTACGTAGCCGGGGAACATCTTTTTATCGGCCTTTTTCTCCACACCATTCTTCAGTTCGATAACGGACTCCAGAGGAACCGACACCTCCAGGATCTGATCCTGTAAGTTTCTGTTTTCAATGGTTTTCTCAATGTCGACTTTTACTTTGTTCTCATAGCCTGAATAGGTATGGACTACATACCAATGTGCTTCTGACATACACTCACCTTAACCCTTAATCATTATAAGATAAAACTGAGACCGAACTTGATGATTAAATCAAGAATGGCGATAATCAGTCCTAAAGCAATCGATACAGCCAGTACTGCTATTGTCTGCTTCGTTACGGTTTCTTGGTCAGGCCAGACGATTTTCTTGAACTCAGTCTTCAAACCCTGGAAGAAATTCTTCTTCTGAGCTCCCTCGTTGTTCACTGTATCTCCCATAATTTCACGTCCTTTACGTCAAACCGATTACTTAGTTTCCTTGTGCAAAGTATGTGTCTTACAGAATCTACAATACTTTTTGGTTTCCATTCTGTCAGGATGAGTCTTCTTATCCTTGGTCATGTTATAGTTACGCTGTTTGCATTCTGTACATGCCAGTGTGATCTTTGTGCGCACGACTTCCACCTCCACTTAAATTTTCGTTGTTGTTATTCGGCCATTCTTCTATATTCAGGTATCTACGCGCTGCGCTGCCGCAAAACGTAATTTTGAGCATAAAAAAAAGACCTAAGCTCTTCCATTCGCCCAATTACTATATCATATGGGTCTGGATTCGTCAATCTTTTTTTGCGAAAAACTATTGTTTTATAAAGTTTTTTAAGTATACCACGAAGGTCAAAAAATTGCAAGCAGGAAAACCGGCTTTCCTGAGAAATAACGAAAGGAGCCGTTTTTTCGACTCCCTCCGCCTTGTTTCGGCCTTGCTGTCACCAACAGTATTCTCTTCGCTGCAGATCAACCATCATTTTTTCCGGTTTTGCCGGATTTCAGCGCTGAAATCAAACACATGAGGCACCTCTTCCTCCGGCATATTTAATGCTCTGCGCAGATCCAGCCACAGATCTGCAATGGAATTTTCGCCTTCGCGCAAATCAGCTGCCACCAGGCCGCCGTCTGCTGTTAAAAGCTCATACGCCTTCCGGAAACTGCCGGTCCGGTATAACGCCATAATATATTCCAGCACAACACGGGACTCGGACGCCACCTCCTCCGGAAGCTGTTCGTAAACACGAATAAGCGCGTCATACCCGCCGCATCGTGCCAGAACCCGGAAACCTTCCTTAATGTAAGAAAGATCCCCTGCCCGCTCCATAAGCCCCTGTTCCATGATGGACACGGCCCTCTCGTATTCCCGGCCTTCCAGACAGAGCAGCGACGCCAGCCCGTAACGGCTCCAGGCATTTTCCTTCTGTCGGATACTTTCAATAAAACACGACTTCGCCTCCCGGTTTCTCCCTCGCGCCATGTAATTTAAGGCAAGATGATACAGAAGATGCCAGTCTGGGGAAGCTTTCCCCGGCTTTCGATCTCCCCGGGACTGCGGTTCTGCCTGAGGCTGCAGGTTCTCCCGCTGATCCTGTTCCGCCTGCTTTTTCAGCATCTCATACCAGAAATCATCTGCCATGCAGTCAGCAGGTATTTCCGCCGGATCCGCTGATGGAAAACGGCCTGTCTCCAGAAAAACACGCCATGGAGCCTGGCGTTGATCCTCACTGGAAAAATCCAGATGAGGAGAAAGCGGTTTCTCCCCTCTGCGCATGCGGCAGGCATTTTCAAGGTCTGCGTATCCGCTGCCCCGGTATATTACTTCCCCTGGCTTCACCGCCCACTCACGGCTGTTCTCCAGCACCTTTTCCAGTGTATCTCCTGCTTCGGCACGAACCATCGCTGTCAGCGTCTCCCTGTCCTCTTCAAAAGAGTCACTGCGGCCATTTAACTGAACGGCACCATACCTCTCGATCCACTCCCATGCAGTGTGGGGTGCCATCGGAATACAGCCGTACTGAGTCTTTCCCAGACCTGCCTGAATTTCTATATAGCGTCCGGCCTCCTCCGTCAGGTATTCCTGCCAGCGGGCTGAGGCGCTGTTATTGCCCCAGGAAAAGAGCTTGCGCCCGCGCAGACGACGGGTGGAATACTGAAGAAGTCCAAAACCGTCCGAAGCCACATTCGCGATATAGCGGGGTGACTCCTCCGGAATATGAAAGAAGTAGTCCACCTGCCCCGGAATATTCCGGTAATGAGAGATATCGATGCCGTCCACCACTGGTACCGGTACCTTATAGACACTTCCTCCTCCGCTGCTGTAGGCGCTGTCTGCCGGAACAATCACGCGGCCGTCTTCATATTCCGGAACAGCCATGTTGCTCCACCAGTACATGGGTGTTACTTCCGGATTATGATTTACCACACGCATCCGGCAGTTTAAGTAAGCGCCGCCTTCATCCAGCCAGAAATCCATCTGATAGACCATCCTGCGTATCCGTTCATACTCGTACATGCGAAGAACCGGAAGTCCGCTGCCGGTCTCCAGCCTGGCAGTAAAAAGAGGTTCCATAGTCAGCGGAGTATGGCCGATGAGGCCGATATTCCATTCCACACCTCCCGAGAACCAGGCGTCACGCAGGGCCAGGTTGCCGGGACGTATCACATCATTGGTATAGAGCAGCTCGCGCCCCGATTTTAAATCAGTAAGCTGCCAGAGCCGCCCGCCGAATTCCGGCAGAAATACGGCTCTCAGGTACTCATTTTCCAGAACTGCAGTCTTCACCGGGTGAAGGGCGCATTCCCGTGTGTAGCAGGTGTAATCCCTGTACGGATATACTGAATTCAGCGTTCCATAGCCTTCGTAGATCTCATCGTACTCGTCTAACAGGAATTCTGTCTTATTCTGCATATTGTCCATACCTAACAGGTTGGGCACCGAGGCCTCAGGTCCCTTAGGGGCGGTTTTTAAATACACCTGATCAAATATCAATGTCGGTCGCATATAGTTTTCCATTTCTTCTGAATTATTTTCTTATTCATAATCAGCCCTTGATCGCTCCGCCCGTTACACCTGCGATAATCTTATCGGACAGGAAGAGGTACAGCAGGAAGGTAGGTGCAAATACGATAACGACAGCAGCAAACATGCCGCCATAATCGTTGGTATACTGCATCCCCTTTACCATATTATAAAGACCTACGGCGATGGGGCGCACATTCTGCTTGCTTGCAAACAGCATGGACATGAAAAATTCATTCCAGATGGCAATAAAATTAAAGATCGTCACAGTGATGATTCCGGGCTGTGCCAACGGAAACATAATCTTCCAGAAGGTCTGAATCGGTGAACAGCCGTCGATCGCCGCCGCTTCTTCAAACGTATAGGACAGATTGGAGAAGAATGCCAGCAGGAAGAAAATGCTGAACGGCACATTCATGGCAATATACAGGAACATAATGAGTCCCCGGGTATTGGTCAGTTTTAATGACGTAATAATGGAGAACAGCGGCATGACAATCATAATGACCGGAATGCCCAGCGCTGTCGCAAACATATTCTGCAGGATCATATTTCCCCTGAATTTAAAGCGTGACAGGGCATATGCCGCAGGTGCCGCCACCATGATAATCAGGGTACAGGAAACAGCCGTGTAAATCAGGGAGTTCAGGAAGAACACGCTGATCTTCTGCGATTTCCACGCATTCGTATAGTTTTCAAAATGCAGGCCGCTGGCGAACTTAAACAGCTCTCCGCCTAAAATCTCCCGGCTGGTAGACAGGGATGCCAGCATAACCCAGCCAATCAAAAGCACGGTAAATATCAGCCAGATCACGCACAGAATGTATCCGGGCAGCCGTGGAATTTCTCTCGTTACATTTAACTTTGGCTTTATCTCTTTTTGTTTTGCCATGATAACTACCTCCCTACAATTCCGCGTCATCATTCTTGATGATGAGTGTGGTTAAGCTGAATACGGCAACTACAATAACTGCCATCATAACGCCGATTGCCGCGCCGACTCCGGAATCACGGGCAGCCTGGACTGCATTGGACGCTCCGAATACCAGCTCATACATGTAATTCAGCGGCATAACCGTCTGTTCAGATAAGTTGACCGGATCAAATACCTGGCCCCAGATAAAGAAGCCTACGCTGGAAACTGTCCACATAACGAGATTCGTACGGATCGATCCGCGGAGCAGGGGAAATGTTATGTACCAGAATTTCTTAAACACGTTGGCGCCCTCGATGGAAGCGGCCTCATAATAATCCGCGCTGATCCGTTCGATACCACTCATAAAAATCAGCATATGGTATCCTACCATACCAAAGCAATAGGCAATTAACATGCTCCAGAACTTATGGTGGGGATCCGTCCACATGACGTTACTGCCGCCAAACCAGCCGATAATCGTATTGAGCAGACCGTAGCTCTCCTTACTGAGCGCATAATACAGCCACATGGTACCCATGGCAACCGCAGATACCAGGTTCGGCAGATAAATCACGCTTCGGAAAAACTTCTTTCCCTGCATGCCGTTCGTCAGGGCTACTGCAAATATCAGAGCCAGCGCCATAACGGCGATGCCCCCTACCAGCCACAGCCGTCCCAGATTCAGCATCGCCGTCTGAAACATGTTATTGTTAAAGGATTTCACATAGTTGGTAAGTCCGCTGAACTGCCATGTGGAAACAGGATCCGTCACGCCCTCTACCTTGCAGAAGCTCATGATAAACGTACGGATCGTCGGGTAGAGAAATACAATCAGGTACAACAGCACTGCGGGTGTCAGAAACATTACCAGCATGGGAGTCGTATTCCGGCGCAACGGATTGCCGCCTTTTTTTACTGCCTTTTGCTTTGCCATAAGAGTCCCCTCCATTCTCCATAGAACACTATTTTCTATTATGAATACAAAAGGGGCGGCGGCAGTGGCGCCACCGCCCCTTCAATGCTAAGTCAGTTAAAGCGATCAGGATCCCTTCTGAATCTTGGCGAACTCATCTGCGAATTTCTGTGCATCTGTACTGCCGCTGATCATCATGGCCATATTGGTCTTAATAGCTGCGTTGACATTGGTATCGTTCTCCATACCTACAGCCCAGTTCAGTCTGTGTGTGGTGGAATCGAGTACAGCCTTGGCATCTGCAAGCGCCTCCGGCCACTTGGCATCGTTGTCCATCGGTACGCCCATGCTGGCGTCTGCAAGCTTCTGATCCCATTCGCCGCTTGTCAGCCACTGGATTAAAGCAAACGCTGCATTCGGATATTTCGTGTCTTTGTTGATTGCGAAGCACTGTGCTCCGTACTGGTTGGATTCTGCTCCGTCACCGCCTTCAGCAATCTGCGGAAGGGAGAAAGCGCCCCAACGGAAACCTTCCGGGGTCTGATTCTTTACTTCGTTTGGAAGCCAGCTTCCGTTTAAGTACATGGCAACACTGCCGTCAGCGATATTGCTCTGTCCCTGCGGATATACGTTGCCGGCTGCACGCGGATCTATGTAGCCCTTGGAAGTAAGTTCTTCCAATACCTGAGCGGTCTTTAAGACTGCCTCATTTGTAAAGTCGCCTGCTGCTACGGCTTCTGTTGTATCAGAGCCTGCTACACGGTCCATCAGGAACCCAAACAGACATGCCATATAAGCATCATCAACGGTCATTGGAATGATACCGGCTGTCTTCAGTGACTCGCAGGCTGCAAGGAATTCATCCCATGTCTTTGGAACTGCGGTGATTCCCGCTTTATCAAAAGCATCCTTATTATAGAACATAATAAATGTAGATGGCTGGTAAGGAACACTCTTTAAGGTTCCGCCGCCCTGCTGCTTTGCTAATTCAATCAGCGTGGCGTTCTGTGCGCCATTCAATGGGGAAGCGTCGTACATACTCTGAATATCCAGAAGATACTTACCCCACGTACCATTCACACGCTCGATATCCTCATCGAATATATCAATGGTTTCTCCGGCAGATAACGCTGGTTCCAGTGTCTTACGTGTATCACGTGAGCCGGCCCAGTTAACGTCTACTTTTACACCGGTAGACTTTGTAAATGCATCAATTGCCTCAGATATGGCCTGGCCCTGAGGCTCTGTCTCTGCCCACATCGGCCAGTAAACCAGTTCTGCCCCGTCCTCGATCGCACCTGCTGCAACCGTCTCCGCAGGAGCCTCCGGAGCCGCGTCCGATCCCTCAGGAGCAGCGCTCTCTGCCGGAGCCTGTGTGGTTGGGGCCTGTGTCTCTGCAGTCTTGGAACTTCCGCATCCTGCAAGCGAAGATGCAACCATTGCAGACGCCAAAACTAAACTCAGAATTTTTTTCATGTAAAAACCCTCCTTTTTCAAATATGTTTATAGTATACACCATTTTTTTGTTTATTTCAACGAAAAAAGAAATTTTTTCCACAAATACTCCACAATGAATAGGGTTTTTATATATCTTGTTTTATGCAACCTTACCATAGACAATTTTTATAAAATGCGTTTTTTCTCTCTCCCGCCACTGAGTCTGCACTTTTATGCATAATTAAAAACGAACCGGAGTAAACTGGTAGTGTCAAAAGAATTGTTGTGTTCAGGAACTAAAAGGAGGTAATCAGCTATGGTTGACCGTTGTGTATGCTGCGGTGCAGTAATTCCCGAAGGTACAGAGGTCTGTATCAACTGCCGGTATCAATATTTGGATCAGTATTCAGAGTCTGGCGGCACACCGTCCGGGTCATTTGCGGATTCCTCCGTTTCCAAAACAAGAGGCCGTGATAAGCATAAAATGCCCCGCTGATCGCAGAGCAGAAGTCCTTTTATTTCTTACCGGATTCTCTGAGACAAAGATAAAATTTCATCATTTCAATGGCCTCTTTCTGCGTTTTTTCATCGTATTTTTTCAGAATACGGTATGCTAAATCCGGATTGTCAATGCGTTCTTCTCCTGCCTGGCCAAACAGAATATAATCCACCGATAAATCCAGATAATGTGCCAAATCCAAAAGTGTCTCTATGGACATGCCGCAGGTCCCCCGCTCTATATCGCCGTAATAATGTACGGCTCTGCCTATTTTGCCGGCTACCTCCGCACTCGACATTCCCAGCTCCTTCCGCCTCTGCCTGATTCTTTTCGCAACTCCGGCGCGGTCGTATACCATTTCAACTCCTCCTTTATTTCCCCCAATAAAAAATGAGCCGGCGGTATGGAACCGCCGGTGTTTTCGTTTATATTTTCTGTTATTCAGCCTGATATCCTCTGTCGATAATCGTCTGCAGTATGGTATCCACATAAGCCTCGCATGCCTGTTTGTCATTGGCTTCAACCATAATCCGGAGTACCGGCTCTGTCCCGCTTTCACGTACCAGAATGCGCCCTTCAGCGCCCAGACTCGCTTCCACAATGGCAACCGCGTCTTTCACTGCCTCGTCGTTTCTGGCGGCAGCCTTATCTCTGACACGGATATTTTTTAGTACCTGAGGGTAAATCGTTAACGGCTCAGCCAGTTTGCTGAGCGTCATTTTCTTTTCCAGCATCACTTCCATCATTTTAATTGCCGTCAGGATCCCGTCTCCCGTAGCGGCATATTTTCGGAAAATGATGTGACCGGATTGTTCCCCGCCGAGCCGGTAACCGTTTGTCTCCATATTTTCATAGACGTATTTATCTCCGACCGCGGTCTTTTCATATTCGATTCCCGCTGCGTCAAACGCTTTATAGAGACCGAAGTTGGACATAATGGTGGTAACCACCTTATTTCCGGCCAGCTTGCCGCGCTCCTTCATATAGCAGCCATAGATGTAAAGGATTGCGTCTCCGTCCACAACGTTTCCGTGCTCATCCACGCAGAGGCAGCGGTCGGCGTCTCCGTCGAAGGCAAATCCCACATTTAATCCATTTTCCACGACATGCTTCTGCAGAGCTTCCATGTGGGTGGATCCGCAGTCCTGATTGATATTGATCCCATCGGGATTGTTGTGGATCACGTAAGTCTGGGCCCCCAGGGTGTCAAATACATTCTTGGCAATCATCCATGCGCTGCCGTTGGCACAGTCCAGGCCCACCTTTAATCCCCCATAAGAACGGGTAGCCAGTGATATCAGATAGCCGATATAACGATTCCTCCCGATGGCGTAATCAATGGTTCTGCCGATTCTCTCCCCTTTTGCAAATGGTATCTCGCCGGTCTTGCCATCCAGATATGCCTCTACATCCAGGATTGTCTCTTCCTCCATCTTTTCCCCGTAATAATTGATCAATTTAATCCCATTATCGTAATACGGGTTGTGACTGGCTGAAATCATGATGCCGCAGTCGAAATCCTCTGTTCTGACGACGTAGGATACGCTGGGTGTTGTCGTGACATGGAGAAGATAGGCGTCCGCCCCGGAGGCCGTAAGCCCTGCGGCCAGAGCGTACTCAAACATATAGGAGGAGCGCCTGGTATCCTTGCCTATTACTACCTTTGCGCGTCCATCCGGACGCTTTAATCCATAATACCAGCCGATAAAACGGCCTGTTTTGTATGCGTGTTCTGCAGTCAGGGTTTCGTTGGCTTCGCCGCGGAAACCGTCGGTGCCGAAGTATTTTGACATGAGTTTGTTCTCCTTTGTATGTTGGTTTAAGTAATTATGAATTGTAAATCCATTTATTTTACAGATTTAAATAATCACCAGTAAACGCAGTTCTTCCTAATAATATTGCAGCTAAAATAGTAAACAGTTTAAGCATAAGCAGCATTTTGAATTTACAAATTTATATAGATTCCAGTGATTCCGCATATGCACTCAAAAACTTCCTTAACTATCTTTTCTCCATACCATCTTATTTACAACTCCTGTATAGCTTTGAATAATCTTCACTGCCTTAACGCTTACATTCTCATCTGTATAGCAGGGGACATTGACTCCATTATCCCCATTTCTCACCATTTCAACCGCCATTTCCACTGCCTGTAATACCTGATCGGCAGTTATTCCCGCAAGAATAAAATTCCCCTTATCCAGGGCCTCCGGCCGTTCTGTGCTGGTACGAATGCAGATAGCCGCAAAAGGCCGTCCCACAGATTGGAAAAAACTACTCTCTTCAGGAAGCGTACCGGAATCTGATACTACTGCAAACGAGTTCATCTGAAGATTATTATAATCGTGAAAACCCAGAGGTTCATGAGTGTGGACACGAGAATCCAGTTTAAACCCACGCTGTTCCAGATATTTACGGCTTCTTGGATGCATGGAATAGAGAATCGGCATATCATACCGCTGTGCCAATGCGTTAACGGCGGTAAAAAGTTGATTAAAATTCTCCTCTGTATCAATATTCTCTTCCCTGTGGGCAGAGAGCAGAATATACCGCCCTTTTTCCAACCCCAGTTTTTCGAGAACCGTACTGCTCTCAATATTCTCTAAATTATTATGAAGCACCTCTGCCATAGGGCTTCCAGTCACATAGGTGCGTTCTTTTGCTGTTCCCTCATAGTTTAAATACCTTCTGGCGTGTTCGCTGTAGCACATATTGACATCCGCGATATGATCCACTATTCTCCGGTTCGTTTCCTCCGGAAGACATTCATCAAAGCAGCGGTTTCCTGCTTCCATATGAAAAATTGGGATGTGCAGACGTTTAGCTGATATGGCAGAAAGACAGCTGTTGGTATCGCCCAAAATCAGCAATGCATCCGGCTTTACCTCATTCAGCAGCTTATAGGACTTTGCAATGATATTTCCAATCGTTTCCCCTAAGTCGCCTCCCACTGCCTCCAGATAAAAATCCGGCTCACGGAGTCCCAAATCGTCAAAGAAAACCTGATTCAGGCAATAATCATAATTCTGTCCAGTATGAACCAGAATCTGTTCAAAATAACAATCACATTTTTTTATGACTGCAGACAATCTGATAATCTCAGGCCTTGTACCTATAATTGTCATGAGCTTCAGCTTACTCATCGGCCGCCTCCTCTACTTTTAGAAAATATGTATCCGGTCGTTCCGGGTTAAAGCATTCATTACACCACATAAATGTCACCAGATCCGTATCGCCTGTATTCGTAATACTATGGGTGTAACCAGTCGGTATATCAATTACCTGGAGCTGTTCCCCTGAAACCTGATATTCAATAATTTCATCTGAATCAACTTTTCTAAAGCGAATCACACCGTTGCCGCTGACTACCACAAATTTTTCATTCTTCGTATGATGCCAGTGATTTCCCTTGGTAATTCCCGGCTTTGAAATATTAACGGAAAACTGCCCTCTGTCCGGTGTACGGATAATCTCGGTAAATGATCCCCTCTCATCCACATTCATCTTTAGTGGATAACTGAAACGATCCACTGGAAGATAGCTTACATACGTGCTGTAAAGCTTCTTAACGAGTCCTCCTTCCGCCATATCCGGTATATAGCCGGATATACGGCTTTCCCTGAATGACTCGATGAGTTCGGCAATTTCCCCCAGCGCTGCCGTGTGCACTACAGGGACATAGCAAAAGCCTGCTTCATTTTTGGAAGGCTGGCCTTCCATAGCGCCAATTAACTCCTCCACCACATCGTCAATATAAACAAGGCTTAACACCACAGACGGATCATTCACATGGATCGGCAGGTCATGGGCGATGTTATGGCAGAAAGTGGCAATTACGCTGTTATAATTGGGGCGGCACCACTTTCCAAATACATTGGGAAAGCGGTAAATATCTATTTCTGCGCCAACTTCACTTCCATAATTAAAGAACAACTCCTCACCCGCCTTCTTGCTCTTGCCATAGGGATTGTCCTGCTCCGCCTGGATAGAAGAAGCAAGCATAACAGGACATGCATTTCGGTTCAGTCTCAATGCATCAAGAAGACGCGAGGCAAACCCAAAGTTTCCTTCCATAAATTCTGACTGGTCCTTTGGACGGTTTACGCCTGCCAGATTATAGACAAAGCCGCAGTCCCTGCAATATTCCCCCAATAATTCTTCTCTGGTATCCGTATCGTATTCATAAATCTCCTGGTAACCTCTGTTTCGCAGTTCCATCACCAGATTCCTACCGATAAATCCTCTCGCTCCAGTCACAAGAATTTTCATTTAGCGTGCCTCCCACTCAGCAATCTCATCCCGAATGTATTCCAGCGCAAGGAGCTTGTCCTTAACCTGCTCAAGATTAAGTAATTCCGTATTATTGGAATTAAATTCTGTCAGTACATTTCGCTTTATATTGCCTTCTTTGAAATACTTATCGTAATTTAAATCTCGCTTATCACATGGGACACGGTAAAAGTGGCCCATGTCAACGGCATTTTCACATTCCTCATTGGTAAGGAGAGTTTCATACATTTTTTCACCGTGGCGGATACCAATTACCCGAACTTCATTATTCACGTGGAATAATTCCTTTACTGCCTGAGCCAGAATTTCAATGGTACATGCAGGCGCCTTCTGTACCATGATATCGCCGGACTGAGCATGTTCAAAAGCGAAAACAACCAGCTCTACAGCTTCTTCCAGGCTCATGATAAAACGGGTCATGGCCGGTTCGGTGACAGTAAGCGGCTTTCCTTCTTTTATCTGGCTGATAAACAGCGGAATAACAGAGCCGCGGGAGCACATCACATTGCCGTAGCGTGTACAGCAGATGGTTGTCTCCTCCGGCGACACGGTTCTGGACTTGGCCACGATCACCTTTTCCATCATTGCCTTGCTGGTTCCCATTGCATTGACCGGATAGGCTGCCTTATCTGTCGAAAGACAGATCACCTTCTTTACGCCTTCCTCAATGGCCGCCGTCAGAACATTTTCCGTTCCCAGCACATTGGTGCGTACCGCCTCAACCGGGAAAAACTCGCAGGATGGGACCTGCTTTAGTGCCGCCGCATGGAAGATGTAGTCTACCCCATGCATGGCATTTTTAATACTGCTGAGATCCCGTACATCGCCTATGTAAAACTTGATCTTGTCACTGACCTCTGGAAAATTCTGCTGATAAAAATGCCGCATATCATCCTGCTTTAATTCATCGCGGGAAAATATGCGGATCTCCTTGATATCTGTATTTAAAAAACGGTTTAGGACGGCGTTTCCGAAGGAACCGGTGCCGCCGGTTATTAGTAGGGTTTTGTTGTTGAACATATTCTTTGCCTCTCTTTAATCTCTTTGGAAAATATCACGTGTATATACTTTTTCCTGTACATCTTCGAGTTCTTTATCATAACGGTTAGCAATAATAACTTGTGACTGCTTTTTGAACAGATCTAAATCTCCAATTACTCTGCTCTCAAAAAATTCAGTTCCAGCCTCCAGCGTCGGTTCATAAATGACAACCGTTATATTCTTTTCTCTCAGCCTTTTCATAACTCCCTGTATTGAAGATTTTCTAAAATTATCAGAATCCTGTTTCATAGCAAGCCTGTATACGCCAATCACAATTCCCTTCCCCCGCTTACCATCTATATCTAAAGCACTTTTGTAGTATCCTGCTTTTTCTAATATTCTCTCTGTTACAAAATCCTTTCTCGTTCTATTTGCATCTACAATTGCTTGAATAATATTTTCCGGTACATCTCTATAATTTGCCAAAAGCTGTTTTGTGTCCTTCGGCAGACAGTATCCACCGTAACCAAAGGAGGGATTATTATAATGAGTTCCTATGCGTGGATCAAGCCCCACACCTTCAATAATTTTGCGGCTGTCAAGCCCTCTCATTTCAGCATAAGTATCTAATTCGTTAAAAAAGCTGACTCTTAATGCAAGATAAGAATTGGCAAACAGTTTTACCGCCTCTGCCTCTGTAGGATTCATCATAAGAACTGGAACATTTGTTTTATGAGCTTCTTCTGCCAGCATAGTTAAAAAATGATGTGCTTTTTCATATACCACAGCATTTTTTTTTGGTACTCCTATAATAATTCTGCTGGGATACAGATTGTCATAAAGAGCTTTCCCTTCCCTAAGAAATTCAGGGCTGAATATAATATGATCACATTGATAACGTTCTCTTACCTCTTCCGTGTAGCCTACCGGTACCGTTGATTTGATTACAATCATTGCTTCCGGAACAATTTTTAGGACATTCTCAATCACCTGTTCAACTGTAGCTGTATCAAAGAAATTTTTCACAGGATCATAATCTGTAGGTGTTGCTATAATTACATAACTGGAATCCTTTAATGCTGCTTCCACATCCGTTGTTGCTTCAAAATTTAAATCCTTGTTCTGCAGATATTCCTGAATCATCTCGTCCTGAATCGGTGATTGCCTTCTGTTCAACATTTCGACCTTCTCTTCCACAATATCCAAAGCCATTACCTTATAGTGCTGCGACAAAAGCACGGCATTGGAAAGACCTACATACCCAATTCCTACAACTGCTATTTTCATTTGTTTGTACCCACACTGTCACATAGTAACAGATTCCTTTCTCATACTGATTCTATTTTTTTCTGTAATGCAAAAAGCGGTATAAGATTACATTGATACGGTTTTTTAAATCAGGCGCCAAACAGCTTTCTATTAACTCCGCAACAGGCATTTTATCCAATTGGTTAAAGAAACGCTTTCTTTTTTTATTCAATGCCGGTGAAATTTTAATTGCCGGATTTCCCGCTAACGCATCCTGTAAACTTACGCTTCGATATTGAATCGATGATTTTATTTCATCAAAGATTCTTTTTCCATTATTACTATTTATCATAATCAGTGAAATCCCCTTTTCGTCGTAAAAAGAAGGCGCAATATCCTCGATTCCCCAGAAATCAGCCAATGTTATATCACTTTTGCTCCTAAAATTATTTGCTTTACAGTGATAACAGCACGGCCTCAAATACAAGTTCAAAATAAAGCCTCTGAGGTATGGATCTTTTAAAAGATTCCCTCGATATTCAGTTCCATCTTCAAACTCTGCTACAAATGAAAACTTTTTCCATCCCTCATCCTTTCTTCTGAAATATATTTTTTTAATTTTTTTTCCAAACGTTACACTCAAAAATTCCAAATACTTCTTGTATACCTTAGGACTGGCTGTTCCATGACACACGACATCGATACAAATCAGATTGTCATATTCATCCTTTAAAAAACCTTTAAGTCCCTGTATTTGGCAAGGTGTACCTGAATACAAAACCTTTGTTCCCTTTTTCAACAGTTTTTTCACTTCACAAAAGGTATTTTCCGTTCTGCTCTGAACATACTTGGATCCACGCAGCTCTGCCAACTCATTTGCAGAGGAAACTGACTTATGTACAATTCTCAGCTCGTCGTCAAAACCAGCGCCATAAATCACCCCACCCTGACTGATTATCCACTCACTGAGCACGGTAAAAAGACCACCGGAAGAACTCTCCTCCCGTATCTGTTCTGACTTGCATTTTGCGGCATAAACGTCGCTGCATAATGCACATGGATAACTTTTCAAAACAGGACAAGCACGTTCACACATACCGCATCCGATACATGTTTCCAGGTCAATTACGGGATATAAAAACCCCTCTATGTCCTCTGTCAGTGAAATACACCTTTGTGGACATATACCAGAACAGGCTCCGCAACCCGTACAGGCTCCCTGATCTGCTAATTTTATATTATTCATTACGCTCGGCCCTTTCTTCTACTGAACATATGTGTAATTTCTTTTTTTTCCTGTTTTGTAAAAAAAAGCAAAAAATTAACTGCCAATGAGATGCAGCCTGCCAACGCAGCATACAAAGCCAGATGAAGCCATGTATTTTTTGAATATGCCAGACGAACCATTGCATAAACAAAACATGTAATACCCACCATCAGTGTGCTTCTTAGCATGTAACGGTAAAACTTTATGCTCTTTACGGGCAGACAGTGTGCTGAATATGGTATGTTAAATAAAAGATTTCTTGCAATTCCCAGAACCGAACTGACGCCTACAATTGCGATGATTCCCAGTTGGGTCTTTTTTAGCAGCCATAATACAATGATCGTATTTAAAACACCTGTGACCAGTGTTGCTATAGCTGGCAGTTTTAAATGGTTCGTAACATTGTACAAATTGTATAAAATATTGACAGAGCCCGCCATAAACAACCCTGACAAAGAAATCACGGATAACCCCCACAAAATCACATTATTTTCTGTTGGCAGCCACAGTGAATAAAATTCTCTTCCAAAAACAATAATAAATCCTAATGGCACTGCAATTAATATTCCTACTATTTTTATAGAATAGTCCAGAAAGTACAATAATCCGTCACTATCATGTTTGGCATAGCTGATAGTCATCTGGGGAAGAAATACACCCAGAAGGGAGCTTAAACAGGTATTCAACATGGATGGAACTGTTTTTACGATAGAAACTGTTCCCATAGCAGCCGGACCTAAAAGCTTATTGCTTATCAGGAGATCTAATCCTTCCAACAATATATTGCTAAGCGCTGTCAAGCTATTCCACCAACCAGATGAAATAAGTTCTTTTACCTTGCTGATTGAAAAGTATCTGCTGTCTAACCGTATTTCCGGCAGCAGCTTTCTGGTATACCGGATATTGGTAATGGCAATAAAAATATTTGATACCAGTAATGCCCCCGATATATAAAACAGCTTTGGCGTAAACAGCATAAAACACATCGCAATCAATAGCAAACGAATTATATTTGCTTCGATTGTACGGATTGACGCCAAATATATTTTATTTTTGGCAAATGTAGCAATAGAAAAAACCGAACTGGTAAGATTTACACAAAAAGCAGCAAATACAAACGCAAATGTAAGCTTGATATCCAAATAATTTCCAACCGGCATCTCTAAAAAATATTCCAAGTTAGCCACAAAAAGGATACCTGGAATTACCAGCAGCAGCGCTGTTGTCAGATTCGTAATCATAACTGAATTAAAATATGACTTAGCTTCCTGTTCTTCACCCCGGTGAATACTGATGGTTACAAATCTTCCTGCCAGAGAATTCATGGCTACAGTCAGTACCATAATATAATTTACAAAGTTATTGGCCAGTCCCCAAAAACCATATGTTTCTTTTCCTACCGTTTTTACAATCAGGGGCGTGATAAAAAAAGAAATGATAAAGCTGACCAGGAATGCAAAAATGTTGGCCGTCAGATTAATTACCATTATTTTTTTTTCCATTTTATATGCCTTCTTCTAAAATCTCTTTTAATTTTCTTCCGCCGTTCCTTGCTTTTTTAGTATATGCCGGCATTATTCGGTTCAGGTGAAGATGAATTTCATTTTCGTTGTCTAAAATATATCGGAATCGTCGGGACAAAGCGTTTCTGTCTTTTAGCGCATCTACCGACAGCACATAATCGTCAATACTTCCAAATAAATCCATTGCTATTCCCTGTGATTTTACGGAATATCCCAGCACGAAGGTGGGAACCCCGGTGGAATATGCAGCAATCGAAGCATGGGTGCGCTCCGCTATCAACATGCGGCATTGGGAAATTACGTATTTCAGTTCCATGCAATTAAGGGATTTTTGGATCATCGATACTCTCCCAGTATTCTTATATTTTTCATAAAGTTCGCGTGAAGTCACTGCATCACCAAAGTCCTTTGCATACACATGTGGGATAAACATAATTTTCATATCAGTGTTTTTTATAATATATTCTATGAATTGCTCTCTATTGCTTTCAATGAATTTTGCTCCTGGACTCATTGTTGCCGCCAGGGAAAAGCTCGGGTTGTACCCAAGGGTATTCCCCGGTTCAAAACCTTCCGGCATATCCACAGGAAGACTTTCCATAACAAATGCTGAATCCGCCATTAAACACAAGTTTTCCGGAGCAATTCCGGCATTCAATAAATTGCGGTATGTGATGGTTTCCCTAGGAAAAATCATACGGTAACGTCTTAAGTCCTGTTTCATCTCCTCATTGATTGACTCAACCGAGCAACTCCAAAGGATTGTGTTTTTGTGATTTTTTTCTGCATAGCGGTTTAAATAATAGGATACTACCGGACGATTATAGCAATATGTATCGCCGCCAATATTAACTGCCGCATCCACGGATTTTAAAAGTGCAAATATATCTTTTTGAACAAATCTTTGTTCCGGACCTTCATTTCCCAAACACTTTTTTGCCAGTGCATTGTATACCCTCATTGGAGTTATCCGGTTATGATAACCGCGATACTCTATGATATTGCATAATTGATCAAGGTTCAGTTCCAAATCTTGATGTTTAGCAAAAGTCCCAAGTGCTTCCGTCATCATACCGCACTCTCTAAAAATCTGAATTGTAGAACGTACGATAGCCTCGCACCCTCTGTTATAACTTCCTGTATGGCCGCATAAAACCACTTTTTTCATCCGTATTATCTCCTTAACTTTTTTCCGTTCACAAGCCTGCTGCTAATGATTTGACAGAAAACTTGTCCGGCTGCACGGCCCTTCTGTATAAGATTCCACAGTCTTTTTTTCCATAAGTTCTTCTGCCAGTCTGATGAAACGTGCTGCTGCTGTTTTTGCATTCCACAGTTCTGTCACCGTTTCGTATGCACTTTTTCCGAGTTCTTCCTGTCTCTTTCTATCTGATATAATAGAAACTGCTGCCTTGTATAAATCATTGTCATCATTACTCTTAAACACAAGCCCATTCACTCCCGGTTTAATCAGGAAGGGGACAGCGCCTATCGCATGGCTGGCCACTACTGCACATCCACTATTCATAGCCTCGTTTAGTACAGCACCCCAGCCTTCTTTAAAATCACTGGTAAACAAAAATACATTGGATTTTTCCATATAATGTCTCACTTTTTCTGGTGGCATAAAATCTAAAAATGTGATTGTATCTGAAATCCCATAACTTTCTGCCATGTATTTTAAACAGGCCTCTTTTTCCCCATTTCCTATCATGGTTAAGTGAACACGATAGCCTTCAGTAACTAATCTTTTTACTAATTTTACGGCTAATTCCGGATGCTTCCAACCAAGAAATCTCCCTGCCCATAACAATTCTGTCACATTACTCTTTTTGCCCTTCAATAAGGTCTTTATGTCATATGTTATAGTTTCAGGAAAATATCCCCACCGATATGTTTTACCAATATATGCCCCCAGCATATGGTAATCGCCTGCTACATACCCTCCTGCACACAACAGATAAACCTGCTTTTTACAATATCTTGTATGATGAAGTATGATATTTCTAATTGCTCTTGGTGAAAAAACATGCCATCTTCCATTTTTAAAAATTCGTTCACTATAGCGAAATGTCAGTTTAGAAGCTTTTAATCGTGAACTGATCATACTTTCCGGTACGGATCCTGCAATAACCACCTCACTGTCCCGGATTAATGCTTTTGCCGTCTCCATTTCTTCCTCACTTCTATAGCTTCTCAACTCATAAGGATAGCATTCACAATTCCAGCCCATGGTAATCCTCCCCGCTTCCATAGGACATGTGCTGATGAAGGTATAGTCTTTTCCTATCATTTTATAAATTTCATCTGAAAACGGAATTTGATGATGTGTAAGGTAGTTTGATATAAATGTCAGTTTCATTTTATCTTTCCCCTATTAAAATTGTGTAAAACCGTTGAATTCCCAATGTTTTGCTAAACCTATCACCTACTTTTATGATAACAATACATATAGTCAATGTGATGATTGGGCTGATCAGCATAAACGTACCCGGTAAATTCACATATTTTTCGATAACCGGTATGACAAGAAAGTGAATCAGATAGATACTGAAAGACAGTTTCCCTACCCCCACCATAATCTTGCTCTGAATCCTGCCGAAAGACGAAATACAAAGCACTGCAACGGTACTGAGGAGTTCCATTAATATGCCAAGCTTGGAAAAATATCCATATCCATCGGTTTCCACATAAAATCCCACTACAAAAAGGATACACCAGATAACCATAGTGAATGGGAGAATCCACCTCCTCTTTTCCAAAAGCTTCTCCATTGAAGTATGCTTTAATTTCAGCCCTAAAGAAAAAAAAACAAACCAATTGAAAGGATTCAGGTAATCAGTTATCCCTAACATGATAATGACAGGTTTCAGTATCCCTGTTAACGTCAGGAAACAAGAAAACACACTCACCGCACATAAACATGTAATTACATGCCTCCAGTGATTTTTAGCCGGATAGAAGAAACATAAATAGCAAATCATCAGAACGTTCATATAATAAAGATAGCTTCCGTTTCCCAGTAAAAAATTCATATGTGAAAAAAAAGAATACCCGTTTCCTCTCCACAACGCAAGGGAATATACCACACTTCCCCAAAACAGCCACGGAAGTATAATTGATATTACTTTTCTTTTCATAAAGTCTCTAATGCGACTATATTTTTCCGGTTTAAAGTAATATGCACTGATTATCAGAAAAACAGGTACCCCCATAGCTCCTAACCTGCCTTTGACTGCAAGTGCAACAGGGTTAAGGGCCTTCATATTCATATGTGCTGTTACAACGAACAGAATAGCCAAGGCCTTTGCTGCATACATTGTTTTACTAACATCCACAGTGTTTTGATTCTTATTCATATCCAGATTCTCCATTTCCCCTCGCTACCATAAATAAAGATGACACAATAATTGAATAATTTGCCCCTCCAATTAAAACCGCGGCTTCCGATGATGCATGAAGATAAAGCGTTAATATTGCAGCAAAAGCAATCTGAGCCACTCCTTTTTTAGCATGTTCGCTAATGCGGAAAAGATTTCTCAATATAAAAACATAATAAAAAAACTCTCCAGCCAACCCACTGGATGCCAAGATAGCCAAACTGCCATTATGAGTATTATTAAACGGAAAGCTTTTGATATTTCCAAACAATAAATTGCCCTTCACTCTTTCTAAAACCGATAAAAAGTACGTTTCCCTGCCACTATAAAATGGCTTCCCAAATATAGTAAGGTCAATAAAGTATCTATGAGCATACAGATAGGTATATCCGGCTAAAAAAATAACCGGAATACATGTCACGAATACAATCATCCATTTTTTAACCCTAAACTCTTTGTGAATCAATGACAGCAGTAGGACCGCAGCACCAGTAAAAATACAGGTTCGGGAATCAGTAAGCCAGATCAGATACATTAAATAAAGACAAATTACACCTAAAAAAATTTTCAATTTAAATGAATCCGCTCTTCGGAAAAAAATAGTCAGAAAACAAACTGACAGGAACAAATAGATTCCGGTCGCATTTGGATTGGCATATCCCAGATATAAACTGCTCTTAATAATGCCAGAATAGGCATAGTCCGATAATGAAAGGCCTATAAAAACAAAAGCTATCATCACATTAATTATCAATAAAAAACTCATAGTTTTGTTCGTCAGCTTAATATAATTTATGTTAATTATTGAAAATATCATACTCAGATAGCTTAAAACATTGGCAAACTGCAATTCAAGTGTAAAATCCCCTGGTGTAAGTATGGCGGAAAAGACAATCGCGACGATGATACCCACAACACAAATATAGTCTCCCAAAAGATATCTCACAATTCTTTTTCTTTTTACAATACTCACAATTATATAAACAAACAGTCCAGTATGTACTATATAATAGCTATAGTAAATTAGCTTCATGATTCCTTCGTTTTTTAAAGGAATTGCAATATATAAAAATAAAGTCAGACACCACGCTATAATAAAGCCAATATTAATAAGATTACTTTTGCGATTCATCAATTTGATTGATCCTTTCATAGAGATCATAATATTGAGCCACCATAGAACGATATGAAAAGCTTTCCACGATTCTCATTCTGATCTCCTGACGAATGGTTTCTTCGTCCTCAGTCCTCATATCATCAATTTTTTCCTTGAGCTGTCTGATATTGTGAGGTTTTACAATAAAACGTGAATCATTTCCCACTACCTCCGGGCATGCGGTTGCGTCATACACAATCGCAGGCGTCCCGCAGGCCATCGCCTCTGCCACAACCAGGCCAAAAGTCTCCTCAGTGGAACAACTGACCAGAACATCAGCCATACTATACAGCCTGATTAGTTCTTCCTGACTTTCCGTTCTGTGGATTCCCAATATCTTATCCGGAAGGCTCTTTTTCTGTTCATCTGTAATTCCGACTAAAACAATCCTGCTGTCCCCATCAATCAGTTCCGACAACTTAAAGAAATCTGCCAGCCCTTTGCCATGATTCCAGACACCGGAGACTCCCAGGATGACGTATTTTCCTTCAAGCTGGTATCTTTTCCTGATATCTGATTCAACAGGCCTGTAGAGGTCTGTATCTATTCCATTATAAATACATTGGATTTTTTTATCTTTAAAAAATGATTTTTTCACTTCATCACGAAGCCATTGTGACACTGTAACCAGATATAGTTTATCTACAGATGTAAATGCAGCTTTCTTATCAAGATAATTTTGACGGCTCCTGTCTCTCCGGCTGTCCGGGTACGTAGATAACTGCGGACAGTCCTCACATTTAATCTGCCATTTACTGCATCCTATGTCCGAGTAGTGTGCACATTTCCCTGTATATGACCAACAGTCGTGAAGCGTCCATACTACATTTAACTTACTTTTAGACAAAAAATGAAATAAAATACGGAAATTTAAATAATGACCGTGAATATTATGAAGATGGACAATGTCGGGTTTTATTCTTTTTATATATCGGATCAGTTGGAGTGTAGCCAATCCTGAACCATAGCCCTGCATGCAGAATTGTCTTGACAAAAAACTATGCAGATGATGATCCGGACTATTCCCAAACCGGTACGTATTGTTTCTGTCTGAAGGCAGATAACCGTAGGCAATATAATTTTCCACCTGCTTTTCATTTAAAAAATCGCTAATCGATACTGCCAACTTGCCCGTACTTCCAATGCCGCAGACAGAATTAATCTGCAAAACTTTCATCCCTGTGTCCCCTTTAAAAAGTTTAGTACTCTTTCTCCCTGCATCTCTGCACTTTTATTTTCTTTTACAAACCGGCTTGCACTTTCTCCCATAGCCGACAGTTCAGTACTGTCATACGACAACAATTCCTGTAACCTTTTTGACAGCCCTTTTACACTTTCATCCTCCAGAACATAACAGTATTTAAAATATTCCTCCGGTATACCTGCCAACCTTGTTGTAAGTACCGGCGTCCCGCTTGCCATATATTCAATTGTTTTGGACGGAAATGAATATTTCGTATATTCTTCTTCTGAATCTCTTACATTTATTAGTAAACTGGCCCGTCTTTCGTAGTCTAAAACGGTCTGTCTATCCACTCTTCCGAAGTATTTTATTCTGTTGTCTGTCTGAGTACAATTTAATGTCTCTTTCTCATAATCACCAGTGCCAAATATCCAAAGCTCATAATTGCCCTCAAGGCTCATGAATGCATCTAAAATCATTTTGATCCGATGTTTCTGATTCACCATCCCCGCATACATTACACTTTTTACTCTCTGCAGATTTTTCTCCCCCCATACTATAGAGGAATCGCAGATCCCTTCCATCACCATATACGGAACGTGCCTGGTATTCACAGCCAGATTCATTTGCTCAGTAAGAAAAATATAGTTGTCGAAATTATCCTGACATCTGATCAGCGATTTTATAAAAAAACTGCTATACCATTTCCTCAGACCCGAAACTTTCCGTAGTGAAAAGTGAAATGCAGGCAGATCTGTAACAATCGCACTCACTTCCGTATGAAATCTATGTCCTAGCCATTGGGCGGGTTTTGCCACACAACTGAAAATCGAATAGCATAAAATAGCTTTGTCCTTTACCTTTCTATTTTTTATCAACCAGGCAAATAAGGAAAAAAAGGATGACAGAGAATATCCCCACTGTTTTAAGACTGGTAAATTAACGGACGGATACCACGTTACCGTTAGACCATTTTTCAACTTTTCCTTCTTACGTGGAATAAATAAATAGCTGCCATCCGGATAACATGCCACAGTCAAAAAAGTATGAATGGACAACTCCGTTTTCTTCCCGATTGCCAGTCCATTCAATAGGGAGTATTCAAATACCTGACCTGAAACTGATGGTTTTACTCTGCTCTTTTTTGTAATTTCCTGAAAGGATTCCTCAGAACAGATGTTACCTATATAGTATATTTTCATATAAACTCCATCTATTTTAAAAGATTTCCAAATATTACATCGTATTCCGGAGGCTGAAACGGAATTAATCCGCCTCCGGAATGAAATGTCAACTCGCTGAAAATAATCCGTTCGTCCACATTGTATAAATCCACCCGAACAAACTCAAACTTTTCAGCCAGCTTCTCAGCTATTTCTATAAACCTCTCCTTATAATCAGGAAGTCTTCCTTCCTGAAAGGCATCATAACCATATTTGACAGGAAGCAGCTTCCAGTTCCGGTCATAGATATTATCATACCTTTTTCCGTTTATACTCTTATTAACCTGAATAAATCCAACTTTTCCTTTAAAACAGAAAAGCTTAAACTCTTCCAGTTCCCCAGCCTGAGCCCCCAGATAACGATCGCACATGATACGGGGAACTATATATTTATAATTATTTTCTCTATCCTTATAATAAAAATTTTCTTTCAGCCACTTATTAAACTTTTTCCGAATCTTTTTTTTATCCATCCGTTTTTTATCCTTCACAATTACATTATATGAAGAACCGTGAGTCGCTTTTAAAGCAAACGCTTCTGGCAGAGAATCAAAGTTAATCTCATCAAAGCTATTGTAGATCCCCAGTACCTCATTTAAATAATCCGGCCCGATCACCTTTGAAACATAGTTTCTGACTTCGTATTTATCCGTATACTGCCAATACTCCAGCTTCTCTTTTGAAATTTTGGAAGCGCAAATATACTCATTCATAGTAACCGGACAGTTCAAATTCAACCGCCTGCCAAACATAATAAAATACAACAGCTTTGACAGATTCTCATCTGAGATCAAATCTGGAAACTGAAAGAAAAAATTAATTGCAGCTACTTTACAAGCTAACCTCACCTTCACGTATTATTTCCTCTCTTTTTTCTAATGGCCGATATGTATTTTCTCTTTTTTGAATCAACATCGTATGCTCCATAACGGTGTCCTTAATAATACTGCCTGCTCCTATAATACAGCCATCTCCAATTACAGCACCACGCAGAATCATACTACCTGCACCGATCCATACATTCTTTCCTATTATGGTTGGAGCAGTTAAAAATAAATTCTCCTGCACCTTCCCACTTACAAGCTTATGATCATGATCAAATATCACCACACCAGGACCAATTACAGTATTATCTCCAATTACAATCCGTTCTCTGCAGGTTATGACACAGTTTGAATTAAAAAACACCTGATCTCCAATCAACAAATCTGCGTCATTGCGTACATTTATTTCCACATTACGCCGAGTTCGAAACTTTTTTCCAATACTTAACCGGCTTTTTTTCCCTAACACAATCATGAATGAAGGATCTACCAGTAAAATATTTTTATAATTTTTTTTACCGATAAAACGTAAACCGTTATACACGATACGCATCATCTGTTTCAGCATCTTTTCTCCTCATGAAAAAGCATCTTTATACTTCTGAACCGTTTCAGCAATATTCAGCTTTTTATCAATATAGCAGCCTGCATTTTTACAGACAAATGCAAATGTTTTGTTATCCATATCACAAAAAGCCTGAACTGCTTCCGTAAATTTTTCACTTTCCTCTAAAGGCAACGGTCTTCCAGCCATTTCATTTAAATCTGTCCATGGAGTCTGATCACTGATAATAACCGGTCTTTCCGACATCAGTGCTTCTACAATAGAATGTCCATAATTTTCACCTAATGTAGGCATATAATATACATGGTACTCGGATATGGTCTTACAAACCAAATCATGCTGCAAGGTTCCTTTATATGTAACTTTTATTTCCGGCGGAAACTCCGATATCTCTTTCATGCAGTGATTCCAATATCTCTCATCTTCGATCGCTCCCCAAATGTCAAACGTAATACTTCCCTTCACTCCTTTTAAATATGTAATTGCGCCCAGCAAATTCTTAGTAGGATGAATTCGAGCAATATATACCAATCTTAATTCTCCGGTTCTCTTTTCTATTATTCGTAAATTATTTTTATTTACAAATGTTATGTTGCTTATATCATAAATCTGCTCTTGCTTTACTCTCAAAAAACTATTTATGTACCTGCATTCCTCTTCACCCGTTCCCTGAAAACAGACCTTGCTCAATAATCCCAGAGACCTCAACAGAGAAACATATAACAGTTTCTTTGTTCTTCCAGTTTGTAGTCTTTTGGGATAAAACTCCCCTCTCGGTGCTATCACAATTTTTACTTTTGTGTTAAAATAGCGTTTATACAGAAACACCGGGATCACATCATCAAAACTAAAAAAACTATTCTGGTATATAATATCGGGATTTATTTTTTTTATAATACTTAAAACCGAGATGATACGGTGCTGTCCATAGGGAAAATAATATGCCTTCCCAAAATCCATATCATTCCAGCCATTTTTTATTCCTGCTAAAGGCATTTTCTGATTAATTTCATGATTCTTGGATATTACTGTTATTTCATAATCATTCTTCAATTGATCAACAACATTTTTTATACTAATAATCGGCCCTCCGCCATTTTTTTGTGGATAAAATAATGACGCCATTACTAACAGTCTTCTATTCATCTGCTAAACCTGCCTTATTTACAATCGCCTCTATTATTTTTCTGTTTGTATACCTTCTGTCAAATAATTCTTCTGCCATCTTTCTGGATCCCCTCGCCATATTTTCTCGCTCCTCATCATGCAGAATCAAAAATTTCATAGCTTGGACTACATGGCTGACAGAGTCAGGAGGACAATTAATTCCGGCCTGATATTTCACCAACAGTTCTCTGTATTCCCTGCACTCCTGTGTACTGATTACAGGAAGTCCTGCTGCCGCATAATCACCATGTTTATTGATTATGCTTTGAGCCGCGCCTTTTGTTATAGGATTTACAGCAATATCAGAACTTTTTAAGTAGCTTACCATCTCTTCATAAGGAAGCCTTCCCATAAAATCAGTCTCTACTTCATTTAATACGGCATACGCTTTAAAGCGGTTCAAAAATGGCCCATCTCCTAATACTTTAAATCTAACTGGCTTTGTACATTCCGTTTTTAACAGCTTGATCGCATCTATTATAATTTCGATATTGTAGCTGTGTCCCAAAGTACCTGCATATACGACCCAAATTTCATTCTTGTTTTCTTTCTCCAGCCGACGTTCTGCAGCTTTATCAAAGCGCTCTATATCCGTACCCAAAAATACAGTAATTCCCTTACACCGTTTTGTCACCAACAACCCTCGTTCTAAATATGTCCGGGAAACCGCAACAATTTCGTCGGCAGATTTATAGATACGGTTTGCGGCAAAAACCATGGGCTGAAATATCATATTACTAACGACAGGCATATCGAATACGAGCTTAAATGCTTCCGGCCAAAGATCTTGAATATCCACGATAAAAGGTATCTTATATTTCCGGCAGTATTCTGCACCGACATAAGCGGCATCCAAAGATGGAACCGCAGCATAAACAAGACTAGGCTTTTCTATTTTTTTCAAATATCTCTTCAAACTTTTTCCAAAGATAAAATGGCTGTAAAATCTGATTATGCTCACATTTTTTTGATATCCTGGTTCTTTCAGCATTGTAAACTGATATTTTGGCAATTTCTGATTCCAATATGTTTTTCTTTTTCGTTTGTTTTTATGAGAATAATCAGATGTAATAATTTCCACCTGATAACCTTCTTTTGAGAGCAATTCTGCAATGTAAAGAAAACGGTTATTCCCCGCTTCGTCCGGGGTCTGACTAAAATGATCAATAATTATTATTTTTTTCATTTAGCATTTTTACCTCATTATATTTCATCATATAGATTCCATCATCATAAGTGCCGATATCTCTACTATTTGCCTTTCCTTCCATATTATTCAGAATATATGTCATATGATCTACACCGCATTCATACGCATGGGGATATCCGCCCCCAAACCTGGGATTAACTTCCGAAATATAGTAATTTCCATCTATTTCAAAAATGTCTATATCAATCTGTCCTCGGAAACCTGCGCATTTAATAAAACGTTCAATTTCTGCAAATAATTGTGGATTTTTAAATGAAACTGCTTTATCTGTCTCTCCTGCCCTCATACTTATTTTTTTCTTTGTAAAGATTGACACCAGTTCTCCTGAAATCATATCAATATAGCAATCAGCTCCAATTTCCTGCCCCTTTAAATACTCCTGAATCATGAGCGGTTCTTCAGAATTTTTGAGTAGAAAATCAACGCTTTTCTGATCCGAAACCTTTGATATGGCAACAGATGCTGAACCGCAAATCGGTTTCACAAAAACAGGAAACGTAATTTTCCCTTCCTTAATATCGCTTCTAAATGCTGTGATATCAGAATAACTTCCAGCACACCGAAAACCATTCTTACTACAGAAATAATACATCTGCATCTTGTCCAGTGCCATCTCACACAAATGATAAGGGGAACCAATCACCATAATATTCCTAGATTCAAACTTACTTTTATTTTCTGACAGCAGAGAGAGCTCTGGATCAATTAGGGAAAGCACACCTGAGATATCTTCCTTTATACAAATTTCCAGAACTATATCGATATAATTCGGTGAGTCAATTCCAGGTACTATATAAAACTTGTCTGCCTCATATAAAGCAGGTGCCAAGCTGCTCCTATCCGTTGCAATCACATTGCCAGCTCCCTGAAATGCATTTTTAAAATACTGTATAATTTTATTTCTCGTTCCTACACTTAAAAGCAATATATTTCTCATTTTTCTCTTAGCCATTTCTCTTTTGCCTTTCTGCCGCAAAGTTAGGTTCTGCTGCCCTTGTGTCGGCCGCTACATCTTTCCGTTGTAAAACTTGCAAGATAGTCAAAATAATAATTTTCACGTCCATGCCAAAACTTATATTCTTCACATATTCAACGTCCTTAGCTAAACGGCAGTCCCAACTAATAAAATTACGTCCACTGATTTGAGCCAGCCCGCTTAACCCTGGACGGACGGTATGGCGCAGCCTTTCTTCCTCTGTATAATAAGGCAGATATGAATTCAAAAGCGGCCTTGGACCAATAACAGCCATATCGCCCTTCAGTATATTAAAAAGCTCTGGTAATTCATCCAATGAAGTCTTTCTTAGAAAAGTTCCCAGCCCTGTCAGTCTTGCATCATCCGGCATCAATCGGCCCTCTTTATCTTTTTCCTCTGTCATCGTCCTGAATTTGTATAGATAAAATGGTTTTTCTCGATATCCTGGACGTTCCTGCTTAAACAGAACTGGCGTTCCCAGCTTTATTCTTACAAGAACTGCTATTGCCAGTATTAAAGGACTTAGAACCATAATTGCCACGAAAGAACATAAGAAGTCAAATGGCCGTTTTACATATTTTTCATATAATCTATATTGTTTCATCAAAGACCCCCATCGAATAACTATATATCAAACAATGTTTTGATTGTATCAATGATGTAATATTGCTCCTCTTCCGTCATCTTAATATCACTAGGTAAACACAATCCCCGTGTAAAGATATCTCCACCCACGTCGGTCCCATCCACACTTATAAAATCACAGTCCGTAAACAAGGGCTGCCTATGCATCGGCTTCCAGATCGGTCTTGCTTCCACATTCTCCGCTTCTAATGCAAGTCTCAACTTTTCTGGCGTTACTTTTTTACTCTCCACCAGTTTTTTTTCGATCACCATGCAGCTTAGCCAGAAATTCGGTTCGGAACATTCTAAATAAGGATTCATAAAAACAGGAAGGTCTTTTAAACCTTCCCTGTATCGTTTATATATTTCTTTTTTCCGTGCTTTGTGTTCCTCCAAATGAAGCAGCTGTCCTCTTCCAATACCGGCCACCACATTGCTCATACGATAGTTATAACCGATCTCGGAGTGCTGATACCATGGTGCATCATCTCTCGACTGTGTAGACCAGAAGCGTGCTTTTTTTATGGCCTCTTCCTCATCGGAAAGCAACATTCCACCTCCCGATGAAGTGATAATCTTGTTACCGTTAAAGGAAATGCAGTTGTACTTTCCAAAGGTTCCTGTCTGCCTTCCCTTGTATGTAGCGGACAAACTTTCTGCCGCGTCCTCAATTAAAGTGACGCCATATTGATTGCATAACCCGACTATCTCATCCAGTCTGGCCGGAGTTCCATAAAGATTGGCTACAATCACCGCCTTTACGCGTGAGCCATACTTCTTTAATGCTATTTCAAGTGCCTGTGGATCCATATTCCAAGTGTCCCGTTCCGAATCAATGAATACTTGTATGCCATTTTCATAAGAAACCGGATTAACTGTAGCTGCAAAAGTCAAATCCGAGCATAGAACAATATCATCAGATTTTACCCCGGCAAGCTTTACTGCAAGATGAATTGCCGCCGTTCCCGTCGTTAATGCCGCCGCGTGTTTTACGCCCACATAAGACGCCACTTCCCGTTCAAACCCATCTACATTTGCTCCCAATGGCGCTACCCAGTTCATATCGAATGCTTCTTTTATATATTTTTGCTCTTCCTCATGCATGGTCGGGGAAGAAAGAAATATTTTTTTTCTTTTCATGTCTATAAATCTCCATTTCACCTTTTTTCCAGTATCTCCAGCCCAATCTCTATATTCTGTATACGTCCGAACATCGGTAACGCCAGACAGGCTTTTCTTCGGTGCCGATCGATTCTGGTAATCAGTCCTTCGCGTCCCACTAATGGTCCGCTGAGAACTTTCACACAGTCATCAATTATAATTCCCTGCGAAACTGTTACAATTTGCTCTTCTTTTCCGAAGTTCAACAATAGATTTATTTCTTCCTCTGTCAATGCTATCATCGTATTTTCCATACCTAAGATTTTCGTAAGACCTACCACTTTTTTCAATTCTATAAAAAGTGCTTCTGCATTTTCACTGACAGCGAAAACATATCCAGGAAATAGAATTTTATTTTCTTTATGCCATTCCCCCTTATAGCGCTTCATTTCTTCAAAATAGGGAATGAAGCACCGCTCCAGCGCATAGTGATCTACTAACCTCTCACACTGTTTTCGGATAGTTTCCTCTGTTCCTGTTCTCACCTGGATCACATACCACATTGTTTAACCCCTCAATTCTCCATGTGCACATTAGAAAATGTCAGTATCTGTTCTCTTTTTCCATTTTTCCTCTCAGGGCGTGCTTCGCCACTCCGTCATCTTACAGGCGGATACTTAACAACTCCTTCTGACATCCAAACACACTAAAACGCGGCAAAGCGACGATTTTAGTTAATTGGAATTTGTTCTGCTAAAATGATACTCCGGTATAATCTTCTGAACCAGATCCCTCATCTCCGAGGTTTCCTTCCATGCCGCCTCGTCCAGTTCTGACAGCTGCTGTTCGAATTTCCCATAATCCATCTCAATCGGCTTCCCAATAAAGATCCGGCTGTTCTTCGTCCCCTGCAGCCCTTCCTCTGCCATCAAAAGTTCTTCATACATCTTTTCTCCCGGGCGCAGCCCTGTAAACACGATGTCAATATCTTTATATGGCTCGTATCCGGACAGCCGGATCAGGTTCTCTGCCATATCCAGAATTTTTACGGGTTCCCCCATATTAAGGACGAAGATTTCTCCGCCCTTCGCATAAGCCCCGGCCTGCAGCACCAGGCTTACCGCCTCGGGAATCGTCATAAAATACCGGATAATATCCGGATCTGTAACTGTGACCGGCCCGCCATTTTCGATCTGCTTTTTAAATAACGGGATCACGCTTCCATTGCTTCCCAGAACGTTGCCAAACCGCACCGCGACGAATTCTGTACTGCTCTTGCTGTTGCACATCTGAATTACCATTTCACAGAGGCGCTTGCTGGCCCCCATGATATTGGTCGGATTAACCGCTTTGTCGGTAGAAATCAGGACAAAGTGTTTCGTACCGTATTTCATGGCCGCCCTGGCAGTCTTATACGTGCCTATGACATTATTTTTTATTGCTTCGTTAGGGCTGTCCTCCATCAGCGGAACATGCTTATGCGCCGCAGCATGGTATACGACGTCCGGCCGGTATGTTTCAAAAACTGAATTCAGCCGATTCGTATTTCTCACCGATCCGATCAGTGTGACAAGATCCAGTTCAGGACAGTTCCGCTTTAATTCCTGCTGTATTTCATAGGCGTTATTCTCATACATATCAAAGATTATCAGACGCTTTACCCCGTGCCCGGCCAGCTGTCTGCACAGTTCGCTGCCAATTGACCCGCCGCCTCCGGTCACCATGACGACTTTGTCTTTTACGTATTCCATAATCTCATCTAAATTGACCTTAATCGGTTCTCTTCCTAACAGGTCATCAATCTCAACATCCCGGAGTTTGGATATACTCACTTCTCCGCTCATCAATTGATACAGCCCGGGAAGAATCTTCAGACTGCATTTTGTCTGCTGACATATTTCCAGGATTTTCTTCCGCTCTACACCGGTTACCGTGGGAAGTGCAATATAAATCTCATCAATCCTGTACTTCTCTGCCAGCTCAGGGATCTCCTCCCTCGTCCCCCGGATCGGAACTCCGCTAATATATTTTCCGTTTTTATTGCGGTCATCATCAACGATACAGACTGGAATCCCCGGTGCTTTTTCGCTGTTGTTTAATTCTTTGATCAGAAGAGTTCCCGCCTGGCCGCCGCCGACGATCATAATCCGCACCGCATCCTCACGTTTTCTTCCCAGATGCCGCCCTGCCATCCGCAGCGCCCGGTAGCTCATCCGGCTGATCCCGACAACTGATGTCATAAACAAAAGCCATAATATGTGATAGCTTCTCGGTACTTCAATGTTCAGGAATTTCATACCAATGATCTGAAGAATAAACGTTACGCCACAGGCCGCAACGATGGATTCCAGTTCGACAATCCCGGCGCTGCTCCACATAATGGAATACAGGCGAAATATCGTGAACACCAGAACGGTTGTGACCGTCAAAATCACGCTGTATGATGTGACCGCGCTTATATATTGTGAGGGTATGGATTTTGCAGACAAATCAAACCGGATCCAAAGAGCTAAAAATGAGCAGATCTGAATCATACAGATGTCATAGATAAGAAATAGTAACGAACGAAACCATTTATTTGCTATAATACGTGTTTTTATCATTTTTTCCCTTTCGTATCCTACTTGCGCCGTCTGGAACGTTTTACCTGATTTTCTTCGCCTCCGGCAGCTGCCGTTTTCATTTCTGTTTTTTCTTCACTTTTCTCTGCTTTACCGCTGCTCCCACCGGATCCGTATCCGGAGTATTTTCCATAATATTTACTGTAATACCCACTGTAATATCCTTTACTCTCCTGGTTCACCTTATTAAGAACCGCTCCCAGAATCCGACATCCGCTCTTTTCCAGCTGCCCCTTTACCTTTTGAACCATCTTATAACTGATTACTCCGCTCTCCACAACGATAACTGCCCCATCCACATTTCTCGCAATAATGGCCGCGTCGATGACACTTCCTAAAGGGGGGGAATCAATCAGAACGTAATCATAATGTTCGCGCGCGCCGCAGAGCATCTCTTCAAATTTTGCATTTCCCAGAAGCTCTGCCGGATTTGGCGTGGAAGGACCGGCGAAAATTACGTCCATATTATCAATATTAGTCCGATATGCAACGTTCTCAGCAGATTCCTGACCTACGAGATAATGGCTCAGTCCTCTTGTCTCCTGATCAACCCGGTAATGGCCCATCAATACAGATTTGCGCATATCTGCGTCCAGAAGAAGCACCCGCTTCCCATCCTCCGCAAAGGATCGGGCCAGCTGAAATACGACTGATGTTTTCCCCTCATTGGGAATCGTACTGGTAAACAGGATAACCCGCTGAGCATCTCCACAGAACGTGATATTGGTTCTCAGGGTTTTAAACGCTTCGTTGGCACGGAAATCCAGCCGCGGCAACTTCTTAAACTCTACTTTCTGCATCTACTCCACCGCCCTTCTGCCCCATCTGCTCTTTTTCTTTTTTCTTCGTTCATTTTCTTCAAATTCCGGTATCTGGCCCAGAGTATTCAGATCAAGATAACGTTCTATATCTCCGGCATTTCGGATACTATCGTTCATCAGATACAGCAGAATGATAATGCCGGCTGCAGCGATTCCGGCCGCCAGACCTCCGAGTACCGTATTCTTTTTTACATTCGGGCTGGAAGGCGCGGTCGGAAGATTTCCCGTTTCTACAATTTTCGGGGGCACTGAGTCCATAATTTCGGCAATGCGTGCCACAGAAACAGATGCCACCTCATCGGCAATAGCCCTGGCGGTTTCTGGATTTGTATCTTTGGCTGAAATAGTCAGAATTCTTGTATCGGTTGGATTGTTGACCGTAATTTTTCCATTTAACTGCTGATATCCCAGGTTTAATCCCAGGTTTTCCGTCACCTGCTCAAGAACCGGGCGGCTGGTTACCAGCACTTTGTAATCCTTTGTCAACTGTGTTCCCAGCTGAAGATCTGACAGGGATGTAATGTTATTCGTTTTATTTAATATGTAAATCATAGTTGAGGAGGTATAAACCGGTTCCACCAGGGTCGTGGTATATAACATGGCCGCCGCCGCCCCGACAACAACCGCCAGAATCATAATCCACAGCCTTCTCTTCATTACCCAGAAAAGCTGAAGTAAATCAATCTCTATCTCATCATCTCTTGTATCTTTCATTGTTCTCCCTCTGCAATTCTTATAGTATCCGGTCCTCCAGTACTCTGGCCGGATTTTCGTAAAGCACCCGCTCAACGAGGCTGCAATCGCAGTGCCGCTCCATCCATTCCACCGCCCGTTTTATACGCGGCGGCTTGTTGTCCGCACCGTGTGCATCCGTGGAAATCAGCTGCACATAGCCGGCTTTCATTAAGTTCCTGTACCAGAGCAGCCGCACACTCGGAATCTGCGGCATCAGGCACTCTGTGTTCATCTGAATTACGATACCCAGATCCCGCAGTTCCTCAATTCTGTCTAATTTGGGGTACAGGCAGTTATAACGTTCCACATGCGCCAGCACCGGAATAAATCCCGTCCGCACAACGTGAGAAAGCCCCTGAAACATATCCTGGTATCTTACCCCCTGATAGAATTCCAGAAGCACGTACTTGGTATCTGCAATTGTTAAGATCTCTCCCTGCTTCAGCAGCTCCTCCACGCCGGAAACATAGAGTACTTCATTGCCGCAGTAATACTTAATCCCCTCAATCCCTGCATTTTCAGCAGCTTCCCTGATCTCTTTCATCCGTCTCAATATAACTTCCTTCTCCCCGGACAGCTTTCCCGGTGTATAATGAGGGGTAAAAACAATATGGCGGATTCCTTCCTCGCACGCAATCCGAACAGCACGCAGAGATTCCTCTAAAGAGATGGCGCCATCATCCACGCCATAGAGCAGATGACAATGAAGATCAAACAGGTTGAAGGGCATTTTTACC
>ENA-OPRK01000156-OPRK01000156.1-human-gut-metagenome-genome-assembly--contig:-NODE-156-length-62507-cov-8.655047_pt1 | contig 62507 bp, 52 predicted proteins | sample MGYA00241793_ERZ501877 | MGnify/ENA primary metagenome ERZ501877 (study PRJEB25962, sample SAMEA1966253) | human gut metagenome | biome: human gut; feature: human-associated habitat; material: faeces... | reverse complement strand
CCGCCAGCCTCCTTTCCAGCGACGCCACCGCGTCCGCCAGACCGGCCGCGTCCCGCGAACCGCCAGCGGCCGTCGGCGCGTCCGGGACCGCGGGCCGCGCGACGGGCCTCCCGTTCCCGGCCTTTCCCTTGCGTTCCTTCGCCACGGGCGTCTCCTTGGATCCGGCGAGCATCTGTCGTTTCCAGTTTCTCACGACGGACGCCTCCACGCCCAGTTCGGCTGCCGCCTCACGCGATTTCAGCCGTCCGGACGCGACCGCGACCACCGCCTCGCGTTTCAGCTCCTCGGGCACGGGCCCGTGCCTCAGCTTGCGTTGGCCGGGGGCGAGCTCGTCGATCCACGCCATGAGCAGTTCCTTGCTCTTGGGATATCCCAGCATCCGCATGGTGCGGCTGAGCCGTCTGCCGTATTCGAGGTAATGGTCCACCGCGGCCTGTTTCTGCTCGTCGCTGTAGCGCCTGTAGCGTTCCCCGCGCCTGGAGGGGACGCCGGTGCGCTCCTCCTCGAGCCGGTCCGCGTACCACGACAGCAACGCGACCTTGCTGGGATAGCCGAGTTCGTGTATCACGTCCGCGGCGCAGCGTTCGTATTTGATGTACAGGTCCACGGCCCTGTCACGCTGCTCCCTGCTGTACTTCGCCATAAGGGGGTGCTCCTCCCGGTCGGGAAGTCCAAGAAAACGTCACCACCTCGAATCATTAATTTCTTATTGAAAACAAACACACTGGCCCCTAGGGTCGAGATTCGAGCATGGACTGTCCGTGCCGTTGCCTCATGTTGAACTCACCGGTATCGATCCATACCGTGTTGTGTACGATGCGGTCGAGGATGGCGTCGGCGATGGTGTCGCCGCCGAGACGGCTGTGTGCCATTCCTTGGTCGCCAACTGGGTCACGAACGCGGTGCTGGCGTTGCCGTGGCGCGGCTTCATGAGCTCGAGCGGGAATCGTCTGAACCGCTCACCGGGCCTGTCCACGAGCCATGCTCAGGGGCATGACGGTCCGTTCGTCGAGGCGCTCGAACGCGTCGAGCGGTCCGGCCGCGTTCATCCCGCGTGGTTTGCGTTTGGTCCCGGAATCGATGATCATCGCGCTCACCTGCCCATGTTCGCATAGTAGTCGCCTCCACGCACCCAGCCGGCGTCGACACCGCCGTCGGCGATTTCCTGCAGCCCGCCGGTCATGTCCTGGCCGACGCGGCGCACCCACCGCTCGCAGCGTTCCCGGTCCCATTGCCTCCATACGGTCTTCCCGGGCAGTAGCCGGTGCGTGCAGAGTCCGGATGCCTCGAGCGTGCCGGGGCCGACGCGCAGGTCCACGGCGGAGCCGGCGTACGCGTACGGGACCGAATACCAGTTGCGCGCGTACGCGACGTGGCAGTTGGACGTTGGACCGCGCCTTCCTACCGTGGATCCAGTCCGCCGCCTCGTACGCCGTTTCCAGCAACGGTATCAGCAGAGGCCTCTCTTCGGACTCGGACCGTCCGGAGTCGTCGCGTTTCCGGAACGGGCGGGAATCGTACTCGTCCAGCCACGCGCGGATGGCGGCGCGCAACTCGTCCAGCGACACGAACAGACTCGCGCATCGCCCCGGCCAACACCATGGCCGCGTGCCATACCGTGTTCCCCACGGACGGCTTGTCCTTCGGCCTGCGCACGCGCCCGGGGATTACCGCGGTGGAATAATGCCCGGCCATGGAGTGGTACATATCGTTGAGCACGACCTCGTCTTCGCGAGGATGGCCGACCACTCCGGTCTTGGGATTGTCGCACACCAGACGGGCGTGGAGCCGCCGAACCATTCATACATCGCGACGTGGCAGCGCAGCCACGTGTTCCGGCCCATGTCGGGAGTCGGTTCCACGAACGCGTATCGGCTGAACGGCAACATCCCGACGAACGGGTACGTCTTGGACGCGTCACCCGTGACGGGAGCGACGATCCGCATGGTCCTGCCGGCCCAGTAGACCTCGATGGCGCGTCCGGCCTTGTGCTTGACCCTGCCCGTCACGCCGGCCCCTCCACATACGCGGCGTATTGCTTGCGGAAACGGTCGTAGCCCATGCGCGGTTTGCCGGCGCTGGAGCATTCGTCGGCGTACTCGTCGTGCAAGGATACGCGGAGTCACGCCGACGCGAGCGAGCTCGCGGTGAACCCTGGCCCGGTCGGGCCGCTCGTGCACGCTTTCCCGTTCGCCCCTGCCGGGGAACAGCATCGAATGCACCTCGTCGTCCGGTTTCGCCGCCACGTCCGGATAGGCAATCCCAGCGGCCGACGACACCGCCAGCATCTCGGCCACGCTCCGTCTCGCGATTCCCGGCGATCTGGCTATCGTCCGGCCGGACAGGCCCTGGCCATTCAGGCGGAGTATCGCTTTGGCCTTGATTTTCCTTACCATGTTGGCAACGCCTTTCACCACACGTGCCTCGCATGGTGAAAGGAGCCTGACAACCAGCGGCCTTGATACGCAATAACGATGTCCTCAAAACAAGCAAATATTCATTTACGTCTAACGATCAGAAATTATATGCAAGAATTCGGACGTTATCCTTTTCATTAGATTTCCGGAATCCGAAGTGAATAAAATTAGGCGTTATTGGCACGGATACATGCTGATTAATGGATGTATATGGTGTCGATATCAAAACCTGAGCGACAAGGGTGGTTAGCTCGTGAATTGTGCCGAGGGAACGTTTGACGAACAAATCCATGGGTCCTGTCATATGCTAGGAATTTCCTTGCGTTACTGCAAGAAGACGTCGTCGCTCCGTTTGGGAACATCTGATTGCCTCAAGACGTAGCATGTTGTGCAGTTCTGAGCTATGCTCAGTCTTATGGATTCAAAGACAGGAACCGAAACATATACATACCACTTGCCATCCTTAGATGAAGAAGATGCTTCAGATGTTACCTGTGAAACAACAGTTAATTCTGTAATTATTATTGGGGCAAATGGTGCGGGGAAAAGTAGACTTGGTGCTTGGATTGAGAAAAAGTATCCTCAAAATCTACAAAGAATATCTGCTTTACGTAATTTGTCTCTAAGTCATGATATACAGCTTTACCCTTTTTCCGTGGCTGTAAATAAAATGATGTATGGTAGTGTCGCGAAGGCGGAGACACATGATTCGTTATATGAATGGGAGGTAGCCGAAGGCAAGCATCGTTACACGAATTCTCCTGTTTCTAATTTTGATTCTATAATTGCTGCGATAATTGCAATGGATAACGATGATAATCGTCAGCTTGTAAGAAGAATACAGTCAGAAAACTTATCTGAGCTTTCCAACAAAGCTGCATCAACTGCGGAAAAGAAATTGAAAAAACTTTTCTCCACGGTTTTTCCACATAGGCATATCTCCTTTAAAGAAAATACTGTATTTGCCTCCGAAGATGTCGAATCAGAGGATGATTACAACAGTTGTGAAATGAGTGATGGCGAACGAGCTGGGCTATATGTGATGGCTCAGGCTCTTTGTCTGCCTAAGGGGAGCACAGTAATTGTCGACGAACCCGAGTTGCATCTTCACCCTGCAGTTATTACAAGTCTTTGGGAAGAGATCGAAAAGGAACGGACTGATTGCCTTTTCATCTTTATCACACATAATATGGAGTTTGCTGAACAGCATGCTGAATCCGATAAAATATGGGTTAAAAAATATGATGGGAAAAATTGGCAATATGAAATTATCTCAAAGGATCAAGAATTGCCAAGCGCATTACTGCTAGAAATTATGGGAAGTCGGAGGCCAATTCTTTTTGTTGAGGGTTCTAGAACCTCTCTCGACTACCGTTTATATTCGCTCCTGTATCCCGATTACCAAGTTATACCCTGCGAGAGTTGTCAAAGAGTCATCAGACAAACAATCTCTTTCCGGGACCATCAAAATCTTCACCATGTCGAAGTTTATGGTTTAATCGATCGTGACCGAAAATCAGAGAATCAGATTGATCGGTTGCGAGCACATGGAATAGTCACTTTATCCGTGGCTGAAGTTGAAAATTTGTTCTTAGTTGATAAGGTTATGCGTACATTTGCTAATCATATGGGGCTTCCCTCTGAAGTCGTCGATCGAGCACAGTCTTTTGTCGTAAATGAATTTATGAAAGGGAAAGACCGTTTAGAGCGAGAAGCATGTAGGGATGCAATCAAAGAATTTTTGAATGGTTTAGATGTCAGTGACAAATCTTCTGCTGAAATAGTGGATATGGTAAAAGATAAATCAATAGATATGCAAAACTTAGTTCATGAACGTTTTTCCTCCGCAGAAAGAAGGGGGTATTCTCAAATTTTGGAGATATTAAATGACAAAAGCATGGTAAAACGTATAGGCGTGCAATTTGGATTATCTAAAAATTACTATTGCAACCAAATTATCTTGCTCTTAAAATCTCAAACTTCAATAAGTGATGACTTAAAAGAAGCCTTTTTGTCAGAGATTCCGAAATTTCCAACAACAGATTAAAAGTCAATTTGCTTGAAATTGTAAGTATCCCATCTGGTTTGTACCTGGAGTTGGTGATGCTGAGTGCGAATAATAGCAGTATCAGGGTATTGAGATGAACCAGTCTATTTATTTAAGAAAGTATATTCTTGACCGATAGGCCGGTGGCATCCAACCAGCCCATTGCAGCCCCTCCTCGCTATAGCCCCAACCTCAGAACACAATGGCAATTGGCCGCAAACGCTACAAGTACTTAGTCAGATACGCTCGTCGAAATCCCTGTCTCAATGGCTTATATTGCGTTTTGAGAATCAGCCTTTTGAGCCGTTGCGGAAAGCCTGACATATCCAGTTGAGTGCATGGTGAATCTGATTTTGGAAGCGACGAAAAGATCTTCTGATTTTTCTACGATGCGGCCTAGCGCATCCGAAGCGATCCGTTGAACCTTGACGAGCGGAGCACCTTCAGGTTGGCTGAGCAACGATGCATGGCTGAAATCGGCATCGACAACTTCAAGTACCTCATCTGACGACACGACGTCTATGCCGTAACGCGAATGGAATGTTCCATATAGCGATTTCGCATACGAATCATCCATCAGAAGATGGGGGAATAGCGCCGCCGGCAGTGTAGTCTGTTCCAAACAGAAAGGCTCGCCGTCAAGGAAGCGCAGACGGTTTATTCGTATTACCGAGCTATCTTCATCCAGCTGGAGTTGTCTGATGTCCATTGGTCCGGCAACGGACATATTGGAAGTCGCTACCTTGCTTTCAAGTAAAAAGCCTTGTCTTCGCGCGATTTCTGGAAGCGATTCTATGGTGTTGATGTTCCTTATCAGTTTTCCATCAGTGACGATGATGCCGCCGTTACGTCCGATTCGGCGCGTTATCTCATGGTTGCACTCCATGGTTGATAAGGCTGGTCGAAGGGCTGATCGTGTGATTCCGAGCTTATCGGCTAAAGCACGTTCCGTTCCGATTTTCTCGCCTGAGCGGAGCTGCATCTGTCTCACGAGCGTATGGATCCTGCGAATGATCTCATCTTTGCTTAAGCTGAGTTCCTCTGCCATAGTGCCACTCCTCTTCTTTGACAAGGAACACCTTAATCACACATGTCTGGCCTAATATTTCGCAGAAGTAAATGGGTGAATCGCAGATTAATGGTTTTGAAAAGGCGCTTGGAACAACGGGGGAGAGAGCGTCGAACCTTTTCCGCCGATTGGTCTCGAGGCTTTCTTTTCGGAAAATGTTCGGAACCATTAATACAGGACTTGAATAACTAACCAAGATGTAACAGTACTTCGGGATGTGTAAATTCGTTTCGCTTAATAATGACAGACAACGGCCGATATTAAGGCATCTGTTTATGTGTTTCCCACTTAACAATGAATGGATTGGCGCAGGAAGGAATGATTCCCATGTTTGGTATAGCTCAGTACGGAGAAGCCTATCGTAGTGGCTCTCTTACGCCAAATCAGGTGATTGCAGATCATATTGGTTACGCGAAAAAAGTATCCCAGAAGTGTAATGCAATCAGCGTGCTTAATCCAAAAGCAGAGGAATTGGCAGAGGCGAGTGCGGAACGCTTTTCCCAAGGGAAAGTCAAAGGCCCTCTGGACGGCGTCCCGGTTGTTGTCAAAGACAGCTACCACATGAAGGGTCTTAAACGTTGGCATGGCTCCGCTATCCATGATGGCGATGATCCATCGGCTTTTTCTTCTGAGCCGATACAGAAGCTTGAAGCTGCTGGCGCTGTGATAGTCGCAAAAACCACGATGCCTGATATGGGCATGTTGGGAAGCGGTGTCAGCTCTCAATTCGGAATCGTTCGTAATCCTTGGAATCTGAGTAAAAGCCCAGGTGGATCTAGCTCAGGTGTAGGAGCATCTCTGGCGAGTGGACTGGCCGCATTCGGTTTGGGAACGGATATCGCAGGTTCGGTACGTTTGCCTGCCGGCCATTGTGGCCTTGCGGCTATCAAGCCTACTCAGGAAAGAATCGCCTATTCTCCAGCAAGCGTGATGCGTTCCTCTGGAATATTGTCGAGAAGCATCTCCGATGTCGAACAGGTGCTTGCCGTTGTGGGAACCTCTTCCGAAAGCGACCCCTGGAGTCTTCCCGGCGCATTTGAAGCCAAACAGGTAGGTGATATTCTCGCGCGAAAGCCCAAAGTGGGCCTTCTGCTTGATATGGGGTATGGGGCATCTTTGGATCCCGTTGTATCGAGCTTTGTCGTCAGAGCTTCGGAGCGTCTTGCGCAAATGGGTTGTCAGGTGGAACCACTGTCTCTTGATCTGACCGATGGGGATTTCTCCAATGCGGATCGAGTGTTCAAAGCCCATGCAGCGGCGGAAATCAGATCTTCTCGGCATCCTGAAGCCGTTCTTGATTACGTTGCCGAATGGGTCAAAGAGGCGTCCGAGCTCAGCATGGCCGATTACGAGGATGCCATGAACGGAGTGCTGAGCACGGCATGCCATGTGATCGATGAGACGAAGCGGTTCGACTACCTCATCAGTCCGGTTATTCCCGTCGTCGGATTCAACGCGGACATTCCCGGCCCTGGGGATGATGAGCAATTGCTGCACCATACGCAATTCACGGCATGGTTCAACCAAACCTGTCAACCGGCAGTCGTGTATTGCGAGGGAGTGGATCAGACATCGAAGCTTCCCGTGGGCATACAGATTGTTGCAAAGAGATTCGATGATGCCGGCGCCCTGGCCATCGCGGGCGCTTTGGAGCAAAGCAGACCGGAAACAATCAACTATCCGCATTTTGAGGGGGTGCCTGAATATGGTTGCTGACAACTATGGCGAATGGAACTGGGGTGACATTGAAAAGACGGACATCTCCCCCAGCTGGGTCGGTGGTGACGGTATTTTTACCGAGGGCACGGATTCATCGGGAAATGCCGTTTTCCGAAGGGTGTTCACTCAGGAGAGTCGTCCCTACTCATCCCCGTTCGAAAGCATCGCAACGATGATGAAGGCCGCTGGTTCCTTGGGGATATCACCGAAAATTCTGGCTATCGATGGTCAGACGATCATCATGGAGAGGACTCCAAAGAACTGGAGGAACGCGAAGCTCGACGAACTCAGAAATCCTTATGTGCTTTGGTCTGTTCTCGAACAGCATCGCCGCATTCACGAGCTTTCGGGAGAATCTATCAAAGGAGTTACGAAAAGAGACCTGGTTGAAGACGTGTACGGCATGCGTGACCTGTATATGCATACTGGGAAAACGTTGCCTAGAGAGGTCGATGCACTGTTGAAGCAGCTCGATCCATTCATCAAAAGAGTTGATGAATTCCACGAACCGGCGGTTCCATGCCATGGAGATGGTGCGGCTTCGAACATTCTCATCGATCCTTCGCCCGAAGCGGGGAATGTAAGCATGCCGATGCTTACAGGGTGGACTGTTTCCGGTGTCATGGACCCACTTGAGGAGGCTGGATCCGTTCTGGCGGAAGTCGGGCCTTTCTGCGGCACTCCGGCGCAGCTGATTACAGGATTGGGACTACCGGCATCAACACTGCCGGTAGCACAGGTGTTCGGTATTTTAGGGGATCTGTATTGGGCTCTTATCGGGCTGTGGCGTAGCGCAACAACGGAAACGCCGGAAATAGATTTCGCCAAATACGGACTTTGGCGCCTAACGAAAGCTCGGAATCAGATGGTCCTGCCATTCGGCCCTGCGGCATGGCTCGAAAGATTGTAAGGCGCAGCGAAGGGAGTGATTCAAATGGGAAACACTGTTATAGAAGGTCGAATCAGTCATGATGAATTCGTAATCGTTCCGCAGACGGTGACGGATGCAGTGAACGAGGCCGGAATCTGGCAGGATAAGTCGATCTATATCAAACCGCTTTCAGGAGGCCTCAATAACGAGAACTGGTATGCCCGGGATAATCACGGAACCACCTATTTCCTAAAGGTTCCCGGTGTCGGCACCGGATTTATTGACCGTAGCGCAGGTGATGCCGGAACGCAGAAGGCATCCGAATTGGGAATCGGTGCGAAGGTGTATGAATTTGATTCGGATAACGGCGTTGAAATCACCGAATTCCTCGAAGGCTACGACACATGCACGACCACCACGTTGCGCACCTTGGAACAAGGCATGCAAGTGATGGATATCTACAGGAAACTGCATGAAAGCCAGCCGTTTGACCACACGAATACGCTGTTCGAGCAGATAGACCAGCATCTGGCCCAAGTGAGGGAGCTCAACATAGACCTGCCTGCATGGGTTCTGGAACTCATTGACGACTATAAGGACGTCAAGGCAAGGTTCATGGCTTCAGGGTTGGACATTGTGCCTTGCCACAACGATCCAATGCCGGGAAACTTCATGGTTAAAGACGGCACTATGAAGATCATTGACTTTGAATTCTGCGGCAACAATGAATCGAGCTGCGAACTTGCTCTATGGCTCTCTGAGATGTTCTATGACAGCAAGGACTCGATGCCTCTGATCGAAGAATACCTTGGAACCATCACCACCGACAGACTCAGCCGTATTCAGGCCTCCAGAGTGATAGGTGACATCAAATGGGGCTTGTGGGGTGTCATAGCCTCGGCTGTGCGCGATGTCGCATTTGATTACTGGAAATACGGAATCTGGAAACTCATGAGGGCCTACACCTACCGGAGCGAGCTCAATTGGGATCAAGTGAAGGCAAACATCTAACAAAAGCTCAAAGGAACAAGCAGATTAATCAGAAAAATACTTAGTTCGAATCGTTCCTCAAACCAGGGGCAAGCGATTTCCCATAACCAAAAAAGTCAATGAAAGGAGCAGTCAAATGAAAGAAGCAATCAGAAACATGTCTTCAACTACGAAGAATGTAATCTTCGTAGTGCTATACGTAATCCCTCTTGCGTTTGCCATTCTTCCACCTTTGTACTTCTGGGGAAGTGGTCAGACCGCTTTATTCCTAGGAGTCCCCATGTCGATTTGGTATTGGCTCTTCGATTTTATTTTCCTCACCGCAGTGATGTTCCTCTTCTATTGGATGGAAAGTGTACGCGGCGAAGTTGACCCGGAAATGACCGGTAGCAATAAGGAAGGTGAGTGACCATGGCCATCATGCTTGGAATGATTGCCCTATTCTTCGTGGGAATCATAGCGATTTTGTACATTACGTTGAAGCGTACCCGCTCGTTCGATGATTATGCCGTCGCGGGTCGTTCATTCGGCCCTTGGTACGTTGCCATGTGCTACGTCAATTCTTGGTGGCCGGGCACAGTGTTCATTTCGTTCGCAGGTATCAGCGTCGCATCCGGTGTATTTGGTTTCTATGGACTTGCCTATTCGACTCTGGGTCTATCGTTCATGTATTTCATCGCCACTCGTGCCTGGAGATGGGGAAAGAAATACAACCTCGTCACTCAACCGGATTTGATGAGACTGCGTTACATGTCCAAGCCCGTCGGTGTGGTGTGTTCCATCATTGGCGCTATTGCGATTCTTCCCTGGACCATCCTTGGCATGCAGGCACTAGCAACGGTGTTCCACATCGCATCCAACGGTAGCTGGGCTCTTCCTGTATGTCTGATTGCGGGTCTGATTGTCATTATGATTCGACAGATCTGGACCGTTCAGATGGGTATGCGAGGACTGATCTACACTGACATGTACCAAGGTCTGTTCGCTTATGTGCTGGCGGCGATCGTATGTGTCTTCCTCTTGGTCTCCCCGAGTTCTCCGGCAAACTGGGGCATGCTTTCCCATATGTCCGATAATCTTCTGAAGGTTCCTGGCGATGGCGGCTCCTACGGTCCCATGTATCTTTTCTGCCAGATTTTTACCGGTGTCGTCGGTGCATTGTGCTGGCCAATGAGTTTCGTACGTATTTACACGGCTAAAGACATCCGGTCGGTAAAGAAATCCACGAACTACGCAATTGTCATTGCTGGTGTGTTTTATGCGCTTTTGACCCTGACCATGCTTGCCGCGGCCCATATTCCCGAAGTGGCTGCAAATCCGCAGTCCGGTTGGACCACCTTGCTGAATCAGTATGGTGGAACTTGGTTGCTTGGCTTGGGTCTGGTGATGATTTTCGCTGGTTCCATCGGCCATATCGATGGTAGCGTCCAAGCTGCAGGTACCCAGATCGCCAACGACATCATCGGTAGTCGAATGAGCCTTAGCGATCGGCAGAAGACCATTTTCTCAAAGTGCTGCATGGTGGTGTTCGTGCTAGTCTCTGCGGTACTCGCATACTTTACAAATGGCATGTCCCGACTGCAGCTCCTCGCTCAGCTTTCCTATCAGGGAATCGTGCAGATTGCCGTGCCCTTATTCTTGGGAATTTTCTTCAAATTCGGAAACAAATATGGTGCGCTGTCTGGCATGATCTCCGGCTTTGGAATTGCTGCAATTCTGACAGTCATCTTCCCGGACGATATTCCGGCGTTGGGGAGTCTGACGTCCGGTGTGGTCGGTTTGATCGTCAACTTGGTGGTATATATCGTCGTTTCCCTTGTGACGCGTAATCGCATCAGTGATGAGGAAAGGGCGCACGTCGATGAGCTCTTTGAGGTTGCTTCTGCCAAGAAAAATCAGACCACCAAACGGAAGAGCCTCGGCCTCGCCTCCAAGATCAGTGCTGGTGTTCCTGCTATGCAGGAGGGTGCGGTTGTCGGTTCCTTGGCAAAGGAGGCTGACTGATTTCGATGACAAGTGAGGTGGGGCGCGATTTCTGTTGTAAGCGGGAATCGTACCTCACAACGCTGTTCATTTCGATTGTCTATGCTGACGTTTTCGGCGCCTCCACCTTTCCTGCGTAGTTGGGAAGCGCCGACGGCCGGCAGCGTATGCGTATTGCATACTGCTGACCGGCCGCTCGGCTGTATCATCTCAGCCTTTGGCGGGAAATGAGGGATCGGATGACAGCGACGATTGCGGTTGCGGACAAAAGAAGCATGGCCGCAAGGATCATCGGGAGCGTGACGATGCCGGTTTTCGGCATGCTACGGCTGATGGATTGTTGAGATGGAGCCGCGGGCGTCTCCTTAGGAGTTTCACTGGGTTCGGCTGGGGGAGTCGTTGGCTTCTCGGGTTGCCCCGGGTTCGCCGGCTCCTCGGGTTCTTCCGGTTGAGCTGGTACTTCGACCGGCTTGATGATCACATTCACCTTGGCGGCAATATGGTCTTCCGTTGCGGTACGCGACTGCATCTCTTCGGAGGTGATGCGTGCGGCGGTGATGTCGACATCCTGATTCGCTCCGGCGAATGCGGTACCGCCTTGCACCGCTTGCGCAGCCAAGCCGATTTGCTTGTTAAGCGCCACAAGCTGAACCTCATCGACATCAAGTCGGTAATCAGCCAGTGCATTCAATCTCGTACCGGTCCGTTCAAGCAAGCTGGAGACGGTGAACTCGGGCATATCCGCGCTCGCGGTCAGCTCGAGTTGCGGAATATCGCTGATGATTCGCAATGCGGTGGTCTCGTACATGCCATTCTCCGCCTGAGCCAGACCGGTGGCAAGTTGCAGATATGAGGTTAGGTTCGATACGTCGGAAAACGATCCATGCAGTATCTCCAACATATCCAATCCTGCGGGAAACGTTCCGTGAAACATGCCGCCGCCGATTTGTACGTATCCGAGATAATCGGCAGCACCGACGCGTTTGACAATCGTGGGCGCGCTGAACGTGCCGTGCTCCAGGTAAGCTTCCGCCGTACCTTCGCTGTCTTCGCCGAATTGCATCAGTGTATGGCTGGACGTGAACGTACCGTTCTCGACGATCAGCGTGCCCCAGCACAGTATGGCCGACTCGGTGCCTCCGGCGACAGTGCCGGAGCCGGTTATGGTGAGCGTGGTATCGGCGGGAATGCTGATTGCGGGGCCGCCGCTTGCCGCAAGCGTATGCCCGTCGAGATTCAGGATTGCGGTATCGGCATCATCGGGAAGCGTGAAATCGATGCTTTCGGTGACGTCCGTAAGCAATGTGATGGTCGAACCGTCGTCGTCGACATGTTGGATTGCCGCCTGCAGGCTGGCATATGTGTTGTCGCCGACCTGTGCCACGGCTGATGGAGGAGCGTCGGCCCATGCGGCAGCCGTATGGCCAGGAAACAGCACAAGGGTGCAATACAGCATCATGAACATGAAAAACATACGACTATTGATTGATCGTTGCATGATTATTCTTTCTGTATGGCGCACGAAAGTATGAATTCATGAATCAAATTCGTGCGTCGAATTGATGGTAATGTGCTCGCAAAAGCGAGGGAATGGAAAGGTAAGTACAGCGCTGTGCTTGAGTTAAGTGTATCAAGAGATGATTAACGGGGGTTAATCACGGGGGGTCTATGCTTCTATTTTTCAGAGTGATAAACGTTTTGAGGGCGGAGTGGTGATGGTGTCATTTAGATTAGGGTGAGAACTTCGTCTCGTATCATCATGTGGTTATCGCTCTCATGAGAGTACGTTTGGGCGGAATGAAATATCGCTTTTGATGCTTTGCGCGAAATATTACCTCGGTTGAAAAAGTACGGTAGGGTGGTGTGGGAATAGGGCGTTGTAAAATCGGGGGCATGGCAGAAGAGACCTTTACCCCTAGGAACATCATTGTGACCGGTGGCTGCGGCTTCATCGGATCGAACTTCGTACATTACGTGGTCAATAATCATCCGGATGTGCATGTCACCGTATTGGACAAGCTGACGTATGCAGGCAATCCTGAGAACATCGCCGGACTTCCGGAAGACCGCGTGGAGCTGGTCGTAGGAGATATCTGCGATGCGGATCTGCTGGATCGCATCGTGCCGGGGCACGACGCAATCGTGCATTATGCGGCGGAATCGCACAACGACAACTCCATCGCCGATCCCGAGCCGTTCCTGCACACCAATGTGGAGGGCACGTTCCGTCTGCTCGAAGCAGTACGTAAGTATGGCATCCGCTACCATCACGTGAGCACCGACGAGGTGTACGGCGATCTGGCGCTGGATGATCCGGCGAAGTTCACCGAGTTCACCCCATACCATCCGAGTTCGCCGTATTCGTCGACGAAGGCGGCATCCGACCTGCTGGTGCGTGCATGGACTCGCACGTACGGACTGCGCACGACCATTTCGAACTGCTCGAACAACTATGGTCCATATCAGCATGTTGAGAAGTTCATTCCGCGTCAGATTACGAACATTTTGGAAGGCATTCGCCCGAAGCTGTACGGCAAGGGTGAGAACGTGCGTGACTGGATCCACACCGAAGACCATTCCTCCGGCGTGTGGACGATTCTGACCAAGGGCCGTATTGGCGAAACGTATCTGATCGGTGCGAACGGCGAAAAGAACAACATCACCGTGTTGCGCATGATCCTGAAGATGATGGGGCAGAGTGAGGATGCGTTCGATTGGGTGAAGGACCGCCCGGGCCACGACCGTCGTTATGCGATCGATTCGACGAAGCTGCAGACGGAGTTGGGTTGGACCCCGACCCACACGGATTTTGAATCGGGACTCAGGCAGACAATCGATTGGTACACCGAAAACCGCCAGTGGTGGGAGAAGACCAAGGCCGCGACCGAAGCGCGCTACAAGGCCCAAGGTCAGTGAGGCTTGGCAAGGATTGGGTGTCGGGGGTTCGAGTCCCTCATCGCCCAATCCGTCGTATCCGCATTCGAATGGACTGATGGAGAAGATGGGAAATATGGAATTTGAGAAGGAACTGAAGGTCACGGAGACGAACATTCCGGGCCTGCTGGTGTTTGATCTGCCTGTGCATGGAGACAATCGCGGTTGGTTCAAGGAGAACTGGCAGCGAGCGAAGATGCTGGAACTGGGCCTGCCGGATTACGGACCGGTGCAGAACAACATTAGCTTCAACGCGAAGAAGGGCGTGACGCGAGGCATCCACGCCGAACCGTGGGACAAGTACATCTCCATCGCGACGGGCGAGATCTTCGGTGCGTGGGTGGACCTGCGCCCAGGCGAAAGCTTCGGTCAGGTGTATACGACCCGATTGGATCCGTCGAAGGCGATCTATGTGCCGCGTGGCGTAGGCAACAGCTTTCAGGCCCTTGAAGACGGCACCGCATATACGTATCTGGTGAACGCGCACTGGAGCCTGGAACAGAAGAAGACCTATACTTTCGTGAACCTCGCCGACCCGGAACTGAACATTCCGTGGCCGATCCCGCTTGAGGAATCCGAACGAAGCGAAGCCGACCTGCATCATCCAATGCTCAAGGACGCCAAGCCCATGGCGCCGCGTCGCACGATGGTGACCGGTTGCAACGGCCAGCTCGGCCACGCAATCCGCGACTACGTAGAGACCCACGGTCTGCAAGGCTTTGAATTCAACGACATCGACACGTTCGACTTCTCCGACCCGACCCAATACGACCAGTTCGATTGGAGCCTGTACGGTACGATCATCAATGCCGGTGCCTACACGGCCGTGGACAAGGCCGAAACCGGCGAAGGCCGCCCCATCGCATGGAAGGCGAACGCGCAAGGACCGGCCCTGCTGGCCGGAATCGCCAAGGAACACAACATCACGCTCGTGCACGTAAGCTCGGACTACGTGTTCGACGGCGTCGAGAAAGAGCACAGCGAGACCGAGGCATTCGCGCCGTTGGGTGTGTACGGGCAGACCAAGGCCGCCGGCGACATCGCCGTGGCGAACGCGCCTCGCCACTATATCGTACGCAGCTCGTGGGTGATCGGCGAAGGCCATAACTTCGTGAAGACCATGATGATGCTCTCCAATCGCGTGGCCGACCCGAACGACCAGCTCAATGAGGTGACCGTGGTGGACGATCAGTACGGCCGGCTCACCTTCACCACAGATATGGCCGAGGCGATTTTCCACCTGCTGGATACGAACGCCGAATATGGCACGTATAACCTGACCGGTTCCGGTGCGGTGAAGTCCTGGGCGGACATTGCCAAGGCGGTGTTCGACGAAACGAACGGCAACGGCGACAAGGTCAAGCCGATTTCGACCGACCAGTATTTCGCGAATGCGAAGAACCCGGTCAGTCCGCGCCCGACCAATTCGGCGCTGAACCTCGCGAAGATTGAACGGACCGATCTGAGCGTGCCGGATTGGGAAGAATCCCTGAAGGCATACGTCGCCAAGGAACTGAAGAACTGAACCCGTCTCCTTCATCGAAGGGACACCATAGGTAAGGAGAAGTCAATGAAGGGCATCATTCTGGCGGGCGGATCCGGAACCCGTCTATACCCGTTGACCACGGTCACGTCGAAGCAGTTGCTGCCGGTGTATGACAAGCCGATGATCTACTATCCGCTCAGCGTGCTGATGATGGCCGGGATTCGTGACATCCTGATCATCTCCACGCCGAAGGATCTGCCGAACTTCGAAAAGCTACTGGGCGACGGTTCGCATTATGGCGTGAACTTCTCCTACAAGGTGCAACCCAGCCCGGATGGTCTGGCGCAGGCATTCCTGCTGGGTGAAGAGTTCATCGACGGCGAACCGTGCGCGCTGGTACTGGGAGACAACATCTTCTACGGCAATGGTTTGGGCGCCACGCTGCGCGGTGCGGTACGCAAGGCGGAGTCCGTCGAGGGCGCAAGTGTATTCGGCTATTATGTGGACGATCCGGAACGTTACGGCGTAGTTGAGTTTGACGAGAACAAGAAGGCCATCTCGATCGAAGAGAAGCCGGCCAAGCCGAAATCGCATTATGCGGTGACAGGCCTGTACTTCTACGACGAACGTGTGGTCGATTTCGCCAAGCAGGTCAAGCCGAGTCCGCGTGGCGAACTGGAGATCACGGACCTCAACCGCATGTATCTCGATGCGGGCGCGTTGAACGTGCGTACGCTGGGCCGCGGGTATGCGTGGCTGGATACGGGCACGATGGATTCGCTGTTCGAGGCGGGTGAGTTCGTGCGTACCGTGCAGCACGCGCAGGGCCTGCCAATCGCCATCGTGGAGGAGATTGCCTACGAGAACGGGTGGATTGACCGCGAGCAGCTTATAGAGTCCGCCGAACGGTATGGTAAGAGCCCGTACGGCCAGCATTTGCAAGGTATTGCCGACGGTGAGATCATGCTCGTGCCCAACACCGACAAGCGGTGATTGTCCCCTGACTTCGAGGGGACAATCTAGAATAGGCTTTGATTTACACACATGAGATGGAGAGTTCAGTGGTTTCTGCAGAGAACACTAACACTCAGCAGGTTGTCGTGCCGCAAGGGGTATCTGAAGAGGCGGATAACGGCATCACCCTTATGGATCTGCTGACAATTATTCGTAAACATATCGTCACTGCGATCATCGCATTCGTGGTGGTAGTCGCTGGTGTGAGCACCTACACCTTCCTGGCTCCGCCGAAATACACGGCGACGGCTCAGACCATGGCTACCTATAACGCCTCTCAGGAAGGCGCCGACATCAGCCAACAGAGCACTGGCGGCAACTATATTTCCAATCAGATCACTTCGTATCCGACGCTGGCCACCACCGAAAAGGTGCTCAAGCCCGTTATCAACGAGCTTGGTCTTGACGAGACCGTTGCGGAACTGGCTGATCAGCTGACCGTCACCAACCCCACCAATACGGCGTTCGTAAACATCTCAGCAGTGGACGGCGATCCGAAGCAGGCCGCCGACATCGCCAACGCGGTGGCCGAATCCCTGCAGGACGTCATCCAGAACGATTTGTACTCCACCTCCGACAAGTCGCCGGTGAAGATGTCCATCGTGCAGAAGGCCCAGACGCCGACCTCGAAGAGTTCGCCGAAAACCGCGCTGTATCTTGCCATCGGTGTGGTTTTGGGCATTATCGTGGGTGTATTCGCCGCACTGATCAAGGATTTGCTGAACACCAAGGTCGAGAATGCTTCCGACGTGCGTGGCGTGGTTGGTTCGTCCGCATTGGGCTCCGTGCCGCAGGATGAATCTCTTACCGAAAAGCGTCCGGTCATCGTATCGCAGCCGAACGGTGCCATTGCCGAGGAATTCCGCCGCATCCACACGAATATCGAATTCCTGCAGACCGACAAGACCAGTGGCGTCGGGCAACTGATCGTCATCACCTCCACGTCGCCGTCCGAAGGCAAGACCACCACTGCCATCAACACTGCGGCCGCTCTGGCCGAAGATGGCGCGAAGGTGCTGCTCATCGACGCCGATCTACGTCACCCATCCGTGGCCCATCATCTTGGACTCGAAGGCACCGCCGGACTGGCGCACGTGCTTTCCGGCCAGATGACCCCGAAGGATGTGGTGCAGAACTATTGGAAGCAGAGCTTGCACATTCTGCCTGCGGGTAAGCGCCCGGCCAATGCTGGTGTGTTGCTGGGTTCCGAAACCATGAAGCTCATGGTGGAGCAGGCACTCACCCAGTATGACTATGTGGTTATCGATACCGCCCCGCTGAGCGTATCCAACGATGGTGCCGTATTCGGTCGTTGGGCCAAAGGCCTGGTGCTCGTCACCGGTCGTGGTGTGTGCGAGAAGAAGGAGTTGCAGGAGGTCGCTGATACGCTTCATACCGCTGAAGTGCCGGTGCTCGGCTTTATCTTCAACTTCGCCGATCCGAAGAAGGTCCACTCGCATTCGAATTATTACTACTATTACGAAGACGGAGCGCCTCGCAGTACCCATAAGGGCAAGAGGCACTGATTGCCGTTGTTGCGGCTCCCGTCGATTGGCGGGAGCCCTTTCATATGCGTTCTGGCATATTGTGAGCAACGGAATATAAACTAGTGACTTAAGAGCCGGTATCAGCAGATGCATACGGAATTGAGGATGTATGGGTAACGACGAGCATGACTCCAAGCCTGTTGAAGGTGCGTTGGCCAGCCGCTCCCGTGATATCGTCGATACGTTCTGGGATATTCCGCCGCTGAGCTTCTCCGAGTCGGAATTCGCCATCGAAGAGCCACTCACCGAGAGTGGACGGGTCATCTCTTCCATGGGCAAAGCCGAACTTGACGCGGAGACCGAGAACGCCGCACCTGTGATGACCATCTCGGCACCTGCCGTCGAAACTTCGGTTGTGACCACCAAGGTCACGGATGTCGCTGAAGCCATGCCGTTGGCGGATTCATCCATTCCGCTGGCGTTCGATGTGCCGTCCTCCGACAACGCTGCGGATGCCGCAACCAAGACGGCTGGTTCCATCGAAGACATTTCCAACGACCCTGAACATGATCCGCTGAAACTCGTTCCAATCCTGCCTAAACAGCCATCGAATGCCAAAAAGATCATCATAGGAGTAATTGCGGCGATCATTGCGGTGGCGGTGATTATCGGTCTGATTCTGACATGGCATAATCGTCAGACCTCACAGGAACGTCGCGCTGCCGTCACGACATGCGAACGAGCCAAAAACAAGTACGATTCCGCCAATACAAGTATGGCCGCTGCGCTGAAGAAGGCGACCGCATTGCAGAGCACCGCCGCCAATCAAGTGATGGACGCGCAGACGTTGACGAAGCTCAACGATGCGATCGCCAAAGCGCAAAACATGAAGACCATAGGCGGATGCGAAGCGTCACAGTCCGATTCAGTGCTACGTCAGCATGCCCGCTCAATGAGCAAGCAGATCAGTGGCATCAAGGAGACCACCAAAGCGCTGACTTCGGCGACCACGGCCGTGACTGACAGCAAGGCAGCCAAAACGAAGCAGGACGCCATCGATCAAGCACGTAAGAATCTGCAGGACGCCATCGATGCCGCGCAGAAGCTACTGGATGGCAGCCTGTACAAGGTGGCCGACAATTCCACACGCGTGGCGCTGGAAAACGCCATCGACACCGCACAGGCGCTGATTGACGGCAACAGCACGGACACCAAGGCCATGCAGGACGCCGTCAGCGGCATAACCTCCGCTTCCGACAGTGTGAACGCCTCCATTGACGCGCAAAACCAGGCCAACACCAATACGAACGGCAACACGAACACCTACAGACGTGGCGCCACCACAACCGTACCTGAACCGTCGGCCTCCACCGAATCCGAATCGCCTTCGCAAAGTGACACCGAAACACCGAAGGATGACGGTAGTTCGTCGACGACTCCTGTGGATCCGTCTCCAAGCCCCACCACACCATCGAGCTCAGGCACGTCCAACGACACCTCTGAATCCGACACTTCGGATTAAGGTGAATGAATTCCGACTGCCTCCCTTTTTGCTCGATACATAGTCGCATACCACCGACTTCGGGGGAATATTTTTCCTACAGAATCGTTGTGCTTCCTTGGATGATGCGCCCATACAGCGTTGAGACACCCGATGTCGGGGGACTCTTGTGATATTGTGATATCAGTCGTCCGATGAATGAGGCGAAGAGAAGAGGACCGTATGCCCATGCAGGGTGAGGCAATCGATTTTGACGGGTATGCCCGTACGCAGGAGATTCATATGATTTCCTCGCATACGAACCGTCAGGCATATGCGAAAACTCAGAATCAAGCATATTCCGGCCAACCTTCCGCGTCTTTCGAGCCGATGACCTTCTCCAATACGCCGTTCCCGACTGGAGACAAGGGCAGTGCGCGGAATCGGGGGATGCATGATGCACACCGACGTCCACGATGGCGGTATGCTTTCGTAAGTTGCATGGTCGTCCTCGACATCGCGGTGATGCTGCTGTCGCTGCTGATCAGTCTGCTGGTCAATGGCGAAGCGTACGTCACCATCGTGCGATCCATGCCGTTCGAGCTGTTCCTGTTCTGCTTCAGCCTGATTTGGGTGCTGTGTCTGGCACTTGCCGGCACGTACCATCGACATCTCATGGCCGATGGTTATGAACTGTATGCGAAGATCATCAATGCTTCGCTGCTCACCGTCCTGCTGTACTGCAGCCTGTCGTTCACACTCAATCTCGACTTGCCCCGTACCGCACTGATCACGGCGCCGGTCATCGCGTTCTTTCTGGTAGTGATCGAACGTTGGCAGATGCGTATGAGCCTGCATCGCAACCGTCGGAACGGGCGGTGCAAATACAAGACCGTGCTAGTCGGATCATCCGCCGGCATCAATGCCGCCCTGCGCACCATGGCCGACTATTCCAATTGGGGCTATGAACCGATCGCAGTCTGCCCGATCGAAGCGGATCTGCATGAGCCCGACGCCTACGTGGTCACCTCATTCGTACCGAATCCCAACATTCCCGGTGCCGACAAACTCAAGGTAATTCCGTTCAATTCGGCATTCCCGCGCACCTGCGAAAGCCTCGGTGTTCAGGAGGTGTACATAGCCGACGTGCTATCGCGCGATTCCGAAATGCTGCATGGCATGTCCCTGGCCATCGAATCCCTGGGCATGGAATTGGCGCTGTCCGTATCGTTGGCCGACATCAGCGGCCATCGCCTGTACCTGCGCAACACGACGGAACAGCCCGTGCTGCTGGCCAGTCTGCCGCAATACACCAACTCTGCGTATGCGGTCAAACGCGTACTTGATATCGTTTGCTCGGCGCTTGCGTTGATCATATCCTCTCCGCTGATGCTGGGCGTGGCCATTGCCATCAAATTGGATGATGGTGGTCCGGTGTTCTTCTCACAGACACGTATCGGATTGCATGGCCGCCCGTTCAAAATGTATAAGTTCCGCTCCATGGTTACCAATGCCGAGGAGTTGAAGAAGAAACTCGCAGAGGAAAATGGCCAGTCCGATCGTTTTATTTTCAAGATGAAAGACGATCCGCGCATTACCAAAATCGGTCATTTTATTCGAAAGACCTCACTGGATGAATTCCCGCAATTCTTCAACGTCTTGAAAGGTGACATGTCGTTGGTAGGGCCGCGCCCAGCACTGCCTGAGGAAGTGGCGCGGTACGGGTCATTATATTCGGCGCGACTGTTGGTCAAGCCCGGCATCACCGGACCGTGGCAGGTTTCCGGACGCTCCGATCTTTCCCAAGAGCAAAGTGAATATTTGGACGTTTCCTATATCGAAAATTGGTCCATTACAGGCGATTTGGCCATTCTTGCGAAAACAGTTTTAGTGGTATTCCGTGGAACGGGATCGTATTAAATTCAAAAATAATCCTATTCGAATTTGAATTACCGTTATTAAGCAGTACACTTATTGATAAATTTGTTTAAAACTGTTTTTGAATAGGAGTAAAGCATGTCGGTATTACAGGGTTTTGAGGAAGTTAATATGACTGCGCCGCGTGGTAAGCTCTCCATGCTGATCACCAAAGATGTGGTGCGCTTCAACAAGGCGACTGCGATCGCGCTCGGATATCCGGCGTATGTCAAGGTGCTGATCAACGACAAGACCAAGCAGTTTGCCGTCAAACCATGCAAGCAGTCCGATGCCAATGCCGTGAAGTTCAGCAAGCCGGAAGGCAAGCAGACCGCCTCCGTGAACATCAAGGATGTCATGGTTCTCGACTCCGTGTTGAAGTATTTCAAGCTTGATGAGCCTCAGGAAGGACAGGTGACGTTCCAGTCCATGCAGGGAACCTTCTATCCGGAGGAGCGTGTGGCGATGTTCTCCGTGGCTGACGCCAAAGCGGGTGTGATGAAGAAGCGCGGCCGCAAGAAGTCCGAATCGGAAGAAGCCTGATGCTCGATTCCGCAGTCTGATCATCTGACAGACGAGGCGTTTTTTGGTGATGGAGCCTTACCTGGACACGGTTCAGTCCGGCAAGGCTCCATCACCAAAAAACGCCTCAAGTATATCGAGAAGGGGTGCCATTTTCGGCACAGTTCGCAAGATATCGTCTCCGCCGCCTGGGGTGAGGTGACCGGACCTGCGATCGACGTATGAAAAAATCCCGCACGTTCACGCGTGCGGGATTTGCGGTCTTTGATGTGAAAATCAGTAGCACTTATGGGCGAGCCAATAGCTGTAGGCACCTTGAATGGAGCCGTAGCGTGAGGCGCAGTAACCCCAGAACCACTTGAGCTGGGTCTGGTAGTTGGTGGCCCAGTCGGCGCCGGCGCTGACCATCTTGCTACCGGGCAGTGCCTGCGGCAGGCCATACGCGCCGGAACTTGGATTCGTGGCGGACACGCTCCAGCCGGATTCATGCGAGATGATGTACACGGTCGCGGTGAAATCGGCCTCGGTATAACCGTTGGAAATCAGATAGTCATGGGCCCACTGTTGCATCTCGCCAGCCGGCACGGTGGTACCGACCGAAGCAGTGCTGCTGGACGAAGAAGACGACGATGATGTGGAAGTGGAGCCGGTACCGACGAGAACCACCTTGTCGACCGGAGCTTTCTTCACGTACGAGCTGATCATATTCGAGGAGATGACGGTGTCACCGGAGCGAGTTACGAGGTTCGTGGATTCCATCACGCCTTCCTCGCCTTCGGTCTCGACCTTCTCCTGGCCCTTCGGCAGAGAGGAGGTCTCCTTCTTCACGACATTGAATGCGATCGACGAGTCGGAGACCTCGACGGAAGCACCTGCACGGCTGACGGTGATTACGGTCTTCTCATCGACTTTGGTGGTCAGCGACGGGGAGACGGTGTCTTCCGGTTCAAGCGTGATGTTGCCGGCTTCCAGCACGGACTTGACGTTGGTGAAATTGGTGCCCGGCACCACGCGGGACTTGCCGTTGATCTTCACGGTGACATATGCGGTATCACCGCCGAGAGCCTCACGGGCGTTGCCACGGGACGCTTCGGCATCGGTGGCGGAGTAGGCGGTGACACGCGTGGTCGGCTCCGCCTGGGTGGATGACGTATAGAAACTACGTGAAATAATGCCACCGGTAGCCAGCAACCCCACCGCCGCGAACGTTGCGACGATCTTCACACACTGGGACCTGTTCGGCAGGCTCAGGGTAAACGGGCGTCCATGCTTGCTGTGGTTAGCCATTCTGCTCCTATAAAGCGACTTCATGGGCCTCGACGAATTCGGGTTCTGCACGCGGCCGCAAAGGCTTCGCCGGAATGCGCGCATCTAAAAGAGCAGTTTACCCTAAGCGCTCGATTATCGGCAGCCGAAGATACACGGGGGTACATGCGAACGCCCGTCGCAATCATGGCTTGTTGATCGCGACGGGCGCGCATTGCCGTTGTGGGGTACTTCCGCCTACTGTTCGGCTCCGGTGTGGCCGGAAGCTGCGGCGTTCACATCCAACGCCTTGGCCTGTCCGATCAGATCATCCAGATCGGAGGCGCGCAGGGCGCCGGCCTGCTGGAACACGATCTGCTGCTTCTTGACGACCATCAGCGTCGGAACGGCCTGTACCTTGGCCGCCTGAGCAAGATCAGGATTCTGATCGATATCGACCTTGGCGAAATAGATGTCGGGGTTCGCTTCGCTCGCCTTTTCGAAAGTCGGTCCGAACGCGCGGCACGGGCCGCACCAAGTGGCCCAGAAATCCACGAATACGAGATCGTTGCCCTCGATGACCTCGTTGAAGTTCTCAGAGGTGACTGCATGCGTTGCCATAGCTGCTCCTTACATTCGCGTGTGGTGCAGTATATAACCTCCGGCATTCGTCTTGCATTCCGGTGTCCGCTATGGGAGGAACGAAAAAGGCTTGAACGTTACGCGAGGTGCGCGATAATGGGAGGCATGCCAGTGATGAATGATGAGGTGCCCGACGAGGGCGATTTCGATGCCGGACGCAGGCGCGGTGAATTCGACGACATCACACCGGAGGATTTCATCCGCGGAACGGGCAATCCTCCCGGATGGCTCGGCTCCGATGAAATCAACCGCATGCGCAACGAAATGCCGATTCCCTACGTGCAGATCGTGCCGGTGCGCACCGATGAACTCGGCCGCGTCGCGCAGGTCGGTTCCCTGCTGCGTGTCTCCGATGACGGCAGCATCGAACGGACGCTGATTGCCGGGCGCGTACTCTACCATGAGTCGATTCGTGAGGCGATCGCCCGCAACGTCGCCAAGGATCTGGGAGATATCGCCTTGCCGGTGCTGCCGTCCAGCCTGCAGCCGTTCACGGTGGCGGAATTCTTCCCCACGCCCGGCATCTCGGATTATTTCGACGCCCGGCAGCATGCGATTGCACTGTGCTACGTAGTGCCGATCGCCGGTGACTGCAGACCTCAGGACGAGACGCTGGATGTGGAATGGGTCGATCCGAACGGTGCGATGCTTGACACGTTCCTCGGGCAGATGGGCAATGGGTATGGAACGATTGTGAGGCAGGCGCTGGCATGGGCCGGCAGATGACGCGAGACGGATTGGAGCATGGCATGGGGATTGAATTGAAGAACACCGTGTATCGCGAAGGGGAGGGGATTCCCGTGGTGTTGGTACACGGATTTCCGGTGGATCACCGCATGTGGGACCAGTGCGCCGCCGCACTCGCGCGAATCTGCGACGAGCACGGTATGACACGCTTCCCGATCTGGGCACCGGACATGCCCGGTGCGGGCGAAGGCCCGATTCCGAGTGACGAAGCCAGCGGAGGCAAGGACGCGGACAGCACGTTCCCGCATGCCCTTGATCGCATGGCGGACGCATACGTGGACATGATTCGTGAGGCCGGCCATAAGAAGGCCATCTGGGTGGGCCTTTCCATGGGAGGCTATCTAATCCTTGACATTCAGCGACTGCATCCCGAAGCGGTGGCGGGCCTCGCCCTATGTGACACAAAAGGCGATGCGGATTCGGCGGCGATGCGTGGCAGGCGCATCGCCATCGCCGACGAATGCGAAGCCACCGGCACGCATGATCCGGTGATGGGATTCGCCGTGGCAAACGAGACGGACTCCAGCATCAAGCAATCCGCCGAATACGCTCGCCAATTCACGCTGTGGATCAATGAGCAGCCGGCAGCCGGCATCGCCTGGCGTGAACGCATGGCCGCAGGACGCCCTGACCTGAACGACGTGCTGGCGAAGGTAAGCGCACCAAGCGCGGTGATCTGCGGCGACAAGGATCCGTCAAGTCCGCCCGAAGTGATGGGTCCGGTAGCGGATGCGATGACCGGCACGACCGTGGACTTCACCGTAATCAGTGATTGCGGACACTTCAGCGCATACGAGCATCCCGAAGCGGTGGCCGAAGCATTGCGTCAGCTCGTGCGTAGAATTCAATAGCATCCGCTTCTCACCGCGCCATCGCCGACTCGCTGCGCGCTTCGGATGACGTGGGTTGCCGGATGCGGATACTATATGGAATTCAGATATTTCATACGGGGAAAGGAATGCGATGAGCGTGTTTTCTCCTTTGGCATTGACGCAGGCACTGCCATTCCTGCCATTGGCACAAGGTGACATCGACTATGAAGTGAGCCGCAGAGGCGAACCCGACCTATTCGCGAACGTACTGCCGGAACCGGCCACGAAAGTCATCCTCGTCAAAGACGGCAAAGTGGCGGTACCGCACGGGCAAGGCGCCATCGCCGACCATGCCAACGTGAACATGCGACTCGCGCAACTGCCGGGAGGCTACGTCGCCGCCGAACTACGCTCGCATCCGACGGCGCTCGCCATCTTCCTCGGCTCGTATGGCGGTTGCCGTGACGAGCATGTGGTGGCCGTCGACGTGACCCGCGTGCATGCCATCGAAACTCCCGTGGCCGACAGTGCCTACGAAGGTGCCGACGACGCCTTCGACGAAGGCAATGCCGCCGAAGCCGTTTCAGGAAAGCCATCGCTCCTTGAATCCGCCGCGGAACGCTTCGACTGGGTGGATCTGCGTGCCTTCGCACCGCATGCCAACGCCCGTGAGGCCGGTCAGGCGACCACCGCCATCTCGCTGGGTATGTGGCATACGCGTCAGCGCCACTGCCCGACCTGTGGAGCGCTGACCGAACCGGCGCTCGGCGGCTGGGCCCAACGTTGCACCAACGAGGTGGATGGCAGGAGACTTCTGTTCCCCCGTGTGGAACCGGCTGTGATCACGGCGGTCATCGACCATGAGGACCGCCTGTTGCTGCAGCACAACAGCGCATGGGGCAATGCCGGGCTGTATTCCGTTTCCGCGGGATTCGTGGAGGCCGGCGAGAATCTGGAGCACGCCTGCCGTCGCGAGGCCAGGGAGGAAGTCGGCATCGAAGTGGGGGAGCTGCGATACCTCGGCTCCCAACCGTGGCCGTTCCCTGCGTCGCTGATGATGGCGTTCAAAGGGCTTGCCACGACCACCGACATACGAGTGGATGGCGAGGAGACGCTCTCCGCACGGTGGGTGACCCGTGACGAATACATGAACGAGTTGATTTCGGGCCATATGGAGGCTCCCGGCAAGGCGACGATCGCACGGTATATGATTGAGGAATGGCTCGGACACGAGCTGCCGTGAGCGAGATACCGAAATTGGTCATCGCACGGCGTATAGTTGGGGGTTGTTGTGAATAGGGGAAGAATATAAGGAACAGCAGCATGTCTGACGAGCGTGAGCAAGCCTTGGCTGGAGACGATACCGCTACGATCGCACCGCTTCCGGTGGCACCGGCGGTGTTCACTCCTATTGAAGAGATCGCCATGCCGGAAGTAAAGAGAAAAAACAAGTGGCCGCTGATCATCACCCTCATCGTGATGGGGGTGTTGTTGCTCGCTGCCGTCTCCGGATTCTTCGTTGCACGTTGGTATTTTCAGGATAAGGCCGCTCCGGGCGTGACCTTCGCCGGTTCCAGCGTTGCCGGGCAGACCAGGGAGCAGCTGAAAGATACCGTCAGCGATGCGGTGAAAAGCACCACCATCACCATCAAAGACAATGATGGCAACACCGATACGGCAAAGCTCACCGATCTCGGCGTGACGGTCAACATCAACAAAACCGTCTCCAATCTGCTTGCCGCCAAGCATGATGACGATGGCGTGCTGGCCGCCATCAATGCCGTGAATCCCTTCGACAAAAGCGAGGTGCCGCTTGTGGCGCAGACCAACGAGCTTGATCTCACCACGTATGTGACCGACAAGTTCGTGGATGAGGATGAGCGTGCGGTCGCCTCCACCATCTCCTATGACTCCGATGAGCAGGCCTTCACCACCGTGGAAGGCCGGGAGGGACGCACTCCTGAAACCGACAAGGTGCTGGCCGCCGTACGGAACGCCATCAACGTGCCGGGTGGCAACAGCACCGCGTCCATCAGCTACAAGAACGTCGATATGCCGGTCAGCGTGAGCGCGGCACAGCGGGCCACCGACGAAGCGAACGCCCGATTGAACAACAAGATCGTACTCGACAACGGCAAGGACAAGACCTTCGAACTGCCGGTCGATGTCGTCGCTTCGTGGATCAAGCCGAATGCCGATCTGGACAAGGGCACGATTTCCCTGACCTATGACGAGCAGACAATCGGCAACTATCTTGAACAGGAAGTGCCGAACCAGCTCAACCAAGACAAAGTCTCACAGGAAGACGCAGTCGATAGCAACGGCACGGTGCTGGTGACCATAGTCAAAGGTGTGGATGGGTTGAAGGTCAAGAACGTGTCCGCCCTTACCCCGAAGGTGGTGAACGCCCTGCAGGGTGGCCAAGGCGCGACGATTCCCGTTGAAAGCGACGTGGACGCATTCGACACCGTGCAGAAGAAGTCGGAGTACCGCATCGTGGTGGACCGTGCCTCTCAGACCGCCACCGTGTATCAGAACGATCAGGCGGTCAGGACCTTCCCGGTGTGCACGGGAACCGCCGGCAAGCATGAAACCGATCTGGGCACCTACTACATCTATCTGAAATACAACGTGCAGGATATGACGGGCCTGAATGATGACGGTTCGCGTTACCTCTCCAAAGGTGTAAAATGGGTCGGCTATTTCAACGGCGGCGAAGGGTTCCACACGGCAAGCTGGAATGGTTACGGCATTGCGCATGGCGATCCGGTGCACTACGGTTCGCACGGCTGCGTGAACATGTATGAGGCGGATGCCAAGTGGATCTACGACAACTGCCCCGAAGGCACCGTGGTGCAAGTGGTAGGCGCCATGCCGTCCGGTGCGGTACGCTAGGCACATGAGCGAAGATAACGACAACAAGTTGAATCTCGAAGTGCCCGAGCACCTCGAATACTCCGACGAGCATGTGTGGGTCGACGCCTCCGTCGAACCCGCCATGGTGGGCATCACCGAATATGCCACCGAACAGCTCGGCGAGCTCGTGTACGTGGATCTGCCTGAGGTCGGTGCCCAGGTCGAGGCGGGCGATGAAGTGGCGGAGCTTGAATCCGCTAAGGCCGTGACCCCTCTGGTGTGCCCGGTGGCGGGCACGATTCGGTACGTGAACGCCGAGGTTTCGGATGATCCGAGCATCATCACGAACGACCCGTATGGCGAAGGCTGGATCTTCAAGATCGAGCTCGAAGACGACGAGCCGGATCTGCTCAGTTCCGGGGAATACGCGAGAATAGTCACCGAATAGCCGCCGAACAGTTGACTGTGCGAGGCTCAAAGTACCCTGAAAGTTCCCTGATTTTCGCGTTTGGGTAACGGGTTGTTCTCCCGGGCCTTTTATAGTGAGGATATGAACGAACCACAGCCGTTGCCCCAACGTGAGATTGATGCGAGTGATAGTGACGACATGCCTACCGTGCCGATTCCCGCACATAAGGTCGTCACCACGTTCGACGCCGCCTCACGGCATGAGCGCATCGAAATCAAGCCGCCGCTGATTCGTTTCTGCCGTCGCGCCATCACGTATGGATTCGGCATCTGGTTGCGTTTTTCCACCGCATTGGTGCGCCGTCTCAACTGGTATCCGCGCGTCGAGCCGTATGTCGGTTACGGTACCGAGCACTATTCCCGACTGATCTGCCGTACCGTGTTCGGTCCGTTCAAGCGTCAGTCCGGACGGCTGACCCGCGGCATTCGAGGCATGCTCACCATTCCGTCACCGCATACGAAAGTGCGCATCGCCATCGACGATGTACCGTTGGAAACGGTGCAGGTCGGCATATCCGAAGTGTACGACCACGTCGACAGGTCACGTGACATCTCCAGTGAATTCGCCGCTTCCGATTCCGCCGGCTATCTCGATCTGGTTGCCGAACATTCGCTGGAACCGGGCATCCACAACGTGTCGTATCGCGTGCGTAGCCGCAAACCGGTCGCCGCGAATCTCTTCACGATACCAAGCGGCACAAAAGTCGGCGTAATCTCCGACGTTGACGACACGATCATGGTCACGCAGGCACCGAGCCTGATGAAGGCGGCCTACAATCTGCTGCTGCTTGATCCCAAGAAAAAAGTACCGGTGCCGGGCATGAACCTACTGTTCAACCGCATCGCCGACATGTTTCCGGATGCACCGTTCTTCTACCTGTCGACATCGCCATGGAACGTGGAAAGTTCGATCCGACACTTCATCACCTACCACGGATTCCCGGAAGGACCGCTTCTGCTACGCGATCTCGATCCGCGACCGAAGACTTTCATTCCTTCCGGTGTGCAGCACAAACTCGAGTATGCGGAACAGCTGATGGCCGATTTTCCGGATATGAGATTCATTCTCATAGGCGATGACGGTCAGAAGGATCCGACCACATACGCAACCATCGCCAAACGTTACCCGGGGCGTGTGCTTGCGGTAGGCATACGGCAGCTTTCGCCGCGTGAATCCGCAGGAAGTCTGGGTACGATGGCGGGACTTGCGGCCACGCAGCCGGTGCCGGTCACCGATGTGCCTGTTTTCACCGGCACCACGGGGTCCAATCTGATGAAAACCATGATGCCGTACCTGAAGCAGCAACTCGACAAGTAAGGTCTTCGCAATCTGCCGACGCTGAGGCCCACCTCAGTGTCGGTGGTTTGGGTGGTTTCTCAATCTGCCGACGGTGGGAGGCCTTCAGTGTCGGTGGTTTGGGTGGTTTCTCAATCTGCCGACGGTTAGGCCCGACTCAGCGTCGGTAGATTGGGAGAATCATGCCGGTATAATCGCGTGCATGAGTGAAAATCGTGGTGCGCAGGGCGTATTGGAGCAGAACCAGAGTGGGCTGGGCCGGAACCAGAGTGGGCTGGAATTTCCGTGCGCGAAGCGGGTACCTCAGGAGCGCGTGTTTCATGGCGATACGTTCGTGGACGACTACGAATGGCTACGTGACAAGGATTCACCGGAAGTACGGGAATATGTGGCCGCGCAGAACCGGTACTGCGCGGCGCGTATGGAACCCTTGAAAACGTTGCGCACCACGTTGTTCGAGGAATTCAAGTCGCATGTGCAGGAAACCGATATGTCGGTACCGACGCGCATGGACGGCTACTGGTATTTCACCCGTACCAAGCAGGGCGAGCAATACGGAGTGCAGTGCCGCCTGCCGATTCGCGACGATGATGATTGGGATCCGCCGCATATCGAAGCCGGTGTGCCAATCGATGGTGAACGAATCGTATTCGATACCAATGCCGAGGCGAAAGGACACGATTTCTTCCGCATCGGCGGCATGGATATCTCCAAGGACGGCCGTTGGCTGCTCTATGGCATCGATACGCGTGGCGATGAACGCTACGATTTCCGTATACGCGATCTCGAGACCGGCGAAGAACTGCCGGAGGTGTTCGAGGGGATCGCCGGGGCATGTTTTACGCCGGATGCGCAATGGGTCTTCTACACCCTGCTCGACGATGCGTGGCGTCCGTATGTGATTATGCGCCACCATGTGGGAACGCCGGTCGCCGACGATGTGGAAGTGTTCCGTGAAGCCGATGAGCGTTTCTGGGTGGGCGTCGGTCTGTCGTTCGACGAGCGCAACATCGTGATCGGTACCGGTTCCAAGACCACCACGGAGGTGTTGCTACTGCCCACCGATACGCCTGAAGGCAAGTTCCAGGCGTTCATTCCGCGCGAAGCCGATGTGGAATATGACGTGAGCTTCGCATGCTTCGAAGGCGCCGGCGAGCATGGTGAGGATATTCCGCTGGCCGTGGTGTACCACAATGCGCTGAATCCGAATTTCGAAATCGACGTCATCGACATGCGTTCGCATGAGCCGCCTTACCGCTTGGGTGAGGGAGTGTGCGTGGCTTCCGGATCGCCATACGGCTGCGAGCATGGCGACGCCGTCGAACCGGGCGCCTTCGCCCGACCGATCGGCACTGCATACTCGAATCCATGCAATCCCGCCATTTTGCAGGGCGCGCACGGCCTCGGCATCGAGGGCATCGCGATTCATCGGCATTTCGTGGCATTGCAGTATCGTGCGGAAAGTCTGCCACACGTGGCCGTAATGACCAAGACGGCCGCAGCCGAGGATTTTCTGGCAGGTCGGCCGTGGCGTTTCACCGAGCTCGTGCCGCATGCGCTCGAAGACGATTGGGACGTAGACGAATCCGTGGATGAGGTCAATGAGGAGCGGGCCGAAGTGTGGGCCGCACTTGACCGCGGTCTTGGCTCCGACATCATGGGCGCCGACGATACCGCAGGACCCCACGCGCGCAATCTGCATGGCCATGCCGACGTCTTGCAGGCGGCGCAGGGCAAAGGATCCGCGGTACACGGCATCTCACGCAAGGCCATGACGTCTTCCGACGGTGCGACCGCCGACGACATGCCGGGGGAGACCCGCAGACTGTACTCGATCGGCGTGGGTGGCAATCCTTCATACGATGCACCGCGCGTGCGCTATTCCTTCTCCAGCTACACGCGGCCGGGCGAACTGCATGACATCGACCCGGCTACCGGTGAGGACCGTCTTCTCAAACGCGCCACCGTATTGGGTGATTTCGATCCGCGCGACTATATGGAACGCCGTGTGTGGATCACCGCACGCGACGGCGAACGCATTCCGGTGTCGCTGGTGTGGAGGCGCGACGTGCCGACCTGCGATTCGGCCATGTTCATCACCAGCTATGGTGCGTACGAGATCAGTTCCGACCCTGGGTTCGCGGTGTCGCGCATCAGCATGCTCGACCGAGGCGTGCTGTATGCCGTGCCGCATATCCGTGGCGGCGGCGAAATGGGACGCGCTTGGTATGAGCAGGGACATCTGATGAACAAGAAGCATTCGTTCGAGGATTTCGTGGATGCCACGCGGGCCCTGCAACGAGCCGGACTGGCCTCGCCGTCGCGTACCGTGGCGAATGGCGGGTCGGCCGGCGGCCTGTTGATGGGTGCGGTGGCCAACATGGCGCCGGAATGCTATGCAGGCATAGAGGCGGATGTGCCGTTCGTGGATGCGTTGACGTCGATTCTCGATCCGTCGTTGCCGTTAACCGTCACCGAATGGGATGAATGGGGCGATCCGTTGCACAATGCGGATGTGTACCGGTATATGAAGGGATACACGCCGTATGAGAATGCGCCGGAATCCACCGACGACGCGCGCGTGGCGGTGTTTCCGAGAATCTTCATCACCACGTCGATGAACGATACGCGCGTGCTGTATGTGGAGCCGATGAAATGGCTGGCCCGTCTGCAGCGCGCCGGCGTGGACGCCGTGGCGAAGATCGAGGTGGAAGCGGGCCACGGCGGCACTTCCGGTCGCTACAAGCAGTGGGAGGAAGTCTCATATGAGAACGCCTGGTGCCTGAGTGTGATGGGCATTACCAGCTGATCGCAGCCTAGGCTGCCTCAGGTCGCCCATATCCGCCCGGATCAACTGGACCATCTTTGGATTCGTCCATGATTCGCGCCATGATTCGCCGTGTGACGGGCGGATGTCCACTTGCTGAGCGGTTCCGGTTCGAAGCATGAATCGCTGAGTAGAGTCGCGTGCTATGAGTGAAACAACGAAGAAGTACACCATCGCCGTCATTCCGGGCGATGGCATCGGCAAGGAAGTAACCCCGTGGGCCCAGAAGGCTCTGGAGAAGGCGGCCGAAGGCGTCGCCGAATTCGAGTATGAGCGCTTCGATCTGGGAGCGGAACGCTACCTGCGTGACGGTGCGATCCTTCCGGAAGAGGAAGAGGAGCGCATCAAGAAGACCGACGCGATCCTGCTGGGTGCCGTCGGCGATCCGCGCATCAAGGCCGGCATTCTGGAGCGCGGCCTGCTTCTGAAACTCCGTTTCGATCTTGATCAGTATGTGAACCTGCGCCCCTCCAAACTGTACAAGGGCGTGACCTCGCCGCTCGCCGATCCGGGCGACATCGACTTCGTGGTGGTGCGTGAGGGCACCGAAGGCCTGTATTGCGGTGCCGGTGGTGCGGTCCGCCGTGGCACCCCGAACGAAGTGGCCACCGAAGTGTCCATCAACACCGCTTACGGCGTGGAACGTGTAGTGCGCTACGCCTTCCAGCTGGCCATGAAACGCAGGAAGCACGTGACGCTCGTGCACAAGAAGAACGTGCTCGTCAACGCGGGCGACATGTGGCAGCGCATCGTCAATACGGTGGCGGAGGAGTATCCGGAAGTCTCCCACGACTATCTGCACATCGACGCGACCACCATCTTCATGGTATCCGACCCGTCCCGTTTCGACGTGATTCTGACCGACAACCTGTTCGGCGACATCATTACCGACGAAGCCGGTGCCGTGGTAGGCGGCGTGGGCTATTCCGCCTCCGGCTGCATCAACGCCTCCGACGAGTATCCGTCGATGTTCGAGCCGATCCACGGTTCCGCTCCGGACATCGCAGGCCAGAACAAAGCCAATCCGACCGCTGCGATCCTGTCGGCCGCCATGCTGCTGCGCCACCTCGGCTTCGACGAGGCCGCCGCACGCATCGACACCGCAGTCGAAGCGGACATCGAGGAGCTGGGTTCCACCACGCGTTCCACCGACGAGGTCGGCCGCGATATTCTGGCACGTATGTAAGTCTGCTCATAGCGAATGTTCCCTCCGACGGCGCCACTCGTCGGAGGGAACATTTTTTCAGGGATGACTCAGGGGCTTTTCGGGGAAGTCGCCAAGGTAGCCATACGATTTATGCGATATTGTTGAACCATGAACGACGACAACACTAATTTCACCAACCCCGACCACATCAATGGTTCCGCTTCGGCTGACGGATCGACCCCATCAAACGATTCGCAGTCGAGCTACAGCCAATACGGTACCGAACAGCCGGCCGCCGACCATAGCCAGACCACGAACACGCAGCCGGCCGCCGACTATGGTTCCTACGGGCAGCAGTCCTCCGCACAGCAGAGCTACGGCCAAACCGCGGATGGCACGTATGGCTCATACGGTTCCTATGGGCAACAATCCGGCCAGACTTACGGGCAGAACGGCTCCTATTATGCGCAGTCCGGGCAGACGGGCCAGTCGGCCTATGACCCGAACGCCCAACAGAACGGGTATACGCAGCAGAACGCATACACCCAGCCGAACGCATACACGCAGCAGGGCTATGGACAGCCGAACTACACTCAGCCGAACCCGTATACACAGCAGTACTATCAGCCGAACGGCCAGCCGTTGCCTCCGGGATACGTGCCCCGCCAGAAGATCGTGGCCGGCCTGCTCGGCATCTTCCTGGGTAGTCTGGGCATCCACAATTTCTATCTCGGCAACACCACCAAGGCCGTTGTTCAGCTACTGCTGACGGTGGTCGGATGGATCATCCTCATCGGACCGGTAGTGGCCAGCATCTGGGGCCTTGTCGAAGGCATTCTGATTCTGTGCTCCGACATCGGTTCCCCGTGGCACCGCGACGGTCGCGGCGTAGAGCTGCGCGATTGATGGGCAGAGGCGTATACAAGCAGCCGGGCGGTAAACTCGTGGGGGTTACCGCCCGGCTTCGTGATGGGTACTGCCATATCGACGGCGATTTTTTCATTGACGGCAATGAAGACCGTGCCCATGAGATGCTGCTTGACATCGAACGGACGTTAGTCGCGGGACGGTCGATTTGCGACATTCCGCAACAATATCCGGACGTTGCACTGGTCGGCATGACCATGCAGGGAATTGAAACGGCCTTTCGCAGGGCCGTTACGCAAGATGACCCCGTTCCCCAAGAGCGGGAATCGCAAACGTCACTGCCACGAATCGCATCGTCGCGGGCATCGCATCACACTTCGACGGGCGACGAATTCGGCGAGCTGACGGCAGTGGAATGCGCGGCGAGATGGCGCAGTCTCAAGCCAACGGTCCTGCATGATGCACCACGCAGCCCGCAGGAACAGATGGACACGGACCTGCAATGGGCCCGCGAAGTGGCGGCAGGCAGTCGCAAAGCGACCCTGCGCATCTGGGAATGGGCCGCTCCGGCCGTGGTGATCGGCCGATTCCAATCATTGCCGGACGAGGTCAACGAGCAGGCCGCACAAGCCGAAGGCATCCAGATAGTGCGACGATGCACCGGTGGCGGCGCGATGTTCATCGAACCGGGCAACACCATCACCTACTCGCTGTACGCGCCGCTGGATTTCGCCAAAGGCGTGAGCATCGAGGGCTCCTATAGGCTGTGTGACTATTGGCTTGTCACGGCACTGCGCGAACTTGGTCTGGACGTGCGGTTCACCGGATTGAACGACATCGCATCGCAATACGGCAAGATCGGCGGAGCGGCGCAGCGCAGGTTCCCCCCGATCGATACGGGCCCCGGCGCGATACTGCATCATGTGACGCTCGCCTATGACATCGACGGCGAAAAAATGATGCGCGTGTTGCACGTGTCACGCGAGAAGATGTCGGATAAAGCCGTGAAATCAGCGGTGAAGCGCGTCGATCCGATGCGCTCGCAGACCGGCATGAGCCGTGATGTGGTGGTGAATCATCTGATTGCCGCGGCCAGGCGCGTTACAATATAGCGCGAATGGTCGAGGGCGATCCGATCGGAGATGGAGGTGCGATGGGTGTGGTTACGCCGAACGGGATCTACGACGAAAGCACGACGCTGCTGCACACCGCACTGTTCAAGCAGGTCTCCAAAGACGAGGCCGAGGAGCTACTGCCGCATCTGCAGCATGCGGAATACGGCAAAGGCGATTTCATCTTCCGCGAAGGCGATACCGACCACCGCATGTATGTGCTGGAAGAGGGCCGCGTCAAGCTGATCAGACAATCCTCCGACAAGCGCGTGCAGTTGCTGAGCATCCATGCATACGGTGAACTGCTGGGCGAGATTCCGGTCTTCGACCCGCATGGCGGACCACGTACGGCCTCCGCGGTGGCGATGACGAACGGCACGCGGGTGGTCTGGTTGGAGCACGATGCGCTGTTCGCCTGGCTCGATGAGCATCCGCGCGTGGCCGTGGATATGCTGCAGGTGCTGGCACATCGTATGCGCGCCAATAACGAGCGCATCTCCGATCTGGTGTTCATGGACGTTCCCGGCCGGTTGGCGAAGACCTTGCTGAATCTGGCCTCGCGGTTCGGCGAACCGGTGGAGGCGGGTCTGAAGGTGCCGCATGATCTGACACAGGAGGAAATGGCCCAACTGGTCGGCTCCTCGCGTGAAACGGTGAACAAGGCGCTCATGGATTTCGCCAATCGTGGGTGGATCGCGCGTGAAGGTCGGTCGATCGTCATCTATCAGCCGGGCATGCTGATCCGCAGATCACGAAGGTAACGGTCTTTCGGCTTGTTTTCAGTATTTTTTGAGATTAGAGCCGGTATGTGATGAACACGTGACGGCTATGGGCGTGGAGTTGATTAGTATACCCGCCACTTTAGAATGGGCAACATGCCCAAGAAGAAGACTTTGACTGCTCGACGTGTGCTTACACTGGTGCTCGCCTACATCACGCTATGCGTGGGTGGCGGCGTGGCGACCAGTGTGTTCCTCCTGCCTGCCGTGCTTGGAGCGAACAGCGTGGCCAAGGCGGTGATTCCGTCACTGACGGTGGAGGGCATTGATTTCGATGTGACCAGCCTTCCACAGCGCTCCACCTTCTACTACAACGACGGCAAAACCGAATTCGCCGATTTCTATACGCAGAATCGCGAAGTGGTGCCGCTCAAGAAGATTTCCAAGGCCATGCAGCAGGCGGTCGTGGCCCGCGAGGACAAACGATTCTTCGACCATTCCGGCGTGGACGTACAGGGCGTACTCCGCGCATTCGTGCAGACGTATCTCAAGGGCGGCGACCAGCAGGGCGGTTCGACCCTGACCCAGCAGTATGTGAAGAACGTGCTGGCCACGCAGGCCCGAGAGGATGACGATCCGATCGCCGAATACCACGCATCCGAAGATACCATCGCACGTAAGCTGCGAGAGATGCTCATCGCGGTGCAGATCGAGAAGAAGTATTCCAAGGCGGAAATTCTGCAGGGCTATCTCAACATCGCGCAGTTCGGCCGCAACAGCCTATGCGGCGTCGAAATGGCCGCAAAACGCTATTTCAACGTATCCGCCGCCGACCTGAACGTGGTGCAGGCGGCGACCATTGCGGCAATCACCAAGAATCCTCAGAACTTCGACCCTTCCGTGGAAGCCAATCAGGAAGAGGCCGAGAATCAGCGCAACATCGTGCTCAAGCTGATGTACGACCAAGGATTCATCTCCAGTGAGAAGGAATACAAGGAAGCCGTCAACACGCCCCTGAAGGATACGTTGAACATTCAGGATGTCAGCTCCGGATGCCAGGCGGCCGCCAACAACACCGGCTTCTTCTGCTCATACGTGGTCAATCAGATTCTGAAGAACAAGGCCTTCGGCAAGGATAGCGAGGCACGAGAAAAGCTGCTGAAGGAAGGCGGCCTGAAGATCGTGACCACGCTCGACCAGAACGCCAACGATGCTGCCATGAAGGCGGCGAACGACACCGTGCCTGCCGATGATCCGACCGGCTTCGAAGTGATGATAGCGGCCATAAAACCCGGTACGGGCGAGATATTGGCATTCGGCATCAACCGCACCTATGACGCGACCGATGACGCAAAGAACGACGAGACCAAGACCTCGATGAACTACATGGTCGACGAGGAAGACGGCGGCGGCATGGGCTTCAACGTCGGTTCCACATGGAAGCCGATCAACTTGGTGGCCTGGATGCAACAAGGCCATTCCATCAACGAGTCGCTGGTCACCTCCACGAGCTATGCGATGTCGAAGTTCAGCTGCAACGACTACTACTTCACCGGTCGTGCATGGAGCGTACAGAACTCCGGCGGCGGCACCACCTCACCGGAAACCCCGTTGCAGGGTCTGATCAAATCCCACAACACCACGCAGGCCTCGATGGCCTCGACGATCGGCTTGTGTTCCATCGCGGACGCCGCCAAGCAGATGGGTTACCATAACGCGACCGCAAACGCCACCGACATCTATTCGGCGAATTCGTTCCAGCCGCCAATGACCATCGGTACCGTGCAGGCATCGCCGCTCACCATGGCGAACGTGTACGCCACGCTTGGCGCCAACGGCGTGGAATGCACGCCTATCGCCATCACCAAGGTGACCGATCGCAGCGGCTCCGATGTGAAGGTGCCATCCGCGAATTGCCATCAGGCAATCAGCTCGGAAATCGCACAGACCACCGCATACGCCCTGAACCAAGGTGTCGTGGTCTCGGGCGGCGAGGCTGCCACCACGCAGCTCGACGGCGGCCGCAAGACCTTTGCGAAGACCGGTACGAACGAGAACACGGTGATGACCACGGCAGGCTTCGTGCCGAATCAGGTGGCCGCATTCGTGGCCGTGGCCGACGCGCAGGATCCGATTCACAACACCTTCGACTACAAGACCATCAACGGCGTATACCATTCGAACTGGTACGGCATGTACATCGCCACCCCGGCCTGGAAGGAGTTCATGAACACCTATCTGGCGGCGATCAACGCTCCGATGGATAACGATTACGGACAACCCGCGGCACAGTACATCACGGCGAAGAGCGCCTCCTCCACACTGCAGCAGAAGACGACGCAGACTCAGTCACAGACTGAGCAGCAGACTGAGTCACAGCAGCAGACCGAGCAACAGGCCCAGGCTCAGCAGGATGCCAATCAGCAGGAACAGTAGTCACCATGCCGATATTGCTTGGTGAAAGTGAATAGTCCATGAACGCCCGCCCCAACCGGCGGGCGTTCTGCTTAGAATGCAGGTAATGCCGGGTGGATTTCCGGCATTACCTTGACAATCATCATATCCGAACGGTGATGCTGTGCGAGAGAGAGGCGGAATCATGGGCGACGGCGAGAAAACCAAGAAAAAAGGCAAGAAGAAGGGTTCGGTGCGGCTGTTCGAACCGATGACCCTGCGCGGAGTGACCATGCGTAATCGCATCTGGTTGCCGCCGATGGACACGTATTCGGCATTCGCACAGGATGGCCTCCCTACGCCATTCCACTACCAGCATTATGTATCGCGTGCCATGGGCGGTTTCGGCATGATCATCGTGGAAACCACCGCCGTGGCGCCGGAAGGACGTATCTCGCCCTGCGACTTGGGATTGTGGAGCGACGATCAGATGGAAGCATGGCGATGGATCGTGGCGGATGCCAAGGCCGCCGGTGCGACCATGGCCGTGCAACTCAACCATGCGGGTCGCAAGGCCTCCACCGGTTGCTTCGCCGTAGGATTCGACGATGAGAGCGTGCCGGAGGAATTCGGCGGATGGCAGACCGTATGCCCGAGCGCGAACGCATACGGATCGCTGCGTACCCCGCGTGCATTGAGCGTGGACGAAATCCATGCGATCGTGGCGCAGTTCCGCGATGCCGCATGGCGTGCGTATGCCATCGGTTTCGATGCGGTGCAGATCCACGCGGCCCACGGCTATCTGCTGTCGCAATTCCTTGATCCGCTGATCAACGAACGTGAGGACGAATATGGCGGATGCTTCGAGAACCGTATTCGCATGCTGGTCGAAGTGGTGGATGCGGTACGTACCGTCATTCCCGACGACATGCCGGTGTTGGTGCGTATTTCCGCCACCGACTGGGCTGCAGGCGGATGGGATCTCGATCAGAGCGTCGATTTGACGAAGGTGCTGAAGGAGCATGGGGTTGACCTGGTGGATGTATCCACGGGCGGTCTCATTCCCGACGTGACCATTCCGGTCAAGCCAGGCTATCAAGTGCCGTTCTCCGAGCAGATTCGCTCACGTGCCGATGTTCCGGTGACGGCGGTGGGACTCATCACCAAACCGAAGCAGGCGGAGAAGGTGCTGAAAGCCGGGCAGGCGGATGCCATCGAAATCGGACGTGCGGCATTGCGGGATCCATATTGGCCGCTACGCGCGGCGAACAAGCTGGGCGTGCCGGTTGAGGAAGCGCCGTATCCGGCGCAGTATGTGCGCGGAGCCTTCCGCTGATCCCGCCTTCTCGTATAGGTGACGTATAAACCGCCAATGCGCGCGGGCAGACGCACGAACGGATATCGTACGGATGGGCGGCGTGCGAACAGACGAACGGGAGGGCGGCATACCCCATACAAAACCCGTAGGCCTGTCGGAATCAGGGATTCGTCCGAACAATTCCGACAAGCGCTATGAGGGCATGCCGTCCTCCCGCGATTGCACGTACTCGCCTACATACGTGTTTATCTACGCATCGATGCCGACGGCTTGGCTGACGTGATCGAAGCCGTCCCGTTTCAGCAGTTCGGCAAGGCCGCGTTTCAACACGGTGATCTGCTGTGGGCCGCGATACATCAGGGCGCTGATGAACATGACCAGGCTTGATCCGGAACGGATCTTCTCGTAAGCCTGCTGCGGCGTGAAGACGCCTCCAATGCCCGCAATGGCGAAACGTTCGCCGTATTCACGGTAAGTCTGCCTGATCATCGCATTGCTGGCCGCATAGCAAGGGGAGCCGGACAGGCCTCCCTCCCAATCACGCGGTATTTCCATACCGGTGCGGTCCTTCTGCAGGTTCGCAATCGACAGGCCCTGCACGTTATGCTCGGCGAGCACATCAAGCAGATTCTTGAACTCGGCCCAGCTTTTGTTCAATGGCAACTTTACGAGTGTCGGCTGGGGACGATCGATCTTGTCAAGCTCGGTGAACAGCCTGTTAAGCGCTTCCGGGCTTTCGTTGAACGGTTCTCCGGCCTTCGTGTTCGGGCAGGAAATGTTCACCTCCACCATGGCGGAACGGCCTGCGGCGCGACGCATCGACATGCAGTAATCCTCGATGCCTTCGTCGAGGTCGCCGGTCTTATCGTCGTTCGTTCGGGCGATGGAGATCGACACCTGCATGCTCTTCGCGTCGTGCCAGGCGTGCTCGGCGCGTGGAATCACCTGCTCCGAACCATCGTTGGCGAGACCGACGTGCACCATCATCGAATCGTACTCAGGCAGGCGATGGAACCACGGCTTTTCGTTGCCGGGGCAAGGGCGCGAGGTGGTGGAGCCTACCGTTTCGAAGCCGAAACCGACGCTATCCATGAGCACGGGCATTTCGCAGTTCTTGTCAAGGCCTGCGGAAAGGCCGAACGGATTGGCGAAGTCGATGCCCATCACGTTCGTTTCGAGCACCGGATCGGTGTAGTTGAGCATTTCGCGGCACAGCCACATGAGCGGCGGGATGTTTTTGGTGACTTTGCAGAATTCGATCATCTGATCATGCGCCACGTCGGGTTGGTGGTTGAAAACGAAATACGGTTTGATGACGTGCTTGTATCCGAAGGTGAAAAGATCGGTGGTGGCCTTGTTCACCGCGTCGTGCCAAAAATTCTCAGAAACATATCCCATGGTTCACTATTTTCGCACCGTTGGGGAGGATTCTTCAACCTAGGTCAGGATAAATATGGCTGAGAGCGGCGGGCTTGACGTCATTTTGGGTTGGATGTATGGCGGCGGACGGTTTGTGGGGGTGTGGTTGTTGGGTAGTGTGTTGGTTCTCGTGGGTGTGGGCCTTTGGTTGGGTGTTGTGGGGGTGTGGTTGTTGGGTAGTGTGTTGGTTCTCTTGGGTGTGGGCCTTTGGTCGGGCGTTATGGGGCTCTGGTTGTTGGGTAATGGTTTGGTTCTCTCAGGCGTGAGCCGAATGGTCTCGTTGTTTCCGATGTTCAATGCTATGGTGAGTTGGATGTTGCGTGAGGAGGTGCGGCTATGGCGGAACGGGTCTGCGTGGTAATGCCCACCTATAACGAGTTGGAGAACCTGCATCCGACCGTCGGCGGGATTTTCGCATGCCGACCATCGGTCGAAATCCTAATCGTCGACGACGGCTCTCCGGACGGAACCGGCGAGGAGGCCGATCGCATGGCTGCGGAAGATCCGCGCATCCACGTGCTGCACCGCGCAGGAAAGAACGGTCTCGGACCAGCCTATCTGGCCGGCTTTGCGTGGGCGCTGGAGCGTGGCTTCGACGTGGTTTGCGAGATGGATATGGACGGCTCGCACCGGCCTCAGGATCTTCCGAAATTATTGGAAGCGCTCGCGGTGGAGGGGCCGTGCGATGACATTGTTGCGGAACCGGGCGATCGCGGGCGATCGATTGATCGCGATCGTGGGATTGCGGCCGGTGCCGTACCGGATCTGGTGATTGGCTCGCGTCGTGTGGACGGCGGACGTACGGAAGGATGGTCGCCTTTCCGTGATTTCATTTCACGTAGCGGATCATGGTATGCGCGGACGATGCTGGGGATTGGCGTGCGCGATATGACCGCAGGTTTCCGAGCCTACCGTGCATCGATGTTGCGTTCCCTGGACTTGGACGCGATTGAAGCGAACGGCTACGTGTTCCAGATTGACATGACCCGTCGCGTGGCGGCCGCGGGTGGAACAATCGTGGAGGTGCCGATCGTGTTCCCCGATCGGGTGCGAGGCAAATCGAAGATGAGCAACGCCATCGTTATCGAGGCGATGCGTCGCGTCACCGTCTGGGGCTTGCAGCGACTGTTCCATAAGTGATCCGCATCCCCAAGCCATTTGATTCGCGTGCGAAGCGAGAGCCGCTTGGCTGCACGGGTGTGCGGTCCGTGGATTTGGTGTGCACGCAGGATGGAGTGAACGGCGGCGGAACGGTTACGGGCGCAGGAGCGGGTTTCGCGCGGGCGAGAGGGTGGAATCGTGGCGCCGTCCTGGAAGCTGCTCCCGTCAAGGTGGGCTTCGTACGGGCGGGGGTGGAATATTGCCGATCGGTCGGGTGTCGGGACTCTGTGGATACACGGATATGCCTGCATCCAGTGCGGCGGAGTGAGTGTGAAACTCAGGATACTGCGTGCGCTTTTGTGCGATTCAACCATGTTTGCTTACCGTTTCGTCGTGAAAAACGCGCGAAACGCTCATTCCGGTTTTTATTTTGAGTGAACGTGTGCGATAATGTTCGAATGATATCGTCACAACGTCAGCATCTGATACTGAGCCGGTTGCGCACCCGTGGTGCGGTGCGTATTACCGCGTTATCCAAGGAATTGGGCGTTTCCGCCATGACCATTCGCCGCGATATCGCCGATCTGGCCGACAAGGGCCTTCTCAAACGCGTGCACGGCGGTGCGGTCACCACCAGCACGTTGCTGAGTGAGCCGCTGTTCTCTGTAAAGTCGCAGATGGACATCGGTCTCAAGGACGCCATTGCGCAGGAAGCCGTCAAATACGTGGCCCCCGGTGACGTGATCGCCATCGGTGGCGGCACCACCGCCTACGTGTTCGCACAGCATCTACTCGAATCGCAGCAATCCTCCGGAATCACCATCCTGACCAACTCCATTCCCGTGGCGGAACTGGTGCAGGCGCTGGAATCGAAAGACGTGGAAGTCATCGTAACCGGCGGCGTGACCACCCGTTCCAACTCGCTGGTAGGCCCGATCGCCGACAAGGTGGTCGCCTCCCTGCGCGTCAACACCGTATTCCTGGGCACGCATTCCGTGTCCATTCCACGCGGCTTCCTCATGCCGAACTCGCTTGAGGCCGCGACCGATATGGCATTGATGGACATTGCCGATCGGACGATAATTTTGACCGATCACACCAAGTGGAGCTGCACGTCGTTGTCGCTGTTTGCACGCTTCGACCAGGTTGACACGGTCATTACCGATGATGGACTCGATCCCGATTCGGTTGGGAAAACAAGGGATTTGGTTAAAGAGCTCGTGCTGGCGCACCAGACCGAGCAGATGCAGGAAAGTGAGTAATCACCATGAGTGAATTCGCAACCTATGCTCCTGGAGAATATGCGAAGGAACACATCCGTATCACCCCGACCACGCTTGCCGATGGCCGTGACTTCTTCTATCTCGATGACGATCCGGAATACGTTTCCGGTGCCAAGACCCGCGAACTGAACGATCCGCGTCAATTGGCCTACCGTTTCTCCAATCAGCTCAACGCGGCCGGCGAGGAAGTGCCGTACGCCGCTCCGGAGATGCGCCGCGACCCGCTGACCGGCGATTGGATTCCGATGGCGACCGCGCGTATGAACCGTCCGATCACCGCCGGCCCCGGTGCCACCGCCAAGGGCAATCCGCTGGCCGCACGTAAGCCGGGCGACCCGTACCAGGATGGCGAAGTGCCGGACACCGACTACAACGTGGTCGTATTCGAGAACCGTTTCCCCTCGATGGTGCGTGTGCCGGGCCGTTCCGAGGCCGTGGAATACGTCGACGGCAACCCGCTGTGGGAGAAGAAGCTTGCCGCCGGCCGCTGCGAAGTGATCTGCTTCGATCCGGACGAAGATGGCCTGCCGGCCGATTTGCCGGTCTCCCGTCTGCGCACCGTCGTGGAGGCATGGGCCTTCCGTACCGCCGAAATCTCCAAGATCGACGGCATCGAACAGATCTTCCCGTTTGAAAACCACGGGCAGGAGATCGGCGTTTCCCTGGCTCACCCGCATGGTCAGGTCTACTGCTACCCATTCATCGCACCGAAGATGGAAGCCGAGCTGCAGCATACCGAGGCCTATCACGAGAAGACCGGTGGCAATCTGCTCAAGGATCTCATGAATGCCGAAATCGAAGCCGAGGAGCGCATCGTCATGCGCAACCACAGCTGGGTCGCCTATGTGCCGGCCGCCGCACGTTGGCCTCTCGAGGTGCATGTGGCCCCGGTGCGCGACGTGCTCACCCTCGACGAGCTCAACGATCAGGAACGCTGGGACCTCGCCGTGATGTACTCCACCCTCTTGAAGCGTGGCAATGCGTTCTTCGACAAGGGCGATGGCAAGGGAATGGACCTGCCGTACATCGCCGCATGGCATCAGGCTCCGATCCATGACGCCCGTCGCGAGAACTACCGCCTGAACCTGCAGTTCTTCTCCTTCCGCCGTGCCGCCAACAAGATCAAGTATCTGGCCGGCTCCGAATCCGGCATGGCCGCCTGGGTCTCCGACACCACGCCGGAACTCATCGCCAAGCGCTTCCACGAGCTCGGCCCGATTGACATCGAAGGCTGACCGGAACCAATACGAGCATAAGGACACACCAATGACTGATGTTGAATTCATTGAGCCGCTCTCGCACGACGAGGGCGTGAAGATCGCCGTCGATCTGTTCAAGGCCGTCTACGGAGAGGAGCCGACCGGCGTATGGGCGGCCCCGGGCCGTGTGAACCTGATCGGCGAGCATACCGACTATAACGCGGGCCTGTGCCTGCCGATCGCGTTGCCGCATCGCACCTTCATCGCATTGAAGCCGCGCGAAGACACGAAGGTACGCGTGGTTTCCGACGTGGCGCCGGATGCCGTCGCCGAAGCGGACCTCGATGGCCTGACCGCCGGCGGCGTGGAAGGATGGGCCGCCTATCCGGTAGGCGTGGCCTGGGCATTGCGAGAAGCCGGCTTCGATGCGGTGAAGGGCTTTGATGCCGCCTTCTCGTCTTGTGTGCCGCTGGGCTCTGGCCTGAGCTCCTCGGCCGCCATGACCTGCTCCACCGCACTGGCGCTCGATGACGTGTACGGTCTGGGCTATGGATCCACCGATGCCGGCCGCGTGACCCTGATCAATGCGGCCATCAAGTCCGAGAACGACATGGCCGGCGCATCCACTGGCGGTCTCGATCAGAACGCCTCCATGCGCTGCTCGTTCGGCCATGCGATCCGCCTTGACTGCAAGCCGGGCCTGTCGGCCGTGGAAAGCGTCGAACCGAAGGAATTCGATCTCGACAGGTACGGTCTGGAACTACTCGTACTCGACACCCGCGCCCCGCATCAGCTTAACGATGGCCAGTATGCGCAGCGACGCTCCACCTGCGAGCAGGCCGCCGAGATTCTCGGCGTCGCCAATCTGCGCGTTACCGCCGAAGCCGTTGCCTCCTCTTCCGATTCGAATGCCACATTGGCGGAGGTGCTTGGCAAGTTGGAAGATGAAACCATGAAGAAGCGTGTACGTCACGTCATCACCGAAATCGGCCGTGTGGACCAGTTCGTGGATGCTTTCGCCGCAGGTGACATCAAGACGGCCGGCGATCTGTTCAACGCTTCGCACGATTCGTTGCGCGACGATTATGAGGTTACCGTGCCAGAGCTCGATACCGCCGTCGATGTGGCCCGCGCCAATGGTGCGTACGGCGCCCGCATGACCGGTGGCGGCTTCGGCGGCTCAATCATCGCATTGGTCGATAAGGGTCGTGGTCATGAGATCGCCCAGAAGATAGCCGACGAATTCGAAGCCAAGGGCTTCAATGCCCCGCGTGCCCTGCCGGCATTCGCCGCAGCCGCCGCGAGCCGCGAAATCTAAGGCCGCAATCATATGGGATTGTTCCCGGTAGATACGTTCCGATAAAGGCATTGTCGGGCATTGCCGGGGCGATTCCCTGTGACAGGCGAAGTGCAATCGCGCACGGTCTTCCGAAAAACTCGTTTCGGAAGACCGTGCGCGAAAATCAGCTGCGGCTATTTGCGGATCAGATGATAGGCGGCATAAGCGGCGGCGATGACCAACAGCACGATGCCATACACCAGATACGGCTGGCTCAAGGCGGAACCACCGACTAGTTTCAACGTGTATGGAGCGGTGAAGGCGCCGAGATTGCAGCCGACCAACACCACCGACGTGCACAGCGTATCCGAACCCTTCGGGCAGACCTCGGAAATCTGGTTGAACGTATACGAAATCATGGTCGGGTAGGAGATTCCGGCAATCATTGCGCCTGCGCACAGCACCACGAAATTCGGTGCGAAGTAGATCACCAGCGAACCTGCGGCAAGCGCCGCGAGGCCGACGGTCAGGGTCTGTGCTTGCAGGGCCTTATTGATGAAGCCGAAGGCGAAGCCCATCAGCATGCCGCCGATGGTCATAACGCTCAGCAGGGTGGAGGCCTGCTGGATGGTACCGAAACCGGAGTCGGCGATTACCGATGACAGGCGTGTGGTCAGGCCGACGTACATGGTCACGGCGGCGATCAGGAAGACGGTGATTAGCAGAATCGGACCGTTCACCGACTGCTTGACGGCATCGGAGTCGGCGGAATCCATGGCAGCGTCCACCGGAGCGTCCGGTTCCTTCGGCACGAAGGCGACGAACAGAATCAGAATCGGCACGGCCAGCAGGTAGACGAGGAACGAGCTGTTCCAGCTGAGCAGTACCAGGAATCCCGCGGCGAACGTCATCAGCGACTGGCCCAGCGATTCGAAGGCGGAACGGAACCCCATCAATGTGGCCTTTTCGTCGCCGGAGAAGAATTTGGCGATCATGGAGACGGCCAGCGAGTTGATCAGGCCGAATCCGACGCCGAGGCCGATGCGTGAACCCATGATCACCCAGAAATTGCCGGTGAAGAGGAACGGGATGATACCGAAGATGGCGGCGATGACCAGACCCGCGGTCACGGTGGCCTTGTCACCGATTTTACGGGCGATGAAACCGGAGGCGATGATCATGATGATCATCGAGAACGAGGGCACGGTGCTCAACAGTTCGACGTTGGCACGCGGCTGGTCGGGAAACTGCTTGATGAGCGCCGGCATCACGCCGGAAATCGCGTTCGACGAGGTGAGCAGCAGGGAAACGGAAAGCAGGGAGAATTTCATCAGCGGGCCATATCCGCTACGGGTGGCGGAGGTGCCGGCCATGGAAGAGGTTGCGTTGGTCATGTTGCGTCCTTACAACAGGAATGTTCTATATTGTCGGTTGGTGATCGTCTGTGATTATTATGCCCGGACGAAGCCCGTAAGAAAGGATGAAACGGGTTCCGTCCGGAAGAATGATGAGAGGGAGGCCGTCAGATCTGCTCGAACGCGCACAGGGCCGCGCCGATTACGCCGTCGTATTTGCCGGGGATGGTGTAGACGATCGGCAGATCCTCGGCCGGGTACGGCTTGCGGGACATGCGCTTGATTTTCTCTTCGAGTCGCTGCTTGGGGAAGCCTTTCATTTGCGTCACGCCGCCGCCGATGATGATTTTCGCCGGATCAAGCAGATTGATGACGGTCGAGAAGGTCCAGGCGAGATGCTCCAGCCAGTCGTCGATGAACTGCTCGTCGCCATACTCGCTGAACGCGTCGTCGATGGAGGCGCCCGGATGGTGCGCTTCGAGCTCACGTACCAGCGCATTGCCGGAGGCGGCCGTTTCGGAGCAGCCTTCCAACCCGCAGCCGCAGGTCCTGCCGGTCGCTTCGTAGATGTGACCGAGTTCCCCGGCCACGCCGTGCAGGCCGGCCAGAATCTTGCCGTCCACCGCCAGCGCGCAGCCGATTCCGGTGCCGACATAGCAGCCGAAGGTCACACCTTCGAGATTCTGCAGATTCAGGCGTTTCGCGTCGTACCGGATGATCATGTTCACGTCGCGGTCGATGAACACCGGTACGCCGAAGCGGCTCAGTCGTTCCGGCACGTTCACGTTGTTCAATCCCGGAATGAACGTGGTCTGCAACACTACGGTGCGTGTAGCGTCGACGACGGACGGGAAGCCGACGGAAATCGCCTTCAGCTCGTATTTGCCGTCGAGCATTTCGGCAAGATAGCCTTCGAGATAGTCGGCGAGCTTGGTCATCGGATCGCTGCCGCTCAGAGCCTCCTGCGAACTGACGCGACGGGAATCGACGAGTGCACCGAGAGCGTCGACCAGGCCGACGCGCAGGTTGGTGCCTCCGATGTCGATGCCAAGCACGACCGGGGTCTTCAACGTGGCGGAATTGACCGGGCTGTCGGCGGTGGCGACGATCGGCTCGTTGTTGGCGATTGCGGTTGCGGTTGCCGGAGTTGTATCGATGTTGTTCATGGTTGCTCCATTGCAAGGGAAGGGTTGGTGGAATCGATGTGGCCGTACCGGGATGTCGCTACGGCTGAGGGTGACGCAGAACCGTTCCGAATTTGGATGAAAGGTATGAAGGAGAGGGAACGGCCCTGCGCCAAGTGATGATGGGGAGGAGTTGCCGCGACGGATTCGACGGACCGAATCAGTCTTCGGCCGGCAGCGTCTCGCCGGTGGTGCGTTCGTAGTTGGCGCGCATCTTGGCCCAGGCCTTGTCGAGATCGCGGTCGAGCGAGAACAGGCCGGAATTGCCCAGGATGAACGTTTCCGCGCCGGCGTTGCGTAGTTTGGCGAACGTCTTTTCGCTGCACGAGCCGTCGATCTGGATTTCGTAATCCAGGCCGTGGTCGGACTTGTACTTGGCCGCTTGCTCGATCTTGGCAAGCATTTCGTCGATGAACGGCTGGCCGGCGAAGCCGACGTCGATGGTCATCAGCGTGAGCAGATCGACGCGTTCGATCAGTGGCAGAATCGATTCGAACGTGGTCAGCGGGTTCACCACAAGACCGGTGCCGCAGCCCAGTGCGCGGATCGAATTCATGGTGCGGAAGGCATGCGTGTTGAGCGTTTCGGCATGGGGTGAGATCACGTTCACGCCGACCTGGGCGAGCGGTTCCAGCCAATAGTCGGGGTCGGTGGTCATCAGATGCGCTTCGTTGCGTACGGAGCTATGCGGCAGCACCCACTTGAGCCATTCCGGGCTCAGGGAGAGGTTCGGAGCGAAATGGCCGTCCATGATGTCGAGATGAAGGGAATCGGCATGCTGGCTCAGCGTGCTCACCTGCTCGCCGGCGATGGAGAAGTCCATGCACATCAGCGAGACCGCAAACTTCGGGGTTTCCATATCGGGTCCTTTCTTATGATGGCTGTCTTCGTCGGTACCAACACGGGGAAGCTGCTGCGCTTGCGCCGTTTTCCTTAAGGTGGTTCTTACGATACGATTTCGATTAATGTGGTTCAACGACAGATTTATGCAGCAATTCGACATTAATCTGTCGTATGTCGAAAGCATTGGAATCTCAACGATTTTTGAAAGGATTGCGATGAAGCGGTCTGCAATATCGTCGACGAAACAACGGTGGCGTTTCACCCTGCCGGACCGGCCGTGGACGTTGGCCGTTACCGGCAGCGAGCTGCCGAGCGAAGTCGCACTGCTGGTCTCCTCCGGTAAGGCGAACAGCAAGGCCGAGTTGGTGCGTGAAACCGGTTTGGCCCGATCTACGGTGTCGTCATGCGTGGACGGGCTGCTGCGTAGGGGAGTGCTGACGACTTCCGGCGTGATCGCAGTGGACCGTGGACGCCCTGCGGAACGACTGGTGATCGACGATCGGCTTGGTCTGATTGCCGTGGCCGACGTGGGCGCCCGGCACACCATGCTCGGCATCGCCGACATGAACATGCGGCTGCTTGCACACGAATGGCATGTGATTTCGATAGCCGACTACACTCCGGAGGATTTTCTGGCCTGGGTGAGCGAACAGCTGTGGCGCATGGCATCGGCGGTGAATGCCGACCTGCCGTTGCGGCATGCCGTATTGTCGCTGCCTGCGCGCATCGACATTCGTGAGGATGCGCCGATCCGTCCGCCGATCATGCCCGGCTGGGATGCGTTCGATGCGGTGCGGCACATGCAGGACGCGCTTGGCTGCCCGGTTGGTGTGGAGAACGACACCAATATCCGCGCGCTGGGCGACGCGGCGATACTGCCCGAAGACGAGCGGCCGATCATCGAAGTGAAGATAGGCACCGGCATCGGCGGCGGCATCATCGTCAAGGACGGGCGCATCTTCCACGGATTCGACGGATCCGCCGGGGAAATCGGGCATACGTCATATGATCCGCGCAATCGGAAACGATGTGCTTGCGGGCAGACCGGATGCTTGGAAACACAGGCATCCGTACCGGCCATGCTACGGCGCATGCAGGCGCTTTCGCCGACTGCCGACGAGCCGGACAGCGTGGAACAGCTCATCGAACGGCTGTGCGACGGCAATCTCGGTGCCGAGCAGGCGGTGCGTGAGGCAGGCGAGGCGATCGGCATCATGGTGGCGACGCTGTGCAACGTCCTCAATCCGAGGCATGTCATCGTCGGCGGGCTCATCGTGGAGGCGAGCGACGAGCTGCTCACCGCCATCCGCACCACCGTATACAGGACCGCACGCCCGCTGACCACGCGCAACCTGAGCATCGGTCGCAGTCCGCTCGGACGCTTCGCCGGTCTGGCAGGCGGCATCGTGCTCGCCACACAGGAGACCCTGTCGCCGGAACGCCTGTACAACGCGTGAGGCATCAATGGAAAACGCAGGCGACACGCCGGGCGAACTTACGAAGAATCGGGATCCATGGTAGCTTGACGGCTGTTTGAATAACCGCATGGCTTAGCCGAAATATCAGGCTTGGCCATGCGGTTTTTTGTTGCCCGAAAACGGGCGGTTCGTGAATCGAACGACCGTCCCGCAACACGGGCCAATCACACCTATTGCCGTCGAGAGAGGAAAGACGTTGTCCGAAAGCATGGCAACGCAGCAATCGCAAGTCATCATGCGTCCGCAAGGAATCGCGGCGCATGCGCAATCACAGGAGAAAGAACGCTTCGCACACCCGCATAGGGTGATGCTCGGCCTATACGTCGGCGCGTTTTTGGGCATGCTGTCCGAAACGTCCATGAACATCGCGCTGCCGGATCTGTGCGACACGTTCGGCATCACCACCGGCATCGCACAGTGGATGGTCGTCGGCTACATGCTCGCCATCGGCATCGTGTTGCCGTGCGTGGGCTTCCTGCTCAAGTGGGTCAAGGCGAAGACCCTCGTGCTGGTCGCGCTCTCCTGCTTCCTCGTCGGTTCCTTGCTTTCCGCAGTGGCGCCGGCGTTCGCGCTGGTGCTTGCCGGACGAATCATCCAAGGCATCGGCACCGGCATCGTGTTGCCGACCATGTATGCGGCCATCATGCGTGTGTTCCCTCCGCAGAAAATCGGCGCCGCCAACGGTGTGGCGGGTCTCGTGATCATGTTCGCTCCGGTGATCGGCCCGACCTTGGCCGGTCTGATCATCGGCGCCTTCTCCTGGCGTGCGATCTTCATGCTGTTCGCCGTCGTCGCCGTCGTCGCCATCGCCTGCACTGCGGCCACGTTCGTCACGCCGATTGAAACGACCCGTCCGAAGGTCGATGCCTTGTCGGTGCTCGCATCCGTGATCGGGTTCGGTTGCCTGGTGGCCGGTGTGAGCCTCGTCGCCGACATGGGATTCTCACCGCTGGTCGTGGCGCTGCTGGTGATCGGCGTACTGGTCGTCGCATGCTACGCATACCGTCAGCTGCACATTGCCAACCCGGTGCTGGATCTGAGTGCACTCGGCATCGCTTCGTTCCGTACACCGGCCCTGATGGTCACCTGCTCGTTCGCCTGCACGTTGGCGATCATGTACCTTGCCCCACAGGAGCTGCAACGTGGCCTGGGACTGAATACCTCCGTAGCCGGCATGCTGATGCTCGCCGGTGGTGTGGTCAATGCGGTGTGCTCGTTCCTGACGGGCCGCTGGTACGACCGTGTCGGGGCGCGTCCGCTGGTGAGCGCAGGTGCGGTCATCGGTATCGTCGGTTCCCTGCTGTTCCTTGCGATCGGCGTGACCACGGCGCCGGTGTTCTTCATTCTTGCGCATGTGGTGTTCATGATCGGCATTCCGTTGATGCAGCAGTCCGCACAGTCGGCCGCGCTGAAGGGATTGCCGCGTGAGCTTGCCGCCGATGGTTCCACGATTCTGAACACCATGCAGCAGGTGTTCGGCGCAATCGGCACGTCCATCGCCACCTGCCTGCTCGGCATGGGTTCCGGCGCAAGCGAGGCGGAGGGCTTCGTGGCCGGTTCCCGCTACGGCTACGTGTTCGGCCTGGTGCTGATCGTGGTCGTGCTCGCGTTCTCCTTCTTCCTGAAGGAAGGCAAGGATGCCTCGCGCTAGGATCCGACGAGGCCGGCATGGCGAAACGAGCCGTCTCACAATGTAAGGCGATCGCTTGAAAGGCACGTGTTTTGGCACGTGCCTTTTCTATACTTGGGGTCACGTCCGGCATTTGCCGAGGCGGCAGCTGGATATTCGTACCTAACGTTTAGGGAGTTCCATGAACAAGGCAATCATCACCGTCGTCGGTCAGGACACTGTCGGCATCATCGCACGCGTCTGCACCTATCTGTCCGAACATCAGGTCAACGTGCTCGATATCTCTCAGACCATCATCGACGGTTTCTTCAACATGATGATGATTGTCGACTATTCCAATGCCGACAAGGAATTCGGCGAGGTCGTGGACGACCTCGAAAAGCTCGGCGACGAGATCGGCGTGCGCATCCGCTGCCAGCGCGAAGAGATCTTCACCAAGATGCACCGCGTCTGATAGGGGAGAAAAGGAAACACCTATGCTGAATATCATGGAGGTCCACGAGACCAACCAGATGATCGAGCAGGAGAAGCTCGACGTGCGCACCATCACCATGGGCATCAGCCTGCTGGATTGCGCGGCCGATGACGTTGATACCGTCTGCGACAACATCTACAACAAAATCACCACCTATGCCAAGGATCTCGTGCCGACCGGCCAGGCCATCGAACGCGATTACGGCATCCCGATCGTCAACAAGCGCATCACCGTCACCCCGATCTCGCTGGTCGGCGCCAGCTCCTGCAAGAGCTCCGACGACTTCGTGAAGATCGCGCACGCGCTCGACCGGGCGGCCAAGAAGGTCGGCGTCGATCTGATCGGCGGCTACTCCGCGCTCGTGTCGAAGTCCATGACCCCGGCCGAGGAGATGCTCATCCGCTCCCTGCCGAAGGCGCTGTCCGAAACCGACATCGTATGCTCGTCCGTCAACGTGGGCTCCACCAAAACCGGTATCGACATGAATTCCGTCGAACTGCTCGGCCACATCATCAAGGACATCGCGCACGCCACCGCCGACAACGACTCCTATGGCTGCGTCAAATTCGTGGCGTTCTGCAACGCTCCGGACGACAATCCGTTCATGGCCGGCGGCTTCCATGGCGTGACCGAAGGCGATGCGGTGATCAACGTCGGCGTTTCCGGTCCGGGCGTGGTCTCCCGTGCGCTCGACGAGGCCAAGGGCAAGGATTTCGAATTCCTGTGCGAAACCATCAAGCGCACCGCGTTCAAGATCACGCGTGTCGGCCAGCTGGTGGCGCAGGAGGCGTCCCGTCGACTCGGCGTGCCGTTCGGCATCATCGACCTGTCGCTCGCGCCGACTCCGGCCGTGGGCGATTCCGTCGGTGAAGTGCTCGAGAAGATCGGCTTGGAGCAGGTCGGCGCTCCGGGTACCACTGCGGCGCTCGCCATGCTCAACGATCAGGTGAAGAAGGGCGGCATCATGGCGTCCTCCTATGTTGGCGGCCTGTCCGGCGCGTTCATTCCGGTTTCGGAAGACAAGAACATGATCGATGCGGCATCCAACGGCTGCCTGAAGATCGAGAAGCTCGAAGCCATGACCTGCGTATGCTCGGTCGGCCTTGATATGATCGCCATTCCGGGCGATACCACCGCTTCGACGATTTCCGGCATCATCGCCGACGAAGCCGCCATTGGCATGGTCAATCAGAAGACCACCGCCGTGCGCGTGATTCCGGTCGAAGGCAAGGGCGTCGGTGAGATGGCCAACTTCGGCGGACTGATGGGCTACGCGCCGATCATCCCGGTGAACCAGACGTCTTGCGAGGCTTTCGTGACCCGCGGCGGCCGAATTCCCGCGCCGATCCACTCGTTCAAGAACTGACGTTCTCTGACGACAGAGCCCGGCCTTCCTTATGCGGAGGGCCGGGCTCTGTTGCGTTCATATACAGTTTTTACTTACCGCCGATAAAATTCAACTGACGCCACGCCTCATAGATGGCGATGGAGGCGCAGTTCGTCAGATTCAGGGAGCGCAGGCTCGGCCGCATGGGCAGGCGAACCTGTTCGGCCACGTGAGGGCCGGCCATAATATCCATCGGATCGGGAATGTCGCCCGGCTCCGGGCCGAACAGCAGAATATCGGTCGGCTTGTATTCGATTTCCGTGTACAGCTTGGTGGCATGCGCGGTGAACGCGATGATGCGCGAATTCGGCATGGACTGCACCAGATTGTCGAAATCCGGATGCAGCACCACATGTGCCATGTCATGGTAGTCAAGGCCCGCACGGCGCAGCTTCGTATCACGAAGATTGAAACCAAGCGGCTCCACCAAATGCAGGATCGTGCCGGTCACCGCGCACAGGCGGATCGCAGAACCGGTATTGCCCGGAATACGAGGGGAGTAGTAGCACAGATGCGGTGTGGAGGTTTCGGCCTTGGCCGCGTCTTCGGCCGACAGCATCGCGTCGACCACGGAAATCGGATTGCCATGCGCGTCGGTCACCAACTCATCCGGACCGTAATTCGACTTACGGTAGCCGTATTCGAACATCTTCTCGACCTTGGCCTCCGCGTTCCGCGTGGCGGTCTGTGCAGCTTCTGCGCCCTGAGCTTCAAGGGCACGCTCTTCATTCGTCATAAATGCTAAGAATAGAAACGATGAACGACACGAACACTTCAGCCGAAACCATGCCCTCCATGCCGGAAGACGGACATGACGGAGATGCCGGTATGGTGGCCGAATCGCTTGCCGAATGGTGGCATGAATCCGCCCGCGATCTGCCGTGGCGATTCGGACGGGCCACGCCGTGGGGCGTGCTCGTCTCCGAAGTGATGAGCCAGCAGACCCAGATGAGTCGCGTCGTGCCGTATTGGCAGGCATGGATGGAACGTTGGCCGGATGCGGCCGCGCTCGCGGATGCGTCCAAAGCCGATGTGATCACCGCCTGGGGTCGTCTCGGCTACCCGCGCAGGGCCTTGCGTCTGCAGGAATGCGCGCGAATGGTGGCGGACGATTGCCATGACGATCTGCCGCGTACCTACGACGAGTTGGTCGCCCTGCCTGGGATCGGCGACTATACGGCCAGCGCGGTGATGAGCTTCGCCTATGGTGAGCGGATCGCCGTGATCGATACCAATATTCGACGTGTGCTCTCGCGGGTGTTCCTCGGCGCCGAGTCGAGAGGAGGGGCGGCAAGCCCTGCGGAACGTGCGTTGGCGAACAGGGTGTTGCCTGAGGATTCCGCCGCACGATGTCGTGGATTCGACCGGCCATCCGTGGTGTGGAATCAAAGCGTCATGGAATTGGGCGCGGTGATCTGCACGGCGAAAAGCCCGCTGTGCGAACAGTGCCCGGTCGCTGCCGAGTGCATGTTCCTCGCCAACGGCCGTCCGGGTTTGGGGGAACGGCGCACGCGTCCCCGTCAACGGTTCCAAGGTACCGACCGGCAGGTGCGCGGGCTGGTGCTGAACGCGTTGCGGGGACTGCCGGATGGGCGAATCGCAATCGATCGCAAGGACATCGAGGCACTGTGGTCCGATCATATCCAGCTCGACAAATGCATTGCGTCGCTTGACGATGACGGCCTGATCGAAATGTTGCCGGACGGCAGTGTGCGGCTGCCGTGCTGACCTTCGTGGACGGACGTGGTTCCGTCCGCAATGACGGAAACCCGAGCAACCGAACGTCGGCAAGGTAGACTGGGGAATCATGGCACAGAAGAATTCCGCGAAGACGACCGTCAAACGCAAACGCAGCAAAAAGCAGCAGGCGATGTTCCGTCGTCGCCGCATCGTCGTCGGCATCGCGGCGCTGATCGCCATAATCTTCGTCGTATTCTGCATCTACTCGGTCTCGCAGGGCATCGTCGCTGTCAATCGTGAGATTCACCACGACGACGTCTATGCGATCTCCAAAAAAGAGGTGCCGTCGCCTTCCGAGGACAAGAAGAAAAGCGGAGTGCCGGATTGCGGCGCATCCAACGTGTCGCTGTCGTTGACGCCGGCGTCGCAGAGTTTCGGTGTCGGCGGCACCCTTGATTTCACGACGACGGTCAAGTATGACGGTTCCAGCAAGGTCGGCTGTCTGGTCGACGCGTCGACCTCCGGCGTGGTGCTGACGATCAAATCCGGCGATGACGTGATCTGGAAATCCAATGTATGCCCGGCTGATCAGGATCTGCGGCTGATCGCCACGGGCGACAAAATCCAAGGCACGATCACGTGGCCGGGCGATCGCACCGGATCCGAATGCGCGGATGATTCCACGTTGCCTCGCGTCGACCGCGGCACGTACGTGGCGCAGCTGACCCTTGCCGGCCATGCCAAGGCCAAATCCGACCCCGTCACGGTCACCGTGGAGTAGTTCGCGCGATTCTCCCTCCGCGGCTTCGTGCCGGCTTGCTCATCCGAGGGAAAACGGCATCGGGTACGAATCCGGAAAATCTTTAGGATATGGTATTCTGTTGACTTTGCGTAAGACGCATGTCATATAGCGGGCATGCTGACAAGGAAGAAGCGCCCGCGTATTAGGCATATGGTGGCCAATGAGAGCGCTTCCGGGGAAACATATCGATACGATTAAGCGAGCGATAAGGAACGTCCATTGGCTGAGGCTACGACGAACACCACCACCATCATCGCACGCGCCGACCAGCACGACATTGATCTGCATAAGGCGTCGGACCGTGTGAACTTCGGCTCCATCCGCGAGCCCATTGATGTACCCTACCTGCTGGGTGTACAGACCGACAGCTTTGATTGGCTCATCGGCAGCGAACGCTGGAAGCAGCGCGTTGAGGAGGATCTGGAAAACGGCACCAACACCGTACCGCATACCTCCGGTCTCGACGAGGTCTTCCAGGAGATCTCCCCGATTGAGAACTTCGCGCAGACCATGAGCCTGACCTTCTCCGATCCGTATTTCGAGGAGCCGCGTCACACCGTGCAGGAATGCAAGGAGAAGGACTACACCTACTCCGCACCGCTGTACGTGAACGCCGAATTCGAAAACGGCGACACCGGCGAAATCAAGTCCCAGACCGTGTTCATGGGTGATTTCCCGCTGCAGACCCCGCACGGCACCTTCATCATCGGCGGTACCGAGCGAGTGATCGTATCCCAGCTCGTGCGTTCCCCCGGCGTGTACTTCGACCGCAGCCAGGACCGTACCTCCGACAAGGAGATCTTCGGCGCGAAGATCATCCCGAGCCGTGGCGCATGGCTCGAGTTCGAGATCGACAAGCGCGATGTGCTCGGCGTGCGTGTGGACCGCAAGCGTAAGCAGTCCGCCATCGTGTTCCTCATGGCCATCGGCATGACCAAGCAGGAGATCGCGGACGCGTTCAAGGATTACCCGCTGGTCATGGACGCCCTCGCCAAGGAGACCGTGGACACCCAGGAAGCGGCCCTCACCGATCTGTACCGCAAGATCCGCCCGGCCGACACCGCCACTCCGGAAGCCGGCCGCAATCTGCTGGACTCCTTCTACTTCAACACCAAGCGCTACGATCTGGCCCGCGTCGGCCGCTACAAGATCAACCGCAAGCTCGGTCTTGAGAAGGACGTCAACGACCGCAGCCTGTCCCGCGAAGACATCATCGCCACCATCAAGTACCTGGTCACCCTGCATGCGGGCGAGGCCAAGTTCCCGGGCAAGCGTGACGGTCAGGACGTGGATCTGCGTGTGGATGTCGATGATATCGACCACTTCGGCAACCGTCGTATCCGTCAGGTCGGCGAGCTGATCCAGAACCAGCTGCGTACCGGTCTGAGCCGTATGGAGCGCGTGGTGCGCGAACGCATGACCACGCAGGATCCGGAGGCCATCACCCCGCAGTCCCTGATCAACATCCGCCCGGTGAACGCCACCATCAAGGAATTCTTCGGCACCTCCCAGCTGTCGCAGTTCATGGATCAGAACAACCCGCTGGCCGGCGTGACCAACAAGCGCCGTCTGTCCGCACTGGGCCCCGGCGGTCTGTCCCGTGACCGTGCCTCCATGGAAGTGCGAGACGTGCACCCGTCCCACTTCGGCCGCATGTGCCCGATCGAATCCCCTGAAGGCCCGAACATCGGTCTTATCGGCTCCCTGGCAACCTTCGGCCGCATCAACCCGTTCGGCTTCATCGAGACCCCGTACCGCAAGGTCGTCAACGGTCATGTGACCGACGAGGTCGAATACATGACCGCGGATCGTGATGCCGAGCACGTGATCGCCCAGGCCAACCAGGAGCTCGACGAGAACGGCAACTTCGTCAAGAGCCAGGCCCTTGCCCGAGTCGGCGAGGAAGAGGCAGTCGATGTGCCAGTCAGCTCCGTCGACTACATGGATGTGTCCCCGCGCCAGATGGTGTCCGTCGGTGCCTCCCTGATTCCGTTCCTGGAGCACGATGAGGGCCACCGAGCGCTGATGGGTACCAACATGCAGCGTCAGGCCGTGCCGCTGATCCAGTCCGAGCGTCCGCTCGTGGGCACCGGCGCCGAATGGCGTGCCGCAGTGGATTCCGGCGACGTGATCCTGGCCGAGAAGCCCGGCGTCGTGACCTATGTTTCCGCCGACATCATCCGTACCATGAACGACGATGGCACCACCAGCTCCTACAAGCTGGCCAAGTTCCAGCGTTCCAACCAGACCACCTGCTACAACCAGGTGCCGCTGATCCACGACGGCGAACGCGTGGAAGCCGGTACCGTGCTGGCCGATGGCCCGGCGACCCAGAAGGGCGAAATGGCCCTGGGCAAGAACCTGCTCATCGCCTTCATGCCGTGGAATGGCTACAACTACGAGGACGCCGTGATCATCTCCCAGCGTCTCGTGCAGGATGACACCCTGAGCTCCATCCACATCGAGGAATACGAGATCGACGCTCGTGAAACCAAGCTGGGTGCCGAAGAGATCACCCGCGACCTGCCGAACGTCGGCGAGGATGCGGTGGCCAACCTTGACGAGCGCGGCATCATCCGCATCGGCGCGCCCGTGAAGCCCGAGGACATCCTCGTCGGCAAGATCACGCCCAAGGGCGAAACGCAGCTCACCCCGGAAGAAAAGCTCCTGCGCGCCATCTTCGGCGACAAGGCCCGCGACGTGAAGAACACGTCCCTCAAGGTCCCGCCGGGAGTTGAAGGCACGGTCATCGATGTGAAGGTGTTCAACCGTCGCTCCGGCGAAAAGGACGAGCGCACCAGGAACATCGAGGACTACGAAATCAGCCGCCTCGACGCCAAGGAACAGGATCACATCCGCGCCATCACGCGCCGGATGCGTGAACGCCTGCTCCCCATCGTCGACGGCAAGCAGATCGCCACGACCCTGCTCGGCGACAAGAAGGGCGAAGTGCTGGCCGAAGCCGGTGCCGCCATGACCGAAGAGCTGCTCATGGCCCTGCCGGTCAAGAAGCTGGCCGACCTGTTCCAGAGCAAGGAAGTCAACGAAAACGTCGGCGAACTGCTTGTGCAGTACGATCACCAGATCGAGTACATCAAGTCGATCTACGACTCCAAGCGCGAAAAGGTCACGGAAGGGGACGATCTGCCCCCCGGCGTGATCAAGATGGTCAAGGTTCATATCGCCATCAAGCGTAAGCTGTCCGTGGGCGACAAGATGGCCGGCCGTCACGGGAACAAGGGTGTCGTCTCCCGCATTCTGCCGGAAGAGGACATGCCCTTCTTCGCCGACGGCCGCCCCGTGGACATCGTGCTGAACCCCCTCGGCGTGCCTTCCCGTATGAACATCGGCCAGATCATGGAAGTGCACCTCGGCTGGGCCGCCCGCGAACTGGGCCGCCAGCTCGCGGAAATGGTCGACAAGGGTACCGCCCTCCAGTCCGTGCGCGACGAAGTGAAGGACATCTTCGCTTCGCCGGAAATCGCCGCCGAAGTGGACGGGATGGACGACGAGGAATTCCGCAAGTCCGTCCTGAAGCTGCGCAACGGCATCATCACGTACACCCCGGTGTTCGACGGTGCCGAAGAATCGGAAATCTGGAACTGGCTGTCCCGCGCCGGCCTCGACGACGACGGCAAGTCCGTCCTCTATGACGGGCGCACAGGTGAGAAGCTGGAGAACCGCGTGACCACCGGCGTCATGTACTATCTCAAGCTGCACCACCTCGTTGACGAAAAGATCCACGCCCGTTCCACCGGCCCCTACTCCCTCGTCACCCAGCAGCCGCTGGGCGGTAAGGCGCAGTTCGGCGGCCAGCGTCTCGGGGAAATGGAAGTGTGGGCCCTCGAAGCCTACGGCGCTTCCTACCTGTTGCAGGAATTCCTCACCGTCAAGTCGGACGACGTGACGGGACGCGTGAAGATGTACGAGAAGATCGTCAAGGGCGACAACTTCCTCGAAGCCGGGCTCCCCGAGTCCTTCAACGTTCTGGTCAAGGAACTCATGTCCCTCGGCCTCAACGTCACCCTCCATCAGGAGGAAGGCAAGAAGAGGCCCAAGCGCGTCGGCTTCGCCGAAGAGGAACACCAGCAGTACCTGCAACAGCAGCAGGACATGGCTGACGAATAGATACCATCGCGGGGAAGGGCCCTCTTCAAAAGAAGGCCCCTCCCCGCACCCCTCCCCTTTCCCTCCTGAGGTTTTGTGCCGGGCCAGCCCCGGAACGGAAGAAGGAAGAAAGCGGAGGCCCTCCCCAGTTAAGAGACCCTTCATTACGTCCAACCCTCAAGACAGCGGTTTTGAGGGGATGGGGGTAGGGTTCGGAGACGGAGGTTCTTTACGGACCGTTGCCTCTCCGGCGCCTGACCCGCAAAAGGGAGTACATATATATGAGTCTTGACGATCTCTTCTCGGTTCGCAGCTCGGCCAACGCCAACGCGAGCCAAATCCGCAATCTGAAGGCGATTCAGATTTCCATCGCCTCGCCGGAGAACATCCGCGAATGGTCCTACGGCGAAGTCAAGAAGCCGGAGACCATCAACTACCGTACGTTCAAGCCCGAACGCGACGGCCTGTTCTGCGCGAAGATCTTCGGCCCGGTGAAGGACTACGAATGCAACTGCGGCAAGTACAAACGCATGAAGCACCGCGGCATCGTCTGCGAAAAGTGCGGCGTTGAAGTCATTGCCTCCAAGGTGCGCCGCGAACGCATGGGCCATATCGAACTGGCCGCACCCGTCGCCCATATCTGGTTCCTCAAGACCCTGCCCTCCAAGATCGGCACCCTGCTCGACATGACCATGGCCGATCTGGAAAAGGTGCTCTATTTCGACTCGTACATCGTGCTCGATCCCGGCAGCACCAACCTCCAGAAGATGCAGGTCATCTCCGAGGACCAGTACCTCCAGATCATCGACCATTTCGGCGAGGACGCCCTTACCGTGGGCATGGGCGCGGAATCCATCCGCGGCCTGCTCGAAGAGCTGAACCTTGAGGAAATCAAGGT